>Ga0302193_10000748_pt1 | contig 28888 bp, 24 predicted proteins | sample II_Bog_E3_3_FD_200228 | JGI IMG/M metagenome (GOLD analysis project Ga0302193, IMG submission 200228) | Peat permafrost microbial communities from Stordalen Mire near Abisko, Sweden - II_Bog_E3_3 | ecosystem: Environmental > Terrestrial > Soil > Wetlands > Peat | place: Sweden: Abisko...
GAGGAAAAGAGGAAAAGCTTGAGTCTCCCGTCGGGGGTGCTCCCGGTTTGTGGGTAAGGAGCGGGCCAACCCTCTCGCCTACCATTCAGCGGGCTTTATTGATCGTAATTAGGGGATGTTGCACTAGTCCATCATCCGTCGCGCTGCTGTTTGTGCCTTTCGTCCTGTTTCGGCATTCCCTGCCGGTGGCCTTGGGATCGTTCGTCCTGGTCCCGGGTCTTGGGGCCGACCCACTTCGGGTCCCCGATTCAGGGCGCCGACCCACCGTTTCCGCGAGCGGCAAGCTGCTCGCGGTTGCCGTGTCCCTTCCCGTTGGCATTGAAACGTTGGAAGTGGGGCACGCTGATTTAGGCGTTCATCCTCCCCCGTGCAGGCCCCCCGGCCTATCCCCATGTCTTATGTCCGGTTCCGGGTCAGGAGGCTGCCGTTTGGACCGCATAACGCACCCTGATCCTGATGCCAGGATGGCATCCCGAACCAAACCCCCCTTCGTGAGAGGTAGGTCAGAAGATCGGGAATGGGTGGGTCGGCGTAAAGCCCCGGAACCCGAACGACCGATGCCTCAGCCCCCGGCAGGGAATGCCGGGATGGGCCGATCCCTCCATTCCAACCGACATCCCTGAACGACGTACTCTAGAATAGAGGCTGGGGCCCCGAACCATCCCCTATTTGAGAAGAAAGAAGTTATGGATCCGCTCGGTGCCGTCCTTCACAAAGAGAATCTGACCCGGGAGGATCTGGTCCTGCTTCTGGGCCTCCAGCGGCCGGCCGACACCGCCCGGCTGCGGACCCGGGCGCTGGACGTGATGCGGGCCCAGGTAGGGGATTCGGTGTTCTACCGCGGCATCGTCGAGTTGTCCAATGTCTGCGCCTGCGATTGCAACTACTGCGGAATCCGGGCCAGCAACGACAAGGTGGAACGCTACACCCTCACCGAGCAGGAGGTCATGGATGGCGCCCAGTGGTGCGCCGAGGCGGGCTACGGCTCGCTGGTGCTGCAGGCCGGTGAACGGAGCGACCCGGCCTTCCGGGACCTGATCAGCCACCTGGTGCGGCGGATCCGGGCCGAGACGGTGCTGCCCGACCTGCCCCAGGGGCTGGGAATCACCCTGTCCCTGGGCGAACAATCCCTGGAAACCTACCGGCAATGGCACGCCGCCGGAGGCCACCGCTACCTGCTGCGGATCGAGACCACCAACCCCGGGCTGTTCGCCCGGATCCATCCCCCGGCTCAGACCCTTGCGGGGCGGATGCAGGCCCTGGCCGATCTGGCCGAGGCGGGGTTCCTGGTGGGCACCGGAGTCATGATCGGAATCCCCGGTCAGACCCTGGAGATGCTGGCCGACGACATCCTGTTCTTCCGCGACCATCCCATCGACATGATCGGCATGGGGCCCTGGCTGGCCCACCTGGACACCCCCATGGGCGCCTGGCCCCAGCCGCTGCCCGAAGCCGAGCACCTGCAGCTCTGCCTCAACATGATCGCCGCGGTGCGGCTGGCCTGCCCCGACCTGAACATCGCCGCCACCACCGCCCTGCAGGCCATGGTCCCCGACGGCCGGGAACGGGGGCTGAGCTATGGCGCCAACGTCACCATGCCCAATCTCACCCCGGTCCATGCCAGGGGCAACTACAAGCTTTACGAAGGCAAGCCTTGCATGGACGAGGCCCGGGAGGAATGCCGCGGCTGCCTGATGGGGCGGGTGGAATCGGTCGGACGCACCGTCGCCCTGAACCAGTGGGGCGATCCTCCGGCCTTCGCCCGGCGGGTGGGCCAAGGGGAAGGGTCCTGGTAGTCATGGGGAGGCCATCCTTTCGATGGCTTTCCGGCCGGATCCGAAAGGGCGCCCGTGGGCTGGGATATTGTGCATTCCCTTGAAAATCCAGTAGGATTAGCCACCCTCTCGCTGCGGTAGTGAAAAAAACGAGTTGAATAAATCCATCTCCGTCCATTCAATTATTTAAGATACCCTGATCTCTTAGACGAACTAAGACGGCGGCCCATGGATCCAGTTCTCTACACCTATCACATTCCCAGGCATGACCCTGAGGTTGTCGCTCGCAATGTGGTGCGGCAGCACTTGGCGGATCATCTTCTGCTCTGGCGCCGGATCTCCGACGCCTGCGAACTGGTGTTCATGGCCACCTGCCAGCGGGTGATCTGGATGTTCTGGGGCGGGGACGGGACCACCCTGGGCTTCGGTCCGGACATCGACTGCTTCCAGGGCGAGGCGGCCTGGCGTCATCTGCTGGAAGTGGCCACCGGCCTCAACAGCGCCAACCTGGGCGACCGGGAGGTCGTGGGCCAGATGCGCCAGGCCCTGGCCACCGCCAAGGAGACCCGCACCGCCGGCTCCGAGGCCCAGGCAGCCATCGAGGACATCCTGCGCGAAGCCCAGCGCCTGCGCACCCGGATCGGCCTGGATGACGGTTCCGCCAGCGTGGCCACCGCCGCCCTGCGGCACCTGGAGACGACCCTCGCCCCCGGAGCCAAGGTGGCCATCGTCGGCGTAGGCCCCATGAGCCGCTACCTGGCTCAGCGCCTGCCCGAACGGGGCTTCGAGATCACCATGTCCAACCGGACCCTGGCCAAGGCCGAAGCTTTCGGCTTGCCCATGGTGCCCCTGGCCCAGCTGCAGATGGACCCCCATGGTTTTGACGCCGTGGTGTCCGCCACCGCCAGCAACGACCCGCTGTTCACGGTGGGCAACTGGGGCCGGCTGGACCGGCCCCCGCTGAAGCTGGTGGACCTGGCCCTGCCCTATGATTCCGAACCCGAACTGGACAAGGTTCCCTGGATCACTCGGGTGGACCTGTCGTTTTTCCTGGCGGAGAACGAGAACACCAAGTTCAAGCGCCACGATGCCGCCAGTCAGGCCGAACCTTTCATCGTCGGCGCGGTGGAACGGCTGCGCAAACGGGCGGACACCCGAATCCAGAAATTCGCCATGCGCACCGCCCAGGACCGACTCACGGACGCCTGGGAAGCCATGGAGGCGGAAGCCCTGGCCGAGGGCAGCGTGCTCGCGGACCTGGAGCCGGCCCAGCTGGAAGCCCTGGAATCCCTGCTGAAGCGGGGCCGCACCCTGGCTTTCCGGGCCCTCAACCTCCAGCGCGAACCCGCCCTGGAACAACGTTAAGAGTTGCCTAAATCATGAAAATCGTTCTTGGAACCCGGGGATCCCAGCTCGCCGTGCAGCAGTCGGAGGCCCTGGTGGCCTACCTGAAGGCGGCTGGGCACGTCATCGAATGGAAGCGCTTCACCACCCACGGGGACAAGTGGCTGGCCGGCCCCCTGGGCAAGGAGACCGGAACCGGGTTCTTCACCCGGGAACTGGAGGAATCCCTCCTGGCCCGGGAAGTGGACATGCTGATCCACTCGTTCAAGGACGTGTCCCTGGAACGCCCGGCCGGGATCGTCACCGCCTGCGTGCCCCTGCGTGAGGATTCCGCCGATCTGCTGCTCATGAGGCCGGACGCGCCCGAGCATCCGGTCATCGGCACCAGCTCCGAGCGGCGGCTGCGCTTCCTCACCCGGGCCCTGCCCAAGGCCTCCTTTACCTGGATCCGCGGCAACGTCCCCACCCGGGTCCAGCGGGTCAAGGAAGGCGAACTGCGCGAACTGCCCCTGCACGGGACCGTGCTGGCCGCGGCCGGCCTCAACCGGCTGGGCCTGGATCTCTCGGGCCTTTCGGTGCGCCCGTTCGCCCCCCAGGAGCTGCTGCCGGCTCCGGCCCAGGGGGCGCTCCTGGTGGAGGCCCGCGCCGGCGACCAGGCCCTCATCGAGGCCCTGGCCGGGTTCCATCACCCGCTCACCCGGCGCCTGGTGACCCTGGAACGGTCGGTGCTGGCCGGGATCGGCGGCGGCTGTCAGCAGCCCCTGGGCGCCCTGGCGGTGGTCGAGCCGGATGGCGCCATTCTTCTGCGGGCGGCCTACGCCCTGGAGGGCGAGATCCGGGTGGCCGAAGCCCGCGGCGAAGACGATGGCGCCCTGGTGGCCCAGGTGCTCCGGGGTCTCGGTCTGTGAAGCGGCTGGGCCTGGCCCGCCGTCCGGACGATGCGCTCTGCCTGGCCGTCCGGGCCGCGGGCTGGGAGCCGGTGCCGCTGTTCCTCACCGCCATGGAGGCGACCAACGCCCCCCCGCCTTTGGCCCAGGCCGACGCCGCGATCGTCTTGAGCCCCTCCGCGGCCCGGCTGGCCTTGATTCCGCCGGGCCTGCCGTGCCTGGCCCAGGGCGAGGCGACCGCGAGGGCCTTGGCCGGCCACCCGGTGCTGGTGAGCGCCACCGCCCAGGCGGAGGGCCTGTTCGACCTGCTCCGGGAGCGTTTTCCCCAGGGCGGGACCTTCCTCCTGGCCCGGGGCGAGCGCAGCCGCCAGCATCTGGAACAGGCGGCGGACGGAACCCCCTGGAAACTGCTGCCCTGGATTACCCACCGGGAACGCCCCATGGATCCCCTGCCGGCCCTGGACGGGCTCCAGGGCGTGCTGGCCCTGAGCCCGCTCCAGGCGGAACTGCTGGGGCCCAGCTCGGGCCAGCTGCTCCAGTTCGCCTGGGGCGAGCGGACCCGGCGGGCTTTCCAGAAGGCAGGGTATCCTGTGGACGGCTGGTGCGAGCCCGAGGCCTCCGCCCTGCAGCGACTGCTGACATCCCGATCCCAACTGTGAGGAAGACATGCTGATCCGATCCCGCCGCCTCCGGGCCACCGCCGCCATCCGTGACCTGGTGGCCGAAACCGACCTGCTGCCCCGGCACTTGATCCAGGGCCACTTCGTCCAGCCGGGGGAGGGCTCCACCGAGATCTCCAGCCTGCCCGGCATCTCCCGCAACGGCATCCAGGCCACCCTCAGGCAGGTGGAGGCCGACCTGAAGCTGGGCATCCGCACCGTGCTCCTGTTCGGGGTGCCGGCCGCCGCCGACAAGTCCGCCACCGCCTCCGCCGCCCATGACGCCGACGGCCTCGTGCCCCGGGCGGTCAAGGCCCTCAAGCAGGCCTTCGGCCAGGATCTGGTGGTGATGACCGACGTCTGCCTCTGCGCCTACACCGACACCGGCCACTGCGGCCTGAACCAGGGGGCCGAGGTGGTGAACGACGCCAGCGTCGCCGCCCTGGCCCGGATGGCCGTGGCCCATGCCCAGGCCGGGGCCGACATGGTCGCCCCCTCGGACATGATGGACGGCCGGATCCGGGCCATGCGCGAGGCCCTGGAACTGGCCGGGCTGCCCAACACCGGCATCCTCAGCTACGCCATCAAGCATGCCGGAGCCTACTACGGGCCGTTCCGGGAGGCCGCCGATTCCTCTCCCAAGTTCGGCGACCGCCGGAGCTACCAGATGGATCCGCGCAACGCCAGGGAAGGGCTGCGGGACGGCCTGCTGGACCTGGAGGAAGGCGCCGACGCGCTCATGGTCAAGCCGGCGATGCCCAACCTCGACCTGATCTGGCGCCTGCGGGAACAGACCCTGTGCCCGATCGCCGCCTACCATGTCTCCTCGGAATACAGTACGGTTAAGGCTGCCGCCCGGCTCGGCTGGGTGGACGAGGCGAACCTTTTCCGGGAGCATCTCCTCGCCATCCGCCGCGCGGGCGCGGACTGGATCGTCACCTACGTGGCCCGCGAAGCCCTTCAAAAGCACTGGATCTGACATGGAAAACGCCAATGACACCCTCTTTCAGGAAGCCCTGACCCATTTCCCCGGCGGGGTTTCCAGCCCGGTACGGGCCTTCCGCGCCGTGGGCGGCACGCCCAAGTTCTTCCGCAAGGCCTGGGGCGCCCGGTTCGAGGACGAGGAGGGCCGTCGCTATGTGGATCTCTGCATGTCCTGGGGGCCGCTGATCCTGGGCCACGCCGTGCCCGAAGTGCTGGCCGCCGCCAGGGAGGCCATGGAAGAGGGCCTCACCTTCGGCGCCCCGTCCCGCCGGGAGCTGATCCTGGCCCGCCGGATCAAGACCATGGTCCCGTTCGTGGAGAAGATGCGCTTCGTCTCCTCCGGCACCGAGGCGGTGATGTCCGCCCTGAGGGCGGCCCGGGGCTTCACCGGCCGGGACCGGATCCTCAAGTTCGACGGCTGCTACCACGGCCACTCCGACGGCATGCTGGTCAAGGCCGGATCCGGACTCGCCACCTTCGGCGAACCCTCCAGCGCCGGTGTGCCCAGGGCGTTCGCCGACCTGACCACGGTGATCCCCCTGGATGACCTCGAGGCGCTGGAACAGGTGTTCGCAAAGCAGGGCAGCGAACTGGCCGCCGTCATCATCGAGCCCATCCCGGCCAACAACGGACTGCTGGTGCAGGACCTCTCCTTTCTTCAGCGGCTGCGCGAACTTTGCACCAAGCACGGGGCCGTGCTCATCTTCGATGAGGTCATCAGCGGGTTCCGGGTGGCCCCGGGCGGGGCGGCCGAACTGTTCGGCATCACCCCGGACCTGGTCACCTACGGCAAGATCATCGGCGGCGGCATGCCGGTGGGCCTCTACGGCGGGCGCAAGGACATCATGGCGGTGATCTCGCCGGACGGCCCGGTCTACCAGGCCGGCACCCTCAGCGGCAACCCGGTGGCCATGGCCGCGGGCCTGGCCACGCTGGAAAAGCTCACCCCCAACCTCTACCGGGACCTGGACCGCCAAGCCGCCCGGTGGGCCGCGGCCTTCGAGCGCATTCCCGGGCTGCACGCCCCGCGGGTGGGCAGCCTGATCTGGCCCCTGTTCCAGCCTGGCGTCAAGCGGGCCGACCGGGTCGAGAGCGGCGCCATCGCCAAGTTCAACCGCATGCACGGGCTCCTGCTGACCCAGGGCGTCTACCTGCCGCCCTCCGGGTTCGAAGTGGCCTTCCTTTCCGCGGCCCACGGGGACGAGGAACTGGCCCACTTCGAGCGGGCCGTGGGCGTGGTGGCCCTGGAGCTTAAAGACCCCGCCTGAGCAACCCTTTCTTGAAAGCCCCGATATGACCGCTCCCCTCCTCCGCGCCCTCCAGGGCGAAGCCCTCCCTACGCCGCCGGTATGGTTCATGCGCCAGGCCGGGCGGTTCCTGCCCGAATACCGGGCCATCCGCGAAAAGGCCACCTTCGAACAGGTGCTCTACGATCCCGATCTGGCCGCGGAGGTGACCCTGCAGCCGGTGCGGCGCTTTCCCAAGCTGGACGGGGCCATCATCTTCTCGGACATCCTGGTGATCCTGGACGCCCTGGGCTGCGGCGTGGTCATTCCCGAGGGGGGCCCCAGGCTGACCAAGACCCTGGACCAGCTGGATCCGGACGGGCCCCTGGACGAGCGGGTGTTCGAACCGGTCCAGGCCGCCCTGCGCAAGGTGCGGGCGGAGCTCCCGGCCCACCAGACCCTGCTCGGTTTCGCCGGCGCGCCCTGGACCCTGTTCGCCTACGGCCTCGAAGGCAAGGGCAGCAAGAACTGGGCGCGGGCCAAGGCCTACCTGCACCGGGAACCGGTGCTGGCCCAGCGCTGGCTGAATCGCCTGGCCGACGTGTCCGCCCTGCTGCTGAACCGCCACATCGGCGCCGGCGCCCAGGGGGTGCAGCTGTTCGACACCTGGGCCGGGGAACTGGACCGGGAGGATTACGTCAGCTTCGCCCTGCCCGCGGCGGAACGCACCCTGTCCCAGGTCACCGGGGCGCCCAGGCTGTATTTTCCCCGGGGCATCCTGCCCCAGTGCCTGGACCAGCTCTCCTGCGAGGGCCTGGCGGTCTCCTGGCAGGTGCCCATGGCCGAGGCGAGGGAGAAGTTCCCGCACAAGGTGCTCCAGGGCAACCTGGACCCCACCGCGCTGCTGGCCGGGGCCGAGACCGCCTGCCGGAAGGCCAGGGCCATCGTCGAGACCATGAAGGGCCAGGCCCACGTGTTCAATCTCGGCCACGGCCTGCTGCCGGAAACCGATCCCGAGGTCCTGGGCGCCGTCATCGACGCCGTGAAGGGTTAGGTTAGGCCACAGGGCCGTCCCGGAACCGGACTCCCGGTTGCGGCCTGGCGGCTCAAGCATGATGATGAACACTGGAGGCATCCCCCGATGGCCTTGACGCTGGAAGAACTGGTCAAACACTACGACCGCCCCGGTCCCCGCTACACCGGCTACCCCATGCCGCCCGTGTGGTCCGAAGGCTTTCCCGAAACCCAGGTGAAGGAGGCGCTGGCCCGGGCCAACGAGGATCCCGGCCCCTTCTCCCTCTACGCCCATCTGCCCTTCTGCAAGCGCCGCTGCTCCTACTGCGGCTGCAACGTGGTGGTGAGCCCGAGCTATTCGCCGGTGGAGGGCTTCCTCCAGTCCCTGGAGAAGGAGATCGACCTGTGGGCCGCGCAACTGCCCGGCCGGCGCGACGCCATCCAGCTGCACTGGGGCGGCGGCACCCCCACCTACCTGAAGGTGCCGGAACTGGCCCGGACCTTCAAGATGATCACCGACCGCTTCCCGCTGCTGCCCAATGCTGAGGTCTCGATCGAGGTGGATCCCACCTTCCTGGAACCTGACCAGCTGCCGGCCCTGAGGGAGCTGGGCTTCAACCGGGTCTCCTTCGGCGTGCAGGACCTGGACGAGGGCGTGCAGGCGCTCATCACCCGGGGCCAGACCTGGGACCAGACCCTGACCACGGTGAAGCAGGCCAGGAGCCTGGGCTTCACCGGGGTGAACCTGGACCTGGTCTACGGCCTGCCTGGCCAGACCATGGCCACCTTCCGGCACACCCTGGAAAGCACCCTGGAACTGAGCCCGGACCGCATGGCCATCTACGGCTTCGCCTACCTGCCCAGCATGCTGGCCCACCAGCGCAGCATCCCCACCGAGACCCTGCCCGCGCCGGAACTGCGCCTGGAGCTGCTGCTGCTGGCGGTGGAGATCCTGGAGCGGCACGGCTACGTCGCCATCGGCATGGACCACTTCGCCCGGCCCGACGACGAGATGGCCAAGGCCGTCAAGGAAGGGCGGCTGATCCGCAATTTCATGGGCTACGCCGTGGCCGCCGGCTCGGACCTGCTGGGCTTCGGCCCCAGCGCCATCTCCAACGTGGGCGGGGTCTATTCCCAGAACGAGAAGATCCTCAGCAAGTGGGAGCGGGAAGTAGGCGAAGGCCGCTTCGCCATCCACAAGGGCCACCGGCTCAACGACGACGATCACATGCGTCGCTGGCTGATCCACGAACTCATGGGCCGGTTTGAGCTGCGCTGGGACGACCTGGCCGCCCGCTTCGGCGTGGACGGTCCGTTGTTGTTCGCCGAGGCCCTGGCCGAGCTCAGGGCCGAGGAGCCGTTCGGTACCGTGCAGGTGCGGGAGGAGGGGGTCTTCATCACCGAGCTGGGCCGGCGCTTCGTGCGCAACCTGGTCCAGCCGTTCGACGCCTACCTGAAGCAACTGGCCGCCACCACCAAGTTCTCGAGAACGGTGTGAACTCCGGCCCCGACACCGCGGTGGTCCTCCTGAACCTGGGCGGGCCGCTGCGGCAGGAGGATGTCCAGCCCTTCATGTACAAGCTGTTCGCCGACAGCGAGATCATTCGTTTTCCCGGGCCCCTGTTCCTGCAACCGCTGTACGCCACCCTGCTGTCCAAGGGGCGGGGCAAGGAGGTGCGCGGGCGCTATCAGGAAATCGGCGGCGGCAGCCCGATCCTGACCCAGACCGCGGCCCAGGCCACCGCCCTGCGCCAGGCTCTGCGCGCGGCCGGGCATCGCGAACCGGTGAAGATCGTATTCCGCTACGCTTCGCCAAGGGCGGCGGGCATGGTGCGGGGCCTGAAGGCCCAGGGCATCCGCCGGCTGCTGCCGGTCACCCTCTATCCCCATGACTGCCAGGGCACCACCGGTTCCAGCCTGTCGGAACTGGCCCGGGAGGCCCGGGCCGGCGGCCTGGAGCTGCTGCCCGGGGTCCTGCACTACGCCACCGACCCTCTGTACCTGGACAGCCTGGCCGAACCCCTGCTGGCCGCTCTGGAGCAGAATCCGGGCGCCACGGTCGTGTTCAGCGCCCACAGCCTGCCGGCCAAAGCCGTGGAGCAGGGCGATCCCTACCAGCGGGAGATCATCGCCACGGTGGAGGCGCTCAAGGCCAGGGTGGGAGCGATCCCCGGCGGCTACCGGCTGGCCTACCAGAGCAAGGTGGGGCCGATCCGCTGGCTGGAGCCGGAACTGGGCGGGGTGCTGAAGACCCTGGCCGGCAAGGATCTGATCGTCCTGCCGGTGAGCTTCGTCACCGAGCACATCGAGACCCTGCACGAACTGGACATCCAGTTCCGGGAGGTGGCCCGGGCCGCCGGAGTGCGCAGCTTTCACCGGCTCCCGGCGCCCGGGGTGCATCCCGCCTTCATCCGCTGCCTGACCGAGCGCACCCTGGCGGCCCTGGCCAGGGCCTGAGGGCCTTACTTCTTCAGTCTGGCGCAGCAGGCATCCATGTGCGCCCGGGCCTCAACCACCACCGTACGGGCCTTGGCCTGCTGTTCGGGGGTGAGGATGGGGGCGAGTTCCTTCACCACCTGGTTCAGGTGCAGTTCCAGGGTCAAGAAGGCCGCATTGGCCTTGCTGTCCAGCGCCCGGATCTGGTCCGGGGTGGCCTGGGGATCCGTCAGCAGCTGGGCCAGGTCCATCCGGGCCTGGAGCGCCGCGTCGAACTCCGCCTTCAGCACCGGCTGGTGGGCCGTGATGACGGCATGGGCGGCATCCTTCTGGGGGCCGGTGAGCCCCAGTTTCTTGATGAACATGGCGTGCATATCGTGATGGAAGGGATGGCACATGCCGCAGTGGACCGTGCCGATGAGTGCCGGGATGGCCAGGGCTGCGAGGACGTAGTTCTTCAAGGTGATCTCCTTGCGGGGGGTGCGGTTCCTGGGAACCGTCATGGAATGGACAGGCCCACGGCTGGGCCTGCGCCGGGTTGCCCGTTCAGGGGGGCCGGAATGGCGGCCGTCAGACTACAGGTTGCTGGGACTTGCCTGGGCCATGGCCTTGGCGGTGCCGATGCCGAAGTGGACGTAGATCTCCGGCGCCTCTGCCAGTGGCATCCAATAGCCGATCACCTTGGTTTCGCCATACAACTCTTCGGTGCAGACGGTCTCGCCCGTACGCAGGGCGAGGTTGGCCTTGCACCTCCGGCAGCTGCCGTCCGGGCCGTGATCCTTGTTGAGGGAATGGCATTTGACGCCGGCGGGGATCCCGAACTGGCGGCCAAGGTCGTTGACGGCCAGGATGGTCCGGTCCTTCTGGATGAGCATGACCGGCTCCGGGAAGGGGCCCCACATGGTCTGGAAGGCATCGAGGATTCTGGGTTCGATCATGGGATCTGACTCCTGGAGGTCGGGTCTGGGGAGATAACGCCCTTGGTAGATAAGACGGGGCAGCCGGGAGAATATTGCAGGAAACTTTCCATCGGTCTTGATCCCATAGCCGGTGCTCCATGGTCTCTGGAAATAGGGCAAGGTTTGGTGTAGATCCATGGGCGAGCCCGATCCCTTCCGGCTCCGCTACCTGAATGAGATCAAGGACGCCATTCGGGAGATTGTCCTGGCTTGCGGCTCCGGAGCGGAGGCCGACACCCAGGTCGAGGTCTACGCGAAAACGCACCTTCCCCAGGCGAGCCAGGTGCGCTTCCGGACAGTCGTGGAAACCGAATTGGCCAACTTGCATGAAGGCAACTTCGCCCGCTACCAGATCCGCCCTTCGGAGTTCGCGCTTTGGCGGGAGTCTCACCCGAAAGGTTCAGCCAGGGGGCGGTAATCCGTAGCGTATCGTCGGCCTCCAACTTCTACCGCATCGCCTCCATGGGGCTCAGCCGCATGGCCCGCAAGGCCGGATACAGTCCGAATACCAGCGCCAGAACCAGGGCCACCACCCAGGCCATGGCCAGGCCGAACGGATCCACCACCAGGCCGTACGGGAAGCGCCCGGACAGCGCCTGGCACAGCACCGCCCCGGCCACGGTGCCGGCCAGGGCTCCCAGGGCGCCCAGCACCGCCGCCTCCAGCAGGAACTGCACCAGGATCTCCTGGTCCGAGGCGCCCAGGGCCTTGCGCAGGCCGATCTCGTAGCGGCGGTCGGAGCAGGAGATCAGCATCACCGAAAGCACCCCCACCCCGCCCACCAGCACCACCGTGCCGGCCAGGCTCAGGAAGACGATCTTCCAGCCCCGGATCTGGCCCAGGAAGGTCTGGTAGCTGCGGGCGGCCTCGGCGTCCAGGTTCTTCACCTCCACGTCCTCGATGCCGTGATGGGCCTGGCGGACCCGGCCCCGGACCAGGGCGGAAACCTCCTGGAGATCCCGGACGGCTTTCAGCTTCACGGTGACCGAAGCCAGCTTGTGGCTGGGCTCGAGTCGGTCCATGCAGGCCTCCAGGGGCACCAGGATGCCGTTGGCGTCCAGGTAGGCGTCCTCGTTGAACACGATGAGCGGGGCCAGCACGCCCACCACCTGGAACGGCACCCCGTCCACCAGGATCGGCCGGCCCACCGGGTCGGCGCCGCCCAGGAACCGCGCCGCCAGACTGGCTCCCAGCACCGCCACCGGGCTGCGCCGCTTCTGGTCGGCTTCGGTGAGCCCCCGGCCGGCGGCGATCCGCCGGTTCATGATCGGAAGGTACTCGGGCACGGTGCCGGTGACGAAGGCCCGCTGGGTGCCACCCGCCACCCTTACGTTGACCTGCTTGGTGGCCCGGGGCAGGAAGGCCATGATCCTGGGGTCCGGCGCCGTGAGCCTGGGCAGATCCTCCAGGCGCAGCCCGGGACTCTGGGCGAAGCGCTTGAGCTCCTCGGCGGTGCCGGGGGGCTTGGGCTGCAGCACCAGGGCCCCATCCCAGGCCATGCCGGCGAACCCGGTCCTCACCTTGTCCATGATGCCCCCCAGTACCGAACTCATCACCACCATGGCGAATACCCCCAGGGTGAGCAGGGTGAGGGTGAGGCTGGAGCGCAGCTTGTGCGCCCATAGTTCCCGCAGGCCGCTCTGGATCACTTCGCCCGCCAGGGCGAACCGGTGGGCCCAGCCCAGGTCGGCCGGCTCATTCATAGCGCAGGGCTTCCATGGGCGACAGGCGGCTGGCCTTCCAGGCTGGAAACAGCGAGAATGCGAAGCCGAAGCCGAAGGCCAGCAGGAAGGCCCAGACGAAGCTGTCCAGGCCCATGGCCAGGGGCACCCCCAGGACCCGGGTGATGAGCCAGGAGAACAGCACCCCCACGGCCAGACCGGCCAGGGAGCCCAGCACCGTCAGCAGCAGGGCCTCGGTCATGAAGCTCTTGAAAATCTCCCGGCTGGAGGCGCCGATGGCCATCTTCACGCCCACCTCCCGCACCCGGTCCTTGAGCGAGGCCATCTGGATGTTCACGTTGACGATGCCGCCACCCAGGAGGGCCAGGACCCCGGACAGCAGGAACACCAGGTCGTAGATCCGGCCCTGGCTGTCCGCTTTGGCATAGCGGGCGGCCACGTCGTCCAGACGGAAATCGGTCTGCATCCGGTGGCTGGTCCTCAGCATGCCGGTCAGGGTGCGGCTGAATTCCATCAGGTCGCCGGCCCGGGGCAGCTTGAAGGCGACCTGGTCCAGGCGCAGGTTCGGGTCGCCCTGGAGCCGCTTCTGGACGAAGGCGGCGGGCAGGGCGATGATGCGGTTTTCCCAGGAGAAGATGTTCTCCGCCCCCTCCCGGAACCGGAACAGCCGGTACTGGAAGGTGCCCACCACGGTCACCGGAATGCCCCTGAGGTTGAGGGTCTGGCCCACCGGGGAGCCGGTGGGGAAGAAGCTGTCCGCGGCCTGGGTGCCCAGGATGGCCACCGGAGCGCCGGTCTCCAGTTCCGAATGGGTGAAGCCCCGGCCCGCGGCGAGGGCGTAGCCCTCCATGGGGATGAAGTCCGCGCCGATGCCGGTCACCTGCCGGTCCTGGACCGTTGCCGGGGATTTCACCAGGACCCGGTCGAAACGGCGCACGCTGACCCCGGCCACCGCGGCCGGATCCAGGGCCTCCCCGCCGGCGGCGTCCGCCGACCGCAGGCCCAGGTTCGCCGTCTGGAGCGCCGTGGGCTGGCCGCCCTTGACGATGGGGTTGGGATACACCCTGAGCTTCTCCAGGCCGCCAAACCTCACGAACAGCCGGTCGGCCTGCTGGCGCATGCTGTCGTTGATGGCGAACCCGCCCAGCACCGAGGCCACGCCCAGGACCACGCCCAGCGCCTGAAGCGAGGCCCGGCCCCGGTTCTCCCGCAGTTCGGCCGAGGCTTCCACCAGCCGCTCCCGGAACGCGCCGGCGCTCATGGCCGCTCCCGGATCCGGGTCCGGGTCCGGGTGGCGATAAGGCCGTCCCGGATCTCCACCTGCAAATGGGCCTGGGCGGCGATGCCCAGATCGTGGGTGACCAGGATGACGGTGTTGCCCTGGCCATTGAGGTCCTTGAACAGTTCCAGGATCTCCGCGCCGGTGCGGGAGTCCAGGGCGCCGGTGGGTTCGTCCGCCAGCAGAATGCTGGGCCGGTTGGCCAGGGCCCGGGCGATGGAGACCCGCTGTTTCTGGCCGCCGGAGAGTTCGCCGGGAAGCTTGTGGGCCTGGTCGGCCAGGCCCACCTGCTCCAGCAGTGCCAGCGCCCGCCGGCGCCGCTCCTGGCGCGGCACCCCGGCATAGAGCAGGGGCAGTTCCACATTGCGGACCACCGTGGCCTTGGCCAGCAGGTTGTAGGCCTGGAACACGAAACCGATCCTGGCGTTGCGGATCCGGGCCAGGCCTTGTCCGGACAGGCCTTCCACCGGTTCGCCGTCCAGGGCGTAGCTGCCCTGGGAGGGCCGGTCCAGGCAACCGAGGATGGCCATGAGGGTGGATTTGCCCGAACCGCTGGGGCCGATCAGGGCCAGGAACTCGCCCCGTTCCACCTGGAGGTCGATCCCGCGCAGGGCCTGGACGGCGGTGCCGCCGGACCCGTAGACCTTGGTGATGCTCTGGGCATCGATGGCGAGGGGCATGGACAGGCTCCTAAAAGTTGTCGTCTTCCTTCTCCACGCGCTTGCGCGAGGGATCCTCCAGGCTCACCTGCTCGTCCTTGGCCAGGCCGGACAGGACCTCCACCCGCTCCAGGGTGGCGATGCCGGCCTGGACCGGCACCGCTTCGAAATAGTCCTGCCAGTGGTCGGCCAGCCAGACGAACTTCGACCGGCCGGAGAGGCCCTGGCGGGCGGCGGCCAGGCTTCCGGGGCTCAGTTCCCGCTTGAACCGGTAGACCACGGTCTGGCCGTCCCGGCGCTGCAGGGCCTCCAGCGGCACGCTCACGGCCTGGTCCCGTTTCTCGCCGAGGATCTCCACATTGGCGCTCATGCCGGTGCGGAAACAGTCCGCCAGCTCGTCCAGCGCCACCTCCAGCTTGAACACCTTGATCTTCTCCACCAGTTCGGCGCCGGGGGCGACGAACCGCACCCTGCCGGCGAAGGTCCTCTGGGGGTAGGCGTCCAGGGTGACGGTCACCGGCTGGCCCACCTTCACCTTGGCGATGTCCACTTCGTTGAGGTTCACCCGGACGATCAGCGATTTCAGGTCCGCCACCGTGAACAGAACGGTGCCGGCATTGTAGCTGCCCACCCCGGAAGTGATGCTGTCGCCGGGCTCCACGCCCCGCTTGATCACCACCCCGTCCATGGGCGCGGTGACCCGGGCCAGCTGGGTGGAGGCGTTGCCGCTGATGGGGATGCCCCGATCCTCGACGATCTGGTAGCGGCTGAGGGCGGCCTTGAGGGTCTCCTCGGACAGGTCCCGGTCCACCTTGGCCTTGCGGTAGGCCTTCACCGAGATCAGGCCCTCCTGGTAGAGAACCTTCTGCTGCAGGAAGTCCTGATCGACGTGGCGGAAATCCACCCGGGCCTTGGACACCGAGCCCTGGACATCGGAGAGGGCCTGGGCCTGGGTCACGTCCGGTTCCACCTCGGCCAGCACCTGCCCGCGCTTGACCTGGTCGCCCTCGCGCACCTTGATGCCCGCAACCCGTCCCGCCACCGGCGCCTTGATCTCCACCTTGATCAGGGGGTCCACCACGCCCATTTCCCGCACGCTCACCTGCAGGTCCTCGGCCTGGACCCGGCCCAGCCGGAACGGCAGGTCCGGCCCGGGCCCCTTGGCCTGTTCATGGCCCCTGGCGACGAACACCAGGCCGCCCGCCAGGAGCAGGCAGGCGAAGCCGATCAGCCACCAGCGCTTGGTCATGGACGGTAGGCTCCGGTGGGGTGCTGGGCAGGGGGGACCGGGTTCCATGGCTTCGCGCCGGGCGGTTGGGCCGGGTTGAGATGACAAATATTGCAATAAATTAGGATATTAATGTTCATGTTTACATCTATTGTATTTGCAGAATATTGGAAATGAAATGAATGCAAATTACCACAAATAAAAATGGCTAAAATGCCATTTCTGAAGAATTTTAACCAGGAAATGACCCGGGGGGCAATCCCTTTTTAAATGGGTCATTATCGGTCGGGTTCTCGCCGCCCAATACCGGGTGCGATCACCCTTCGAACCGATTCAAAAGCTTGGGCCTCCCCTTTCGTTTTCCCTAAAGAGTCCGTGGGCCGGCGTCCGCCGCAGGCAGGAACACTTTGAAGGAAGACCCGTTCCCCTGGGAACTCTTCACCTGCAGCCCCCCGCCGTGACTGCGCAGGATCCCCAGCGCCGCGGCCAGTCCAAGGCCGCGGCCGGTGAATTTCGTGGTGTAGAAGGGCTCGAACGCCCGCTCCAGGATTTCGGACGTCATCCCGGTTCCCGAGTCCGTCACTTCCAAGGTGACGTACTGCCCAGGGGGCGCCGGCAAGGGCCAGCAGGTGGACCTGTTCTCTGCCCGGGATACGGTTTCAGAACCGGTCCGGATGGAAATGAGGCCTTCCTCGTCATGGCCGATGGCCTCGGCGGCGTTGGTCAGGAGAATCATGGGGATCAGCTGGATTTGCACGATATCGCCCTTCACGGGGGGGAGCGTTTCCTCCATCTGGCAGCGCAGGGTCACCTTGCCTGGGAGGGAAGGGGAGAAGGATAGGGTGGCCTCCCTGGCGACCAGGCCCAAGTCCATCTCCCCCACCTCGAATTTGCCCTTGCCCGCGTAGGCGAGCATGAGCCGGGTGAGATTCGCCGCTTTCATGGCGGCCTTTTCTATGGTTTCGAACAGATGCGCCGTCCGGCCACCCTCCTCCGCTGCCAGGAGGCCCATGCTGGCATTGCCCAGGATGGCGGCCAGCAGGTTGTTGAAGTCGTGGGCCAGGCCGCCCGCCAGCACGCCAAGGGTCTGCACCTTTTGCGCTTCCTGCAGTTGGGCTTCCAGGGTGGCCCTTTCCTGCAGTTCCAGGACGCGCCCTTTGATCGCCTTGAGGTGCGCCAACAGCTGGACCAGGAGCGCGCCGACCATCGCCAGGCCCAGCAAGGCGAACACGGCCCCGGACCAGATGGCCACCTGGTAGCTGTGCCGGGACTGCCGTTCGCGCTCGGCAAACAGGATCTTCTCCACCCGGGTCATGGCTTCGACCTTGCCCCGGAGGGAGTCCATGAGGTCCCCGGTTAGCTGGCTCCGGATGGCCTGGCGCGCCTGCTTTGGATCCCTCCGCTGGAGGACGATGGTCTGTTTCATCTCCTCGACCTTGGCTCCGGTGATGGCTTCCATGTCCTGGATCCGGCGCAGCTGCTGGGGGTTGTCCTGCACCAGGGTTTTCAGCTGCTGGAAGTTCTGCCTGATTCTCGCCAGGGCGCCGAGGTAGGGTTCAAGGAAACGCCCATCGTTGGTGATCAGGTATCCGCGCTGCCCCGTGTCCGCATCCACCACGCTGGTGAGGGTCACCTGGATCGCGTCCAGCACCTCATGGGTGTGGGCCACCCAGGCAGCATCTTCCCGCAGCTGGCGGGTGTTTCTGAAGGCCAGCACGCCGCTGAGGAGCAGAACCGAGATCAACGCTCCGATACTGCTGTTCAGCCCGAGTCTGGAATCATTCACTTGGGCCTCCCATCCAGCAACGAACTATTGAATATTACTGAGATAACACCAGGTATGGCTGCTTTCGCTCCGAGCCATGCTTTGGGCTCCCGGCGGCTGGAGCCCCCCGGCCAGGAGTTGACCCGGCTGCCGAGGCACCCCGAGGGTGGAGCGAGTCGATCCTGGGCATTCGGAACGAATGCGGAAACCTTTTTAATTTCAACGCCAGCGATTGTATAAATAAGTCGGAAGGGGAATCGCCATGCCAGACACCAGGGAGCAGACCTTCGCAACCCTCGGCCTCACCCGGAGCAACCCCGCCGGGTTCGCCGGGGCATGGCTGGACGGGGGCCGGCCGCGGCCGGTGGTATCGCCGGTGGACGGCACCATCCTGGCCACGGCGGCCAGCCTGGATCCGGCCGGGTTCGAGCAGGTCCTGTCCCGCTGCCGGGCCGCCTTCGACGGCTGGCGGCTCGTGCCCGCACCCAAGCGCGGCGAGGTGGTCAAGGCCCTGGGTGACGAATTGCGCCGGAACAAGCCGGCCCTGGCCGAACTGGTGACCCTGGAGATGGGCAAGACGCTCCGGGAGGCCCTGGGCGAGGTCCAGGAGATGATCGACATCTGCGACCTGGCGGTGGGGCTGTCCCGGCAGCTCTACGGCCTCACCATGCCCAGCGAGCGCCGGCTGCACCGGCTCCAGGAGCAGTGGCACCCCCTGGGGGTGGTGGGGGTGATCACCGCGTTCAATTTCCCGGTGGCGGTGTGGGCCTGGAACACGGCCATCGCCCTGGTCTGCGGGGATACGGTGCTGTGGAAGCCGTCCAGCCGGACCCCGCTCTGCGCCATCGCCTGCATCCGCCTGGCCGAGCGGGTCCTGAACGGGTTCGGCTACAACCCGGCCATCTGCAGCCTGGCCATCGGCAAGGGCAGCGAGATCGGCGACCTCGTCAACACCGATCCCCGGGTGGCGCTGGTGTCCTACACCGGCTCGGTGCCGGGCGGGCGCCACGTGGGCCGGCTGGTGCAGGAGCGGTTCGGCCGGCACATCCTGGAACTGGGCGGCAACGGCGCGGTGATCGTCAGCCAGAAGGGCGACCTGGACCTCGCTCTGGACGCGGTCTATTTTGGCGCCATCGGCACCGCCGGCCAGCGTTGCACCTCCACCCGCCGGGTGATCATCCACGAATCGGTCTACCCGGCCTTCGTGGCCAGGCTGGAGGAGCTGTACCGGAGGACCCGGATCGGGGACCCGAGGGATCCGGAGGTGCTCATGGGGCCGCTGGTGGACACGGACGCGGTGGCGGCCATGGAACGGGCCATCGCCGCCATCCGGGCCCAGGGCGGGCGCATCCTCCTGGGCGGCGAGCGGCGGCCGGATCCCGGCGGCTGCTACGTGACCCCTTGCCTGGCCGAAGTCGCCGGGGATCTGCCCATGACCCGGGAGGAGACCTTCGCCCCGGTGCTCTACCTGATCCGTTACCGCACCATCGAGGAGGCGATCCGGATCCAGAACGGGGTGCCCCAGGGGCTTTCCAGCGCCATCATCAGCAACGACCTGACCGAGACCGAACTGTTCCTTTCGGTGGCCGGCAGCGATTGCGGCATCGCCAACGTCAATACCGGCACCAGCGGAGCCGAGATCGGCGGCGCCTTCGGGGGCGAGAAGGAGACCGGCGGAGGCCGGGAGAGCGGCTCCGACGCCTGGAAGGCCTACATGCGCCGCTGCACCAGCGCCATCAACTTCAGCGGCAAGGTGGAACTCGCCCAGGGGATCACTCTGGACCTCTGAGCTCCGTCCGGAGCCCCGGCTCGGGATCGGGCGGCGATTCTGAACCGGAATTCGAGGCCCGGCCCGGGACCCGCTGGCCTATCATGGGCCAACGCGGTTCCGCCCGGCGCCTGCCCGCCGGTGGGGTAGTGCCGTGATCAACCTCCCGCTTCCGGCGCCCCGTGACCTCTGCTTCCGATTCCCCACCCCAGCAACGCTGGCGGCAGCTTCAGACCAGCCGGCTGACCGTGGCGGTGGGCGCCGTGCTGGTGGTCCTGGTGGCGCTTTCCACCCTGGGCTCGATCCTGGTCCTGCGCCGGCAGGAGGTGGCGGTCTGGCGGAAACAGATGGCCAGCCATTCGCTCATCCTGGCCGATCATGCCTTCCAGAACATGACCACCGCCTACCTGGCCCTGGACGGCATCACCGAGCGGGTCCGGGCCGCCGGGATCCAGGATCCCGGACAACTGGTCCGGCGCATGGGCGGCCTCGAAACCCACCAGATGCTCCGGGAACGCACCGAGGGCGTGCCCCAGGTGGACGTGGCCTCCATCGTGGCGGCCGACGGGGAGGTGATCAACTTCAGTCGCAGCTACCCGGTACCCCCGATCAATCTGGCTGACCGGGATTATTTCCAGGTCCAGATGCTCAGCCGGGGCATGGGCTCCTTCATCAGCGCCCCGGTGCGCAACAAGGGCAACGGCAAATGGGTGTTCTACATCAGCCGGCGGCTCGAGGGGCCCCGGGGCCAGTTCGTGGGACTGGTGATCCTGGGCATCTCCGTGGACGTGTTCACCGGGTTCTACCAGCGGTTCGGGGCGAGCCTGGGCGAAGGGGCCACGATCTCCCTGTACCGGAACGATTTCACCCTGCTGACCCGGTGGCCCCGGGTGGACAGCCAGATCGGCAAGCGCAACCTGTCCGGCTCGACCTATTCCATCGTCGGGCTGGCAGGCCGGGACGCGGACGTGATCTACACCGCGGCGCCCCGCCAGGCCGAGGACAACCGGCCGGTGGCGAGGCTGGGGGCGGCCCGGGTGGTGGAGCGGTTCCCGCTCCTGGTCAACATCACCGTCACCGAGGACTTCTTTCTGGCCAACTGACGCCATTCGGCCAAGGTGATCCTGGCCGTGGCCACCGCCAGCATCCTGGTCCTGCTGGCGGCACTCACGGTCCTGGTGCGGGCCATCCGGCGGCGGGAGTCGGACCTGGCCGCCACCCTGGAGCTCAAGCGCCTGGCGGAGGCGGCCAATGCCGCCAAGTCCAGCTTCCTGGGCACCATGAGCCACGAGATCCGCACCCCCATGAACGGGGTGCTGGGCATGTCCGAACTGCTGCTCCATACCCGGCTGGATCCGGAACAGACGGAATACGTCGAGACCGTGCTCAGCTCCGGGCGCCAGCTCATGGCCATCATCGACGAGGTGCTGGACTTCTCCAAGATCGAGGCGGGAATGATGCGCCTGGAGAGCGTGCCGTTCGAGCCCCGGGCCCTGGTGGCCGACCTGGCGGCGCTCTATGGGGAGAACTGCCGCGCCAAGGGACTGCGGCTGGACCCCGCGGTCGCCGCCGATGTGCCCCCCCTGGTGCTGGGCGATCCGGTCCGGCTGCGCCAGGTCATTTCCAACTTCATCAGCAACGCCATCAAGTTCACCGAAACCGGCACGGTCTCGATCAGGGTTTCCTGCGTCCCGGGCTCCGGACGGCTGCGCTTCGCGGTGCGGGACACCGGCATCGGCCTTGCCGCCGGTGGCCGGGACCGGCTGTTCACCGCCTTCACCCAGGCGGACGGCACCATCACCCGCCGCTACGGCGGGACCGGCCTGGGCCTGGCCATCTGCCGGAGCCTGGTGGAACTCATGGGGGGCCGGATCGGGGTGGACAGCCGGGTTGGGGAGGGCTCCGAGTTCTTCCTGGAAGCCGGTTTCCCCCCGGTGAGCCCGGGGCCGGCCCAGGGGCCGGCGCCCCGGCCCACCCAGGAGGTGCTGGCCAGCGCCGCCCGGCCCATCCACGTCCTGCTGGCGGAGGACAACGCCATCAACCAGAAGCTGGCCGGCACCCTCCTTGCCCGGCTGGGCTGCACCTACGAACTGGCCGGGGACGGACGGGAGGCGGATGCCGCCGCCGGCCGGGGCGGTTTCGATCTGGTGCTCATGGATTGCATGATGCCGGATATGGACGGCTTCGAAGCCACCCGGCGAATCCGGCTGCGGGAGGCCGAGCAGGCCCTGCCGAGGCTGCCCATCGTCGCCCTCACCGCCAACGCCACCAGCGACGACGTGGCCAAGTGCCAGGCCTCGGGCATGGATGACTTCCTCAGCAAGCCATACTCCACCAAGGCCCTGAGGGAGAAGGTCGCCAAATGGACGGATCCGGACAGGGAACTGATGTAGTCCGTGAGCACCCTATCAACCCCGACCAAAATAGTCATGACGCATGAGGGGCACTGCCTTAGGCTTGGGTATGCATCGCTTCTGGTCCGGCTCGGGTTCCATTTCCTTTCGCAAGGCTATTGAAGGTTCTATTTTCCTGGTCACCCTCGTCATAATCGTTTTTTTCTCCATCTTGATCCGCCAGACCACGGAATTGGTCTGCAACAACGACGGCGCCCGGCAATTCCTCGAACGGATCAAGAGCGTGCCGCTGGAGCCGTGGAAGATCCCGGTCATCTCCCTGCTTCTGTTCGCGCTGCTGGCGGTCTCCTCGGCGCTCCGGCCCCGGGTCCGCAAAACCTCGGTCCAGGTGCTGCTCAGCCTGGCCGACCTGGCGTTGTGCGTAGGCATCATCACCGTGCTTGATTTCAGCTACCGCGGCATCCTGTTCATCGCCATTCTCAACGCGGTGCGGTTCATTCCGCAGATCCGGCTGCGCACCGCCCTGGTGGCGGTGTTCGTGGTGACCTACATGCTGGCCGACTACAGCATCGTTTCGATGAAGTTTCCGGTCTTCTCCATCAACGACTACATGGACTATTACCGGGACTCCCAGCGATTCCTGTTCTACGGGATCCGCAATCTGCTCATCTCGCTCAACGAGATCCTGTTCATCCTGTTCATGGTGATGGAGATCCAGATCTGGATCGAGGAGAACGTCCGCACCCGGGACCTCAACCACCGGCTGCTGAAGACCTCGGAGGATCTGCAACTGGCCAACGTGCGGCTGGAAGAATACGCCCGCCGGTCGGAGCAGACCGCCAAGATCAAGGAGCGCAACCGGCTGGCCCGGGAAATCCACGATATCGTCGGCCACTCGCTTATGGGCATCGACCTTGGGCTGAAGGCATGCCTGGAGATCTTCACCCGGGATCCGGCCCGGGTTCGTTCGCAGCTGGAAAAGATCTCCACCCTGGCCCGGTCCGGGGTCGAGGACATCCGGCGCTCGGTGCAGCAGCTGAAGGTGGATCCGGACGAGGGCAGCAACTTCGTGGGCTCCCTGGAGACCCTGGTGGCCGGCATCCGCGAGTGCACCGGGGCGGCGGTCACCCTGGCAGCCTTCGGCACCCCCTATCCCCTGGCGCCGCTGGCGGAGGAGGCCCTGTACCGGGCGGCCCAGGAAGGCCTGACCAATGCCATCCGCCATGGCGAAGCGGTCCGGGTCGAACTGGAGATCCACTTTCGCGAGCTGTCCGTGGACCTCACGGTGCGCGATGACGGCAAAGGCTGTCCGGTGATCCGCGAGGGTTTCGGCCTCCAGCACATGCGGGAGCGCAGCGAATCCCTGGGCGGATCGGCCCTGTTCCGCAATCTGCCCCTTGGCTTTCTGGTGGCGATCTCCATCCCGGCCGAACCGGGCACGCCCTTGTTGTTGCCTGAATCCGAAATCCCATCCCAAGCCTGACCAGGAGACCCCATGGTGCGCGTGCTGCTAGCGGACGACCAATCTCTCATCCTGGAGAGCCTGGAGATGATGCTCAACCTGAAAGAGGGCATCGAGGTGGTGGGCACCGCCCACGACGGCCAGGAGGCCATCGAACTGGCCGATCTGCTGCTGCCGGACGTCATCCTGATGGATGTCCGGATGCCGGTGCTGGATGGGGTTTCCAGCACGGAGATCATCCGCGGCCGCCACCCGGAGATCAACATCATCGTGCTTACCACCTTCGACGATGACGAGTACGTGTTCAAAGCCCTGCGCCATGGGGCCCGGGGTTACCTGCTCAAGACGATCCCCATGGAGGAGCTGGCCAAGGCCATCCGGACCGTGCACGCCGGCGGCGCCCTGATGAACCCCGAGATCGCGGTGAAGGTGTTCGACCACTTCGCCCGGAGCGGATCCGGCCTTGCCCCCAGGGTCCCTGGGGATTCCGCGGCCGGGCTCAACCGCAGTGACCTGAAGATCGTCAAGCTGATCGGCTGCGGGCTCTGCAACCGGGAAATCACCGGGCGGCTGAATCTGAGCGAGGGCACGGTGCGCAACTACATCTCGAACATTCTGCTCAAGCTCCATCTGCGGGACCGGACCCAGATCGCCCTATGGGCGGTCCAGAACGGCCACGTCCCCAGCGAACCCAGGGATCCGGCGTGAGGCGGCCCGGAAACGGGAACACGGCCGCCTGCCGGATCAAGCTGCTGGCGCTCGGCCTGATCGTCGCCCTGGCCACCGGGTGCCGGCCACGGGAGATCACTCTCGAACTGGGCATCTTCGCGGGCAGCAATTGGGGGGTGCCCAACGGTGACAGCTACAAGCTCTACGACGAAGCCATCGCCCGGTTCGAGCGTGCGAACCCCGGGATCAAGGTCCGCTACCGCTCCGGCACCCTGCGGGACGACTACTCCGAATGGCTGGCCCAGCGGATCGTGCGGGGCCAGGAACCCGACGTGATGGTGGTGCTCCAGGAGGATTTCAACACCTTCGCCTCCATCGGCGTCATGGCGCCCCTGGATGCTCGCATCAAGGGCGATGCCGGCTTCCACCCCGAGGATTTCTACCAGACCGCCCTGGAATCCGGGAAGTACCAGTCCGCCCAGTTCGCCCTGCCCATGGAAGTGGTCCCCAACCTCATGTTCGTCAACAAGAATGTGCTGGCCGAAGCCGGCCTGGCGGTCCCGGCCAAGGGCTGGACCTGGGCTGATTTCTATGGGATCTGCAAGAAGGTGACCCGGGCCACCCGGGGCGACCATGTCCTGGACCGGTTCGGCGCCACCCGGTTCTCCTGGCGCTATTTCATGTTCGCCGACGGCCTGGTTCCGTTCGATCCCACCGGGAGCCGAGCCTTCTTCGCCACCCCGGGCTTTCTGCGGACCATCAGCTTCGTTGCCCAGGTGCGCCAGCTTAGCCTCAACCAGCGGGAGCCGGACTTCGATTCCGGCAAGGTGGCCTTCGCCCCGGACCGGTTCTCCATGTACCGCGCCTACAAGTACTACCCCTACCGGATCAAGAAATTCGCCCAGTTCAACTGGGAAGCGATCGAGATGCCCAGGGGCCCCGACGGCCGGAACGCCTCGGAACTTTCCTCCGTCCTCCTGGCGGTCAGCCACCGTTCGCAGCACCCGGAGGCCGCCTGGAAGTTCCTGAAATTCCTCACCGCGGACCCGCGCACCCAGCTGGACATCCTCAAGTATTCCCATGGCTGGCCGGCCCTGAAGAAGGCCGCGAGCACGCCCCAGGCCACCGAGCAGCTGCACAAGAACCTGCCCGGCTCCGAGCAATACATCGACGTCAAGGTGATCGATTCGATCATCGAGAACTCCGTGGTGGCGCCCCGCTTCAAGAAATACGACGAGGCCATGGACGCGGCGGACAAGGAGCTCTACCGGATCATCGAAGATCCCTACGATCTGGAGGACCGCCTGGACAAGCTCGATCGCTCCGTCAACGCCATGCTGCGATGACAAATGTCATGAAAGATTGTGACATTGCTCCATCTTACGGGTCTGTGGAATAGCTCGTAGTCTTCTCTTATCCCGTAACAAGGTTGAAAAAGCGTGGCCACGCCGGATAGCAAGACCAGCAGGCAAGTTGACTCATTCGAGCAACGGGGCCGGCACTCTGGAGGGCGTCCGCCTTCCGGTGCCGGCCTCGATTCCACCCCATCCATGACTGGAGCGAACGATGCGTATCCGTTTGATGAAGGCAGTGACCTGCGTTTCCCTGGCCCTGACCAGCGCCATGTGCTTCGGCGCCGGCAAGAAGTTCGGCGCCACCTACATGACGCTCAACAACCCGTTCTTCATCGCCCTCAACGACGGCATCAAGGCGGTGACCGACAAGAACGGCGACAAGCTGATCACTCTGGATCCGGCGCTGGACCAGGCCAAGCAGATCGCCCAGATCGAAGACCTGATCGCCCAGAAGGTGGACGCGATCTTCCTGAACCCGGTGGATTGGAAGGGCGTCCGCCCCGCCCTTGAAGCCGCCAAGGCCGCCGGCATTCCGGTGATCAACGTGGACGCCCCGGTGTTCGACACCTCCCTGGTGGCCACTGTGGTCGCTTCGGACAATTACAAAGCCGGGGTCCTGGTGGCCCAGGACGTGATGAAGCGCATGAAGGGCGCCAACGTCGTCCTGCTGGAGCACCCCACCGCCAAGTCGGCCATCGACCGCACCCAGTCGTTCGTCGATACCATCAAGGGCCACCCCAGCTACAAGATCGTGGCCCGGCAGTCCTCCATGGGGCAGTTGGAACAGGCCATGCCGGTGATGGAGAACATCCTCCAGGCCAATGCCAAGATCGACGTGGTCATGGGCCTGAACGATCCCACCGCCATGGGCGCCTTGGCCGCCCTGCGCTCCGCCAATCGTGAGAACGGCGTGCTGATCTACGGCGTGGACGGTGCGCCCGACGCCAAGAAGATGATCCAGGAAGGCAAGATGACCGCCACCGCCGCCCAGTCCCCCAAGGGCATCGGCAAGCTGGCCGCGGAAAGCGCCTACAAGCTCCTCGGCCACCAGGCGGTTCCGGCGCTCCAGCTGGTTCCCGTGTTCCTGATCGACAAGACCAACGTCGCCAAATTCGGCGTCGCCGGCTGGCAGTAGCCCCCTCCCGGGAAGCTGATCGTCCTAACCCAGGCGGCCTGGTCTGGAACCGGGCCATGGGAAGCCATGGCCCGGTTTTCCGGTGCCCAAGGGTTCGATAACAACGCCGGGAGGAGCCATCGCTCCCGGCTGTAGCGCTGAGGTTTTGCCATGACTGAACCAATCCTGCGGATGACCGGGATCTGCAAAAGTTTCCCCGGCGTGCTGGCCCTGAAGGATGTGGATTTCGACCTTGTCACCGGGGAAGTCCACGCCCTGCTCGGCGAGAACGGTGCCGGCAAGTCCACCCTGATCAAGGTACTGGGCGGCATCCATCCCGCGGATGCCGGGTCGATCGTCATCGCCGGGGAACCGCTGAGGATCCGTTCGGTGCATGAGGCGCAACGGGCCGGCATCAGCATCATCCATCAAGAGCTTTTCATGGTGCCCGAACTGACGGTGGCCCAGAACATGTTCCTGGGCCGGGAACCCATGTCGAGCCGCCTGCCGCTGGTGCTGGACCCGCGCAAGACCCTCGGCTCGGCCCAGGCGCTGCTGGATTCCATCGACATGGACCTCGACGCCGGCGCACGGGTCGGCGACCTGAGCATCGCCCAGCAGCAGATGGTGGAAATCGCCAAGGCCATCTCTTTCGATTCCAGGATCCTGGTCATGGACGAGCCGACCTCCTCCCTGACCACCAAGGAGACCGATGCGCTGTATGTCCTGATCGAACGTCTGCGGGACACCATGGCGATCGTCTACATCTCCCACCGGATGGAGGAGCTGTTCCGGATCTCGAACCGGGTCACGGTCCTGCGCGACGGCCAGACCATCGGGACCCGGGAAACGGCGCACACCACCAGCGACGAGCTGATCGAAATGATGGTGGGCCGCAAGCTGCAGGACCTGTTCACCAAGACCCCCACCGAGCCGGGGGAGGTGGTGCTGGAAGCCCGGAACCTGTGCCGGGGTCACAAACTGCAGGATGTGTCCTTCTCGGTGCGCAAGGGCGAGATCCTCGGGGTCGCTGGCATCGTCGGAGCCGGGCGTACCGAGCTGATGCGCTGCCTCTGCGGCATCGACGGCATCGATTCGGGCGAGATCCTGGTCCGCGGCAAGGCTGCGGCCATAAGGCAACCCAAGGACGCCATCCGGCTGGGCATCGCCATGGTGCCCGAGAACCGCAAGGAGGAGGGCCTGGTCCTCTGCGGCTCGGTCGGATTCAACATCACCCTGGAGGCCCTTGGCGATTTCATCCACGGTTGCCGGTTCGACGCCAAGGCCGAAGCCAACATCATTGAGGACTACACCCGGCAGCTGTCGATCCGGACCTCCTCGCCGGAGGTCCTGGTGGAGAAGCTGAGCGGCGGCAACCAGCAGAAGGTGGTCATCGCCAAATGGCTGGCCTCGCGACCCTCGGTGCTGATCCTGGACGAGCCGACCCGCGGGGTCGACGTGGGCGCCAAGGCCGAGATCTACGCCATCATCGACGCCCTGGCCCAGCAGGGGGTGGCGATCATCATGGTCTCGTCCGACCTCCCGGAGGTCATCAACATGAGCGACCGGGTGATGGTCATGTTCCATGGCCGGAAAATGGCGGAACTCTCCCGGCAGCAACTGACCCAGAAAATGATCATGAAATACGCCACCGGAGACAGCCAATGAGCTCGGTCCTCACCCCAACCCTTCCCCAGCCCAACATCGCCCAGCGCGCACTGGCCGTGCCCATCCGACTGATCAAGCCCAAGCTGGGCATCCTCATGGGGCTGTTCCTGATGTGCGCGGCACTGAGCTACCTCTCGCCGGCCTTCCTGACCACCTCCAACCTGATCAACGTCCTGCGGCAGGTCTCCACCAACGCCAACCTGGCCTTCGGCATGACCCTGGCCATCCTCATCGGCGGGATCGATCTTTCGGTCGGCCCGGTGCTGGCCATCTCCGGCACCCTCGCCGCGGGCCTGATCGCCCTGAGCGGACTGCCGGTGTGGCTCGCGGTCCTGATCGGCCTGGGCTGCGGCACCCTGATCGGGTTCTGCAACGGCTTCATCATCTCCCGGACCGGCATCGCCCCGTTCATCGTCACCCTGGCCACCATGCAGATCGCCCGGGGAATGGCCTACGTCTACACCGGCGGCAACCCGGTCAGCTGCTACGTGGACAGCTTCAACGCCATCGGCAGCGGTTATGTGGGCCGGGTGCCCCTGCCGGTGATCTACACCGCCGTGGTGTTCCTGGTGATGTGCTTCCTGCTCTACCGCACCAGGTT
>Ga0302193_10000764_pt1 | contig 28477 bp, 22 predicted proteins | sample II_Bog_E3_3_FD_200228 | JGI IMG/M metagenome (GOLD analysis project Ga0302193, IMG submission 200228) | Peat permafrost microbial communities from Stordalen Mire near Abisko, Sweden - II_Bog_E3_3 | ecosystem: Environmental > Terrestrial > Soil > Wetlands > Peat | place: Sweden: Abisko...
ACCGTTTCACGCCATGGCCGTTTCGAGCCTGGCGCATCGCCTGGCCGCCGAGGGGCGCTCGATCATTCACATGGAATTCGGCCAGCCGTCGACGGGCGCCCCGGCGGCGGCGATCGCCCATGCGCACGAGGTGCTCGACGGCGATCCCCTGGGCTATTGGGAAAGTCAGGCGCTCAAGGCGCGGATCGCGCGGCATTATCGCGAACGCGATGGCGTCGAAATCGATCCCTCGCGGATCGTGTTGACGTGCGGCGCTTCGCCGGCGCTGGTCATGGCGCTGTCGCTGATCGGCGGGCCGGGTGCGCGGGTGGCCTTTGCCCGGCCCGGCTATGTCGCCTATCGCAACAATGCCCGCGCCTTGTTCATGGAGCCGGTGGAAGTGCCTTGCGGGCCAGACCGGCGGTATCAACTCGATGCGGCGGCGCTCGCCGCGCTCGATCCGGCGCCCGACGCGGTGATTCTGGCCAGCCCCGCCAACCCTACCGGCACGGTCATTGCCCCCGATGAACTTGCGCGCATCGCCGACGTGTGCCGGGCGCGCGGCATTAGCCTGATCGCCGACGAGATCTATCACGGCATCACGTTTGAGGGCCCTGCGCACAGCGTGCTGCAGGTCATGCCCGACGCGCTGGTGGTCAACAGCTTTTCCAAATATTTCAGCATGCCCGGCTGGCGACTGGGTTGGCTGGTGGTGCCCGAAGAGCTGGCGGCGCAGGCCCGCGCGCGGATGGGCAACCTGTTTCTGACCCCGCCGGTGATCAGCCAGAAGGCCGCTCTGGTCGCATTCGACTGCACCGATGAGCTGGAAGGATACGTTGCGACGTATGCGCGCAATCGCGATCTCATGCTCGCCGCGCTGCCCGATCTGGGGCTGAGCCGCATCGCGCCGCCCGACGGGGCGTTCTATATCTATGCCGATGTCGGCCATCTGACCCGCGACAGCCTCGGTTTTGCCATGCGGTTGTTGCGCGATACCGGGGTGACGATCGCGCCGGGCATCGATTTCGACCCCGTCGAAGGCCATCGCTTCATCCGCATCAGCTTTGCCGTGGCGACGCCGCTGGTCGAGGAGGCGATTGCCCGGATGAAGCCCTGGTTTGCCGCGCAACCTTTGCTCGAAGCATGACTGCCTGAATTATAACCGGGCGCCCCTGATCGGGGACAAGAAAAGGGCCGGGCACAAAAAAGGGGCGGGCAACGCGTGGTTGCCCGCCCCTTTTTTGAAAGCGACTTCGATTACAGCGCGATGCTGATCGAGGCGCGCACGCCATAGGCGACGCCCTTGTCGGCGCCGCGTTCGATGTCGGTGCCGATCTTCCAGGTGTAGTCGAGCCCGCCCTGCATGATGCTGAGCTGACTGATCCAGGCCGAAGGCAGGTGCCCGCCATCGATGCTGAACGTGTCGCCGGTTGCGAATGTTGCGGTGGTCGTGCCGATGTTGCCGGCAAGCCACGAGCGGCGCCCGGCTTCGAGTTCGACCGCAAACGGACGACCTTCGTGCGTGCTCGGGCCCGAGCTCCACTTGGCGGCCAGTGTGGTCGTGGCGGTGGTCTCGGAATTGGTCCGGCCCGCAACGCTCAGCGCGATCGCCGCGTCGCCGCCTTCGCTATAGGCGTTTTCCTTCAGGTGATCATATTCGACGACGCCGCGCGGACGCAGGCTGAAATGATCGCCCAGCGGCACGGTATAGGATGCGCCCGCCGTCAACGCGGCGGACCAGCCTGCCCAGTGACCGGCGGCACTGTAAGTGAAGTTGGTGGTCGTTACCGCGCTCGGCGTCGACGTGGTGTATGTGCCGTAGAACGTCCGGGTCGAATTGAACGATTCGCGACCGAGGTTGCCGCCGGCCCAGATATAGAGCGGGCCGCTCGATTTGCGCCAGAACAGGCCGAGTTCGAATGCGCTGGCCTTGACGCTCTGATACGTGCCGGCCTTGGCATCGCCGGTCAGCCAGGCAAGCTGGAAACCGACGTTGCCGACCGGGGTGACCTTTTCATAGCCCGCCGACAGACCGCCGCCGGTGGTCTTGAAGCCCGCCGTATCGCCAAAGGCGCGCGTGCCGCTGAACACGATCGGTTCGAGCCAGGCAGAGCTGTCGCTGATCGAGAACATCGTCGTATCGTCGTCGAAATGCTTGTTGGCGAGCCGCGTGGCGCGGCTGACGACGTCGAACGTGCCGCCCGAATAGTTGGGCAGCATTTCGTTGAACCGACCGCGCAGCGTCGGGGTGTCATAGATCTGCAGCAACGTGTTCTGGATATTGGCGTTGGCCGCCGCGTCGTTGATGATCGCCCCGTAAGCAGCCGTCTGCGCTGCGGTCAGGCCCAGTTGCGCCGCAGTGGCGGGCGCGACAGTGACGTAGATGTTGGTGGCGTCGGTGCTGATCGAGCCGACGAACAGCGACGGCAGGCTGAGCGACGACGTGGTCAGCGCGCTTGCTCCGCTGAGCGTCGTCGCGGTGAGCACGTCATACTGCTTCGAAGTCGTGGCCAGCGAATTGACGGTCACCGAGATCTTGGCGCCGCTCGCGAAGGTGGCGCTTTGAGCTGACAGGCTCGATGCCGTTCCGGTCGACGGATCGACAAAGACGCGCAAGGCCGCGCCCGAAGCGACGGTCAGCGACTTGAGTGTGCTCCTCGTGGCTGCATTGGCACCGAATGTTCCGCCGTTGACGACAACGTTGAAATTCGAACCATCGTAGATCGAGCCAAGGAAGATCGCCGAATTGTTGATCGTCAGCGAGCCTGCGTCGTTGCTCAGTTCGAGGTTGCCGTTGAACTGGGCATAGTTCGACATCGCCATCGTCTGCGTGCCGCCGGCGCCGAATGTGATGTTGCCGACCCAGCGGGTGGTATCGGCCATATCAACCGTATTGCTGCCGCCGGCGCCGAAAACGGCATTGCCGTTGACGGTACCGCTTTCGATATTGATCGTGTTGTTGCCCGTGCCCAGCAGGATGTCACCGGTAATTCCGGCATATTCCGTGGCGGTATAGGCGTTGTAGCCGGCTGTCGACTGGTCGGTCGATTCGTTGGTCAGGTTGGTCGACGTATAGCTCTGCGTCAGAGTGACGCCGGTGGTGTTTTTCGACAGGTCGATGGCAGCGGTCGTGCCGCTGGTCGTGCCGCTGGCTGTGATATAGCCCTGGTTGGTCAGCGTGGAAACTGTGCCCGACAGATCCTGAATGGCATAGATATTGCCGGTCGATTGCCCGTTGCTGACCGCCTTGATCGTCCCGGTGTTGAGAATCGACGCGACTGTCGCATTGGAATTGATCAGCATCGCAGTGGCCGAAGCGTTCTGCGTCGTCGCGCTGACCGTGCCGTAGACTTCCATCCCGTTGGTCAGCGTGACGGCGCCGCCGCCCGCTTTGCCGATCACCACGGCATAGGCATTCGTGTCGCTCTGAGAGGCGGTTGCCGTCACTGAGCCGTCGATGCCCAGCGCATAAGTGCCGTTGTCGGTCGTGCCCGCGCCGATGGTGATGGCGCTGGCCCCGCCGATCTGCAGCGCGGGATTGTTGCCGTAGGACGAGATCGAGCCGCGGTTGGTGTCGGACGATGTCGACGAAGTCGGCGCATTGACCAGGATGCCGCCGGTAACACTGCCGTCGATTTCGACGATCGGAGTCCCGGTGTTGAGCTTCGCGAGCGACAGCGTGAGTGCCGTCCCGCTGCTGTCGGTATAGCTCGTGGAGTTCGAGATCGCGCCGTCGATCACGATCTGGCCGGTGACGTTGCCCGCCTGCAGATAGCCTTGCGCGGCCGAGCCGGTCACCGTCACGGTGCCGCCGATCGTCACATTGCCGGTCACGTTCGCCAGCTTTACGCCATAGCTGTTGTCACCGAGCACAGTGATCGTGCCCTGGGTGTTGAGCGAGCCGTTGAGCGTGCTGTCGATCTGGATCCCGGCGGAATTTTCACCAACGACATTGATCGCGCCGGTGTTCGAGATCGCCGCATTGAGCGTGCCGCCCGCAGCGCCATAGATACCGTATCGTTTGCTGACTCCCGACAGGGCGGTAAAGACGACGGTGCCATTGATCGTTTGCGGGGTGAAGTTTTCCAGCACAGAGATCGTGCCGGCGTTGGTGAGCGTTGTCGTCACGCCGGGATTGGCCAGAATGCCGATATTGCCGGTGAGTGGGCTGGACGCCGTCCCGGCATAGAGCGTGCCGCCGGAATTGACCGTTGCGGTATTCGACGAATCGACCGTGATCACGGCGCCCGAAGCGCCGGTCAGCGTGCCCGTGCCCGAAACCGTGACATTGCCGGCGGTCGACGTGGCGTACGTCGCGGTCGTGCCGGAGTTGACGGTCGTGTCCGCATAGGCGGGCGCAGCGGCCATAAGGCCCACCGCGACACCAAGGGCAACCGGAGCGGTCGAAGCCAGGAACTGCGAAAATTGGCGCTGCATCAGCATTCTGTCATCCGGCAATGGGTCGAAAGGCATCGAGCCCTTCGGACCGTGGTCTGGATGGCGGTGGGATGGCAAGACCGGCCCTCCGCCCGTTGAAAAAACGTGACCCTCGGGCACATTCATTCCGGCAAGGCGGAATGCGCGCGCGTGAGGGCTCGAACGGCTAACGTGGATAGTCGGAAAACCCTGCAAGGCAAGCCGGACAAATAAAGAACTTGGTTCGCTTCGCCGTAAATTTCCCGTTCATGCGCAACCGGGCAGCAGTTTGGGCGGGCTGGAATTCAAATTGTCGGGGATTGGTGGAGCAAACCTCGTGCGCGATGGATCAGGCCTGTGACTGTGTTGGGCGGCAATGCCGCGATTGGGCTTGGCGGCAGTGCCACGATGGAGAGCCCCGGCCATACCACATCCGGCGACGATCCGGCCAGCGCCATCGCGCAGGCCGGGCGGGCACGTATCGCGGGCAGGCGCAGCTCTGCCGCGCGCGATCTGGCGCGGCGCGATGATGCGGCGCTGGTCGCGGTTGTCGGCGAGGGGTCGGTTGCGGCCTTTGCCGTTCTGGTTGATCGGCATGGCGGCGCGCTCTATCGGGTGGCGCTGCGCATGCTGGGCGACGGGCACGAAGCCGAGGACGTGGTTCAGGACGCCTTTGCCCGGCTGTGGCAGAATGCCGCTCGCTGGACGCCGAGCGGGGCAGGCCTTGTCGGCTGGCTGCACCGTGTCACGCTCAATCTCTGTTTCGATCGCAAACGCCGGTTTCGGGTGATCACCACGCCCGATTTGCCCGACATCGAAGACGATGCGCCGCTGGCCGACCGCTTGATCGAGGCGGATCAGGCGCGTGCGGAGGTGGTTTCGGCGCTCGACGCGCTGCCCGAACGCTATCGCGCCGCACTGGTACTGTGCTATTTCGAGGGCTTCTCCAATGCGGCGGCGGCGGACATGCTCAATTTGAACATCAAGGCCATGGAATCACTGCTGTTCCGCGCCCGGCGCCAATTGCGCGAGGTGCTGTCCACGCGTGAGCTGGCTTGGCGCGATCTGGTCATCGCGGGCGAAATCGAGCGGAGCCACGCGCTATGATTTTTCGCACGCCGTTCGATCCGGAACCCTCATTGCCTGATGACGCTTCCGCCGATGCCGCGCTGCGCGCCCGGATCGCCGCTGTGCCGCCGCCGACGCTGCCGCCGGGGCTTGCCGAGCGCATCGTGCGCGAGGTGCCGCGCCTCGCCCAGTTGCCCGCCCCGACACAGGCTGTTTCGGGCCGGACTGCTCCGGAGATTGCGCAAGTGCCGATTTCGGCTGTGCCGATGGCCCATGCGGTCGGTGGGCCGCCCGCGCGTCGGGGCAAGCCGTGGGCCGGTCTGGCCGCGCTGGCGGCAGGCATCGCGGCCGTGGCGCTGATCGGGCAGCAAGCCATGCCTGTCGGCCCTGCGGCCGTGCCGCTGCGCATGGGGAAGACGGCGCCGTTGCGCCCGATTGCGCCGGGGCCCGTCGTGCTGGCGAAAGCGGCTTCGGCGCACGCGATCCCCGGCCCTGTCGCGCGCGCACCGAAAGCGGTGGACATTGATGATGGCGGGGATGACGGCGGGCAGGTCGATCCCGCGCCTTCGGTTGAGCCTGCATCCGTTGGCCCTGCATCTGTTGAAAGGGCAGACAGGGACCATGCCGATGATGCGGCAGGCGTTGCCGTTGCCGCCGCCGGTCCGGCGGCGGGCCCGGCGGACACGCCCGGCGGCGTGCCGACGGCGCTGGGCGCGCATGGCGTGATGGGGCCGACGCTGCCGCAAGGCTATGGCTTTACAGGCGGCGATTTCGGCATGGCCTATCCCGGCGCGATGGGGGCGGGATCAAGAGGGGCAGGGCCCGGACCACACTGATCGGACTCTATCCGCGCCCGCCCGAAACCAGCTTGATCACCGCGCCGACCGCAAAGAAGCCGCGCGGGCCTTGCGGGCAGGCGATATAGCGGCTCTCCCAGGTCGGCGCGAATTTCTGCTTGTAGAACAACAGTCCGGAAAAATTGTAGACCGATCCGCCGAGATGGTAGAACCCGCGCGCCAGACGGGCCCAGAACGGCGCGAGCCGACCGCCGGTAACCCCCGACAGCGGGGCGAGGCCCATGTTGAATCGTCGGAAGCCGCGCTTGCCCGCCAGGTCGATCAGCTCGGTAAACAGAAGGTCCATCGTGCCGGGCGGGGAATCGCCGCGCTGGCGCATCAGATCGACCGACATTTCGCCGCCGTCGCCCGATTGCCAGATATTGGCAAAGGCCATCGGTTCCTCGCCGCGCATCACCACCGCCATTTCGCCATGGGAGAGATAGTCGGCATCGAACCGGCCGAGGCTGAACCCTTTTTCCGAGCCCCGGTGCAGCGCCAGCCACTGGTCGGACAGCGGTTTCAGGCGCGGCAGCCACAGCGGTATGTCAGTTTTTGCAACCAGCGTGACGGAAAGCCCTTCGCGCAAGGCGCGGGCCCGACTGTTGCGCAGGCCCTTCATGCGCGGCCCCGCCAAAGTGAAGCGAGCCGGATCGACAATCGCTTCTTCGCCGTATTTCATCACCGACAGCCCCAGATCGACCATCAGCGGCAAAAGCGCCTCGCTCGCCTGGTAAAAGCACAAGGGCGCGTTCGACAGGTGGGCCAGCCGGCGCAATTCCCAGATCAGTCCCGACCAGCGTTCGCGGGGGCCGACCGGATCGCCCATCACCACCCAGGTCCGCCCCTGTGGGCGGAACATCAGGAACGCATCGCCTTCATCCGCGATCAGGAAGTGTTTGTCCCCGGTATGGGCCAGCATCGCGTCGCTGCGCGGGCAGGCGGCGATCGCGCGGGCCATCACGTCGGGGGGCAGCACGCGGACCCCGCCTCCCCCGCGCGGCTGGGTCATCCATTCGCGCAAGGCAAACGCGGTCATCAGCACGCCCGCGCCAAAACTGGCGCGCAAATAGCGCGGCCCATCGCCATAGAGCGCAAAATGCCACCACACATCCGACCGGAACGTCGCGGTTTCGTAAAACATCGCCCCGCTGGCGCACGTGATCGCAACCGCGATCATGGCGGCGATCAGCCAGCGCAGATTGTGCGTCGAAAAGGCGCCGGTGCGTCCGCGATAGAACGCTGGCGCGGCCAGTTGCAGAAAGCCCGCCATGACCAGCATGACCGTCGCTTCTTCGTAATCGAGCCCCTTGGCGACCGAAAATAGCGCGCCGAGCACAAGCAGCGCGCGCGCCGTGCGCATCCCGCTGGCCAGCCGCATCGACAGCGCCGGGGCGACCAGCAAGAGCGCGGTGCCGACCAGGCTGGCGGCGAGGTGCGAGGTTTCGATGAACGGCAGCGGCAAAAGCATGATCAGGCTGCGCATGCGGTCATGTTCGGCAGGCAGCGCGCCCGACAACAGCAGCACGAGCCCGCCGGCAAAGCTCATCGCGCCAAACAGCATCGGGCTGGCATCGAGCAGGACCGCGCGAGCCGGCGCGGTGACCCGGCGCGCCATCGGGGCGATGCCCACCGCCTCGATCGCGCCGTTGAGCACCAGCGCCAGCGAAAACGGCACAAAGTAATAGATCACGCGATAGGCGATCAGCGCAGCGACTCCGGCGTCGGTCGCGCCTTCGGGCAGAGTTGACAGGATCACCGCTTCGAACACGCCGAGCCCGCCGGGGATGTGCGTGATCAATCCCAGCGTGATGCCCATGGCATAGGCGAGCATGAACCGCGCGAAATGCCACTGATCGTGCGGCAGCAGGAGATAGAGCGCGAGACTGGCGCAGGCGAGATCGACGGTCGAGACGACCGCCAGCGCGAGGACCGTTTGTGCGCCGAGTGTGCCGATGATCGGGCGCAACGGTTTCAAGACGTCGGGGCGCAGCGCGGCGATCGCGACAAGCGCGGCGATCGCGCCGAGGATCACCGTGCCCGCGCCATGCGCGGCTGCCGGCTCGATCGTGGTCAGGCCAAGGTCGAGCGGCGTCCGCAGCATGGCCAGCGCGATACCGCTGGTCACGCCGACGCCGATCCAGAACGATACCCCGGCAATCACGATGATCCGTGCGACTTTTGCTGGCGGCATGCCGATCCGGCCATAGATCCGCAGCCGCGCCGATCCGCCGGTGATCGCTCCAAAGCCGAGCGTGTGCGACAGGGCATAGCTGGTAAAGGCGGCGCGCATGGTCAGCGCGATCGGCGCGCGCACGCCGACGATCCCTTGCGCCAGCATGTCATAGACTGTCAGCAGGGCATAGCTCGTCGCTGTCAGCAGCACTGCGCCCACGATGGCGCGCGGGGGGATCGCGGCAAGCGCGGCGAGCGCGTCGGCGGGGCGAAAATCATGCGCAAGGTGCGCCAGCGAACGCCACGCAATCGCCCCGACCAGCGCAACCAGCGCGATGATCAGCGCAAACCGGATCAGGGTGTGGCGAACCGGAGGCGGCCCTGCCGCAGCGTTCATACGCGTTGCCAGATCTGCGATTGGCACAGGAACCGGCCAAGCAGGCATCCGGCAATGCGCGCATGTGCACGGTCGACCAGCACGATGTGCGAGGCAAAGCGATGGCCAAGGTCGGGCACGAAGACTTCCCCGCTCCAGTGATTGGCGCCATCGCGGCGATAGCTTTCGAACAGTTGCGCGCCGATCAGGCGGTCGGTGCCGCCGTCTCTGGCATCGGCAATCGCATCGGGGCTTGCCGCCGTGACCCAGCCGCACAGGCGGGCACCGCATTCATCGATGCGGATCGTTACCGAGCCATCGGGATTGCGCCATGACCCGCGCAAGGGGTCAGGCTGATGGCCGGCAAGTGAAGCAGCGGCGCCAAGCGCCAGGACGAGATTGGACAGGCAAAACACCACGGCCTCATAACGCAATTTGGCGTCAAGACCATGTCCGACGTAGCGTGAAAATGGATGGCGGGATCGGTCGATGCCGCACCGAAGTCATGGTCGCGGCGGGGGTAGCGGCAGGAGCAGCGGCGGGGGCGGGTCGAGCGCGGCGCGCGCGGTTTCTTCGGCCAGGCGGCGATAATGGCTGAGCATGAGATGCCCGTCGGGGATCTCCACGCGCCGGGCGCCGGCCAGTTCGCGCGCGCGGCACAGGCTGTCGGCTTCATCGCGACCATAGATGCATGTCACCGGCAGGCCGCGCAGCGCACGCACGGTCTGGCGCGGGTCGCTGTCGGGACTGCCCGCATAGAACAGCCCGGTGGGATTGGCATGAAAGAACACCTGGGTTCCCGGCACGATCAGCACGACGGCGGCAATCCGCCGGGCAAGATCGGGCGGCAACGCGCCGATGCCGGTGCCGATCACGTCGGCGCCAAACGATCCGCCCATGATCACGACCTGGCGCGCGCCGCTTTCGGCCAGCGCGCGGCGCAAGGTATCGGCGACCAGCGCATCGACATAGGCGCGGCTTTGCGCCTTGCGGAACGCGAGCGAGCAATTGACCGCCAGCACAGCGATGCCGTCGCGGCGCAGCACGCTCAGCGCGCCTTCGCCCAGTCCGACCGACAGCCCCATGTCGCCGGAGAAATAGACCGCGACCAGCGCCGGTCGATTCGGGCCCGTCCGGTTGGGACCCGTCGCCGGCAGCCAGCGCGTCGCGTGACGGTCGAAATAGCCGCCGATGGCCATGATCGCCAGGATGAGCAGGGGGATCAGCGAGAGCCAGCCAAACAGCTTGCGGCCCGGGAAGCGTGGGGGCATGGTGGTGAAATTCGCGAAGGGTGCCCGGAACAGGGGCCGTTGAAGGGTGCCCGTGGGGCGAATGGCAAGTGTTTGCAACGGAAAGAACGCGAGTGTCAGCCAGAATCCTGCTGATCGAGGACGATACCCAGATCGGTGACTATATTGCTCGCGGGCTCGATGAGGAAGGCTTTGTCGTCGACCGCGCGGACAACGGGCGCGACGGGCTGTTCATGGCCACCGACAGCCAGTTCGATGTGGTCGTGCTCGATCGCATGTTGCCCGCGATGGACGGGTTGTCGGTGTTGAAAGCGATGCGCGCGGCGGATGTCGATACCCCCGTGCTGATGCTGTCGGCGCTGGGCAGCACCGATGATCGCGTTTCAGGACTGACAGCCGGCGCCGACGACTATCTGGGCAAACCGTTTTCGTTTGCCGAGCTGCTCGCCCGCGTTCAGGCGCTGGTGCGCCGTCGCGCGGGTCCGACCCGCGCGCAGGACACCACGCTGCGCTGCGGCGAGCTTGAGCTTGATCGGCTGACGCGGGTGGTGCGCCGGGGCGGGCGCAAGATCGCGTTGCAGCCGCGCGAATTTCGCCTGCTCGAATACCTCATGATGCACCAGGGCGAAGTGGTGACCCGCACCATGCTGCTCGAAGCAGTGTGGGATTATCATTTCGATCCGGGCACCAATGTCATCGACGTGCATATCAGCCGCCTGCGTCGCAAGATCGACGATGGCGAGGAACGCGTGCTGTTCCATACCGTGCGCGGCGCCGGATACCGGCTGGCGGCGGATTGAAGGCTATGGGCGCCCAGCCGATCCTTCCCGGGCCGGGGAGGATCGCGCGGACAAGCAATCCGCGTCGTCTGTCGCCGACCATGCTGTGGCTGGTCGCGGCGGTGTTCGTGCTGCAATTGCTGTCGAGTGCGGCGGCCATTTTCTTTCTGCGCGGGCAGATGCTCGACGTGGTGCGCGCCGATCGCGTGCGCCAGGTGCTCGACGTGCGCGACGACTTGCTGGCGACGTATCTCCAGGGCGGTCGCCCCGCATTGGCGCAGATGATCGTCCGTCAGCAGGGCAGCGCCGCCGATCCGACCGTGTTCATCGCGCTGACCGGCGGGCCGACCCCGCTGCTCAGCAATCTGGCGCGCGTCCCGGCGCTTGATACCGCGCCGCGCCCGCGCCCGGTGATGGTGCATCTGGGGTCCGATATTCCCGACATCGAGGGCATGGCGATCGCCGGGCAATTGTCCGATGGCGAACGTCTGATCGTGGGGGTGATGGGCGCGACCGAGAGCCGGTTCAATCTTGCCTTTGCCACGGCGGGGGGGCTGACCATCCTTGTCGCGGTGGCGCTTGCCACGGCCAGCGCGCTCTTGCTCGGAGTCGAGATCAGTCGGCGCACCCATGCCATTGCCGAGACCGCCGCGCAGCTCGCTTCGGGCAATTTCGGCGCGCGTCTGCCCGAATCACACAGCGGCGACGGGTTCGATCATTTGCGCCTGCAGATGAACCGCATGGCCGAACGCATCGATACGCTGGTGTCAGAGCTGAGCTCGGTCTCGGCCTCGCTCGCCCATGATTTGCGCTCGCCCGTGGCGCGGCTGTCTGCGGCGATCGATACCGCGCTCGACCGGGTCGAAGAGCCGGTGGCGCTCGAAGCCTTGCAGGCGGCGCGCGAAAATGCCGACGGATTGCGGCACATGCTCGATACCGCGCTGGAAATCACCCGGCTGGAAGGCGGGGCGGTGGCCGACCGGCGGCTGCCGATCGATCTGGCCCGGGTGGTCGAAGACATGGCCGAATTGTATGAACCGCTGGCCGAACAATCGGGAGTCCTGCTCGAAACCCGGCTCGAGCCCGTGGTGGTGACGTGCGATCGCGAACTGCTGTCGCGGGCGATCGCCAATCTTATCGACAATGCGCTGAAATACGGGGCGCGGCGCGTGGTCTTGAGCACGTCTGCCGGGCCCGGCGCCGGGGCGGGGCCGGGAATGGCCGAGATTGCGGTGCTCGACGATGGCCCGGGCATCCCGCCGCAAGACCGCGACCGCGCGGTCGAACGCTTTATCCGGCTCGACAACGCGCGCACGCTGCCCGGTGGGGGCCTCGGGCTGGCAATGGTCCAGGCGGTTGCCAGGCTGCACGGCGGCGAATTCACGCTGTCGGACGGCGAAGGGCCGGGCAGGCGTGGCCTGCTCGCCACGCTGCACCTGCCGCGTTAGAGCGCGCCGATTACCCTTGCGTGTTGACGCGTCCGGTGCGTTCCAGCTTGCCCCAGCCGATGCCGAGCCCGGCAAAGGCTGCCCCCACGGCGCGGATCACCACACCATACATCAACTGGCGATAGACAAAACGCTGTGCCAGCAACAGCAGCGCGGGATAGTGCTTTTCGCGAACGTCGAGGCGATAGGCGACCCACCCGCAGGCGACATCGATGGCGGTGAAGCCGATCCAGTAGATCCCCATGCGCAAGACGTCGGACTGGGTCTGGGCCCAGCCGTGCTGTGAAATGCGCACGATCGTGCCGACGATCGAGACCGCGAGCGCGAGATCGATCAGCGGCGAAATCATCGCAAAGACGATCTGGAACAGCCAGGCCTGCGGCATGCCGACAAAGGCCAGCCCCGAAGGCGACCGCTCGCGCAGCACGGAGCGGTGCTTCCACAGGCATTGCAACGTGCCATAGGCCCAGCGGAAGCGCTGCTTGCCGAGCGCGCGCAGCGTTTCGGGCGCTTCGGTCCAGGCGACGGCATCTTCGTCATAGGCGATTTTCCAGCCGTGGCGCTGGATCGCGATGGTCAGATCCTGGTCTTCGGCCAGGGTGTCTTCGGGATAGCCGCCGACATCTTCCAGCGCGCTGCGGCGCCAGGCGCCGACCGCGCCGGGCACGACCATGATCGCGTCAAACCGGGTCAGCGCGCGGCGTTCGATGTTTTGCGCGGTGATATATTCGACCGCCTGCCAGCGGGTGACGATATTGACCCGATTGCCGACTTTGGCATTGCCCGCGACCGCGCCGATGTCCTCCTTGCTGAACCAGCGTACCAGTCGGGCGATCGTCTCCGGCTCGAACTGGGTATCGGCATCGAGCGCGACGATGATTTCGCCATTGGCTTGCGCCAGCGCACGGTTGAGCGCGCGCGCCTTGCCGCCGTTGACCATGGTCATCAGGCGCACGCTCGGGTTGTCGCCGAATGCCGCCGCGACGATTTCGCTCGTGCGGTCCTTTGATCCGTCGTCGGCGACGATCACTTCGATCGGGTGATAGCCGCTGGCAAGGATGCGACGCACCGAGCTTTCGATCACGCGCTCTTCGTTGAAAGCGGGGATGATGACCGAAACCAGCGGGTGGCTGAACGCGTCCCCGTACCCGTCTTCGACCCCGTCCCCGCCCCCGTCTTCGACCGGCGGCTGCATGTCTTCGTCGCGATCGGCAAACAGCGCCAGCGTGGTCATCCCCAGGGCGCGGATCACGCCGAGCGCAATGGCAAAGAAAAACATCCACTTGAGCCCGGACAACAGAGCGGCCAGCACGGCGAAGATGCCGACGTCAAGCCGCACCGCGACCAGATCCCAGCCTTCGACTTTGGGCATCACCGCGTCGCGGTTGAGCCCGGCCAGCGCCGAAGCCGGGACAAAGGTATAGCCGTCGGCGCGCAGCTTTTCGATGATCCGGGGCAACGCCAGCACGGTCTGGCTGCGGTCGCCGCCGCCGTCGTGGAGCAGCACGACATTGACCGTGCGGTCGGGCGTGGCCTGTTCGACGGCATTGACCGTGCGTTGATAGATGTCGTCGGCAGTGCGTTTCTGCCAGTCGCCCGGATCGCCGTGCAGGCCGACGATCGTATAGCCTTGTTGCTGTGCGATCAGCGCGGGGCCGAGTTCGTCGGGCGTGCTCGGCTCGGCATCCCCGAAATAGGGCGCGCGGAACAGGCGGGTCGATCGCCCGGTATAGGCCTCGATCAGGCGCTGGGTGGCGTTGAGTTCGAGCCGGATTCCGGTGTCGCTGACATCGGCCATGTTGGGGTGGGTATAGCTGTGGTTGCCGATCTCGTTTCCATCGGCGACCGTGCGTTCGAGAATCCCGCGGTTTTGCACCCCGTTTTCGCCGATCACGAAGAACGTGCCGGGCACGTGATAGCGTTCGAGCACCGACAGGATCTGCGGCGTGTATTTGGGATCGGGGCCGTCGTCGAAGGTCAGCGCGATCTGCTTGGGCTTGTCGCCGGTCCGCCGCACGACATAGGGCATCGGCAGCTGATCGTAGGCTTCGTTGAGCACCAGAGCCGAATGCGGATCGTAATTCAGCGTGCGGTTCCCCGCCCTCGGCACGGCATCGACGCGCAGGATCTCGCCATTGCCTTCGATGTCGACGTTGGTCATTTCGCGCAAGGCACCGAGATTGGGCAAAGGCTTGCCGCCGCGCCCGCCGCCCTGGCGCCAGCTTGAAAGCGCGGCCCAGAAGCCCGGATCTTCCGAGCCCAGCCGCCACAGCGCGACCGAATTGATGCCCATCTGGCCGAGCACCTGCATCTGGTTCCAGCTCGTCGCGGCATCGAGGATCCAGACGTCGTGGCGAATGCCGGGGGTGGCGGGATTGGCATCGTTGTCGTCGTTGAAGGCAAAGCCCGCGTTGCCGCTGTTTTTGTCCCAGAACGGGCGGGTGCCCGAATCGAGCGCCGAGAGCCACGCTTCTTCGACCGTCAGCGGGTCGGCATCGCCGCCGTGCCAGTCATAGGCATAGCTGCCCAGCGCAACGATCACCTTGTTGGCCGGAACGCCCTTGAGCGCATCGCTCATGTGGCTGACAAACCAGGCGTTCGATGCGATCGGCCCGGGCGTGCCGGTCATGTAGTGTTCGTCATAGGCCATCAGCACGACTTTGTCGGCGACCTGGGCAAACGAGCGGACATTCCATGCTTCGTCGTCGATCGGCACGGTGACGCTGACCAGCCGGTGCTTGGGCGCCAGCCGCGCGTGCAATTCGCCAAGGAACTGGCGCAACACCGCGATACCTGCGGGCGGCATCGCCTCGAAATCGATCATCACCCCGGCGTCGTTGTTGGCGTCGAGCGCGGCATCGATGCTGCGGACAAGCGAGGCGCGCTGTACCGGATTGGCCAGCGCGCGCGTCGTGGCGGGGCCATCCCAAATGCCGTTTGCGACGTTCTGCACGACATCGACGACCAGCGGGCGGCGCACTTGCCCCGCCAGCACGCGGCGCATCGGCGCATTGTCGCCGGCGATGAAATTGCCCTGGTGATCGATCGACATCAGGGTCGGGGCGATCCAGTCGAGCTGGCCCACCTGGCGCTTGAGGCTTTCGAGCGCGCCCCCGCCAAACGGGGAGTAGAACCCGACCGTCAGGTTCTGCGACTGTGTCACGGCGCGAACGCTGCGCCGACCGAACAAGTTGGAAATGCTGCGCGACAGCCGCCCGACCTGGGTGCGCAGCGGCAAAGGCTGCGGCCGTTCGAAGCCGAGCTTGAGCGGCTGGGAAGCGGGAACCGTGGCGACCGTGGTGGCAAAGGCCAGCGCCGTGATGATCAGCACGGCGATTGCGGCAAAGATGGCGCGGCGTGTCCAGCGGCGGCGGCGGCCGGTGGGATCGAAAAAAATCGGACGTTGCACACTGGTCCCCGGTTTGGTCTGGCCGGCCTATAGCATCAACCAGGTGACGATGGACAGCCGGGAACGAATCGTAACAGGGGACCGTCACGTCGCGATCGAAAGCCGACTGCCCATCGCCGATCGGCACGGGTAGGTGTGCAGATGCGAACAGGCGGTGAGCATTTCATTACCGATTGGCCATTTACGGGAAATGCGCTGCAAACCGCACTCCGTTCGCGCGCCCTGTTCGAATATCTGGAATGCGCCCGTGCAAGACTTTCCAACTGCCCTTGTCGGCGCAATCGCGCTAGACACAGGGCATGACCAAACGCCAACCCGTTTTCTTCCTGTCGCACGGCGGCGGCCCCTGGCCGTGGCTCGATGGCGAATTCCGCCGCAGCTTCGACTGGCTCGAAGCCTCGCTCAAGGCGCTTCCCGCGCAATTGCCCGAGCCGCCGCGCGCGGTTCTGGCAGTATCGGGGCACTGGGAAGAGGCGGGCTTTACCGTGTCGAGCGCGGCAATGCCGGGCATGGTCTATGACTATTACGGCTTTCCCGAACACACCTATCACATTTCCTATCCCGCGCCGGGGTCGCCCGAACTGGCCGCGCGCGTGATCGACCTCGGCCGTGCGGCAGGCATTGCGATCGGCAACGATCCGTCGCGCGGGTTTGATCACGGCACCTTTTCGATGATGCAGCCGATGTATCCTGATGCGCAGATCCCGGTGGTCAGCCTGTCGATGCGCCATGGCTATGATCCCGATGAGCACATCGCGCTGGGCGCGGCGCTGGCGCCGTTGCGCGACGAAGGCGTGGTGATCATGGGCTCGGGGCTCAGCTATCACAATCTGCGCATGTTCGACCCGCGCGCGGCGGCGCCCTCGGCGGCCTTCGACGCATGGTTGCGCCGCAGTTTGACCGGTCATGACCCGGCGGCGCGGATTGCCGCGCTGGAACATTGGGACGAGGCCCCGGCCGCGCGCATCGCCCATCCGCGCGAAGATCACCTGATTCCGCTGATGGTCGCGGTCGGCGCGGCGGGCGCCGATCCGGCGACGTGCATCTATTCGCAGGCCGACTTGCGCGGCGGGGTCACCGCGTCCGCCTGGCGCTTTGGCGAAGACACCACGCCGACCGGGTTCGACCGGCTGGGGATGGTTGCGGCCTGATTCGCAAGGATTCTAGCCGTCGAGCCGTCGGCCGAACGTAATGACGGCTTGCGGCTCGTAGCCGAGGTTCTGGTAAAACGCCGCGACGGTCGCATTGTCGCTGCGCACCATCAGCATGGCTTTGGGGCAGCCGACCACGGTCAACCAGTCTTCGCCCGCCCGCACCAGCAGGCGGCCGATACCCTGCCGCTGCGCTGCGGGCGCGACGGCGAGGTAATAGAACCAGCCGCGATGTCCGTCATAGCCGATCATGACGGTGCCCAGCGGTTGCCCCAAATGCTCGGCGAGCAGCACGCGCGCCATGGGATGCGCGACGGCCTTGGCGAAATCGCTGGCGGGATCGTTCCACGGACGGGTCAGTCCCGCCGCCTGCCACAGGCCGATCACGGCAGGCGCGTCGTCGGCGGTCGCTGTGCGCAAGGATACGGGGTCGTCGCTCATGCCATGGCGATGGCAGCGACCCCGATCGCTGGCAAGATCAGCCGACGTTCGAATCCGCAAAGGCGGCCTTGCGTTCCGCGATGAACGCCTGCAGCCGGGCATCGATGTCGGGGTCGATTGCGGGCGCAACATAGTCGGCCAACATGCGTTTATAGAGCTTTTCGGCGCGCGCTTCGGCATCGAGCGCGCCTTCGTCGCGCCATTGTTCAAAGCTGTTGGCGTCGGAAATCGTCGAGCGATAGAACGCGCTCTTGAAATTGGCCTGGGTATGCGCGCAGCCGAGGAAATGCTGCCCCGGGCCGACTTCGCGCAGCGCGTCCATCGCCTGGCCGTTTTCGCTCATGTCGACGCCATGGGCATAGATCGCCATCATCGCCGCCTGATCGACGTCCATGACGAATTTTTCATAGCCCATGGCCAGCCCGCCTTCGAGCCAGCCCGCCGTGTGCAGCATGAAATTGACCCCGGCGATCAGGCCCTGTTGCAGCGTGTTGGCCGCTTCATAGGCGGCCTGCGCATCGCCGACCTTGGAACTGGTAAAGCCGCCTGCCGAACGGAACGGCACGCCGAGCCGCCGCGCCAGCGCCGCGCCGACATTGATGACCAGCGAAGCTTCGGGCGTGCCGAATGTCGGCGCACCCGACTGCATCGACATCGACGAGACGAAATTGCCATAGATCACCGGCGCGCCGGGCCGCACGAGCTGCGCCAGGGCCATGCCGACCATGCCTTCGGCCAGGCTCTGCGCCGCGACGGCGGCGACAGTGACCGGCGACATCGCGCCGGCGACGATGAACGGGCTGATCATCGTCGCCTGATTGTGCCGGGCATAGACCTTGAGCGAGCCGAGCATCGTCGCATCGAACGTCAGCGGCGAATTGGCATTGATCAGATTGACCAGCACGCAGTTGTTTTCGACAAAATCATCGCCGAACACGATCTTGCACATCGCCACCGAATCCTCGGCGCGGTCGGGATGCGTCACCGAGCCCATGAACGCCTTGTCCGAATAGCGGATGTGCGAATAGATCATGTCGAAATGGCGCTTGTTGACGGGCAAGTCGACCGGTTCGCAGATCGTGCCGCCCGAATGGTGCAGCGAATCCGCCATGTAGGCCAGCTTCACGAAATTGCGGAAATCCTCGATCGTCGCATAACGCCGCCCGCCTTCGCGGCTGTAGACGAAGGGCGAGCCGTAGCTGGGCACGAGCACCATGGCATCGCCGCCGATCTGCACATTGTTGGCCGGGTTGCGCGCATGCTGGGTAAAGATCGCGGGCGCGCTGGCGCGGATGATTGCGCGGCACATGCCTCGCGGAAAGCGGACCCGGTCGCCCGACGCGCTGGCGCCCGCCGCGACGAGGATCGCGATCGATTCGGGATCGTCCTTGATGTCGATGCCGATCTCTTCGAGAATCGTGTCGGCATTGTGCTCGATGATCGCCAGATCCGCTGCGCCCAGCACTTCGTAGGGCGGAATGCGGCGGGTGATATAGGCCGCGCGCGGGGCTGCGGCGGCATCGCTGCGGGCACGGCGGCCGCTGCGGACGGGTCTGGTCATGGCTGGACTCCTCTCTGGGTGCTGCGCCTTGTCCGCCCCGCTGTGGTCCGTCCCGCTGCGGCAGCGGGTGCGGTCGGAAACGGCATGGCGGCAACGAAATGCTGCTGAAACAAGGGTTCGGTCGCGGTTTCGACTTTTTCGATCGCGCGTGTCGCGGCGATGATCCGCGCCTTTGACGGGGCATGGGTCAGGCACATCGCCGCGCCCATCCCGGCGGCATTGCCGATGATGCGGATCGCCTCGGCCCGCGCGCCGGGCACGATCCCGATCGCGGCGACATAGGCCGGGTCGAGATGCGTGCCGAAGGCGCCCGCGAGCAGGACTTCATCGAGCGCGGCACAGCCGAGATGATCGGCGAGCAATTGCACCCCCGCCGACAGCGCCGCCTTGGCCAGCTGCACCGCGCGCACGTCGCGCTGGGTGATGCAGATCGGCTTGTCCGGGCGGTCGATCAGCACGTATTTGCGCAAGCGACCATCTTCGCCATCGGGAATGAAGCGGCCGGGCGCGGTTTCGGGGCGCAATTTGCCGCTGCGGTCGATCAGGCCCGCCTGGGCCAGCTCGACCAGCGTTTCGAAAATGCCCGAGCCGCAGATGCCGCTGATCCGGGCAAGGTCGGCATCGCCCTCATCGATCCAGGCCTCTTCGCCGATCAGCTTGACGCGCGCGCGACCGGTCGCCGGGTCGATCCGCACGCGCTCGATCGCGCCCGGCGCCGCGCGCACGCCTGCGGAAATCTCGGCGCCCTCGAACGCGGGGCCGGTGGGGGACGAGCACGCGGCAACGCGCCCGCCATGGCTCAGCACCACTTCGGCATTGGTGCCGATGTCGATCAGCACGACGCTGCGCCCGGCCATGCGGTCGATCTGCGTCAGGTACGCGCCTGTCGTATCGGCGCCGACATGCCCGCCGATCAGCGGCAAGGCCTGCACCCGCGCCGCGCGGGAAAGGCCGAGATCGAGCGCGCTCGCGGGCAATTCGACCCAGTCGCGCGTCGCCAATGTAAACGGCGCCTGCCCCAGTTCGACCGGCGAAATTCCAAGAAACAGATGGTGCATCACCGGATTGCCGACAAACACCAGTTCGAGCAGATGATCGGCGTCGATCCCCGCCTCTGCGCAGCCCGCAGCCAGCATCGCGGCGACGCCGCGCCGCACCGCGCCGGTCAGGTGCTCTGCGCCGTCGGGATTGAGCATGGCATAGCTCACCCGGCTCATCAGGTCTTCGCCATAGCGGATCTGCGGGTTCATCGCTGCGGCCTGATGCACCAGATCGCCGTTCGACAAGTCGTAAATATAAAGCGCGAGCGAGGTCGAGCCGATGTCGAGCGCTGCGCCATAGACATGCGCGACGCCCGGCGCCCACAGATCGATGATCAGGCTATCATCGCGCAGCACGACGATCAGCGTGCGCTCGTTTGCGGCGAGCAGCGGCTGTAGCCGGGGCAGCACGGTCGCATCGATCTGCGCATCGATGCCCAGCGCAGCGATCAGGCTTTCCGCATCGGCGGGATTGTCGTCCAGCGCCGGGCGCGGCACGGTGACCATGATCAGCCGCACCGGGGGGATCAGCGGCAGATCGATCGCAGTGCCCGCCTTGGCCATGATCGCGCCGTGGACTTGCGAATCGGCGGGCACGTCGATCACCACGTCGCCCAAAATCTGCGCCCGGCATGCCAGGCGGCGCCCCGCGTGGAGCACGCCGCGCCGCGCGGCCCGCGCCTCGGCCTCGCCCGGCGCAGACAAGTGCGCTTCGCACGCGGTTACTGCAAACTTGGCATGGGCACCGCTCGCCACTTCGATCTGGCACCGCCCGCACAGCCCGCGCCCGCCGCAGATCGATTGCAAATCGACCCCGGCGCGATGCGCGACATCGAGCACGGTCTCGCCCGGCCCTGCGACGGCGCGCAGACCCGAAGGCGCAAAAATGACCTTGTGCCCGGCAGTCATCGATCAGCCCCGGCGCCGCCCGCCGCGCCGCCCGCCGCGCCCTTCGCCCGAAGGTTCCGCATTCGGGTCGCGGTTGGCGCGAATCCACGCCATGCAGCTGGGATCGACCCCGTTAAGCACGTCAGCCGCCTTGATCGAGGCGACCAGCCCTTCGTGCAGCGGATTGACGATCGCCGACGTCATGCCTGCCGCTGCGACCATCGGCAGGAAGGCGTTGTTGATGCCGTGGCGATTGGGCAGGCCAAAGCTGATGTTCGACGCGCCGCAAGTGGTGTTGACTTTCAGCTCTTCGCGCAACCGGCGCAGCAGGTAGAACACGTCGCGCCCGGCCGAATTGATCGCGCCGATCGGCATGACCAGCGGATCGACGATCACATCGCAGGCCTTGATGCCGTGATCGGCGGCGCGCTGGACGATCTTTTTGGCGATTTCGAAACGGTCGTCGGGGTTTTCGGAAATGCCGCTGTCGTCGTTGGAAATCGCCACGACCGCCGCGTCGTATTTCCTGACCAGCGGCAGCACGCGTTCGAGCACTTCGTCTTCGCCCGTGGTCGAATTGACCAGCGCACGGCCCTGATAGACCGCAAGCCCGGCTTCGAGCCCGGCCACCATCGAGCTGTCGATCGCCAGCGGGGCATCGGTGATCGATTGCACCAGCCGGATCACTTCGGCCAGAATCGCCGGTTCGTCGGCGAGCGGAATGCCGGCATTGATGTCGAGCATCTGCGCCCCTGCAGCCACTTGCGCCAGCGCGTCGGCGATGACGCGCTCGTAATTGCCTTCCTTCATTTCGGCGGCGAGCAGCTTGCGCCCGGTCGGGTTGATGCGCTCGCCGATCATCACGAAAGGCTGGTCAAAGCCGATCACGACCTCTTTCGAGGCCGAGCTGATCACCGTTCTGGTCATGCGGAAGTCCTTTGTTCGACGTGAAGGGGGGCGGGTGACCATGGGCGGCGATCGCCGAGGACGCCCGAAGCGGCGACGATTTCGCCGACCCATTCTTCCTGGCGATAGGCCATGACATGGACTCCGCTGACGCCGGGCATTTGCGCCAGTTGCTGGATCAGCTCGACGGCGATCCTGCGCCCTTCGGCGCGCGGCTTTTCCGCCTGTTCGAGGCGGCGGATCGTTTCATCGGGAATATGGACGCCGGGAATCGCCGATTTCAGCCATTTCGCCGTCTTGGCGCTGGCGAGCACGCCCACGCCCATCAGCACGAAGCAGCGTTCGAGCAGGCCCATGTCGCGCGCGCGGTTCAGGAAATCGCGCGCCATGGCGATGTCGAAGCAATATTGGCTCTGCACGAATTGCGCGCCGCCCGCGATTTTCTTGGCCAGCTGATGCACGCGCGCGTCGGCGGGCGGGGCAAACGGATTGATCGAGGCGCCGAGGAACAGGCGCGGCGGGCTGTCGAGCCGCCGCCCCGACAGGAACCTGTGCTCATCGCGCATGACGCGCGCGGTATCGAGCAAGGATACGCTGTCGAGATCGAACACCGGCTTTGCCTCGGGATGATCGCCGACGCTGACATCATCGCCCGAAAGGCACAGCATCGAACACACGCCCAGCGCGGCGGCGCCGAGAATGTCGCCCTGAATGGCGATGCGGTTGCGGTCGCGGCAGCTGACCTGAAGGATCGGCGAATAGCCCGCGCGCGTCAGGATCGCACAGACGCCGAGGCTCGACATGTGGCAATTGGCGCCCGAACCGTCGGTCGCGTTGATCGCATCGACGACGCCGTCGAACACGCGCGCGCGGGTCAAAACGTCGCCGGGGTCGGCGCTGTCGGGCGGGGCGAGTTCGGTGGTCACGGCAAACAGCCCGGCGCGCAGCACGCGCTCGAAACGGCCCGGCGAGACATGGCCCGGCAGGATCGGCAAAGGCAGGCCGGGGTCGGCGGGATCGCCGGGGTGCCACAGCGGGCTTGGATCAGTCATCGCGTGCCATCCGCAGCCAGCTCGACGTGCCAAAGCGGCGATGATCGACCGCCACGGCGATGTCGCGTATCGCTTCGCCATGCCGCATCTGTGCTGCGCCGCGCCAGGCCTGCGCCCAGACGCAGGCCATTTCGGGGCGCACTTCGCACATGCCGTTTTCGCGCACGCCGCCGCACGGGCCGTTGCGCAAGGTCTTGGGGCAATTCATCGGGCAGCTCATGCCCGTGCGCGAAAGCTGGCAATCGCCGCACATCCGGCAATCGAACATCAGCCCTTTGGCCGCGCGCTCCAGCGCGGTGACGGGCCGGTCGATGCGCCGCCCGAATACCCGATGGGCGCGGCGCAGCGCCGCCACGATCAGCGGGTTGCCCATGCGATAGACGCTTTCGAGCAGGCGGGCATGGCGCACCGACCACAAGCGCAAGCTATACACGATCGCCCTCCGTCACCGTGGCAAGCGCAGCCGTCAGGTCACCATGGCCGACCGGCAGATGCACGAATGCCAGCCCGAGCTTTTGCGCGGCAGCCTCGGCACGGGCGCGCAAATCGGCATCGTCGCTCTGCGCGAGATGCACGAGGCGGCGATAGTGCCCGAAATAGACCGGCAAGAGGTGCGGATGGCGGTCGAGGCCGAGCCCCTGCCAGACGAGCCGGTCGAAATGGCGGGCCAGGAAATCGGTCACGAAAAAGCTGCCGATGTTTTCTGCGATGATCGCTTCGAACCGTTCGGCCCCGGCAAACAGCGCATAGCAATGGGCATGCGGCAGGCGCGTGGCATCATATTGCGCCAACACCGGATCGAGCGCACCGCCGGTGCCGCATTCGCCATAGGCCACCAGCACGCGATCGAATTCCCCCCGCCTTGCCGCCAGCACGTCGGCCACGCGCGGGGCAATCGCGGCGGGCCGATTGTGCAGCTCGGCAGGAAGGCACTGCACCGTCATCTCCGCATCGGACAGGCCCAGCGCGGCCTTTACCGCCAGCACCTCTTGCGCCAGCGCACCGCAGGCCAGAACAAGGCATCGGCCCATCGTCGCGGCCCCGCGCCCGCCCGCGATCAGTGGTTCTGACCGACCAGCGCGCGGGCCAGCTCCGCGCTGACGGCGGCATCGCGGCCATATTTCGTGGCGCCGATGGCGTCGGCAAATTCCTGATTGAGCGGCGCGCCGCCGACCATCACCGGCAGGCTCTTGAGAATCCCGCGCTTGTCGAGTTCCTCGATCACCACGCCCATATAGGGCATTGTCGTGGTCAGCAGCGCCGACATGCCGAGCACGGTGGGCTGATGCTGATCGATCGCGGCGAGGTAGTTGTCGACCGGGTTGTTGATGCCCAGATCGATCACTTCAAAGCCCGCGCCTTCGAGCATCATGCCGACCAGGTTCTTGCCGATGTCGTGAATGTCGCCCTTGACCGTGCCGATGACGAATTTGCCAAGGCTCGCGCGGCTGCCGGTGCTGGCCAGGATCGGGCGCAGCAGTTCCATGCCGCTTTTCATCGCGCCGGCGCATTGCAGCACTTCGGGCACGAACAGCGTGCCGTCGCGAAAATCGATGCCGACGATGCGCATCCCTTCGACCAGCGCCTGCGACAGGATATCGCCCGCCTCCCAGCCGCGCCGCAGCAGGATCTGCGTGCCTTCGCGCACTTCGGCGGCCATGCCGTCGTAAAGATCGTCCTTCATCTGGTCGACGAGGTCTTCGTCGGAAAGATCATCGAGGATCACGTCGTTTTCGTCGCTCATGTCTTGCCGTCCCGCCTGATCAGCCCTCACCGGCTGCGCTTGCCTGAGCAGAATGGCGCCCGGCGGCGGCCCTTGTCTGTCGCAAAGCCGACGGTTATTATCCCAAAAACGACGAAGCTCTTCCTCTTTGGACCAGCGCCATGGCCAAGCCCCTGCCCGAATGCTCCCCGCGTCGTTTCCTGTTCGTGGTCGTGCCCGAATTCTCGATGATGCCTTATACGGCGGCGATCGAGGCGCTGCGTGCGGCCAACCGCGAAAGCGGCGCCGATCTTTATCACTGGCAGACGGCAACCATCGACGGCGGTGTTGTCGCCGCAAGCAATCGCACCCGGATCGCGCCCGACTGCGCGCTGGCCGAAGCACAAGCCGCCGACGTGATCGTGGTCTGTTCGGGGCTCGATGCCGAACTCCATGGCAGCCCCGCGCTGTTTGCCGCGCTGCGCCGTGCCGCGCGGATGGGGGCGATGCTCGGCTCGGTCTGTACCGGCACGGTGCTGCTGGCGCGGGCCGGGCTGCTCGAAGGCTATCGCTGCACGATCCATTGGGAAGATGTCGCCAGCTTTGCCGAGAATTTCCCCGCGCTCCATGTCACCACGCGGCTGTTCGAAATCGATCGCGACCGCTTTACCTGCTCGGGCGGCACCGCGCCGCTCGATCTCATGCTCCATTTCATCGCGCGCGATTATGGCCACGACCTCGCGCTCGAAGTCGCCGAATTGATGTTGCACCATGGCATGCGCGTCAGCGAGGAACCGCAACGCCTGTCCTTGCGCGAACGCACCGGGCTTGCCCATGCCAAGCTGCTCGATGCCTTGGCGCGGATGGAATCCGCGATCGAAACCCCCGAACCGATCGAGGCGATCGCCGCCGCCGCCGGACTGTCACCGCGCCAGTTCGAACGGCTGTTCCACGATCACCTGGCCACGACGCCCTCGCGCCATTACCTGCATTTACGCCTCAAACGCGCGCGCCACTTGCTGCAACACACCAGCGCCCCGATCATGCAAGTCGCGCTGTCGACCGGCTTTGCCTCCGCCGCCCATTTCGCCAAATGCTACCGTGAAGCCTTTGGCCACTCCCCCCGCGTGGAACGGCGCAGCGACAAAGTGGAAGGGGTAAAAGCCTGATGCCTGGCACTGTCGCCGCAATGGCGCATTCCGCACCAAAGCGGCCCGTCGCGCTCTTAAATCGGTTCGCGGAAAGAGGTCGTTCGTTCACAAGATCGTCTTGCGCAACGTTCCGCCCAGCCGTCTTTCCAGTCTTGAACCGGGAACCCGCTTCTTCCTTGCCGCAATTCTATATACTGTCCCGGGAACTCCCTTGATGGGCCAGCGTTTGACAAGGAGGGCCATGATGAAACGACCTCTGGCATTTGCGCTTGTCTGCTTGGCCGGCTGCCAATCTGATTGGCGCGAGATGGCTGTCTATGACGCCGAAGCGAACGTGCGTCAGCAAATCAACGATTCCTCGGTTCAATTCATGCACGTTCAATTCACCGGCGACCGACAGACCGGCCAGACATGCGGATATTACAGTCGCTCAAATATGTCCGGAGCGACGGATCATGTGCGTTTCATTGATTTCATCGACGGAGCAGGTGGCCAAAATCCCTACATTGATGATCCGTCGGCGCCATATCCGGTCAACAAGAGCGACTTCGCTGCAAATTGGCAGACTCAGTGTCTCGATCTTGGTTACTCGATCAATCAGAATTAGATGATTCCAGTTACAGGGACACCAGTGGACTGCACCCCTTGCGTGAGACACGCTAATTGGAGTTCCGACCGTGTGAATTACCGTGACGTTGCGTAATTGATGTAGCCACCCTCCTGGTTGGTACGGAGTCGCAGGAGCGCTCCAAACGAGGAGGGTGACCGATGACGATTTATGCAGGATTGGACGTCTCTGACAAGCAGACTCATGTGTGCGTGGTTGATGCTGATGGCGCGGTAATCCGTCGCGATTGCGTGGCGAGCGATCCCAAGGCACTGAAGTTCCGGTGACAAAGTTCCGGTGACAGAAGTTCCGGTGACGAAGTTCCGGTGACAAAGTTCCGGTGACAGACAAAGTTCCGGTGACAGAGTTCCGGTGACAGTGCACTCAATTAAAAGTTCCGGTGACAAAAGTTCCCAGTTCCGGTGACAGTGCACTCAATTAACCCGCCAGCCCTACCGGAGGGATAATCGGCGCGCTGGGGTTACGGGGTTACGGGGTTACGGTGGCACCTTACATAATCCCTAAATAGGAGAATTCCGGGGACACAATTGGAGTGCAGTCCACCTGTCCCCGGAACTCCCACAGGCCGAAAATGAGGCCGAGGCGCTGCTCGCCTTGCTTGATGCCGAGGGGGAGAGCGAAGACGCATGAGGGTGCAATCCGCACGTTCACCAAATGGCGAAAATCCGCCAATCTCATCCGCGTCTATCACCAGAGCGTGCGGATCGCACCCCCGAAAACTGGCGCAATCCCGTCATGCACGCGTGCGTGAGGTGTGTATCCCCATTACGCCTCGATGCGCAGCATCGTGGCCCATGACGATAACGAACTTTGCTATTTCTGGTTATCGCGGTATATGACGGGAGATCGAGCAGGAGCCTTGTCATGAATGTGAGCCTGACCCCCGAACTGGAATCGCTGATCCACCAAAAGGTGAGCAATGGGCGCTATACCTCCGCCAGCGAAGTCGTGCGCGAGGCGCTGCGGTTGATGGAAGAACGCGACCAGGTGCAGGAACTGTATAAGGCATCGATGCGCGAAAAGATCGCTGCGGGCATGGCGTCCTTGCGCGCCGGCGCGGGCAGCGACGGCGAGGTGTTCATGGCCGGACTGGATGCAGACCTGGCGGCGATCGAGGGCCGCGCGCAATAGTGACGATCCGCTATATCCTCTCGCCCGAGGCGAAGCGGGACATCGAGCGCGGGTTCTGGGGACGCAACGGGTTCTGGGGACGCAATACCTAATACCCCGAAGAACCAGCGGATTCCCTGCTCAAGGCCGGGAAGGCGAAGCGGGCGTCATGCTGCGCGAAGCGAGGGGTTGTCGCGCAACAATAATTACGCAACTTCACGGTAAATGCAACGATAGCGGAACAAGCCGGGGCATGATGGCGATCGCTGCCATCATGCCCCGGATCAAAGGCCTGCCATTCAGAACTTGATGCGCAAGGTCCCGCCAAACGTGCGTGGCGCACCCAGGAAAGCATCGAGCACGCCGGTCGCATTGGTCGGAACGTTCTGGAATCCGGAGTTGAATGCAACCTGCTTGTAATTGGTGTTCAGCAGGTTTTCCGCCCAGACTTCGAGCGCCCAATGTTCATCGCGCGGGCTAAAGGCGATGCGCCCATTGGCCAGGACATAGCCGCTCTGGTACTTGCCGGGATCGAGATCGGACCCGGTGTTGTATCCGGATGAATATTTCGCCCCGATGTTGAACCGCATTTTGTAATTGTCGCCAATCGGCTGCGTATACGTCGATGACAGCGATGCTGACCAGAACGGGGCCAGCGACAGCCGCGAATTAGCCGATCCCAGGAAACCGGTCTGCGCCTGCAGGGTTGCAAGCTGCGCAGCGTTCAGATTGTACCGCGTGTCGGAATAGGTAACGCCGCCCTGGATGCTCAAATCGTTGGTCGCAATCCAGACAAAATCGGCGTCGATGCCTTTGCTGATGACCGACGGCACCGAAGTGACGACGAATACCAGCCCGTTAAACGTGTTGAGCTGGAAACCCTTGTACTTCTGATAAAACAGTGTCGCGTTCAGCAGCAGCTTGCGGTTGAACAGGGTCGCCTTTTCGCCGACTTCGAACGAATTGTTGGTTTCATCGCCAAATTGCGTGTTGTTGATCGGCGTGATGGCAGCCGCACTGCCCGGCGCGCAGCCTGTCGTGCCGACCGTGCATTGAACCCGATCGAGGTTGAACCCGCCCGCCTTGTACCCGCGCGCATACGATGCATACA
>Ga0302193_10000767_pt1 | contig 28428 bp, 37 predicted proteins | sample II_Bog_E3_3_FD_200228 | JGI IMG/M metagenome (GOLD analysis project Ga0302193, IMG submission 200228) | Peat permafrost microbial communities from Stordalen Mire near Abisko, Sweden - II_Bog_E3_3 | ecosystem: Environmental > Terrestrial > Soil > Wetlands > Peat | place: Sweden: Abisko...
ATCGATTCGAGAACCTACGGTGCGGCCTTCAAGAGCCATACCGGAAGATGGGATCCACTATCCGAAGAGGGCAGTCGCGACGAAATGATTACCGTCCTGGCGGAAGAGCTTGGGCCCTACTTTGATCCGGCCAATTATTAAAGCAATTAACCAAACTTGGTACTAGCCACCCCGGGCCAGGCTCTGCCGGCCAGTGCCCTTCGGCGAAGGGAATTGCCCCGGGTGGCATCGGAAGCTATTCCACAGAGCAACACGCTCTTGGAGGTGCCCCATGAAAAAGGACATGACCCTGGCCGAGCTGCAGGTGGAAGTTGCCCGGATGGCCGACCGGCGCGAGGACTACATCGTTCCGCAGAACGCCCTGACCTTCCAGGCCTCTGGCCCGACCGCGGTCGAGGTCCTGCGCTTCCAAGGGAAGGAGTTCCCCCTCTCCGACCACAGCCAGCACCAGATGGCCACGACCCTCCGCATCCCCGCCGGCTACTACGACCGGCTTCGCCGTGAGCACCGTGACCTCTTGGACCTGAATGTGAACCGCCACCTCGCGGAGACGGAGAAGTCCCGCATGATCCGGACCCTGGACGGGCAGGCAAGGGCGTTTCTGAGCGAGCGATTCCTGCGGGTGGACGGCGACCAGCTGCTGGCCATCCTCCTGCCGGAACTGGAGGCCCTGGGCCTCAACGTCGAGTCCGCCCACGTCAACAGCTCAAGCCTCTACGTCAAGGTCATCACGCCGGCCTTGGAGGGCGAGGTCTCCAAGGGCGATGTGGTCCGCGGCGGATTCGCCTTCAGTACCTCCGAGGTCGGGATGGGCCAGATCAGGACGGACTCGATGCTGGATCGCCTGGCCTGCCGGAACGGGCTTATCGTCGGGACCTCCCTCTCCTCGTACCGCCGGCGCCATGTGGGCTCGGTGGTCATGGCCCAGGAGGGCACCGGCCTCGCCATGAACGAGGTCGCCCCCAGCTTTGTGGAACTGCAGCGGAGGGTCCGCGAGAGCATCCGGGTGGCCCTGTCGGAAGCCAACTTCAAGGGGCTGCTGGACCAGCTGCGGATCACCCGGGGGTTGGCCATCCCCTCCGCCCTGGACTTGGAAGTGGTGGTCCTGCGCATCCGGCGGAAGCTGGGCCTGCGGGACAGCGAGGCGAGTGCGATCCTGTCCCAGCTGGGGCGGGAGGAACGCTCCCTGTTCGGCCTGATCCAGGCCGTGACCCGCTGCGCCCAGGACGTCACCTCCTACGACCGGGCGACCGAAATGGAAGCCATGGGCGGAACCCTGCTGGGCATCAGCCACCGGGAGTGGGAGGACCTGGTGGTGCCGGCGGCAGAAACCAAGCTGGCCGCCTGAACACGTGAGCCAAGAGGGAGCCGGCCGTCGCCGGTTCCCTCTCTTTTTTGATGGGGGAAAACTTCGGCGAAGAGCGCAGGTAGATGTGCGAGCCAGGATGGGACGTTGGCGACAAGGCCGGCAAACCGAGGAGGCGAGATGGGCTGGTGGGGGATGGGCAAGCGTGGCGGCATCAGCGGGATCTTTGACGCGCCCCGAGATGATCCACGGGACATGGTCATGGGCGACGGCCCGGCCGACATCCTGGACATCTTCAAGGACGAGATCCTGGCCCTCGGCTGGACGCCGTCGAAGGTCCGGCTCCAGGAGGCCTTCGGCGGCGACTTCAGCCTGATCCCGGATGGCCCGGTGCGGGAAGCTGTGGCCAAAATCCACGGCGACCTGATTGCGGAGTGGGTGGAGAACTGGGAACGGGAACCGTTCCCGGAGGAACTCCAGGGCTGCCTGGACTTCTGCTTCGGGGAGTAGACCTCCTGGCTGGCCAGGGAGAACCCGCCCTGGCCTCCATTCCCATGCATGGCCCCGAAGACAGGGCGGGATCCGCTTGTTTTACGCAATGCCAGGTGCAAATTCGGCGGGGAGACCGGATAAAAGCTGCGCTGTTTCAATGGATCAGCCGGATGGATGTGCGCGGACTGCGCAATGGGGCAGGCGAGCGCTCCCGCAATTCATACTTGGAAGCGAGGTGGATCATGCTCGAGCGAGACCAAAACCACGGATTGGGAAAGGTTCTCGACGGCTCTCAGCTCCTGCAGGACCCAGAATCCGCCAAGGCGGCTACGGCCTCGCTTGAGGGGAGGCTGGTGGCTGCCGAAGCGCCCGACGTGGAGATGCTCCAGGACTTCCTTGCCGAAGAATGGCCTGCACCCGCTGCAGGGCAAACGGCAGACTACGGAGACGCCGGTAAACCCGGCCAGGCAAGGCTCTCACCCAGTTGTATCGTTGTGGCCAAGGATCTTCCGCTGGGGCTGGGCATCGCCCGCAAGGAACCAACCGAATCTCGGTTGCTCAAAACCGCCATGATGGCGGCGGTCACCGTCGCTGCTGCCATGACCGGTGCAAAGCTGGATGCTCAGTCGATGGTGCAGAGCAGCCACCCCCCTGTGGTTCAAAGGAAGGATCCTCGGGCGCTCGATCAGGAACAACGAACCATGGTGGGCAGGGGGTCTGACGGCCGGCAGGCATTGATCGACGCCGTGCTGAAGACCATCGAAGGGATGGAACTTTCCAAACGCGATCCGGTGAGGAACTACGAGGCCAAGGTGAACTGCCTGAAGAAGATCGCCTCATGGACTGATGGTGGGAAAGCTGAAACTCCGATCACGCATGTGCTGCATGAGGAACACGATTGGACATTCACGCTGGATAACGAAATGATTCACGCCATTGGCATGACCTTCAATGCAAGCCCTGGGGAACCGGGGCCCATGCCGGCCAGCACCAAGAAGGTGGAGGAACCCCCACGGGTTGAGCAAGTTGTCGTTGATGTTACATTGGACGGTCGACCAGATTGGTATCGGAAGATGGAGGCAGAACACACTAAGGAAGGGTCCTAATGGGAAATTCGCTGGAGACAATCGTTTTCAAATCCGCAACCGGGGCTGATCTTCGATTTGTCGAGATTCAGGAGCTTGCGTTTGAGGGCAAGACCTACGCCGCCATGGTTGAGGAGGATGTCCTGCTCCAGATCGCGGAGGTGGTATCCCAGGGCGGCACCATGCATAAGATGGACTTCACTTTTGCCCAAAAGGATGGCGGGGCCTACCTGCCAGTGGGGGATACCGCCCTGCTCGAGGTCCTCGGCCACCAGGTGCAGGAAGCCCTGGGGACCATAGCTAAGAGGGTATTTTTATAGGGTTCAAGGAACGATCCAGGTAGTAGGTGAGTCATGCAGGGGGAGGCGAGCAGCCTCTCCCGTTTTTGCGCATGGGTGATGATTTTGCGCACCATGCCTTTGCGCAGGCACTGTGTTTGGATCGAATAAACTTTGAGCATGGATATCGAGACTTTTATCGCGAGCAGGTGGACCCACGGGAATCACATTTTCCCGACGATCCTCGAAATTTCCGAAACGGCTGTGACCAGGCGGAAGCGGACCTGGTTCACCGAGAACGAAATGACCATCCACTTGAGCCGGGTGGCCAGCGTGCACATCCAGACCGGAGTCATGTGGTCCAACATCCTTCTGGAGTCCACCGGTGGCACGGACCCCATGTACAGCTACGGGCATACCCGGGAGGATGCCATTCGGATCAAGGAGATCATTGACCAGGCCATCGACAATCCGCCTGCATCCACGCACGACGGCGATGGTCCGCTCAAGACCTGCCCCTGGTGCGCTGAGACCATACGGTTGGCCGCGATAGTCTGCAGATACTGCGGGCGCGACTTGCCGTACATGGACGAGCGCTAATTCCAGATCTCTTCGACGAAGGCATATTCCCCCCCACCTCGCGGGAAGCTGGGGCAGGAGGTGGCCTTGAGCTACATTTCTCTTCAATTCAGTGAGGTAAAGATCCAGGTGAGCCGGGCGCTGGAAGCGATCCAGGCCCTGGTGGCACACAAACCGCGTTACCGCTGCTACTTGGAACGGTGGCAGGCAAAGATGCCTGCCGCCCTGGCCAGCGTCGAGTCTGGTGAGAAGGCGGCCAGCGATGCGCTGATGGAACTGCTCGACGAAAGCTATTTCGGGTGTTCCGTCGAAGATGGCTTCCTGACCATCGACGGCTGGGCTGAAATGGGCGATGGCAAGAGCTCCGACGAGGAGGAATACCTGGCCGCCCTGGGGCCGCTCTTCGAAGCGGGCGGGTACTGCTGGGGGGACGGAGAGGACGGGCAGCCATGGGAGTACCGGTTCACTGGCGGCGCCTTTGAACTGGCATGGGTTCCTCATAGCTTCTACGTGTCTAAAAGCGATACGGCCCTCGCCACCGCTGCTGCGGGACGCCTCCGGGAATCCATGGCTGGGAACGAGCTTGGCCTGAAGGCTTTGGCGGAGATCGAAGCGTTCCTGATGGTCGCAGGCCTCCTACTGGACCCCGCTCGCGTTGAATAGGCATTCTAGTGGCCGGGGTATGGTTCGATGGTGGTAACCGACAAGGCGTAAAAAATGTGTTAAAACGATGGTGAACGACACAAAATGATGTAGGATCTGTTCGTCGGCAATTGGGTAGTTAGCGTTGCCGCTGGTTTTAGGAAATCAACGAGTGCTTCGCAAACCCCAACTCACCCTCTGGAGGGCGCATGAACGAAGTGGCGACGGTGGATAAGGCCATCATACCGGAACTGGTCAACGCTATGGCCGGGGACCAGAAGATCGACATGACGAAGTTCTCCGAGCCGCAGATGGGCCGGATCAACCAGATCGTCGCCAGCGTTGGTGACCTGACCAGCAGCACGGTCACCAGCTTTGGCGCGGATAAGCAGATGCAGATGAACTCCTACCTGGACGATCTGCTGAAGGGAATCCGCACCTCCGACGCGGGCGAGGCGGGTGCCATCACCCTGGATCTGGCCCGCCACATTAAGAGCATGAACCTGCCCACCATGAAGAAGGAAGCCGAGGGCGGCGACTGGGTGGTCAACAGCATTGGCAAGCTACCACTGGTCGGGAAGTATTTCTCGGCGCTCCGGGCTTTCCAACTGAACCACACTATGGTGCTCACTTACATCCAGGAGATTCAGGACCGAGCCCAGCGCGAAATGGGCAAGTTGGCGGCCACCAACACCAAGCTGGACCAGCTTGTGGACCGCACCGTCGAGAACCTGAAGGACCTGGAGGTCTTCCTGGCCGCTGGCCAGTCCATCCTGGTCCGGGCCAAGGTGAAGTTTCGGGACCAGCAGGCCGCCCTGGCGCAGTCTACCGACCAGGTCGCCTTGATGCGGCTGCGGGACGACGCCGAACAGATCAACGCCTTCGAGGTTCGGCTGATGCGGATGCACATCGGCTTCACCGACGGCCTGCTGTCGGTGCCGCAGATCCGCCTGACCCAGGAAGCGGCCCGGATCGAGGCCCGGAACATCATGGATACCATCCTGTTCGATTTGCCTCGTCTCAAGAGTGCCATCCTGCGGGTGGCGGCCCTGAAGCAGATCTCCGACGCCTCCAAGGAGACAGAGGCCCGGCGGGAGATCGCCCGGGAGATCGGTACCATTGGCAGTGAGATGCTTGACGCCGCCTATACCAAGGCCAAGGAGAGCCAGGGCAGCGGCGCGGAGGACATCGCGATGCTGGCGCAGACCGCCGACAAGCTCCTGGAGACCATCGCCAAGGGCGTCAGGCTGGATGAGGAGAACCGCCAGAAGAGGCAGGCCCAGGAGCAGCAGCTTGGCGACATCAAGTCCAAGTTGCTGGACGGCCTGAAACAGAACGCCCAGGCGCTCGCCCAGCAGGCGATCTAGGCCAGAGCCTAAGAACCCCACGACCTTCAACCGCAACGAACCTCACTGGAGAGCCGATGCAATTTACCGCTGAATCCTTCTTCAATCCGCACCTCGCCATTGGAACCAGCCGCGTCGATGCCGTCATCACCGTCACCGCGACCGGGGATGGCGGCGTTGGCCCCGTCAAGCGCGAGGGCAAGACCCTCATCGTCTTCGTTCCGGACGTGTCCGGCTCGATGGAGGGCGACAAACTCGACCAGACCAAGCACGCCATCCGAATCGGCATCAATGCCCTGGACGAAGACTGCTTCTTCTCCGTGATCCCGTTCTCAACCCAGGCCCAGGTGCTCGTCCCCGCGACCAAAGCCACCCTGGCTGCCAAACAGGCCGCCAACAGCGCGGTCCAGTCGCTGCGGGCCTCCGGTGGAACGGCCATGTCCAACGCCATCGAGTCGGCCCAGGAACAGGCCAAACGCCTGGGCGCGACCATCACCCTGGTCTACTTCGTCACCGATGGCCAGAACGACCGGGCGGATGGCCGCTACCTGAAGGATGCCTTGGCTGCCGCCGAGGGCAAGCTCCAGGCCAACTGCTGGGGCGTCGGCACCGACTGGGATCCCCATGACCTGCGGTTGATCGCGGGCCAGCTTCTCGGCACCGCTGACGCTGTGCCCAACCCGGAACGGCTCGAGGAGGCTTTCCGCTCGGCGCTGGCCCAAGGCATGGCCAAGGGCGTGGGTGACGTGCGGCTTCGGCTCTGGATGCCGAAGACCGTCAAGCCGGTCTCCATCAAGCAGATGTCCCCGGAAATCGTAGACCTCAAGGGCCGCTGCGCCCAGGTTGACGACAAGAACGTGGACATCCCCCTCGGTGCCTGGGGCGCGGAGAGCCGCGACTATCACATCGTGTTCGAGATGGCTCCCCAGGCAGAGGGCGAGGAGATGATGGTCTGTCGGCCGAAGATCCTCTATACCGAAGGCGGGGCCGAGGTCCCGGTGCCTGGCCAGAACATAGTCGCCACGTGGTCGACCGACGAGTCCCTGACTACCCGGATCAACGACCATGTCGCCCACTACACCGGGCAGGAGGAATTGGCCTCCTCGATCAAGGAAGGCCTGGAGGCCAAGGCCCGGGGCGACCTGGATCAGGCAACTGTCCTGTTCGGGAAGGCCGCCAAGATCGCCTTCGAGACCGGCAACGACGAGGTCACCTCCCGCCTAAAGAAGGTGGTGGACGTGATCAACGAGAGCGAGGGCACCGTTCGCCTCAAGTCCGGCGCGAGCAAGGGCGACGACATGGAACTGGACATGGGTGGCACCCGCACCGTCCGACGCAAGCCCGCCGCTCCGACCGTCTAACACTCCCACCGGCATGGAAGGGCCTCGCTCCTGCTTGTTTGGCGGGGCCCTTCCGGCTTCGATCCCCCAATTCCCAGAGGAATCCACTATGTTCGCCTGCCCCAAGGGCCACCAGTCCACCGATCCCGACTACTGTTCCGAGTGCGGCGCACTCATCGGCCAGGCCACGGTCACTGCCCCGGCTTCCGTTCCCGCCGCTGGTTCAGCGGCCGGCACTGTTACCGGCAAGGTCTGTCCCGATTGCGGGACCCCCCGCAACGGCAGCAACCGGTTCTGCGAGGTCTGCCGGTTTGACTTCCAGGCCAATGCCTCCTACACCGCCGCCCCGCCCGAGCTGATCCCGGTGCAGACGGCTCCAGAGCCTGAGCCGGTTCCTGCCCCAGCCCCTGTTGTGACCCAGGCCGCCCCCGAACCAACACCTGCTGCTCCGGCCCCGCCCCCCCCCGCTCCGCTCATTCCGGTCGCTCTCGACCATCCCGCCTTCGTGGTCGCCCAGAGGCTCAACGTCGAGATCACTGTGGACAGCTCTTTGGTCGCCGATGACCCGGATATGGCCGCCAAGTGCCCCAAGGATGCACCGGCACGGATGTTCCCCTTGGACCTGGACGAGAACCTGGTGGGTCGGCGCTCCGATGCGAAGAACCTCTTCCCGGAGATCGACACCAAGGACCCCGGCACCTCCCACCGCCACATGAAACTCCTAAAACAGGCTGACGGCAGCTTCGCCGCGCTGGAACTGGGGTCCTCCAACGGCACCAAGCTGAACGGCGCTGACCTGGACCCGGGCGTCCTGACCCCCATCAAGGTCGGCGACGTGTTTATCGTCGGGGCCTGGACCAAGATCCGCGTGACCCAGCGCTAACCCAGATCGGAGATAACGATACCCATGAGCACCCAGACCCTCACCGCAAGCGCACCGACGAAGCTCGCCCTCCGGGACTACCTTCGCACCACCCCCGGGTGGTTTACCTTGGCCCTGGTCGGCTGCATTCTCGGGGCGGTACTGACCGGTGCAACCGCGTTCTACGCCTACCGGGGGACTCGCGAGGCCGTCCAGACCGTGGGCCGCGACGCCGTGCCCTCGATTGTGGCCGCCGAAAGCATCCGTGCGACCCTGGGCGACGCCCACAGCAATATCATGAATGCCATTGTGGCTAACGAGGGCGAGGACGGCCCATCCCTGAAGCAGTTTCGCAAGGACATGAACGAGGTCCACGGGGAACTGCTGACGGCCTCCCGGAACATCACCTACGGGGACGAGGAGGCCAAGCCGATTCTGACCATGATGACCAAACTCGGCGAATACGAGCGGGTCGTTGGTCAGATCAAGGGCCAGACCAAAGATGCGGCCATCCCGACCATCCAGGTCGCCAACCAGATCATGCGGGGCGCCCTGCTCCCGGCTGCCGTCGAACTTGATAAGGCCAACTTTCACCACCTGACCGAGACCTACGAAGCGCATCGCAATGCTGCCTTCCTGGCGGTCTTGCCCTTCCTGGGCTTCGCCGTCCTGACGCTTTTGGGCCTGGGTATCTTGCAGTTTTCGCTCTACCGCAAGACCAGTCGGGTGGCCAACCCCCTGCTGCTGGTCGCCACCGCCATCCTGGTCGGCTTCACCGCCTATGGCGGCTACACCCTGAAGTCGGTGGAGTCCAAACTGGTCTCCTTCAAACAGGATGCCTTCGACTCGGTTCACGCCCTGTGGACCGCCAAGGCCATCGCCTACGACGCCAACGCGGACGAGTCCCTCTACCTGATCTATGACGGGCACAAGGACCAGCAGAATGCCGCCATCGCGACCTTCAAGGGCAAGGCTGGCCTCCTGCTGGGCGAGGGCCCCAAGGGTACCGAGGTTGACCTCAAGGCTGGCAAACGGCTACCCGGCCTGCTCGGTGACGAGCTTGCCAACATCACCTTCCCGGGTGAGAAGGAGGCCGCCCTGAATACCCTCAACGGCTGGAACGACTATCGGAAGATCGACACTCAGATCACCGACCTGCTCCAGCAGGGCAAGTACCAGGAAGCCCTGGTCCTGGATCTGGGCACCAAGCCAGGCCAATCGAACTGGGCGTTCGACCGATTCGACAAGGCCCTGGACGCCACCACCAAGATCAACCAGGACTCCTTCGATGAGAGTGTCGCCGGGGCTTTCGGTTCTCTGGACATCTTCCCCTATGCCCTGGCGGTCTCCATCCTCGGCATCGTGGCCGCATGCTTCTTTGGCATGAAGCCCCGCCTCGAAGAATACCGGTTCTAGGGAGCCATCCGTGTCCGCTTCCGATCGCGCCAACGCCCTTAAAGCGAGCGTCACCACCATCAGCCGCAACCTCATGGAGTATGGGGAAACGGAGGGAGTGGTGATGGTCCGGGCCCGGCTCAAGGACCCGGTCAACGGGTTCACCGGGGCCACCCGGGACGTGATAGCCAAGGCGGTCAACCTGCTGGATGGCCTCTGGAGCAGCTACCTGCTCCTGGCGGGCATCCTGGAACAGGCCTCGGACCTGATCGCCCGAAGCGGCGTGTTCCGCAACAACGACAGCGCCATCCAGGAACTGCTGGAGGGGAAGTCCATTGAACTTCCCCTGGGGCACATTCCCATCAACGCCCGCAGTCTCCTGGCCTCCGCCACCAGGACCGAACGCACCTCCCCCGACGAATTGCTCCAGGCCATGGAGCAGCAGTTCGGGGAGGCCCAGGACGCGATCAACCGGATCACGACCCTCATCGCCCAGTCAGCGCCCCGCCTGATGGCGATCAACCAGCAGTTCGAGACTCTTGCCAACTGGGCCAAGGCCCTGGGGGCGACCAGCGTCCTGGCCCGGGACCTGGGCAGCGTCGTCGCGGGTCTGAACACCGACCCTCTGGGCTGCGCCGCCGAACTGGACCGGATGGAGGGCACGATCGACAAGCAGCGTGCCGTGCTCCAGTCCATCGAGGACGAGAGGACTTCCGTAAGTGAGTCGCTGGAGCAGGCTCGCAAGGTCGTCGCCGAACTCAAAGACCTGGCCGGCCGATCGAGCGCGGCCATCGAAGAGGCCCGGGCGAAGATCCTGCACCCCGAGGGGCTGATGCAGCCCGTCAGCGACGAATCCATCGCGTCCCTATCGGCATGGCTCACCACCTTGGAGTGCAACGTCGGGGCAGGGCGGTCCAGCGCGGCCAAGGTCGGACTGGAGCGCTGGCACGCCCAGAGTGAGAGCCTCGTCACCGCCCAGCGTCAGGCCTACGCTCGGAACCGCGCCGCCCTGGACGAACGGGCGGACCTGAAGGGGCGTTTCCGGGCACTCCAGGCTAAGGCCGGTGCCCTTGCGGCCCGGAACATTCCCACGGATCCGGTTGTCCAGTCTCTCGGCCTGGAGTCGGAGACGGCCCTGAACACCGTCCCCATCGACCTCAATCGCGCCAGACGGGCGGTGGATTCCTACGAATCGGCGCTCTCGGCACTCGGCACCCAGGGCAACGCCCACCGGTAGTCGCCACCAGCAGGCCAACCCCCACCCCTCGTCACCCATGGAGAACGAAATGGACAAATGCAAACGCCCCGGCTGCTCAGGCACCATCACCGATGGCTTCTGCGAGGACTGCGGTAAGCCCCCGGTCGGGGTGACCACCATCTCGGCCACGCCAGCCAGTTCCGGTAGGGGCAGCGGCGGCGATACCTTCGCCACCGGCAGCGCCGCGACCGGCACCGGCACCCGTGGGGCGGGCAGCGGCGTCCGCAAGCACACCAGCCGTTCCTCCAGGGGCTCATCATCCCGGCGCAGCACCCTGGGCGGCGGCCTGGTATCGCTGCCCCCTTTCCCGAGCCAGGACCCGCTGAAGCTTGTCATGGAGAAGGCGGAAGTGCCGGAGCGCAAGCGCCGCTGCCCGAAGTGCGATGCCAAGGTGACCCGGACCCGTGGGTTCTGCGGCCAGTGCGGCGGTGAATACAACTTCGAGCCTTCCCTGAATACCGGCGACGTGATCAACGGCAAGTTCGAGATCAAGGGTGCCATCGCCTTCGGCGGCCTGGGATGGATCTACCTGGGCTGGGACCTCGTCCTCAACCGCTGGGTGGTGATGAAGGGCCTGCTGAACGCCAAGGATGAGGCCGCCGCTGCTGCCGCCGTGGCCGAGCGCCAGTTCCTGGCCGCCGTGAAGCACCCGAAGATCGTGGGCATCTACGACTTTCTGAAGAACGGCAACGAAGGCTATATCGTCATGGAGTACGTGGGCGGCAAGTGCATCGGCAACATCGTCAAGGAGAAGGGCGTTCTGCCGGTCGAGGAGGCCATCACCTACATCCTCGGCATCCTGCCCGCCTTCAGCTACCTCCACGCCAACGGCATGGTCTACTGCGATTTCAAACCCGACAATTTCATGATGGAGGGCGACGATGTCAAGCTGATCGACATGGGCGGGGTTCGCCGGATCGGTGATCCCAACGGCGACATTTATGGCACCCGGGGCTACATGGCTCCCGAGGCCAGCGATGATCCGGTGGAGGTCTCCGACCTCTATACCATCGGCCGCGCCTTGGCTGTGATGACCATGGACTTCGCCTCCACCCGGGAGTTCGAGAAGTCACTGCCGCTGCCCAAGGACCAGCCGGTCCTTGCTCAGAACGAGTCCTTCTACCGGTTCCTCCTTCGAGCCACCCACCAGGACCCCGATCAGCGGTTCCAGAGCGCCGACGAGATGGCTGATCAGCTTCTCGGCGTGCTACGCGAGATCGTGGCCCTGCGAGGCGATCCGAAGCCTGCCGAGAGCAATGTCTTCACCTCGGACAACCTGTTCGACGCGGATGACTTCGCGGGCACCCAGAGCCCCGATGTCCGGCTGCTGCCCGCCCTGAAGGCGAACCCCCAGGATCCGGCCTCCAACGACATTCTGCGGCTCGCGGGCATCACCGACCCGGCCAAGCGGGTGTCCGGTCTGGAGGCTCTGGCCAAGAAGTTTGGCGAGAAGTCCGTGGAAGCCCGGTTGCGGCTGGCCCATGCCTACATGGGCATGGGGCGCTTCACCGACCTGAACAAGGTGCTGGACAAGCTGTTCTCGGAGGATCCGTTCGACTGGCGGGTGTCCTGGTACCGGGGCAAGGCCCTTCTGTCCCAGGGGGATGGCAAGGCCGCCCGGCAGGAATTCGGCAAGGTCTACTTCGAGATGCCCGGCGAACTTGCCCCCAAGTTGGCCATCGCCTTCGCCGCCGAGGCGATGGGGAACACCGACGAGGCAGCCGGATACTACTCCCGCGTGGCCAAGGTGGACCCCAACCAGACTACCGCCTGCTTCGGTCTGGCCCGGTGTCAGATAAAGAAGGGCAACCTCGCCGGGGCTATGGCCGCGCTCGCCGCCGTGCCCGCCCAGCACAGCCTGTTCACCCAGGCCCGGATCATCCTGGCCTCCACCATCCTGATGGATGAGGCCAAGATCGACCAGACCCTGCTGGAGAAGGCCGCCGAGACCATCGAGTCCATCTCGGTGGACGGCGGCGTGGTCCACGGCCTCGCGGCCAAACTGCTGGCCAACGCGGTGGCAATGCTGTCGGAGGGCAAGGTCCAGGCCGACGAGAAACGCAAGCTGCTCGGCCACATCCTGTATCCCTTCCACCTGCGAAAGGGTGCCGAGACCGAGTACCGCAACGCGGCGCGGTTCGCCGACTCGCACCACGAGAAGATCCGACTGATCGACATGGCCAACGCGATCCGTCCCCAGAGCCTCGTCTAAGGAGTATGCATGACCTGTCCCTCTTGCGGTGACGCAACCTCGACCATCGGTGCCAAGTTCTGCGAGGCTTGTGGCCACCCGCTGACCCCCGGCGAGGCTCACGCCTGCGAAAGCGTTGAACCGGCCGGAGCGTCCGATTCCGGGGCCCAGCCATCGCTCTGCAACTGCCCTCCAGGGGCCAGCGCCCCCGACGCCGATGGCTATTGCCAGAACTGCGGCATCAAGTGCGTGCCCCTGGCCGTATGGGCCACTAATCCCCTGCGGTTCGCGAAAGCCCTGTCCTCCTCCTTTGGTCTGGCCTCGGACGTGGGCAAGCGGCATCCCCACAACGAAGACTTCGGGGCCATCGCCATCGGGGTGGTCGATCACCCGGTCATGGTCGTGGCCGATGGAGTGTCCACCTCCTTTCACTCAGCGGGGGCTTCCGCCCTGGCTGTCCAGACCATCACGGAGGGCTTGCTGGGTGCCAGCACGGTCGAGGAAGCCAAGACCCTGATGGCATCGGCCATCGACAAGGCCGATCGGGCCATCATGGCTCTTCCGGCCGGGGACAAGCCGTCCCTGGACCCCCCGGAGAGCACCGTGGTCGCGGCGGCCGTGATCGGCGACACCGCCGTGATCGGCTGGGTCGGGGATTCTCGGGCCTACCTGGTCCGCAATTGTGCTGGTGGCGATACTGGCTCCATGGAAATCCCCCTCACGCGGGACGACTCCTGGGTCGAGATGGTCGTGGCCAGTGGGGAGTTCACGCTGGAGGACGCCAGCAAGGACGAACGCGCCCACAGCGTGACCCAGGTGTTGGGGATGCGCGACGAGGACATGAAGGTCCACGTCAGCACCGCCTCGCTTGCCATGGGGGACACGCTGATCCTCTGCTCGGATGGTCTCTGGAACTACTTCCAGGAGCCGGGTAGCCTCGCCCGGAAGCTCCAGGAACTGAAGAGTCTCGGGTTCTCCGCCGTCCAGACCTGCCATGCCCTCGTCAACGAGGCCAACCGCCTGGGTGGCCACGACAACATCACCGTGGCCGTTCTCTTCCGGCCCTGAACAACCATCCTCAAGCCAAAAGGACATTCCATGACTGAGATCGATTTCGTCATCCCCAACGAACACCTCAAGCCTCTCGGCCTCTCCTTTGACGGTTCCTGGGAGACCCTGGCCGCCGACATCGCCGCCAAAATCGAGGAGACCCGGGCCGCCGCTCACCAGGAAGGCATGGAGGAAGGCCGACGGGATCCCCTGGCCCCGCTGGGCGAGGAGTTGGCCGAGAACCTCAAGGATCTCGGCCACACCGCCAAGAAGGGCTGGAACCAGATGGTGGACGTGACCAGCGAGATCCTCAAGAAAGCCAAAATGGACTAGGCCGGTCCTGGCAACGGGGAGGCGGCACTGGCCGCCTCCCCAACCCTGCACTGACGGTTTGGAGAATTTCATGAAGCGACCGCTTTTCCTGGCGATGCTCTTGGTGATGACCTTCCTCGCGTGGCGAATCGGAGCGGTGGCGATGTGGATGATGTATGCCACCTTTCGGATCGCCCTCGGGCTGTTCCTCCTGCTCGTCATCGGCTTTCTGGGCTGGATCGGCTGTAAGTTGTATGTCTGGAAATCAGGGCGATTGCAGCGGACGGGACGATAGAAAATGTTTTTTTGCGAGATCTTATGAAACTAAGTGAATGGGCCAAACTCAAGGGTATCCACTATCGGACGGCAATCGGCTGGGTCAAGAATGGCAAGATGCCGGTTCCGTTCGAAAGGCTGCCGTCCGGCACGATCATTGTCCACGTGACGACCGAGGTGGAGATCGTCAATCACCCAGTCAAGGCTGCCTTGTATGCCCGGGTGTCTAAAGCGAGCGAGAAGGCCGAACTGGAGGCCCAGATGGGCCGTCTTGCGGCGTTCGCGGTAGGGAAGGGGCTTGACGTTATCCAGACGGCGGCGGAAGTCGGGCCCGGCCTGAACGGGAACCGACCGAAGCTGATGAAGCTCCTGTCTGATCCCGCGGTCAAAGTGATCGTTATCGAACACCGTGACCGGCTGCTGAAATTCGGTGCCGAATATGTCGAGGCGGCCCTCTCTGCCCAGGGGCGCTCCCTCCTCGTCATGAAACACGGCGAGGACCGGGAGGATGACTTCCATCGCGACATGGAGGAGTCCCTGGTCGCCATCTGCTCCCGCCTATATGGCGGCCGGGTTGCCCGGCGCATGGCCATGAAGGCCATGAAAACGATTCAGGAGTTTGGGCAGGCTGTCCAGCCCGAATAGGACGGAAAAGCCCTGCTATTCAATGCAATTCAGGCGGGCTGCAGGTTGATTCCTCAGCTTCGGCGAAGGGGCTGTGGCTTGATGGCCCTTGAAACTGGAGACGGAGGTTCCCCCATGGCCGCTGTCGCGTCCCTCAAGACCTTGGTTTTCCTGCCTGTCGACCACCCGGAGGTTGACCAAGCCTTCCGCGCGCTGCCGGGCGGGCCGCAGGCCTACAACGAGACCTGCGGCGAGGGCTGGCAGTACATGGGCACGGCCCGGATCGAGACCGGCCGGCTGGTGGGGCGCTACCAGCATGAGTTCCGGCATCGGGCGCACCCGGCCACGGGGAAGCGGGAATATCGCACGTTCCTCAGCCTCATGACGGACGAGGCGGCCCAGGCCTTCCCGGGCCTGGTGTGAGGTAAGGTGGCGCGCCCTCTTGGGCGCGCGGACCATCTCCCTCCTTCGGCGAAGAAGAACTGGGGAGAGGCAGGACCAACCTAATTTGGTGTTCGGTCTCACACGGAGGTTTTCATGGAATTGCGTGACATCCAGAACGGCCTGGCGGCCGGCAAGAACCTGGCGGTTCTGCGGAACGGCAAGGCTTACCTCATCACGGGGCTGAACCCCGCGAAACCGCGAAACTCGGTCGAGTGCGAAACGCTCGACACTGCGAAGGGCGGGGCCTGCGCGCCGGAGACGGTCCTGGCCCTGGTGGGCAGCGTGGATATCGCTTCCCTGCGGAGCAGCAAGGGCGGTGAGGCCACCGTCCGGACTGGCATGCCCCTGCGCCTGCTCAACGGCGACCTCGTCAATCCCGGCGAGAAGGTGGTCCTTCGGGATGGCACGATCGGCACCTACCTGGACTTCGTGCCGGGCCGGCCCAAATTCCCGGTGCTCTTCGAGAACAACCGCGGTGAACGCCGAAAGGCGGCCCAGGGCTACGTGGTTCAGAAGCTGGTCGAAGGCGCTCCGGCCCCGGCCCCAGCCGCCGGCCAGCCCAAGACGCTCAACCAGCTTTTCGGCAGGAAGGAACCCGAGACGCAGGAAGAGATCCTCCGTGAGATCGCTGGCATCTGGAACAGCCTTTCCCCGGAAAGCCTCTCCTGCGATGGCGAACTGAGCATGCGCCAGATCCAGGCGCGCCAGCGCGAACTGATGGCCCGGAAGCGGACCCTGGAAGCCCGGCTGGGCCGGACCGTTTCGGAGGACGAAGCGTTCCAGGTCCTGATGGCCGAAAGCGAGAGGCGCTTCAAGACCTCCTAGGCCAGGAGCTAAAGCCGCAGCCGGCCCGCACTCAGGGCTGGCTGCGCACCCAAAGCACGCGCCGGCGCCGGGGAGCCGCGTGAAATTCCTTCGCCGAAGGGCTCCTGCAATTCAAGTTGGTTCTCATGGAAAGAGGAGGCCCCTTCCATTCAGGGGAAAGAATCATGCTGACGCTGGAAAAGGATTGGACAGTGCGAGAGCCCGAAGCCCTGGTCAACGGGGCCACCCTGCGAGGCCTGACTTCAACCAGCCTGCTGGAAGAGGCCAAGACGCTGAACCCGGACTGCGGCACGGCCTTTGACCGAGCCATACGGAGGGGGGAGCTGGTCCGTGGTCTGGTCTTTCCGGTCGGAACGGGCGCGGAGGCTCCCCGGCTGATCCTTCTGGTCGTGACCAGGGTGGATCATCTGGTGGTGCCCACCCGGGAAGACCTGGTGCTGGCCGTCGAAAACCTCCGAGCCTTCCTCCTACGGGAACTGCTCCGAACCGTCGCCGTGGGTGCCTTCGCGGAGGGCCGGCCCAAGGAGGAAGTGCTGCGAGTTCTCCAGGAGGCGCTTGGCGATCTCGAAACCGAAGTGGTGGTGAAGGCCAGGGGGTAGCCCCAAGGCCTTCACCCAGGCCTCGCGGCCTGCGTCGCCTTCGCCGAGGACTTGGATTCATGGCTCTTGAGAAAATTGAATTCCGGTGCTGCTGTTCCGCAGCGCAAAACCAGCCTGAACCGGGCCCGGCATGGTGCCGGCCGCGCAAATCCCAAGGGCTAGAGTTGAGGTTACTGGAGCCAAACCATGTGCCATCACAAGCGCAAACGGGCCAAAAACCAGCGAGCGGGCTGCCTCATGTGCAAGCCGCATAAGATGAACGGCTGGAGCAAGCGCCGCCTCGATGTGAGGAAGGGGTTTGCCACTTTGCGCGACAAGCGCCATTCCGAATCGGACCTCAACGAACTCGAATAGGCGAGGGTCGGGAAGTCCTACCCTGCTTTCAGAATCCAGCTAGGAGCGCGAAATGTCCTCTCCACTGATAAAAATCGGGACCATCACCCTCAAGCACCAGAAGGAAATCGACGACCGCACCTTCGAGTGCGCGGCCTGGAGCCTGAAGGGGCTGTACAAGTGCCAGGTCGTCGACCTTCGTGCAGATTTCAACCATGAGGGCCACCTGCGCGGTCTCTGGTTCATTCTCCAGGGCACGGTCATCACCGACTGCTTCGTGAGCCTGTTCGGTGGGGTGGCCATCGGCCCCTACGACGAACACCAGAATGCCGGGAAGCCTTGCACCTACTCCGGCCACGGCGACCTGTTCGACCTCCTGGCCAGCCAGGACTACGAAGTGTGCCTGGATGCCGAGACTTTGGTGGATTTTCGCCTGCTCAAGGGGGAGAGCACCTGGGGCGGGGTGCGTTCGGCCCACCACCACGCCATGGCGCTGCTGGCCCATCCGGGCAACCGGCAGTCCATGAAACTTTTCGCCAAGCTGGACGCCGAAAAGACCGCCCCCGGTCTGCGTGTCTATCACCAGACCTGGGAAGAGGAAATGGCTGTCGAGAAGGCGGGCGGTTCCTGTGCCTGAGCCCCTCGGCGGACCGCATGGATCATCCAGAGGCCCACCTTCCGGCGCCTACCGGTGTTCGGGAGGTCAGCGAGGCATGGTCTTCCAGGTGCGAATCGCGGCCATGACCTCAGAAGGGGTGGCAAGGCCCGAGTTGAGGCGGTGGAGCAGCAGCTCCTGAAGGGAAGGGCCTTCAAGAATGGGAAGGTCATTTGGAGGCTCGATTGCCAGAAAAAACGAAGACGATCATTGCCAAGTTCGTACCACAGGCCAATGCGGATCGCAAGACCATCATCTCGGTAGAACCCAAGGGGCCAGACACCTTCGACGTGACCGCCAAGATCGTTTCGATGGGCCGGGAGAAGGCGCTCGCCTTGCGCGACGACCAGTACGAGACCGATGAGCTCCGAGAAGAACCAGGGGTGCCGGCCTGGATCAAGGACTGGGACGGCCCCTTCTATATCTCTGTGGCGGCTTCGATCGCCGAATTCTTTGAGGAGGCGTAATGCCAGGTCCAGAATTCTTCCAAACCGTGATGGGTGCCCGTTTCTATGAGGGGACCGTTCCGAGCCTCGTGCGCGCAATCGCGACCCTCGGCGAGAACGTGGGCAAGCTGGCCGCGGGGCAGAACGCCATCGCCCTTGCCATCAGGGAGCAGGCCGCGTGCCGGCGCAAGATCATGATCCTCCCCTCCACGGGCGGGAAAGACTACCAGAGCGCTGTCCTGACGCCGGAGGGGTGTGATGAGAAGACCGCCGCCGCCATCGCGGAAGAAGTCCTCGTGGAACTGGAGGTCCGGGACCAGGAAGGGAATGGCCAGCCGAATTACGAGGAATGGCAGTTCGAGGACCTGATCAAGGCCCTGGAAGCCAGAGGGTTCCTGAAGTTGGACGTCACCAACGGGCCTGCCTGGGACCGAAACGGGGCTTGAACCAAGGCCAGGGCCCGGGGCAAGCTGGCCCCTGCGGCCCGGCAGGTCCGGGGAACACCTTCGACGAAGGCTGGTCCCGGATTCTTTTCTGGAAATTGGAAGGAAGGCCGAATCCCTGGAGGACCACCATGCCCACCATCGCAGTTGAAGTGCTGGAATGGCTTGAAGCCCATCCTGGGGCTTCAGCCCACCAAAAGGCCGAACTCCTGGACCAGGTCCCTGAGTGGCAGTGGGCCACCAACGGAGGCCACTGGCCGGACCTGGCCAAGCACTGCTGCAACCGGTTGGAGCCGGCTTTGGCGCGCCGGCCAGCGAACGCGCTGTGCGTCGAGATCGGTTCTCCCGCGGCGAGGTGCCTCTTCCTGGAACCCGGCGGGCAGAAAGAAGGTCGGTCGAACCTGCTCTATTTACTCAGCGGTGGGGATGTTCTGGCCTATGGTCTCTGTGGACCTGAGCGCTGCTGCAGGTGCGGCCGGGGGTAGGTTCACTGAGTTTCTTCGGCGAGGGAATGCTTTCTTTGGCGCCAGGGACCATGGTCGGGAGGAGGCACCATGTCCCAGGCTGAAGCGGAGAAGACCCAGGAAATCCGGATCTTGGTGAACACCTACATCCATAACGAGTTCCTCGGTAGCTGCACCGATTACGCGACGGTTCAGATCGGGCCGGCCCTCGTCGCGAGGATCAAGCAGTTGCAGGTCGCCGTGAAGGAACTGAATGTCCAGTACATCAGCGAGTTCAACTACGCCCCTGAGTTCCACTCGGGGGGAGGCTACCGGATGGACGGGCACAAGCTGGTGGTCTCGGACGATAGGTTCTTCTGGGAAGGCTACCTGAAGGACTGCAGCGAGAGCTGGGACACCCAGTCGATCGACATTGGCCTCCTGGACTCCGAACCGGGCTGTGAGTTGGACCTTCGGGAGAACATTGACGAGGAGGAAGACCCGAAAAATAAGGAAGGAGAAGATTAGGCAGGATCGATAAACGTCGGGAGCATGAGGACGCCGCGGCAGGCGGAGGCGGCCAGGTGGGAACCCTGGCCGGCCGCTGCCCGCGACAACCTGCTGGCGGGGTTCCTTCCTTGCGCAAAACGTCGGCGAAGAACCTGCTCAAAAGCGGTATGGGAGGATATGGAAGTTCCAGGAAAAGCAGTTCCAGTCTCGGTTTTTTTTACGTTGAAGCGCCTTATTTCTTAGTGAGAAACACATGGCCGAACACGATGATGCGATCAAATCAGCCCTGGAATTGGCCAGGCATGGGCATTGCACGCCGATCCACGTCAACCAGGCGCTCGGCTCCCTCGTCATGATTCAGCGGCAGCGCGACGACTTGGCCATGCTCGTTCGCCAGCTGACCCACGCCCTGAAACGGCATGATCCGGACCATAGTCTCTCCGCCCGGGCGCTCGACTACCTTCGACGCCAGGGCCTTCAAGGGAACCCCCTGCGGGGCGAATCAAAATCCGAGTCCTAGCTCTCAACCGACGGCAACCACGCATTCCCGAGGTCCCCCCGTCAATGACCCCGGCTTAAAAGCCGGAGCTTCAACTGAAAGGAGAAAAGCTCATGTTGACCAGGGGTAGCAAGGCCAGGGCTGGCAGCCCGACCCATCGCAAGGTGGGGGAGCCTTGCTCCGTTGAGATCAGCGCCAAAGACTCGCGGCACCGTGCTTCCTCAGCGGTGCCCTCCGAAAGCCCCCGCAGCAGACAAGCTGGGTCAAGCACGAAACGGGCGGTGGCATCAGGCCGGATCTCAACATCCCCGAGGGGAGCGAACAGGAGTGCCAAACCCGTTCCGTCACGGACCAACGCGCAAGCGGAGATCCAGTCTGCAAGCGGTAACGCTTGTGTTTTTGTCCTGGACAAGAGCGGGCGGCCCCTCATGCCGACCACTCCCGCCAGGGCCCGCATCCTGCTCCAGGCTAAGAAGGCCGTGGTGTTTCGCCTCCACCCCTACACGATCCGGCTCAAGAGCCGAGTGGGAGGGGAAGTCCAACCTCTCACCCTGGCCTTGGATCCCGGCTCGAAAGCCACCGGCATCGCCATTGCCCGGGTGTCCGGAGCCTTCCGGCACGCCCTCTGGCTGGGTGAACTGCTTCATCGTGGGGCAGCCATCCGCAAGGGTCTCGAACAGCGGTCGAACTATCGCCGCCGTCGCCGGAGTGCCAACCTGCGCTACCGGGCACCCCGGTTCGACAACCGGACCCGCCCCACTGGCTGGCTGGCCCCCAGCCTCCAGCACAGGGTCGATACAACCACCTCCATGGTTCGCCGCCTGTGTGCCCTGGCCCCCATTGCTGACGTGGCCATGGAACTTGTCCGGTTCGATATGCAGGCGATGCAGAACCCGGAGATCAGTGGAGTGGAATACCAGCAGGGCACCTTGGCCGGGTATGAGGTCAGGGAGTATCTCCTGGAGAAGTTCCACCGCACCTGTGCCTACTGCGATGCCCAGAACGTGCCGCTTCAGGTGGAGCACATCGATCCCAAAGCCAACGGTGGATCCAACCGGGTGAGCAACTTGACTCTGGGCTGCGAACCCTGCAATCAAGAGAAAGGTGCCCGACCGATCCAGGAGTTCCTTGCCAAGGATCCGGAACGCCTAAAGCGCGTCCTGGCCAATGCCAAGGCTCCGCTCCAGGATGCCGCCGCCGTTAATGCCACCCGCTGGACCCTGCTCAACGCGCTCAAGTCCATGGGACTTCCCGTGACCACCGGAAGCGGGGGCCGGACCAAGTGGAACCGGACCCGGTTCGAAATGCCCAAGGATCACGCTCTGGACGCCCTGTGCGTCGGCAACGTCGATGGCGTCACCGGCTGGAGTATGCCAACCCTGGTCATCAAGGCCACGGGTCGGGGCAGCTACCAGCGGACCCGGCTCACAGCTTATGGCTTTCCGCGCGGTTACATGATGCGGGAAAAGGCTGTCCGGGGGTTCCGAACTGGTGATTTGGTCCGAGCCGTCGTTCCCACCGGCAAGAAGGCCGGGGTCCATGTAGGTCGGGTGGCTGTCCGGGCTACCGGCAGCTTCAACATCCAGACCATCAATACGGTCGTCCAGGGAATCAGCTACCGGAACTGCCGGATCCTGATGCGCGGGGACGGCTACACCTACGAGTCAAAGCACTCCTTTCCTTCCCGTCCTGAAGGGCGGGGTTTCTCGGAGCACAAGTGATGAGCAACGCCCCATCCTCCCACGTCTCCATCAGCCTCAATGCAGCCTTCCAGATTCTCAAGGAGGCCGAAGCGGTTCTCGTGGACCTGGGCGGGAACTGCGTCACCTTCTCGGGCATCGGGGAGGCGCTCGACGGGGCGCCGGAGGCTGAATTCCTGAACCTCCACAGCGAATCCGAGGGGGAAGAGTTCGATGTGGCCTTCCGGGAAGGCGACAACTTCACGGTGGAGATCGATGGCAACGATCTGCTCCTGGTGGACACCGAGGGGAATCAGGTGAACGTGACGCCGCTGTTCTCCCGCAACCTAGTTTGAACCCGTGCCGGCCCGGAAGGAGACGAAGCATGACCTACATCGCCTTCGAGACCAAGGAACAACGCCAACGCTACGAGCAGGAGTGCCAACGCCTCGGATACCCCGTGGACGACTGGTGGGAATCGGGCGCCGCAGATGGGCACTGGGATCCGGGCGTTCCATCCGAAATGCCTGAGCACCTGGCTGCGCGAGCGCACCAATTCGCACTCATGGGGTTCCAACCCTCCGATCTCCACCAGCAGCACCCCGAGTTCAAGTACCTCCGAGTTCCACTCCAACAGGGCTGAGGCGCTGGCCGGCTCACTTCGAAAGGTGCTCAACATGGAAGCAGCCGAGGACAGCCTCCATCCCCACACCGACCTCCTGAAATTGGCCCAGTTCCTGGGCCGCCTGGAGCAGCTGGACACCTACGCCACGGCCAGGCCCTGGTCCGTTCGGCCCTTGGAACATGACGACTGGGGGCTTGTTCGAGGTGGGCCTGGGTTGCCTCCGGTGGCCACGGCAGCCATGTCCTGGTGGTTCAAAGCGGAAGACCGGGGGAGGGCGGAAGGCCCCTCTCCGATCCCTGAGAACGCCGCGATCATCGCCGAGTCCCGGGATGCCCTGCACCATCTCCTGGCAATCGCCAGGGGCGCCCAGGCGTTCCAGGAGGCCAAGGACGCTTTCCGAGAGGACCCCGTCCAAGGTGGGCGGGACTTCGTCCAGGCATCCGAAAAACTCACCCACATCCTTCAGGTAGTGAACAAGGAGATCTCCCATGGCCTGTAGGACGATCTGTATTTCCCTTTCCGTGAGCGGGTTTCTCACGGGGCACGACAAGGACTGCCGGCGCCTTTTCAAGAGGGAAGGTACGAACGCCTGGATGACCCCCAGAGAGGCCAAGGAGGTTCTTGCGAACTACCTGGCCAAGGGTTACGAGGTGCTCCCCATCGGGCAGCCCTGCGTGGGCTGGGACAAGCGAACCGGGTGCCCCGGTCATCTCATCGGCGAAGATCAAGTCCCGGTTGTAGGGCAAATGCTTCTCCTGCATGAGGATCAGCCATGAATCACTTCGAGGCCACAACGAACCTTGCCTTCTTCCTTCTGGAGAGGACCAAATCCGTGCTGGGCAGGTGGCGGGGCCGGATGCCGGCCGCTGAACAACGCCATCTGTTCGGTCGGTTCCTGGGCAAGGGCGTCCTGACCATCGACGGATTCCGGGAGGAGGTCGTCCACACCCGGAAAGTCTGCTTCGGCCTGGACTGGGACGACTCGATTCACCACTGGAGGGATCTCGGCACCCCCTCAGCAAGCCATTCACCCCAACCACATGGAGCAATCATGCGAACCCCGGCCGCACCCCTCAAAGAACTGACGAACGAGATGCTGGCGAAAATGCGCGCCAAGCTGGTTTCGGAGCGGGATGTGATCGAAGGGCGGCTCGCCGAGATCCGGTCGATCCTCAACAACCGCCATGCCGAGACCTACCGGTTCGTGCGCTTCGATGCGCTGAAAGGAGACCTGCTCAACTGCATCAAGGCTTTGCGGGAGGTGAGCCACAGTTCCACGGCGGCCCTGGGTCTCAAGGAGGCCAAGGATTTCTGTGACCTGGTCAGGTCGGGCAGCCCGATGACCATGGAGTTCCGGGAGGCCACCCTCACCGCGGACCTGGTCGCCACCCTCAACACGTTCTTCGATTGCGCGCCTGTCTGCGCAAACTAAACCTCGCCTCAACAGCCCTCCGCATTGCCCCGTGAGCCGCGGCTTTGTCGTTGAGAAAGACAGCTGGCTCCCTGCCGGCGACCAAACAGGATGCCCATGATCCTTATCCCGCTTTTCCCGATGGTTTATGCCGCCCTCAAAGATTGGGCCGCCAAGCAGCACGCCGCTCAGGGCCAGACCTGGGCCAACGGATTGCCGTACAGCGCGCACCTGGAGGCCGTGGAAGGGGTTCTGACCCGGTTTGGATACACGGACATGTCCAACCCCCTGCACCAAGTGCTCAGGCTGTCCGCATGGGCCCACGATCTTCTCGAAGATACGAAAGTCGAACGGATCACGCTCCGGGTGCTCCAGGGCCCGGATGTGGAAGGCCTAGTTTATGCGGTGACCAACGAGCCCGGGGTGAACCGGGCGGAGAGGCACTTGAAGACCTACCCCAAAATTGCCAGTACCCCTCATGCGGTAGTGCTGAAGCTCGCAGACCGTCTATCGAACGTTGAAGCCAGTTTGGAAAACGGGCCATCCCGCTTCCTGGGAATGTATCGCAACGAGCATCCGGGTTTCAGGGCCGCGCTCTATCGGGCGGGTGGCCCCGAGGAGCCGATGTGGAACCTCCTGGACCATCTGTTGGAGGTCGAGACCCCAACTCCTGGGGTCCGGCTTCCGGCCCCCGGGGTGGCGGTGCAGCGGGGGCTCTTCGATTGAACCGCGGAGCTGAGAAATTCTGGGGGATACTTGAGCCCCCAAGCGAATGTCCACCGACTGAAGGCGTGAAGCCGATGAGAAAGGCGACCAGGTGAAAATCTCCAAGACAGCCGCAATGCTGATCGCCACCAAGCATCTGCACCCCGAAGAATGTGGTCAGCCCCACAAGTCGGGTGCCAAGTTCTTCAGGGGGCGGACCTACATCGCCGGATGGGGGCCGGATGGCGAGGTCGTCGGCGCCCGCTCCGTCCAGACCGACCGTGAGCAGCAATTCCGCACAGCATCGCAGCTCCGCTCCCAACTCTGAGGCACTTGTGGCAGTTGCGCGTTTGAGCGGGGCCTGGATCCTGGAGATCCTGCGGACGACCTACCCGGATGGGGTGCTGCGGGGGGCCCTGCTGGAACAGTTTGCCTCCATCCTGGTGACTCCTCGGTCGAGCCGTGGCGCGAAGGGTCGTGTCGCAAGGCGTTTGTACGTTCGGCTTGACCGCCTCCAGCGAAAGGGAGCGATCCTACAGTTCGAAGGAATCATCAGGCTCGCAGGCCTGGCGGAGAAGCCCGCCAAGACGCCGGCGATGCCGGTCCTGGGGCCCATCCTGCGCAAGAAGCAGTTCCTGGCCCTCATGGTGGAGGACCGGAATGAGGAAGGCCCGAAGTCTACCCAACTCCGGGCCGCGCGCTGGGAGTTCCTGGCCAGTGCTGTTGAAGCGGGTTGGACGGTTGCTCAGGCAGCCATCGCTTTGGGAATCACCACCGCCACGGCGACCGCTATCATCGCGGTCCCCAAGAGGGCCGGCGGCGCTTAGATGACCCGCCAGGCCCTGTAAATGCACCTGGATGCGGAGACGGGAAATTCATCGAACACCGTCCCGTCTTCGCAGCCAGAAGACGGTGAATTCTTCGGCGAGGTGGGCGACGTCAAGGAACCTTGTGCGCCAGCGACAACTAACTTTGTGCATTTAAGGGGCCGAGGCGGAGCCGATGGCCTTACCAAATTTCAGGCAAAGGCTGGGTAGCGGACGTTCCATGTAGTTGTCGCTGGGCAACGACAACTACCCTGACGACAATTACACCTCCCCAACGAAGGGGGCGAGGCGAAGCCGACGCCCTTAGTGATTTCAGGGCAGTTATTTCAACGACAACTATCTTTGTGCACGCTGCTGATGGCTTTGGCGCCGGCCCCTGTGGGAAACGCGCAGCGGTTTCCAGCCGCGAGGCCGAGGGAGGCGGGTTTCCTGTGGGCAGGGGGGCGGAGCCCCGCTGTCCATCGGGAAATCCGCGCCCGAGCAGGGGCCGGCGCAGGGGGGGTCTGGGGGGGATTAGACCGTTGTGGATTCCGCTTCGCTCGGTATCCTGGCCTTCGCCGCCTCGGCCCGGAAACTCGGTCCCGTGAGTTCGAGGATGACGCAGTGGTGGATCAACCGGTCAATGGCCGCCGCCGTGGTCATGGGGTCCTTGAAAATCCGGTCCCACTGGGAGAACAACAAATTGGACGTGATGATGACGCTACGGCGCTCATAACGTTCGGCCAGGAGCGTGAACAGGACCTCCATCTCGTCCCGGTTCTGTTGGATATATCCAATATCGTCAATAATAACGGCGTCGAAAGCGTCCAGCCGGTGGAGTTCCTTCTCTAGCCCGTAGGTTTCGCGTGCCGCGAGCAGCCGCTGCACCAGGGCGAACGCCGGCGTGAAATACACCGTGTAGCCCTGCTGGATCAGCTCGGTGCCCAGGGCGCACACCAAATGGCTCTTGCCCCGCCCCGGCAGACCGAAAGCCAGCAGGTTCTCCCCCCGGTCCACGAACCCTCCTTCCAGCAGGACGGGTAGTTGTCGTCGCACCTTGATCGGTAGAACCGCCTGGTCCAGGGTCGCCAGGGTCTTGCCCACGGGCAGCTTGGAGGCCTTGAACACACGCTCCAGGCGCTTTTGCCGCCGCTGCTCCAGCTCCACTTCCAGGACGTGATGCAGGAACCGCTCGAAGTCCCACCCCTCCTTCTCGGCCCGGATGGCTGCTTCGGCGAAGTTCGCATGCACTCCGGGCAGCTTCAGTTCCCGCAGCATCTCGCCCAACTTGTGCCGGGTGTCTTTGCTCATACGGCCTCCGCCATCATGCCCGGGGTCAGGCAGTCAAAGTCGATCAGCGCCACTTCCAGGGGCGCCATCTCCGGGACTTCGGTGAGCTCCTCCAGGTTCATGAGCTTTTTCACCGCCTCCGGGCTGGGGCATTGGCCGGCCTCCAGCAGCAGGCTCAGGGCGGCTTCCACATCGGCTTCCAGGTTCTTGGAGGCCAGATGGAGCAGCCTCAGGTAGTCCACGTCGGCTTTATGATCGCCCACGGCCTTCTGGAGCGCGCTCATGGCCCTATGCCACACGGGGCTCAGAAACAGGTCCTCCTTGAATTTGAAGCAACGGAAGGCGCCGGGCTTCCGGAGCATCGCGTCGACGACGTGGCGGTAATCGATGTGGTGGCAGTTCCTCCCGATAAGCCGCGGCATCTCCAGGACCAGCTGGCCACTGTGCCAGACTTCCAGCCGCATCTCGTAGATACGGACCCGGACCTGCTCACCGACGAGTCGGGGGTGCACGGAATAGGTGTTCCGCTTCACCACAAGGATGCTCTCGCTGGTCACCTTGGTCGGGATCTCGTCGAACTCCAGGAAGGCCGCCACCGAGAGTGGCCTCATGGCGGCCAACTCCTCGGCCACCCGGGGCCGTCGCCGCTTGTTGTGGCTCCGGCAGATGTCCTGGGCCCAGCCTTCCCATGCCTCGACCGAGGGGAAATCCCGGTTCTCGCGCAGGAGCAGGTGCTGGTTGAGGCGGCTTTTCAGCGCGCCGTTGCTGGCCTCCACGTCGCCGTTCTGTTCCGACTTCCCGATGCCGATCGTCCGGGGGGTCATGCCGTAATGCTTGTTCATCTCGACATAGTCGGCGTTGAAGTCCCGGGTGCGCTGGGTGGCCGGTTTCCCGGCGGCATCCTCTTCGGGCTCGTCCTCGGCAGCCCGAACGTGGGTGGCGGCTGTGGAATTATCGGTCTGGTGGAACCGGGGCACTCGCCCCAGTTGGACAAGGGCTGCAGGGACGCCCCTGCGCAGGGCCAGCATCGATTCGGACCGGGAGACCGTGATCCAATCCCAGTTTGAATAAGGCAGCACCACGTGGCAAAGCATGTGGGGGAACGGATGCCCCAGGATGGTCACCTCCAGTTCGGTGGCCCAGGTGAAGTCCGTCTGCATCGCCTCGCCGGGAACGTGCTCCTGGCGAAAGAAGACCTCCTTGTCGGGGCCGTGGTGGGCCCGCCAGACCTTCACCCGCCGCTGGAACGTCCGCAGCTGACCCTCGTCATAGACGCCGGGCCGAAGCAGCATTAGGTGCTCGAACAGAGCCCGGGCCTGGAGCGTGGGCGCAAGCTTCAACCGGGTCTCGAGCTCCGGCCAGTCGGCCGCGAACGGGTCAGGCCGCGTATCCCAGGTCCTGGCCCTTTTTAGGTCAGAGGGAAATTGGCCCATCTTGAGATATTTCCGGGCCGTGTTTCGGTGCATCCCGACGCGGAGCGCCGCGACCTCCACGCAACCGAGCTTGGTCATTTCTTCGCGCAATTGTCTCACCTGCTGGTCTGTGACCCGGGACATGGCAACGCCTTCCTGCGTCCACCTGGTCGCAGTTCAAACGTGTCACGAATCCGCCCGGTTCAGCGCTACCCCATGCACTGGTGTAGTTGTCGCTGACGCACTCCACACAGTGTCGTCGCCCAC
>Ga0302193_10000780_pt1 | contig 28212 bp, 24 predicted proteins | sample II_Bog_E3_3_FD_200228 | JGI IMG/M metagenome (GOLD analysis project Ga0302193, IMG submission 200228) | Peat permafrost microbial communities from Stordalen Mire near Abisko, Sweden - II_Bog_E3_3 | ecosystem: Environmental > Terrestrial > Soil > Wetlands > Peat | place: Sweden: Abisko...
GGCTGCTGTCTTGCCGGAGCGCGTCAGCCCTTCCAGCCGGCTGCGTTCATCCTCGCTGAGTGTTACTCGATAACGGGGTGTCATGCATCTATCATTTACCGAGAAACATCCTGCGTCAATATGCGAAATATATTATGTTACATGGTACTAGTTGCCAAGCTCGGCAGCCAGCCTGGAGAATATCGGCGTAAATCAAGGGCAACTCAGGCGCCGAAAGCCGGTTGATCTGGGTATTGCACGAAATCGGAATTCCGACTTGTTCAAGATGCTTCAATGTTGCGAAGCAAGCCGCCCAGGACCCTCTTTTTCCCCGCAGTCGATCATGTGTCTCTTGCGTGCCATCGATAGATACCGAGACTTGCTGGATTCCGGCCTCCAGCATCTTCTCCGCCATTGCCTCGGAAATGCCATAACCACCGGTGGTAAGTGTGCAAGATAGCCCAGCGTCACGGATCGCCTTGACGATGACCAACCAATCCGCTCTCAGAAAAGCTTCACCTCCAATGAGCGCAACTTCCGTGACCCCGGCATCCCTCATCTGCCGAACTAGATCCAGTGCTTCCGCGGTAGATAGCTCTTCCGCTCTTGGCTTTGCTGCGCGCGACCCACAGTGAACACAGGCGAGGTTGCACTGCAACGTAATTTCCCACACTGCATAGACGGAGCGCAAAGCATTCATAGAACCGCCTCTTCGCCTCCTGAGTGAATGCGGAGAGCACTTGTGACTCCCATCCCAGGCCGAGAATGCATACACTTTACAATTTGGATGTTACCAATCCCAGCTAGCCGGGGTCGGAGAGTTCCTCCTGTTTTTTGCGCATTGCGCCCGGGTCACCTGTTATTTGACAGTTACTATGCGGCAACTTGCGGTTTGCCGAGTCACGCTATTCCAGAATGATGGCGGGGTCTGGGATATGGCTTCGGGTGGTCAGGGTGATGGCTGCGGCTAGGATCAGCGCTCCGCCGAGCCAGGCGTAGGGGCCTAGATGCTCGCCCAGGAGGCGCACGCCTAACAAGGAGCCCAGGGCCGGCTCGATGTTCAGGAAGACGCCGGCGCGCGAGGCTGGGACGTGGTGGATGCCCCAGTTCCAGAGGAGGGTGGTGATGGAGGTACACAGCAGGCCTCCGCAGGCTAGCGCTGCCCAGGCGGTGAGGCTGACGTGGGCCAGCGGGGGCGGCTGGACGTTCTGGTGCGTTACGGGATTGAGCATCCACGGAACGAGGACTACTACGAGCAGCATCGCGGTTCCATAAAGGATGGTGTAGGCGGAGACGACCGGCGGGGAGTGGGTTTGCATGAGCTTCATGCTAAGCAGGACCCAGGCTAGGGCCATGACCAGCGATGCGAAGACCATGAGGTCGCCTACGAGCGAGGGCTCTCCGCGCACAATGTGACTGTGGGCACCCCCTAGCACGATGCACGCCGCGCCGATGGAGGAACCGAAGAGGGCCAGCCAGCCGATGCGGTCGAGGCGTTCGCCGGCAAAGATTGCCGCTGCCGCAGCCAGCAGTACAGGCATTGCGCCCACCATGAGCGAGGCGTGGCTGACGGTGGTGCGGGCCAGGCCCTGGAACTGAAGCAGGAACTGGATGGGGACGCCGAACGCCGCGGAGATGAGCAACATGCGCAGCTCGGCGCCGGTGAGATGGAACCGGCCCCAATTCATGACGACAACCGGCAACATGCCCAGCGAGGCAAATAAGAAGCGGTAGAGCACCATGTGCTCGACGCTCATTTCGTTGAGCGCCAGCCGGCCAAAAAAGAAGCCCATGCCCCACAGGCAGCCGGCCAAGGCGCATGCGCCGTAGCCGAGGAGTCTGAGGCGTTTTTCAATTTTTGCGCTGGTTGGCATGCCACTTTAACTGTCGCATACCGGTTGGAGAGCGGTCCCACTCCCGCAAACGGGGGCACATCGGCGAGAATACTCTTCGGTGGAGAAACGGTTCCCAAAGACGACGATGTGGTTGCGCGCGGGTGTGGCGGTTGCGGGTATCGCGCTTGCCGCTTTGCCGGCGGTGCATGCGCAGGCGGTGAACGCGATTGCGGCCGATTTGCCAGCCGCGCCGCAGCCTCACGACGCTCAGGCGAAGGCGATGAGGGAGAGGCTGTTGTCGGACAGGCTTCCCGACAAGCCGTCGCTGCCGCCCGCGTTTACCATTCCGGTGGAGCCGCTGGGTTTCTCTGCGCCCAGCATCAACTATCTTGGCCAGCGCTGGTGCGTGGCTTCGCTGGATTTTCTTGACGAGAACCGGCTGCTGTTCACCTTTCGCGTGCCGGGATTGATGCATCGCGATCCGAACGATGACGGAGCAAGCGGCGAGCGGCAGATTCGCGCGCTGGTGCTGCTGCTGCCGGCAGGGACCGTGGACGCGGAGGCCCTGTGGACCGTGCATGACCGGGCGCGCTACCTGTGGATGCTGAAGGACGGCCATTTTTTGCTGCGCGACCGGGACAGCCTTCGGGAGGGCGACTCAACGCTGGTATTGAAGCCTACGCTCGAATTCCCGGGGCCACTGCTTTGGCTGGAGACGGACCCCGGCGAGCAGTTTCTGGTTACCAACTCGCGTGAGCCCGCTGCTGCGACGCCGAAGCCGGGGCAGGTGGCAAGTCTGGCTAGCGCCGAGGCCAGCGTTTCTGCGGATGGAGAGAAAACTCAGGGACAGCAAGGCAAAGGCCAGCCGGACCTTGTATTGCGGATTCTTCGCAGGGATACAGGAAAGGTGATGCTGGTTAGCCGGGTTCGCTCAGTGGTCCATTTGCCGATCAACGCCGACGGGTACCTTGAACTGCTACGCGGGAACGGCAGGGAGTGGGTTCTGAATCTGGACTATTTTGAGGGGGGAGGCTCGACGCTGGCTCGGGTGGAATCGGACTGCGCGCCGAACATCGATTTTGTGTCGCAGCGCGAGGTACTGGTGACGGCCTGCGCCATGTCGGGTGCCAGCAACCTGGTGGCAGTTGACACCGGCGGACGGCGTCTGTGGCAGGTTGCGACTTCGGGCGCACTGGTTTGGCCGTTGGTGAAGATGTCGCCCGATGGATTGAGGATTGCGCGGGAAACTTTGGCGATGAATCGCCCGGTAGGCGTTTTTGCCCCGCTGGATAGCGAGGATGTGAAGGGGCAGGTGGTGCGGGTTCTGGATGCGGCCAATGGGAAACTGGCGTTTGAAGCGCCTGCCAGCCCGGCCCTCGATGGGGGCGGGAATATGGCGATTTCGCCCTCGGGACGGCGCGTTGCCGTGCTCAACGCCGGCTCGATCCAGGTTTTTGAATTGCCTGCGCCTGCGCCGCTGCCAGGGGCTGAGGCCGATCAATCCGCGCACTGAGCTGATCTGGCCATCTTCAACCCTCACGCGCCCGTGTACACTGATGGATGGGAGAAAGTTTCTTGGCAACGGCTGTCGTTCACTACGCGGCGGCCGCGGTTTCCGACCGCGGTCGCAAGCGTCCCTCCAATGAAGATGCGTATGGATTCTCCGTCGAGCACGGAGTGTTTATTGTTTGCGATGGTATGGGCGGGGCTGCGGCCGGGGAGATCGCCAGTTCCATTGCTGTGGACGAGGTGATGGGGCTGCTGGCAAGTCGGGCAATGGAACAGCCTGCGACACTGCTGCGAGCTGCCGAGCAGGCTATTTGCGCCGCCAACGATGCCATCTACTCCCGCGCGCAACGCCACGAAAGACTCAGCGGCATGGGGACCACCCTGGTGGCCCTGGTGGCCGAAGAGAGCCGCGTGTGGGTGCTGAATATTGGAGACAGCCGCTGCTACCGGCTGCGGAATGGCAGCCTGAAGCAGCTCACGCTGGATCATTCGCTGGTTGAAGAGCAGGTGCGCATGGGCCGCATGACCCACGCGGAGGCCTTGCGCTCGCCGCTTAGGAACGTCATTACTCGCGCTTTGGGGACTCAGGAGTGCGTGTCGCCCGATGTTTTTGAGTTGGAGGCCGAGCCGGGGGATCTTTTCCTGCTTTGCTCCGATGGGCTGACGAGGGAGTTGACCGACTCCGATCTTCAATCGCTGCTTGGCGTCGATTTTCCGCTCGACGACCTTTGCGGCAGGCTGGTGACGGCGGCAAACAAGGCCGGCGGGCACGACAACATAACCTGCCTAGTGGTTCGCGCCGAAGGATGAGCGGCGTTATGGCCGGGGATTGACGATTGGCCTGACCGTTTTCCGCACGCGCGATGGTTGGCGATTGACACAGTGAGCCTGTCCTCCTATTCTTCGATGGTTACAGATTTCAGATAACGTTTACACGTCGAGGAACGCGGATGGATACGGCAAAGAAAATCAACAAAGAAGCAATCGATCCTGCGGCGATTCCACAAAGGGTGTTGTTAACCGGGGCCAGAATGCCGGCGGTGGGCCTGGGCACGTTCGGTTCGGACTCGGTGACGGCGCGCCAAGTTGCCGAGGCGGTAAAAGGGGCTTCGGCGGTTGGGTACCGGCACTTCGATTGCGCTTCAGTGTATGGCAACGAGGAGGCAGTGGGCGCTTCGCTCGATGAAATTTGCCGCGGCGGAATCAAGCGCGAGGAACTCTGGATAACTTCGAAGTTATGGAACGACAAGCACAGGGAGGACGATGTTATAGCTTCCTGCCGCAAATCGTTGGCCGACCTTCAACTGGAGTATCTCGATTTATATCTCGTGCATTGGCCGTTTCCTAATTTTCATTCGCCGGGTTGCGATGTGAGTTCGCGGAGCGCGGACGCCAAGCCGTACATCCACGCCAGCTATATGAAGACATGGCGCAAGATGGAAGAGTTGGTGGATCTTGGGTTGGTTCGGCACATCGGCACGTCTAACATGACCATCCCGAAATTGAAACTTCTACTTCGCGATGCCCGCATCAAGCCGGCGGTGAACGAGATGGAACTACACCCGCACTTTCAGCAGCCGGAGTTGTTTCAATATGTCGTTGAGAACGGGATTCAGGCCGTCGGTTACTGCCCGATTGGCTCGCCGGGCAGGCCGGAGCGAGACCGCACGCCCGAAGATACGGCGCCAACGGAAGACCCGGTGATTGTAAACATCGGCCGGCGGCATGGGATTCATCCCGCGGTGGTTTGCATCAAGTGGGCTGTGGAGCGCGGACAAACGCCGATTCCATTTTCGATTCATAACTACTGGGCCAATCTTGCGGGGGCTGCGGGCGATCCATTGACTCGGGAAGAGATGCAGGAAATTGCCGGGATCGATCATAAATGCCGTTTGATCAAGGGGCAGGTCTTTCTCTGGAAAGATGGGCAAAGCTGGGAGGATCTTTGGGACATCGACGGGGAGATAACTCCTGCATAAGATCGCCTGATAGAAAACCGCAATGAGAGGACGCAAATAAATAGATTCAGTAACAAGGCGCAAGGGGAGTGCAGCGCAATGAACGAAACGATGACTGCGGCGTTTTTGCCCGGCAACAGTACAGTTGAAATGCGGACAGTGCCGGTGCCTGTTCCGGGACACGGAGAAGTACTGCTGCGCGTGAAGGCCTCAACGATCTGCGGTTCGGATATCCGATGCATTTATCACGAGCATCTGGGCAAAGGGCCTGAAGGCTATCAGGGGGTTATCGCCGGCCATGAACCGTGCGGTCAGATTGTAGCCACTGGCGCGGGGTGCCGGAGGTTTGGAGTTGGCGACCGCGTGGTTGTATACCATATCTCCGGGTGCGGAGTTTGCAACGACTGCCGGCGCGGTTACATGATCTCGTGCACGAGCGAGACTTACCGCAGGGCATACGGATGGCAGCGCGACGGCGGAATGGCCGAGTATATGGTGGCCGAGGAAAAGGATCTGATCGCCTTGCCCGGAGAGTTATCGTATGCCGACGGTGCGCAGGTGGCATGCGGATTCGGCACAGTTTACGAGGGGCTGGAGAAGATCGGCATCAATGGGAATCACGCTGTGCTGATTACAGGACTTGGGCCGGTGGGCTTGGCGGCAGGCGCTCTTTGCCGGAAACTGGGCGCCAGCAAGATCATTGGCATTGATGTTGTTCCCGAGCGGATGAAGATTGCAGTCGACCTTAGGCTTTGCGACGAGATTTTGCGCTCGGGGCCTGACAACGTCGCCGAGGTTAAGAGACTGACTGGCGGTTTCGGCGTTGAGCGGGCGGTGGATTGTTCCGCTCATCCCGCCGCGCGGGCTACGGCGATCCGCGCAACGCGCAAATGGGGAAGGATCGTTTTTATTGGCGAAGGCGGGACGGTCGAGCTCGATCCTTCTCCCGACATGATTCACGATCAGAAGACGGTTTACGGGTCGTGGGTTACGTCCACCTGGCTTATGGAAGAACTGGTGGAGCGCCTGGTTCGATGGAACCTTCATCCAGCGGATATTATCACCCACAGGTTTTCGCTGCAGCGCGCGGGCGAAGCGTATTTTTTGATGGCGTCAGGCAAATGCGGCAAGGTTGCCGTGTGCGCGGATGAAGAATTGAGTTAGCGCTTGCAGGAAGAAGGAAGTAAGCAGCAGGGAGAGGTTAGCCTGCTTCCAGATAGCCGAGAGGAGAGCGAAGGATGCGAAAGCCTGCTGCAAAGCCGATTGCCGATTGGGAGATCAAACTCGAGTCCCGCCTTGCGCTTTTTGGGCATCGCAACTGGGTTGTGGTTACCGACTCGGCCTACCCAGCCCAGTCCGATCCTGGAATCGAAACGATCACCGTGCCCAGCGGCGGGATCGAAGTGATTCGAAAGGTTCTGGATGCCATTCGCGGGAGCAAGCATATTCATGCGAGCGCTTATATCGACAAAGAACTCGGCTTTGTGGATGAGAAGGACGCGCCTGGCATCGCCGAATACCGCAAGCAACTTGCCACTGCGTTGAAAGGCACGTCTGTCAACCACATCCTGCACGAGGAGATTATCAAGAAGCTCGACCAATCCGCCCAGATATTCCGAATCCTGATTGTCAAGACGAGCATGACGATTCCTTACACGTCGGTCTTTTTCGAACTCGATTGCGGCTACTGGAACGCCGCCCGGGAAGCACGGCTTCGCGCCGCAATGCTTGTCGCGAAATCGAAGTAGGACAACCACGGAGCCGGCAACGGCAATGAAACAGCCCAGGTTTATGGGTGAGGCTATGAGAACGAAAGGAAGCAAATCGCAATGGCATTGAACAGACGTGAGTTACTGCAATGGATGGGCGGCGCATGTTCCGCTCTCGCTCTCGGAAAATTCGCACGCGGCCAGGTGCCGGCGCAGGGTAACTTCCTGCCCACTCGGCAGTCTTTGCAGAGTTATCGGATTCCGGATTGGTTTCGCGATGCAAAGTTTGGCATTTGGGCGCATTGGGGGCCGCAATCGGCCATCGAAGAAGGGGATTGGTATGCCCGCGACATGTATATGCAGGGATCGGATCAATATCTATATCATGCGGAGACTTATGGGCATCCTTCCAAGGTTGGATACAAGGATCTTGTGAATAACTGGAAGGCGGCAAAGTGGGATCCAGAACACCTGATGGGGTTATATAAGAAAGCGGGAGCAAAGTACTTTGTCAGCATGGGAGTCCACCACGACAACTTCGACTTGTGGGACTCTAAGTATACGCGCTGGAATGCGGTGAACATGGGGCCGAAGAAGGATGTCGTAGGAATTTGGCAGAAGGCGGCGCGAAACCACGGATTGCGATTTGGAGTCAGCGAGCACCTTTGGATAAGTTACAAGTGGTGGGGTGTGAGCCATGGCGCCGACAAGACTGGACCACTGGCCGGCGTTTCCTATGACGGCGTCGATCCGCAGTTCGAAGACTTATATCACGATGCCGATTGCGCGCGATTCAAGGACAAGTTGGATTGGAACGAAGATGGGATACCCGAGTCATGGCGCAAGCACTACCTTGACCGTATGACCGACCTGATCGACAAGTATCAGCCGGATTTTCTCTACAGCGATGGGCTGCTTCCTTTTGAGGAGTATGGCCTAAAGATGGTTTCGCATCTCTACAACGTGAGTGCGCAATTGCACGGGGGTGCAACGGAAGCGGTTTATACCAGCAAGGAATGGACGGATTGCGCCATCGGAACCTGTTTGCTGGATCATGAGCGCGGAGTTTCCGATGGCATAGCTGCAAACCCATGGCAAACCGACACATGCATCGGCCAGTGGCACTACAAACGCGGCCAGAAGTATAAGCCGGCCAAGAAAGTTATCGATTTGCTTACCGACATTGTGAGCAAGAACGGCAATCTTCTCCTCAACTTTCCACTGCCTAACTCGGGGGAGTTGGATGTTGAGGAGATGGTTACGCTGGATGGCATTACCGCCTGGATGGCAGTGAACAGCGAGGGCATCTATGGATCGCGCCCCTGGAAGATATACGGCGAAGGTCCATCGACCAAGGCCAAGATAGAAACCGGTAACTTCAACGAGGATAAGCAGAAGGACCTGACTGCCGAGGATGTGCGATTTACAGCCAGGAATAGTACGGTCTATGCGTTTGTTATGGGTTGGCCCGAAAAGGCTGTGGTTATCAATGCGCTCGGCATTGGCAGCCCGCAGAGTCCGGGTAAGATACGCAAGGTGGAACTGCTCGGGGGCAATGGCGATGTGAAGTGGCAGCAGGACGACAGCGGGTTGAGGGTGGAGATGCCGACGGAGAAAATCTCCGATGTGGGAATTACCTTGAAGGTGGAAACGGCATAGCAGGCGATTGGACGCTATGACTTATTCGGTTTGCCTAACTCGGCAAAATGGGCTTCGCCCTGCATTTTGTGCAGGAGCAGGGCTGGTGCTGTTGATTTCTATATCGGCGACTCTTTTGGCACAGGATGCCGGGGACGGGCTTCGTCATGGGTTCTTGAATCCGGCTGACGATGCGAGGCCGATGATGCGCTGGTGGTGGTTCGGTCCCGCGGTAACCAAGCCGGAGTTGAAGAAGGAGCTTGAAACCATGCGCGGCGCGGGCATTGGAGGCGTGGAGATTCAACCTGTTTATCCACTGATGCTCGACGACGAAGCCAGAGGGATCAAGAACCTTGACTACCTATCCCCGGAGTTTCTTGACGATGTAACATTTACCAACGAGACCGCCAGGTTGCTTGGACTGCGAGTGGATATAACACTCGGCAGCGGGTGGCCGTACGGCGGACCGAAGACTGCTCTCGGGCTTGCCGCGGGACGGTTGAAGGTGATAACGGTTCCTATAACTGGGGCAACGATAACTTCTCCCGCGCTGGCCGAAGGAGATAGCTTGATCGCCGCGTTTGTTGTATCGGGAACCGCAGAGGATCTTGACTTGGCTTCCGCGAGGCGAATCTATCTATCTAACCGCTCCGTTGCGGCATCAGGTGAAAGCAAGATAGCGCTCTTTTTCATATCGAGTCATACGATGCAAATGGTGAAGCGCCCCGCTGCCGGAGCTGAGGGTTATGTGCTTGACCATTTCGCTCGCGCGGCTATCGACGCGCATCTGGCCGGAGTGGCTACTCCGCTGCTGAATGCATTTGGCGATAAGCCACCGTATTCGGTATTCTCCGATTCGCTTGAAGTCTATCTTTCCGATTGGACTGCGGATTTGCCGGGAGAATTTGAGAGGCGGAGAGGCTACGACTTAGTCCCTCATTTGCCCGAATTACTTACTGGAGGCACACCGGAGGCGGATGCGGTTAGGCACGACTGGGGGGAAACGCTCTCCGATCTTATTCGGGATAATTACCTTGCTCCGATTACAAAGTTTGCCGAGACCCACCAGACTAAGTTTCGTTCGCAGACTTATGGAGAGCCGGCAGTGACTCTGGCGGACGAGGCTGTTGCAAATTTGCCTGAAGGCGAGGGGCCGCAGTGGCGCACATTCTCATTTACACGCTGGGCAAGCTCCGCAAGCCATCTGTATGGCCGGAATGTTACTTCAGCCGAGACCTGGACCTGGCTTCACTCGCCGGCATTTCGAGCCACGCCACTTGACATGAAGGCTGAGGCTGACCGAATGTTTTTGCTTGGAGTGAATCAGATTGTAGGGCACGGTTACCCGTATTCCCCTCCCGGAGCCGGCGAGCCGGGCTGGTCGCTTTACGCGGCGGCAGTGTTCAATTCGCATAACCCGTGGTTTCCGGTAATGCCGGATGTTACAAAGTACTTGCAGCGAGTTAGCTGGCTCCTGCGCCAGGGAAAACCGGCGAATGACATCGCGATTCTCCTTCCAGAAGACGATGCACAGGCAGCGTTCAGCCCGGGTCATGTTTCCGTGACTGACGAAATGAGAAGGCGGATCACTCCGGCGCTGATGGGAGATATTCTTAACGCGGGCTACAACATCGATTACATCGACGCGGCGACGATCGACAAACTGGACGCCATTCCGTACCCTGTGTTGATTATTCCGCCGACGAGGCGGATTCCACTGGCGACTTACAAGAGGATAGAGAGATATTCTGCCGGTGCGGGGACGGTAATCGCAGTTGAAAAGGCTCCTTCGCTGGGCCCGGGATTATTCCAGCAGAACGCTTCCACTGAAATTGCTGCTGTTTCAAGCAGGCTGTTCAAAGGAAGCGGCCACAAGGGGATTCTTGTCGACTCGGTGGAGAATCTTACCGATGCGCTTCATCGCGCGTTGCCGCCGGACCTGGATGCAACCGGCAAGACAGCGGGTCTTGGTTTTATTCATCGGAAGCTACCGGAGAGCGATGTTTATTTTGTGGTAAACACAGGCAATCAGCCCGTCGATGCAAGGGTTCGATTTCGCTGCAGTGGCAAGTTTGTGGAATCGTGGAATCCGGACAGCGGGGCTGTTCTTGAGACGTTCATGCTCGACGATGGCGACCGAATCCCGCTGGTCCTTGCGCCATACGAGTCGCGAGTCCTTGTGCTCACGGATCGAGCGGGGATCACGGCCAGTCAATTTGCAAAGGAACATTCGAAGCCGAGTGATGAACAACTTGCAGATTTAAGCACGGATTGGCAGGTGCGGTTTGCCGACGATGCGGCGTTACTGACCCTCAGCAAACTAACATCGTGGACTGACCTTCAGGGGAAGCAAAACTACTCCGGCGAGGCCGATTACTCGCGGAGTTTTTCGATCGGTCAGGCTCCGAAGACAGGTGAGCATATCTTCGTCGATTTTGGAGCCGGAACCGCGATCACGGATAACCGGCGGCCTGATGCTGCAGGCATGTATGCTCTGCTTGATCCGCCGATTCGGGAAGCAGCGGTTGTTTTCATCAACGGGCAGCAGGCTGGGTCGCTTTGGCATCCGCCGTATCGAATCGAGATTACTTCTTTGCTCAAGAGCGGCGAGAATGAAATTGAAGTGAAGGTTTATAACACCGCCATCAACCTGCTGGCAGGGCAGCAACCTCGCGACTATACGGCGTTGAGCGCCAAGTACGGCCACCGTTTCGATCCACAGGACATGGATCATCTTCAACCAATTTGTTCCGGGCTGCTTGGGCCTATTCATGTTGAAATGGAAAGGGATCAATGAGCACGTTCAATGGATGGATTGCGAGCGCCGCCGTTGTTGGTCTTTTTGCTGCCGCGGTATCCTACGCCGCGCCGAAGACTGTGTTGGTTAATGACTTCGGGGCAAAGGGAGATGGCACCACTTTGGAGACTGCGTCGATTCAGAGGGCTATCGATGCCGCGGCCGCTGTTGGAGGCATGGTCACGATGAAGCCCGGAACATACTTGACCGGTTCTCTGTTTCTGAAATCCGGAGTAACGCTTGAAGTGCAGGAGGGAGCCATCCTTATTGGTTCGGAACAGGCGGAAGACTACCCGATGCTTCCCACCCGTATCGCAGGCATTGAGATGACATGGCCGGCGGCTCTGATCAATGTCCGCGACCAGCATAACGTCACAATTACAGGAAAGGGGACTATCGATGGCAACGGTGCGATATGGTGGAAGTCCTATTGGGATCTTAGGGCTGCGTATGAGCCGAAGGGTCTGCGGTGGGCCTCAGACTATGACGCCCGGCGGCCCAGGCTTATATTGTTTCAAAACTCTTCGGATGTCCATCTTGGCGGCGGCATTTTGTTAAGGCGCTCCGGGTTCTGGACGGTGCAGATACTTTACTCACACGATGTTCATGTGGATGGAGTTACGATTCGCAACAACGAGGGAGGCAAGGGGCCCAGCACGGACGGCATCGATATCGATTCATCCCGCAAGGTGCTGGTGGAGCGCGCCGACATTGACGGGAACGACGATGCGCTGGTGCTGAAGGCAGGGCGCGACTCGGACGGTCTGCGAGTGAACCGGCCAACCGAGGATGTTGTGATTCGCGATTGCATCGTGCGTGACGGCGCCGCAGCCATCACGTTCGGAAGTGAGACATCAGGAGGCTTCCGCAATATTGAGATATATAACATCACAGCGCTCAGCGGCGTCCCTTCGGGCGTACTTTTCAAGTCAGCTCATACGCGCGGAGGTTATGGCAAAGACATTCGGATTCACGACCTGACGCTGGAGGGCGTTGCGGTTCCCATTCATATAACGATGAACTGGAATCCGAGTTTCAGTTATGCAACGCTGCCGCGAGGAGTAAAGGATATTCCTTCCTATTGGGTAACTCTAACCACCGGGGTGCCCGAGGAGCGGGGACTGCCTCACTTCAGTGACGTGCACATTTGGAATATCAAGGCAACTGGAGCGAAGAGCGCTTTCAACGTGGCTGCATACCCCAATGCCACGCTCGACAACTTTCATTTGGACCATCTCGATATTGAGGCGGCAACTGCGGGCACCATCGCAAACTCCAAGAACTGGTCGATCACCGACAGTAACATCAAGACAGCCGATGGAAGCAAGCCGGTATTCACGGAATCGACGTGGAACGATCCGAAGGATATTCCCTATGGCGAGCCGAAGTAACTCGGGCTATATTGGCCGGAAGCCGGGCAGGCGTCGAAATGGGTCTGTCGGGGGCATGAGTCAATGGTTAGAAGGGGAAAGATGCGCATCTGTTTTCTATTGAAGGTTCGCCCGGAGAAGGTAGAAGAGTACAAAGCGCGTCACGCCCAGGTGTGGCCGGAGATGCTGGACGCGCTGCGCGAAACCGGTTGGCGGAACTACTCCATCTTTCTCGGGCCGGACGGGTTGCTGGTGGGATATGTTGAGGCCGACGAGTTTGCGAAGTCGTGTGCGGCCATGAAAGGTTATGCTGTAAACGCGCGATGGCAGGCGGAGATGAGGCCGCTTTTCGAGGCGATTGAAAACGGTGGCGCGGACGACAACCTGTTTCCGCTTGTGGAGTTATTCCATCTCGACTAAGTTATGTGAAAGGTTGTGCCGGGCAATGGTTTGAAGTCGTGCCGGCATGGCGGGTCGCCTTATGCAGGTTTCCAGGAAAATAAAACTGCCAAATCAGGTTACAGGAGATGCTTCCAATGAAGACATTCAATTCAATGCGCCGCGATTTTCTTCTGACGGGCAGTCTTGGCATGGCGGCCGCTGCAATTCCCACAGTGTCGCTTGCGGCATCGGCGCAGGATAGCGCTACGGGAACCGGAACGCCTCAGACCATTTTCGATGTCCGCAATTATGGGGCTACAGGGGATGGGAAGACGCTGGATACGGCGGCGGTGAACCATGCCATTGAAGCAGCGGCAGCGGCTGGCGGAGGGGTGGTTGTTTTTCCCGCGGGAAACTATCTTTGCTTTTCCATTCGCCTGAAGAGCACGGTGCATCTTCACCTGGAGCAGGGGAGTACCGTTATTGCCGCCGAATCTCCGCGACCTGGCGACCAGACCGGCTACAACGGAGGAGTTTACGATGCTGCCGAACCCAAGACAGAATGGGACGCTTATCAGGATTACGGGCATAACCACTGGCATAACTCGCTGCTGTGGGGCGAGGACATACACGACTTGAGCATTACAGGCACAGGCCTGATCTGGGGCAAGGGACTCAGCTTCGGCGCGGGGCGCGCTGTGCGTGGCAATTACCCAATCTACGTTGCCGAGCAGGCGGGGGTGGGCAACAAGGCTATCGCGCTGAAGAACTGCCGCAACGTATTGCTGCGCGACTTCTCAATGCTGAAGGGCGGCCACTTTTGCCTGCTGCTCACTGGAGTGGATAACCTTACTATCGACAATCTGAAGATCGATACCGATCGGGATGGGATGGACATCGATTGCTGCCAGAATGTACGTGTTTCCAATTGCACCGTTAACTCGCCCTGGGACGACGGCATTTGCCCCAAGTCGAGTTATGCGCTGGGTTATGCAAGGCCCACCAGAAATGTAACTATCACGAACTGCTGGGTGACGGGCACTTATGAGCTGGGATCGGTGCTGGACGGCACATTCAAGAAGTTCGCCCCCGAGGCTCATGCCGGGCGCACCGGACGCATCAAGTGCGGGACGGAGTCGAATGGCGGTTTTATCAACATCACCATCTCCAACTGCGTGTTTGAAGGCTGCCAGGGCTATGCGCTGGAAACGGTGGACGGAGCGTTGCTTGAGGACATTACCATTACCAACACAACCATGCGCGATCTTGTCTCTGGGCCTGTGTTCCTGCGGCTGGGGGCGCGGTTGCGCGGGCCGAAGGAAAACACAAAGGTGGGCACGCTGAAGCGCATTCTCATCAGCAATCTCGAATGCTTTAATGCTCCGCAGAAGGTAAGCTCGATTTTGAGCGGCATTCCGGGCTACGCGATTGAGGACGTGAAAATGTCCAACATTTATATCGAGACGGCGGGCGGCGCTTCGGCTGCGGACGCCCAGGTGCAGCCGCCGGAGTTTGAGAACAAATATCCCGAGCCGGGAATGTTCGGCCCCATGCCGGCGTCCGGGTTTTTCCTTCGCCACGTACGCAATGTTGAGCTGAGCCACGTGGAGATTGCGAACACGACTCCCGACGCCCGCCCGGCGTTTTACCTGACCGATGTGGAGCGCGCGGATTTCTTCGCGATCACGGCTGCACGGAACGCGGATGGGGCTTTCGTATTGCACGGAGTGAAGGATCTGCGGATCGGCTGGAGCCGCGCGGCGGCCGACACCGCACTTAGCGCCGTGGATAACAAGACGCTGTAGGGGGCGGTCTAGGCCGTTCCGGGGCCTACACACGGGTCCGGCGATGGAAGAATTCCTATCGAATGAGGTCTGAGATGAAACTTGCAATCGCAATCGTCATGACGGCGCTTTCCATGTCCGTTCTTGCACAATCTCCAGGGAAGGTTCAGGTGTTCTCTTCCGATTCACTCCACGGCCAGCTTGCACAACTGGGGGCTGAGGCCAAGGCCAAGGGCAGCAGCGGGAGCACGCTGGTGGACTACAGAAGCCATGCGGTGAAGCTCTCCGTGAGAACTACGAGCGGGGGAGCCGAAGTCCACGCTTACTTCGACGATGTGTTTGTGGTGACGGAGGGCAAGGCGACCCTGATCACGGGCGGGACGGTACTGGATGGTCATACCGGAAGCGACGGGGAAACGCATGGCTCCGGCATCCGCGACGGTGTAACTCAGGTGATAGCGGCCGGCGATGTGGTAACCATACCAGCCGGGACGCCGCACCAGTTGATGGTTGCGCCCGGCACCACCTACAGCTCCATTGTGGTCAAGGTCAAGGAATAGGATTGGCTGGTAGCGGTCCAGTTTCTGGGTTGGCGACCCTACGTCCGCGATCCAAGAAGACAGATTCAAGGACTGAATAGCGGAGCCGCCAGCCGAGGAACTAGTGGGGGCTGGGGCAACCAGGAGTGGTGATGGTGTCGCCAACTTCAGGATGCTTGCTGATGTACTGGAAGCCGCTGGGGTTGAGGTCGCCGAGGCAGCGGCAGGGGATGAAGCCGATAAGGCAACGGGCATTGAATTCGTGGGCGGCCTGAAACTGCTCAGGTGTGGCTGCGGGCGTCAGATGGTGAATAGTTCCAGCGCCCCCGTCGTTCCACATCTCCAGAAATGTCCCATCGACGGCGTAGTTTCTGGGACGCCATTCAGGGGGCATATCCGCGGAAAGCGTCCAGGAATTGCCTAGCCACGCGGGGCGGCCCTCAACATAGAGTCCGCCATGGACACCTTCAACGCGCCCGGTATGAATGCGGATAATTACGTCGGCCATCCAGAAGCGCACGGAGAGCGGTTCGCGCAAGAAGCCGGGAGTCCGCATCATCAAGAAGGCCTGGGCGCGACGGAGACGTCCGGGTTGCAGGTCTGGCCCGGAATAGACGTTGAGTGTTGAGAAAACAAAGTCGTAAGAGTAGTCGTAGATGTGTGCGTTACTGTACTCGCAGTCCGCCTTATCCGCCTTATTGGCGCAATCCTCGATGCCTTCTGGGGGCGAGGGTATTTGCTTTTTACCGCCAAATCGGGAGACGAGGGGCAGGATGGAATCCTCAGCAGAGCCAACCGGGATGCGGGTTGCTTCGTCGAGGAGGGAGACGACACGGTGTACCAGGTAGGTGGTGTAGACGCGGAGGCCGCAGCCCAGGAGAGCGATAAGTACGACTACGAACACGGTGATGCGGAGCGCGAGACGGAGCAGGCGATGATAGAGCGCGCTTGAGGGAGACGACCTTGCCATGGGGAACAGCTTAATCCTTAAGCCCCAAATAACAGTAGTGCCTGAATTACCGATAAACCAGAAACTGCAACAATACCCTTAAATGGCCGCGGCGTCCGGTAGCCTGCCTGAATGGCCCGTCCTCACTCCCGGGGTGGTTTCGGCCTCCTTGCGCGTCCTCGAGAAGCCATCTCGTTGGCCAGTTCGCTCTCGGCGGAATGCAGGTGGTGTTCCATGGCCGCGCGCGCATCGGCGGGGCTTCCAGCGCGGATGGCGCGGTAGATTTCCTTGTGCGCATCGAGGGAAGTCCTGCGGTCTTTGGCGCGCTCGGCGGTTTTGCGCCGCTCGTCATAGAGCGCCGATGTTACCGTCTCCATAATCGCGGCCAGGATTGGATTTCCCGAAGCCTGGGCGATCGTCCGGTGAAACCGCACATCGTGGATCAGGTATTGTGCCGGATCGTCGATGGTGGCGTACATCTCGGTGACCTCTTCGGCCAGCAAAATCAGGTGTTCTTCCTTTGCGCGTTCGGCCGCCAGAGCCGCGAGATTGGTTTCAAGCAGATTTCGGGCTTCGAACATCTGCCAGGACTTGAAGCCATGCAGCGCGCCCAGCAAGCCCAGCGACGATTTGCCGAATTCCGCCGGCCCATCGGCCACAAATGTTCCCACGCCGTGGCGCACCTTCATTACGCCCATGGCGGCCAAATAGCCGATTCCGGTCCGCAAGCTGGCGCGGCTGATCTTCAGTTCCTTTGCGAATTCGCGCTCGGGAGGGATCTTATCGCCCGGCTTCAAAGTGCCGTTTTCGATTCGCGCACGGATGTGGTTAACCACTTGGGTGGTCAGTTGGGTGTCGAGAACATGTGCCTTTTCACCTTGCATGGAGCCCTGATCCGTCAATTAGAATAAAAGGTTCGATGACGCATATTGAGGTTAGCACCGGGGAGCCGCTTTTGCCTCGCAAAATTCGCACACAGGGTTGGCCTGGAGCGAGCGGGCGGTGTATGCTTGTGGTCTGACCTCTGAAAGGCGGTTGGACATCGGCCACTGCCGATGGTCCAACCGGAAGACGGTGAGTTCTCCAGTGCCCCTGCTTCATGATGACCGGCTTTTTCCTGCCGATCCTGACTCCCGCTCCATCGCCAGGCGACTCTACGCATCCATTCGCCCTCTTTCGATCGTCAGTCCGCACGGTCACACGCAGGCGGGCTGGTTTGCCCAGAACCTCCCATTCCCGAATCCCGCGGGGCTGTTTGTTCAGCCTGACCACTATGTTTACCGAATGCTCTACAGCCAGGGCGTTTCGCTTGAGGATCTGGAGATTGGCAACCAGGAGATCGGGGATCCCCGCAAGGTCTGGCACATTTTTGCCGATCACTACTCACTTTTTCGGGGAACGCCGACGCGCATGTGGCTGGACTATGCTTTTCAGGAACTTTTCGGCCTCGATGTCCGGTTGTCCTCGGCAACCGCCGATCTCTACTACGACACCATGGCGGAAAAGCTTCAGACTCCGGGATTTCTGCCACGAGCTTTGTACAAACGCTTCAACATCGAGGTTCTGTCAACCACGGATTCGCCGCTCGATTCTTTGGCCGACCATCAGGCAATCCGCGATTCCGGATGGAATGGCCGCATCCTGCCCACCTTCCGTCCCGATCCTGTGGTCGACCCTGAATTTGAGGGCTTTCGCGAGAACATTGCCCGCTTGGGAGAGATAACCGGAGAAGATACCGGAAGATATGCCGGCTATCTGAGCGCCCTTAGAAATGCGCGTGCCCGCTTCAAGTTGCTTGGCTGCACGGCAACCGACCATGGACATCCCACGGCCCAAACCGCGAACCTTGAGCCGGGAGAGGCCGCCGGGTTATACGACCTGGTTCTCTCAGGACGCGCCGGGCTCGCGGATCAGGAGTTGTTTCGCGCGCAAATGCTAACCGAGATGGCGGGTATGAGCGTGGACGACGGGCTTACGATGCAGATTCACCCGGGGAGCCTGCGCAACCACAACCACCAGGTTTACGAGCGTTATGGGCGGGACCGCGGCGCCGATATTCCCATGGCGACGGAATACGTTCGCGCGCTTCGTCCGCTGCTGGATCGGTTTGGCACGGAACGCGATCTTACCGTCATTCTATTTACGCTGGACGAATCCGCTTACAGCCGCGAACTGGCCCCGCTCGCCGGTCACTATCCTTGTTTGCGGCTGGGGCCCCCTTGGTGGTTTCAGGACAGCCCCGAAGGGATGATGCGCTTCCGCGAGTACGTTACGGAGACGGCGGGCTTCTACAACACCGTGGGATTCAACGACGACACGCGAGCATTCCTTTCGATTCCCGCGCGGCACGATGTTGCCCGCCGCATCGACTGCGCGTTCCTGGCCAAACTGGTGGCCGAACGCCGTCTCGATGAGGACGAAGCTTTTGAGGTGGCGCGAGATCTGACCTATAACCTGGTCCGCCGCGCGTACAAACTGGGGTGACGAACTAATGGAAAGGCTCAAGAAAAAACATGGCGACACTCGGAAAATATTCCATTGGATTGGGCGACCGATTCGCCCATGAAGGCAAGGCTCAACTGAAAGCTTGTGTTCTCGCCTCCGAAGCGGGTATCGATGTTATTCCGGTGTGGAACAAGTCAAATCGCGAGCACACGATTATCGGATCCGAGCCGTCGTCGGCCCGCGCCGCGGCCGATGCGGGTGTTAGGGACCTTGGGTGGAAGCTCCCGTACTTCTGCGATGCGGATCACATCAACCTTTCCACGGTCGAGCGATTTCTTTCGTCGTGTGACTTTTATACAATTGACGTGGCAGACTACATCGGCAAACCCGCCGATCCGTCTTCGATTGATGGGTTTGTCAGCCAACACCCCGAGTTACTCGGCACGATTCAGTTGGAAGGCACTGGCCAGGCCATAGAAATTACACCCCCGCTGCTTGCTCAAACCGCTGCTCAATTCCTGTTTGCCATTCAGGAAGCGGGGAAGATATACCGGACAATCGAGGCGGCAAAAGGCGAGGGCACATTCGTTGCCGAGATATCGATGGACGAGACCGATGCTGCGCAAACTCCAGGCGAGTTACTTATCATCCTGGCTGCGATTGCGGGAGAAGGCATTCCCATCCAAACGATTGCTCCCAAGTTCAGCGGGCGCTTCAACAAGGGAGTGGATTACGTGGGAGATGTTGGTCAGTTTGCCTGTGAGATGGAACTGGACATGGCCGCTATTCAACACGCGGTGGCCCATTATGGGCTGCCGGCAAATCTCAAGCTGAGTATCCACTCCGGCAGCGACAAATTCTCAATCTATCCGGCCATTCACGCGTCGATGGTGAAGTTTCAAACCGGCGTACATCTGAAGACGGCCGGCACTACGTGGCTTGAAGAGATCATCGGCCTTGCCGAAGCCGGTGGCGACGGCCTTGCGTTAGCCAAAGAGATTTATGCCGAAGCATTTAGCCACGCAGATGAGCTATGCGCGCCCTACGCAACGGTGATCGACATCGACAAGGCCAAATTACCGTCTCCGGAGGAGGTGAATCATTGGTCATCAGCGCAGTTCACAGCTGCGCTGCGCCATGTTCCTGGCTCACCCGACTATAACTCCAGTCTTCGCCAGTTACTGCATGTTGGCTTCAAGGTGGCGGCGAAGATGGGCCGCCGCTACCTCGACCTTCTGGAAAGCAATGAGGCTGTAATAGCGAAGAACGTGACGGAGAACCTTTACGCCCGCCATATCGTCCCCGTCTTTCTTGGAGCGAAGGCGAACACTTAAGACTCGGGTCGCATGCCGTGGCGGAATCGCTTAGAATCGAGTTGGTTGAATTGGCAGGTGTTTCAATGAGATTGTTGCAAATGGCGGATGAGATCCGTTACCCGCACATGTCCACCGCGGAGTTGCGCGACACATTTCTGGTCGACGACTTATTTGCTCCAAACAGCGTTCAACTTGTGTATGTCGATCTTGACCGGACGGTCATAGGTTCCGCAACGCCGCTGGATACACAGTTGGCTCTGCCTTGTCCTGCGCTGCTGCGCGCTGCATCGTTTACCGAGCGGCGCGAGCTAGGTGTGTTCAACATCGGCGGCGACGGCGCGGTGAAAGTTGACGGCGCGAGTTTTTCCCTGGGCAACCGCGACGCGCTTTACATTGGCAAGGGTGCGCACAGCATTTCATTTTCAAGCGCCGGCACGGACAGGCCCGCTGAGTTCTATCTCCTGAGTTATCCAGCCCATGCAACGTATCCCATTGCGATTGTTCGCGGCTCGGAGCAGGCTCCTCCGCCAATTGGCGAGGCCGCCACGGCGAATCGCCGCACGATTCGAAGACTTATCCATTTGGAGGGCGCGAGAAGCTGCCAACTGGTAATGGGATTTACGGAATTGGAGCAAGGCAGCGTTTGGAATACGATGCCGCCCCACACGCATATGCGACGGTCCGAGGTATATCTTTACTTCGACGTGCCGGCCGATCATCGCGTTGTGCATTTGATGGGGCCGTCCGCGGAAACGCGCCACCTGATAGTCGCCAACAAGCAGGTCGCCGTTTCTCCGGGCTGGTCCATTCACGCCGGCGTTGGTACCGCGAGTTATTCCTTCTGCTGGGGCATGGGCGGAGAAAACCAGGTGTATACCGACATGGATGCGCTGCGGATTTCCGAGCTCTTGTAAATGAAGGCTTGGAACGAGGTAATACAGGAGACATTCGTTGATTCTCGAATCATTTCGGCTAACCGGCAAGAATGCATTGATAACTGGATCGTCCCGCGGCCTGGGCGCGGGCATCGCGGCGGCGCTGGCCGAGGCTGGCGCAAACGTGGCATTGCACGGATCGCAATCGGTGCCAGCGGAAGTTATTGAGCGGGTGGCTCAGACGGGAGCGCGGCACGTTGAGCTAGCCGCCGATCTGCGCCACCCAGATCGCTGTGCGGAGTTGGTTGAGCAGACGATTGAAGCGCTCGGATCGATCGACATTCTGGTTAATAATGCGGGCATAACACGGCGCGCGCCGGCCGTCGACTACAGCCCCGAGGACTGGGACGAAGTGCTGGCAGCCAATCTCACCAGCGTCTTTCGTCTTTGCCAATGCGCGGGCAGGCACATGCTGGCACAGGGGGCCGGCAAGATTGTCAATGTTGCTTCTCTGCTCAGCTTCCAAGGAGGAATTACGGTGCCATCCTATGCGGCAGCCAAGGGAGGCGTGGCGCAACTGACCAAGGCGCTGGCCAACGAGTGGGCGGCAAGAGGGGTACAGGTGAACGCCATCGCGCCTGGCTACATGCAGACGGATATTACCGAAGCTCTGCGAAGCGATCCCGAGCGTTCGCGACAAATTCTCGAGCGCATTCCGGCTGGCCGATGGGGATCCGCTCAAGACCTGGCAGGAGCGGCAGTTTTTCTGGCTTCGCCGGCCAGCGACTATATCAACGGTCACATATTGGTGGTCGACGGTGGCTGGATGGGCAGGTGAGGAGAGGGAATAGCCAGGTCTTTGGGCGCACGCAGGCGTCCCACAAAAGCCGCATTTGGATTCTTCCGAAGCTCCTTGACAGAAACCCACAACGAGAATAAAGTTTGTTCGATATTTGAACAATATATAATGGCGGATCGACGGGAAGTTTTGTAAGTTGGATGGAGACAAAAAATTGGTAACTCGGCGTGAATTTCTCGACACCCTTGCAACCGGAGCGGCGGGCCTTGCAATAGGATCCACCGCAAAGAGCTATGGTCAGATACTTGGCTCCAACGATCGACTTAACTTTGCGGTCATCGGCCTGAACAGCCGGGCATACGCGCACTTGTCGGCGCTGAAGGCAAACAAGGATGCTGCCCGCGTTTCGCATGTGTGCGATGTGGACAGCAATATTCTGGGCAAGTTTGCCGCCGCGGTGCAGCAGGGGCTGGGTTATGAGCCCGCAACCGAGAAGGACTTCCGCAATATCCTCCAACTGAAGGAGGTGGACGCGATCACCATTGCCACTCCGGATCACTGGCATGCACCCATGGCGATTGCCGGATTGCAGGCGGGCAAGCACGTGTATGTTGAAAAGCCATGCAGCCACAATCCCGCCGAGGGCGCGCTTCTGGTTGAGGCTCAGCTCAAGTATGGAAAAGTTGTGCAGATGGGCACGCAGCAGCGGTCGTCTCCGCATACTATCGAGATCGTCGATAAGATTCACAACGGCATCATCGGCAGGGCATATTTCGCGAAAGCATGGTATGTGAATGTTAGAAAATCGATAGGGACGGGCAAGGAAGCGCCTGTGCCGCCGCAACTCGATTGGGATCTATGGCAGGGTCCTGCGCCGCGCAGGCCTTATAAGGATAATGTGCAGCCTTATAATTGGCACTGGTTCAGGATCTATGGAACCGGCGAGACTTTGAACAACGGCACGCATGAGGTGGACGTCTGCCGCTGGGCGCTGGGGGTAGATTATCCCAATCGCATAACCTCGTCGGGCGGCCGGTATCACTTCAAGGACGATTGGCAGTTTTACGACACCCTTGTTACCAGCTTTGAGTACGACGACAAAATGATCTCCTGGGAAGGGAAGTGCTGCGAAGGGATGAAGGTCTACAACCGGGACCGCGGGTCCACGATCATGGGTACCAAGGGATCGGTGCTGGTTGACCGCGATGGATATGAGATTTACGATCTCAGCGGAAAGAAAACGGGCGAATTCAGGACCGGTACCGAGACGTCGTCTTCCGACCTGACGGGCCGCGACTCCATGACAGACGCGCACTTCGCAAACTTTATCGCCGCCATCCAGAAGGGTGATAGTCTGAACGCACCGATCTCTGTTGGCAATGTTGCGGTGACCATGCTTCAACTTTCCAACGTTGCGTGGGAAGTGAATCGGGAACTGCGGCTCGACACGGCGAATGGAAAGATCCAGAACGATGCGGACGCTATGAAACTGTGGGGACGCGAGTATGAGAAGGGCTGGGCGCCGCATCTTTGAGGCAGGCGCGCCGAAGTTTTGAACGGACAATACCGATTGGAAACGAGCAAGGAGTCTGAAAGCTATGAAAGAGGCCATTTCACGCCGTAACTTTGTTCAGTCTGGCGCGCTGATCGCGGGAGCTTGGGCGGCTTCAGGCGCCGTGTCATCCATTGCGCAAACGTTGCCTGCATCCGGAAAGCCGTTGCCGATTCGGCTGGGGCTGGCGAGTTATACGTTTCGCAACTTCACCCGGGCGCAGTTGATCGTGTTTATGAAGCAGCTCGACCTGACCGATCTGAACGCCAAGGATGCCAAGGATCACCTGCCCGTGGACGCCGAAGAAGAGGCGAAGGCGATTGCGGATTATATCGAGGCCGGTATCAAACTTCACGCCGCCGGGACCATAAGCTTTCCAAAGGACGAAGACCAGGACATCCGCAATAAGTTTGAATATTGCAAACGCGCAGGCATCTCCGTGATTGTCGCCGGCGACCCAACCCCCGCAACTCTTCCGCGCATTGAAAAGTATGTGAAAGAGTTCGACATCCGGTTTGCGATTCATAACCACGGGCCCGAGGATAAGCTGTGGCCTTCGCCGCTGGATGTGCTGAAAGCGGTGAAGCACATGGACCCTCGCATAGGATGCTGCATCGATGTCGGGCATACGGTGCGTACGGGCACAGATGTTGTTCAGGCGATTCACGACGTGGGGCCACGGCTGTTTGACGTGCATATGAAGGATCTGACTAACTTCAAGAACAAGGACAGTCAGGTTTCAGTGGGAGACGGGATCATGCCGGTGCGGGAAATATTCAAGGCTCTGATTGCGAACGAATACAAGGGTTTTGTCGATCTTGAATACGAGATATTCCCGGATAATCCTATGCCTGGGGTTATCTGCAGCTTTGCGTATATGCGCGGTGTCCTGGCGGGCATGGGATATGTAAGTCACAGCTGAGACTCGCGCGGGACGATTTCCAACACGCAGCTTGAAACGGGGATTTGATGACTGCCCAACTACTAAGCCTGGAAGGCAAGACTGCCGTAGTAACCGGAGGGACATCGGGGATTGGGCGCGCTCTGAGCCTTGGACTCGCGGATGCCGGCGCGGATGTGATTGCCACGGCGCGGCGTGAGCAACAGGTGGAGGAAACGGCCAGCGAAATTGAGGCGCGCGGGCGTCAAACGCTGCGCATTCCGTCGGACGTTTGCGAGCGCGAATCTCTCGAGCGCGTGCTGGCCGCAGCACTGGATCGTTTCGGCAAAGTGGATATCCTGATCAATTGCGCGGGAAGAATCAAACGAGCGCCTACGCTTACCGTGCCGGAAGAGGAGTGGACCGGCATTCTGGACACCAATCTTACCGGTACGCTTCGCGCATGCCAGGTATTCGGAAAACATATGCTTGAACGAGGATATGGCCGCATTGTCAACATATCTTCGCTGAACAGCTTTGTAGCGCTGAACGAAGTTGCTGCTTACGCGGCGAGCAAGGCCGGTGTTGCTTCCCTGACTCGCTCGCTTGCCGTGGAGTGGTCGAAAAAGGGAGTTACGGTGAACGCGATAGCTCCCGGAGTTTTTCGCACCGAGCTGAATGCCAATCTTCTGGATAGTACCCCGCGCGGGCAGGAACTGCTGATGCGTACGCCGATGGGGCGGTTCGGCAAGACCGAGGAATTGGTCGGAGCCGCAATCTATCTTGCCTCCGACGCCGCTTCCTACGTCACCGGGCAGTCCCTGGTTGTCGACGGCGGATTCCTCGCCAGCGGCGTAAACCAGTAAGTCCGGCTGGGCAACGGGCGGGGGCATAGGATAAGCGAAAAGATGGAAAGAAATAAGATGCAGGCGACGCGCTATACGTTTACCAACAAGCAGAGCGCGTCGAATAAGATGCCCCGGCAGATAAATCGAAACCTGATCTTCAACCAGATTCGCGTGCGGCAGCCGGTTTCACGCGCGGATTTGGCACGCACCTCGGGGCTGCAGCGAAGTACCGTCTCGCTGATCGTGGAAGAACTGCTGGCCGAACGATGGATTGTTGAGGGATCCATGGGCCGTCTTCCCCGCGGCCGTCGACCTACCTTTCTAAACCTGAATGGCCAGCGCGGAGTGCTTGCGCTGGACATCCACCCGGCGCAGACGACTATGGCCGTAACCGATCTGAGCGGAAAGATTCTTGCGGAGAAACTGTTCGTGCTGCCCACGAATCCTGAAAAGGTGATTGGGGCAATTGTTAACTCAATTCGAGAGATGATCGCGGCTCATGCCGACAGAACTTTCGATGGAATCGGCATAAGTCTGCCAGGCCGATTCGACCTTGACTCCGATAGGTCTACCTCCGATAAATCCAGATCGGATAGGTCAGGGGGCAACAAGTCTGTTTTCGCGCCCAACATTTCATGGCCCATCGGCAGCATCAAGTCGAGCGTCGAACGGGCAACGGGGCTGCCGGTGGTTGTGGATAACGTTGCCAACGCCTGCGCGCTGTCTGAAGTCTGGTTCGGATCGAGCGACGGATTGCACGATTTGGTTGTGGTGAATGTGTCAGAAGGGTTGGGTACCGGGATATTTGCCAATGGCCGGATCTTGCGAGGGGAAGGCGGCTCCGCCGGTGAATTTGGGCACGTTCAGGTAGATCCGAATGGGTTGCTGTGTGGGTGTGGAAGCAGGGGATGCTGGGAGACGGTTGCCTCGAATCGAGCCGGAATGCGCTATTACCTTGAGATAGCAAACAAGCCTTCGCCGGCATTTGAAACGCTTCTCGAGTTGGCCGAAGCCGGCGATCCCGCAGCCAGGAAGGCGATAGAAAGGATGTGCGCAGCGCTGGGCAGGGGCATGCACATGATCGCTTCCGCCTTGGCTCCCAGCGAGATCGTTGTGGTGGGCGACATTGCGAACTCCTGGCACTTTGCCGGTTCCTTGATCGAAGATGCGATGCGCCGCAACCCGCTGGTGAGAGTTCCCAGACTGCGGCCCGCGCACGAAGCCGGCAAGGCGCGGTTGCGGAGCGCAGTCGCCCTGATTATGAATGAGAACTCGCTGTGATTACGATTTTTTGCGAGGCCTGCCACCTGAGGGCGGATACTGGAGGGGCTGGTCAAGGCGGAAGCGCGGGCAAATCGGGCGCTGGCGGCTTGACTAGGGTACAGCTACGGGCTAAACTCAACGGGGTTTGGGCTTCCGGATTCCGATTAGCGGGCTGAGCGGGCCAGTGGGCAGGATTGGCAAGATGCCGGATGCGGATGCGCCACCGAGACGGAATCCGGGCGCTTCCGCGGCTTGTGTTTGGATTCATTTCCCCGAGTCCGGCGAGCCAAAGGGGCAGTGAATCGAATTTGGAGAGGTGTATGGCAGGCGGAGCCACAACGGTTACGTTAGACCAGGAGATCAATCCCTGGGAGGCACAGAGCGCGCGGTTTGAGTTTGCAGCGCGCAAGCTCAATTTGGACGAGGATTTATGGAGAGTACTGAGTACTCCGTTTCGCGAGATCATCGTGCATTTTCCCGTAACCCGCGATAATGGCCGGATTGAAATGTTCACCGGCTTCCGGGTACAGCACTCGATGGCGCGTGGTCCGTGCAAGGGCGGCATACGCTACGCACCGGATGTGACGCTGGATGAGATACGGGCGCTGGCCAGTTGGATGACCTGGAAGTGCGCGGTGGTCAACATCCCATTTGGCGGGGCCAAGGGCGGGGTGATCTGCGATCCAAAGACCATGAGCCAGGGGGAACTGGAGCGGATGACCCGCAGGTACACCTCTGAGATTATCGACTTCATCGGGCCGGAAAAGGATGTTCCCGCGCCGGACGTGAACACCAACGAGCAGACCATGGCGTGGATCATGGATACCTACTCGATGCACATGGGCCACACCGTAACCAGCGTGGTTACAGGCAAGCCGCTGAATATCGGTGGCTCGCGAGGGCGATTGGAGGCTACCGGGCGCGGCGTTTTGGTGGTGTGCGACGAGAGCCTGCGATACCTGCACATGCCGATTGACGGCTGCAGGGTGGTGATTCAGGGATTTGGCAATGTGGGATCGAATGCGGCCCGTTTGATGATGGAGCGCGGCTACAAGATTGTGGGAGTTGCCGAGATGGACGGCGGCTTGTCGAATCCCAACGGCATCGACATCCACCAACTGACGGAGTACAAGCATCGCAACGGAACCACCCTGGGCTTTCGTGGCGCAGAGGCCACGCCAAGCGAAGAACTGCTGGTTTCCGAATGCGAGATTCTAATTCCCGCGGCAACCGAGAATGTGATTACCAGCCGCAACGCCGGCGAGATAAAGGCGCGCATTGTTGTGGAGGGAGCGAACGGCCCCACGACGGCAGTGGCGGATGAGATTCTGGCCGAGAAGCGGATCTTCGTGGTTCCGGATATCCTGGCCAACGCAGGGGGCGTTACCGCGAGTTACTTTGAGTGGGTGCAGGACCGGCAGGGATATTTCTGGAAGGAAGCCATCGTTAACGAGCAGCTTGAGACCATTTTGCGCGACAGCTTCGACGACGTGGTGCGATACGCAGAGGCGCATAACGTGAACAATCGCATCGCCGCGTATATGCTGGCCATCGATCGCGTTGCATTCACCATCAAGCAGCGCGGCATTTACGCATAGTTATCTCGTCGAGAGCGGGTGAACAGTTGCATGAGCGGGATTGGCGACTCAAGCCAGTCCAGCTTTTATTTTTGAACCGGGCATAACCGAAACGGCCCACCCGGTCTCTAATGGACAGAAGCTTGCATCCAAGGGAGAACCAAGATGGGACTTGTGAGTCGCACCATTTCAAAATGCGTCGGTATGCT
>Ga0302193_10000798_pt1 | contig 27756 bp, 33 predicted proteins | sample II_Bog_E3_3_FD_200228 | JGI IMG/M metagenome (GOLD analysis project Ga0302193, IMG submission 200228) | Peat permafrost microbial communities from Stordalen Mire near Abisko, Sweden - II_Bog_E3_3 | ecosystem: Environmental > Terrestrial > Soil > Wetlands > Peat | place: Sweden: Abisko...
GCGGGGATTCCAGAGGTTCCGATGCACTTCTGAGCGTTATAGATCATGTTGGGGGATAGATTTATCCCAGTTACCGTGTTGACCCATCCTGCCGGCGTGCACGTCCATTCCACGTTTGTTGAAGAAACAATCGCGTGCTGGCCCCATTGCGCTCCATAAGGAAAAGTTGTATATTGCCCGTTCTGTGTGCAGTTGGGCAGCGTGGTTACCACGCCCAGATTCCACTGGATCTGGCTCGTCGGATCAATCTGGTCTACCTGAGCTATCGCTGGGTAGGACGCAACCATCAAAAAAAAACTAAGCAAGAGCTTGGATGTAAAACGCAAAAGGCACCTCCGTGCACGCAAAGTTCATCGTCAAAGTCTGTCCTGAAAGGGTCCAGTTCGTTATCGCGCCTTTCACTTGTGGATAAAATACGCCCTTGTAGAAAACTCCTAGCAGGCTGTTTCCTCTGATCGGCGTCGGCACCGTGAACACCATTCCCGGCACGGTTCCTGTCGTTGCCAGCAGCACCAGGTTAAAGATCTGCGGAACCGGCGGCTGCACAATCTGCGGGGCTACGCTCAAGTCAATTGTCTGCGTCCCAAAAAACTGGTAAATCCCCGTCTGCAGCACGTTCTTCTGCGTGTCCAGCAGGCTGATCGCGTAATAGGTTCCGCTGGGGCTGATCTGGTCGTTTCCCCACAGATTCACGCTCAGCGCCGTGCCGGTGAAAGGGATATCAACAAACCAGCTCGTGATCTTGGTGATATTCCCGGTTCCCGCAATCGCCGGCAGCACGCCGCCAAACCCGCACAGCGCAATCCGCAGCCATGCCGGCTGCGCGCTTGTCCCGATGGTGTTGCCGCTGTAGTCCAGCAGCGTAGCCGTCAGCGTGATGTTGGGAGTGGCGGGCATAAAACCAGCTTTCAGCTTTCAGCTCTCAGCTTTCGTTTGACTCGTTGCCTTCTTCAAGATACTTCAAGTGATTGGCAACTGTCTTCCCCAGAGGAAGCCCCGGCTGTGCTTCTGAAAAACGTGCCCAAACGCGCGTAAAGCAGTAATCGCGCACAAAGTTGTGAACTAAAGGGGTACATTTTAGTTCCATCTTCAAATGCAACTCGATCAGTTCTCCGTCGCGCGTCATTGTCAGGTCTGTTAGGTCTGCGTTTGGTATCCACAACAGCGGATCGGCGCTTTTCTCAAGGCCGAATATCTCCACTGCTTGGGTCTTGATCTCATGGCTGAGAATGATCTCTTCCATGTAGTTTTCCGGTACCGCAATAGACTGGTAGCTGCTCTGGATTACCTCGTCGCAACTGAGCACTTCAACGGGTTCAAGGGTAATATCCAGATTCCACGTCCAGATCTTGCGTTCAGTCTTTTTTTCGAGCGTAAGTTTCCCGCCTCGAAAATAGAGTTGCATCCTGCATCCTTCAAAAAATCTCATTAATTTCACCTTCCCTTCGATTCTCTGTTCCCTGTCTTATTCGTACAGGTACATATTATTCCCAACCTGCGCCCGCTGGCGATGTTCCTCCGGCTTGCGCACGATGTTTTGCTCAAACCACGGCGTCATTGGCCGGTCAATCCAGCACCAGTAGAGCAGGGGACCGTGCTCTTTGTCCTGCCGGCCGCAGAGTTTGGCGATCTCATCATCCGTCTGCCCATAGATAATCCCCTCGATCTCCTTGGTCAGCGTCGCCAGCCGCCGGTCACTCAGTTGCAGAGGAGCTTGTTTCTCGGCCAGGTCGTCTATGCGCCGCCTGGTCCACGATCCTTCCACGGCCGCCAGATAGTCCTCGTACCACTGCGCCTGCACCCGGTTGCGGATCACATGGCAAATGGCGCGCATCTGGTCCAGGCTTCCCTCCGGCCCAGCCTCGCGCGCCGCAAACAGCACCACCGCCGCCCTCTGCAAATCATTCAAAGTCATCAGATCACCGGTTTGAAAATGTGTATTTGCCCATCTTCGTTCCAGGCCTTTTTACGTTACAAAGGATATTGAAAGCCATCCATCTCACCTGTTCTGATGTTGGCATATCCTTCTCGTCTGTCCCCTGCAACATTCTCAGCAGGTGACTCTCGCTCGGCGAATGTTTCTTACGAATTCCCAACCGGGCTTCCGCTGTCAGAATTACATGTGTCTCTTTCATCGAATGATCCCTGCTTTCTAGCTTTCAGGCTTTAATTGAGAACTGAAAACTGAGAACTGTGAACTGCTTTACCGAATAATCCCCAGCAGCTCCGCCTCGCTCATCAGCCGCATCTCTTCCCCGCGCAGCACAATTGCGGCGCCGGAGTACTTTCCATGCAGCACGCGGTCGCCGGCCTCCACTTCGCTCGGAACCCAGCGCCCCAACAGATCGAATCGCCCCGCGCTGGCCGCCACCACAATCCCTTCAATCGGCTTTTCCTGCGCCGTCTCTGGAATGTAGAGCAGACCGGTTTCGCTCATCTCCTCGCTGGTGCACATCCTCACCAGCACCTGCCCCATCAGCGGTGTAAAGGTCTCAGCCGCGCGCCGGATCGGTGCAGGCTTCGGCAGGTCCATCACCCTCGCCAATTGCACTTCCTCCGGACGTATACGCTGCCCGCGTCCGAGGTTTACCAGCCCTTCCATCTTTACGGAATCAAGCGCCATAGTCTTTGGCCCTTGCTCGCTCTCTACTGTTCTCTGCTGCATGTTCCCTGTTCCCTGTTCCATTACTTCCTCCCTGCAAATTGAAACATCTGTTGTTTGTACCAGCTCGCCTGCGGTCCCGTGCCCACCGGAAAAGCCCTGTGCGCCTCGGCAACCGTAATCGCGCCATTCCGCACCAGCGCCAGCAGCGCGGTGCGCCATCCGATGAAGCGCGGCGTCCTGGGCACGCCAAACTCGTCGAACTTCATTACCATCCACTCGGTTCCGAATGGCCATTGCAGTGTCGCCACTTGTACCGGCTCTTCCACCGCGGCCTTCTGTCCCGGCATCAGAATCGGCTGGTCGCTGTGCGCCATCACCAGCAGGCTCACCCGACCAGCCTTGTCTTCGCGGTGCATCTTCTTCACATCCCGCGCCAGCAGAATCCGCCCGCTGCCGATGGTGCGCACATGATACTTGTTGTCAACCAGCACGCCTTCCACCCACTCCATCTGTTTCACCGGGTAATCGTGCACGTTGCCGATCCGTGCCGGCTGCAACAGGCCCATGGTAACCAGGCGTGTGTAAAAATCGAGCGGAGTAAGAATCTTTCCTTTGCGGGCCTCCAGCGCGTCGTCCTCGCTCCAGCGCTCCTGCCCGTCCCAGCGTTGCAGCCGTCGGCTCTCTTCCACGGTCTCGTGCATCATCGCGGCCAGCTCGGCGTACTTCTGGCCGTTCACGTTGGCTTCGCTCTTTTCCGCCTCCATCCGCGCCAGCGCCTCCACCACGCGCGGATGCTGCCCAATCACCAGGCTCTGATCCGTCCGGTCAAAGTCCTCCTGGCACCACGGCTTTACATCAGGTGTAATGCCGTCACGCAGCGCCAACCCCGGCATGGCGTCCAGCTCGGTTTCCTGTTCTCGGCTCAGCTTCCACCGGCCGCCCTCGATCTCGTCCGCCGCCAGTCGCACAGCCTTGTCGCCATCCGTCTCCTTGGGCGCGCTCTGGTGCCTGCGGTCGATGTGTACAGCGGGCATCTTGTCGATCGTTTCGCTCATTATGCTCCCCATATCTCCAACTGCGGAGAAACGCCCTCTTCCTCCACCGTCAGCGCTATCATTTCCAGTTTATGTTCCACCGTAAAGCCCCGCGTGGCTATCGTAACCGCTTCATATCGCATCGATTGCCATGCCGGATTGTTTGGGTCCACGCGGCGCTCGATCAGTTCGCCCAACGCCTCGGCTAATTCTTCGCTGACGCGCTTTACCCTCTGCTGCATCTGCGGATACTGCACCACTCTGAGTTCCGCCTGCCGCATCTCTTCCAGCCGCTCGGTGGTCAGCATCAATCCACCGTCCCTTTCAGCGGGATGCTACTCGCCTTCCGCAGTTCAATCAGTTCCTGCAGCGCCTTGGCCACGTCCGCCCAGCTTTTGCGGATCTGCGGCCATCCTTTCTTCGACCGCGCCACAGCCACATCGTGCAGCCCCTTCAGTTGCTCGTCCGTCATTGCTCCGATCCCCCTTCTTCCTTTGGTGCCTCTTCCGCCTGCCGTTCCCGGCTGGCTTCCGTCTGGTTCTTTTGAATCATCTCGGCGATAAACGGCCCAAAGTGCTTCGCCGTGGCCCCGCTCTCCAGCGCAAACATGAAGTTCTGCGCAATCTTCGGATTCGCTTTGATTGCGTTCAGCACGGCGTGTGTGGCCTCGTAACCAGCCTCTCCCGCAGCCATTCCCCAATACGGTGTCATCCCCGCCGCATGGGCTGCCAAACCTCCGATTGCTGCCGCCCCTGCTCGCTTCCCGAGGCCGGTCATTCCTTGCGCTGGCGGCTTTGCGTTCGGCGCTGTCTGCTCCATTCTTTCCAACTCCTGCGCCACTGTCCGCACGCCTCCATTGAAAACCTGCCGCTGTTTGTCGGTCATGTTCTTCTCGGCAATTTGCTCCAGCGTGTCCAGTCTTCCCGGCCCTAAAACCTGTTCGAGTTTTGGACGCGTGTAATCCTTCACTAGGCGCAACAGATCGTTATGCAGTCCTTTTCCATTGATGCCGCGTTGCGCGTTGCTCACGTCGCTCGCTCCGGGCAAGCCGCGCAAGTTCCTATCTAACGTGTTGCCTATATCCCGCAAGATGTAGCTTTGTTTCCAACTGGCCTTCACGGCGGGCAACTCTTCCATCCCCGCTTCGCCCATGTGGCCGTTGAGCAGATCCTCCATCTCATTCAGCTTTTCGATGTAAGCTCCCTTTTCGTCGTTGCCCCCCTTCCACGCGGCTTTTTGCGCCTTTGCTACTTCTTTGTTCAGGTCACGGAACCTGTTATCCGTGGCTTTGTCGAGTGCGTCATAGGCTTCGTTGTTTACTTCAGTGAGACGATCCGCTGCCCCGGTAAAGTCGTGCGTTGTATTCAGAACGTGATCTATATCGACAGCTTTCGCTCCTAAAGCCAGCATGGGTTGAGCGTTTCCGCGCGCCGCGTTGATCGCTTCCATATGCGGCTTAGCCGCGCCGCGTGCCACATCGCTGTAAGCAGAACTGTCCGCCGCCCGTGCTTCTTCGGTTGCACGATTCGCCGCCGCTGCGCTCTCGGTTGCCGTTTGTTCTCTTGCAGCAGCAGCAGCGGTATCGGCTTCCGCAGTTCCCGCCCGCGCCGTCTTGATCGCCGCCCCGCCCGCTCTCAGTGTGCTCAATCCCCCGCTCAACAGCGCCGTCTGCTCCGCCGCCGTCGCCGCCGCCCCAGCATCGCCGCCAGTCTTGGCGTATGTCTGGCCGCCCGCAACCGCTCCCTGCCTTAAAGCAGTAAGCGCCAGTTTCCCTAAAGCCGATCCTTTTTGGATCTCCTGTTCGACTTTTCCGGCTTCGGCCAGCTTCACTCCCGGGCCGAGAATCTTGGTCATCCCACTCAGTAGTTCGTCGCCGGCCATGAACTCGTTCACATTTTCAGCCGCTTCGGTCACGGTCTGCATTGCACCGATGTACGGATCGGGGTTGTTTGGCGTCTTCGCGAGCACGTCGAGACCGTGGGGCGCTTGATTCCCCGTTGCATGAATTCCTCCAGCAACGGTTCTCGCGGCTCCGCGCAGGTATCCTATCGCCGGAATGCTCTTGTAAAAATTCTGCGCCCTCACGTCTTTCAGTCGGGGGTCTTCGGCGTAGTCGCTGTAAAGCCGGGGCACATCCGCATCGTCCAGCGTGAATCCCTGCGCCTTCAGATCGCTGTACGCCTGATGAAAACGGTCAACCTCACTCTGTCCGCTTCCCAAAGCGCCTTCCGGATGCCCAAGCAGCGCCAGCGCCTTGCTGTACGGAACCATAATCGGCATCCCGTGCGCATTCCAGAACTTGTAGGTTCCTTCTCCCTGCCCGGTTTTCGGATCGGGAGGATTGGAGGTGAGATCGGAAGGCACCGTGTAAGTTACCGGAGTCTTCCCCATCGCATTCGACTGAAGCGTGAGTGTCTCTGTGCGCGGAGTTTCCGCCGGTTGCGCAACTGAACCACCGGCGTTCAGTGGCACAAATCCCGGCGGAGGTGGTGGCGCGTTCCCGGCCTGGGAAGTGTCCTGATTCATCGGGACGAATCCCGGAGGAGGAGGAGGAGGCGGTTGCGGAGTGCCATTCTGAGCTTGCGGGTCCATCTACTTCACCGCCTGGCCGGTCTTCGTGTCCACATACTGCTGCCCGTTCCAGCCAATCGTCTGCCCAGTCTGCGGATTGGTATGTAGGTTCGTCAGCGCGGCCGCCGGCTGCTGTCCTTGCCCGCTGGCGCTGCCATACCGCTGCCGCAAATAGCGGTTATTCCCCACAATGCTCTGCCGTTGCGTGGCTAGCGCCTGCTTCAACACTTTGGTGGCGCCTTCCAGGTTCTCCATCGTCGGGCGCTCGCCCAGCATACTGTCAGCCTGTTGCAGTTTCTTGTCGGTCTCGCTGCCGCCCAGCAGTGGGTTGCCGATCAGTCCGGCGATGCTGCGCCGCGTCTCCATCACCGATGTGTTGAAGTTTTTGGCGGCATTCGATCCAAAGAACCTCTGCACCGCAAGGTTGGCGGAGTTCAGCGCGCCATGCGTTCCCAGATCGGCCTCTTTCGCCAGGTTCAGCATCTGGTCCATGTAACCCGGCTGTCCCGGCGATCCCAGCACACGGTCAATTCCGTCCAGCGCCGCCTGTGTCTTGGGGCTCTTGGCAAAGTTGTGTTCTTGTTTGATGATTTCTTCGTTAAATGGTTTGCCTTTTGCGATTCCTATCTCCATGGCTCGGCCCATCACTTCATTCGGATCAAGAGATGCTCCCTTGGCCTCACGTTTCAGATCTTCCGGTGTTACGCTTCCGTCGTACATTCCTTGCGCCAGAGTTTCAAAGCGCGGGTTCGGCGTCCCGTCCGGCAACTCCGCGCCGGTCTTCAGCCGCTTCAATTTTTCCTCATTCAAAGCGGCTACGGAGTTATGTTCCCGCGTTGCGCTTGGCGTCTCCGTCTTTTCCGGCGGATTCTTCTTCGCATCCGCAGTGGCGTTGTGCTCCTCAATCTCGCTCTGGTCAAGCTGATACTTGTGCCGGGCATTTCCCGCCGCGGCCCAAAGCGCGTTCACATCGCCCTGCTTCAGCGGCCCGGCGCTCTTCTGGTACTCAATCTCATTCTTTACCGGGTTGAAAAATGGAACTTGCGTACCCGCTGGCAGCATCTCGTCATCGCTGCCTGGCATTTTCTTGTAAATATCAAACCCGTTCGGCTTGCCGTCGGCCCCGTAAGTGGCTACCGGCGTGTAGAGCGCCGTCTTCGCCTGGTCTTGGTTGAACTGCGGCGTGTCGCGCATGAACTTGGTCAGTTCCTGCAAGTTCGCGGCGTGTCCCACTTGGCTGGCTCCCGCCTGTGTCAGTCGGTCCGCCTGTTTTTCACTGAAATCGATATCGTGTTGCTGGCCCTCGATGCCCTTGCGCGTCAACTCCAGCGCGTTCGCGGCCGTCTGGTGATTCAATGCTGAGATATTCGCCAGTTGCACCATCTCCTGCGTCGGCGCTTCCTGCCGCTGCTGCTGAAACTTCTGTCCCGCCTGGATGCCCGCGCCCAGCGCCGCGCCTTCGCTTCCCGCTCCCCGCTGCGACATGCCCGCGCCCGCGCCCAGCAGCGCTTCGGCACCAATCTTCAGCCATTGTTTCCCGTTTGAAAATCCCGGCTGCCCGCGCACCGGCTCATGCTCCAGATAAACGCTGCCGTCGGCTCCCTGGCGAACCTTGCTGGTCGGCGCTCCGGCCAGCGAGTCGATCATCTTGTCCATGAATCCGCGCAGTCCCGGCGGATACACCGGCTTTGCCTCCGCCGGCGGCGCGGCCACGGCCGTAACTGCAGGCGGCGGCGCTGGCGTCGCATTGGGCGGCGCGGCTTGCGGTTGAGTCGGCGGCGTGTTCGCGCCTGGTCCCGTCGCCGCGGCCTGCTGCCAGCTCTTGTCGCCGCTGCCCGTGTCACCGCTGGGCGGTGGCGCGCTCGGCGTCGATGCCGCCGGTGCCGGTGCCGCCATCGCTGTTGCCCCGCCTTGTGTCGGATCGTCCATCGCTCACCTGCTAACCGAAAAATCCTACGCCTTTTCCAAGATTCGACATGCCGCCCGTTGCTATACCGCCGCCGATAGCGCCTGCCGCTCCGATGGCCGCATTGACCCAACTGGTGTTTTCCGACGCAATCGCGTTGGCTTCGCTTCCCGCCGTTCCCTCCGCATTGATCGCATTGCTCGCGTAGCCAATCGGATTCTCCCCAGCCGCAATCGCCATCTCGCCCTGCTCCGCATTGGTGAAGTTTTGTTGGCCTTGCTGATAATCGGCGCCCTGGATCTGCGTTTCTTCCGAGCTTTCCTGCTCGGCGGCGCTGTTGGCCACTTCCTGTTTCAATTGCGTCTGCGCTCCGCTTGGCAGCGGATTGTCGCCTCCACCCTCGGCCGCCGTCGCCTCGCCCACCGCCTTGCCAGCCGCGCTGTAATTCTCCGCTGTGCCTTCCACCGCCTGCGCATTCAGCGTATTCAGCTCCGCCGGGCTCATTCCCTGCTGGTTCGGGCCAGCATTGAAAATTGGGTCCAGCACCGACTTCACCTGAGCGTAGAGTGCCGTCTGATTGGCGTACTGCTTTGCCTGCTGCGCGTTATAATCCTGCATGGTTTGGATGTCTTCCTGCTGAATCGTGTCTTGAGCGCCGGAAGCACACATATTACACCCCTTCCATTTTTTCGGCCCGCTTCCCAGGCTGTAACGCCCTGCGTAGCCTCATATAGCCGTCTCCTAAATCCTTCCCGTCCACTATAAACCCCAAACGCTTCTGGCAGAAAGCTATTAGTTTCGGCTGCCGGCTGTCGAAGAACATTTCTTCCGCACCGCTCTGCTCCAGCACCGGCGCCAGCCATGCCGTTCCTTCCATCAAAGCCTGCCTGGTCCGGTTTCCATCGTCAATCGTCACACGTGGCATGAACTGGATAAATACTTGCGCCGTAATCCTCTCGTCCTTCGTGGTTAGCAGTTGCGTCTTGAAGAAAAACACCGGCCCCTGGCTGTCTTCCATCACCACGGAGTCCATCCCCGGGCGCTGCTCCAGCCAAAATCCGGGATCGATCTTGCCCGCATGGTCTAAGTCTCGTGACGTCCATTGCTCGGCCAGCCGCCGATCCGCTTCCCCCGCCGGCCGCAGCGTGTAGCCTGAGAATCGCAAAGTGGAAAGTGCTGTCATGCTCGCTCCCTAGCCGATCACTTCGTTGGTGAGCACAGAGGCCGGCGTCAGTCCCGTCCACTTGCAGACGTTGGCGATGTAGGATTCCGTCTGATTCTCAACCGGGGGTGCCCACTTGTTGAGAGCTTCCTCCACCGTCAAGCCGGTATATCCCATCTGGAGCAACTCGCGCATGGCTTGAAACCCTGCCTCCGGCGTGGCCCAGTGCGCAAATCGGTTGCCATCCGTGTGCAGCGCTCCATGGGTCCGAGCAAACTCACCTTCCTCGATATTGCCGGGGTTGTTGCGCCGCTGCGCCAGAGAACCGGCAACCTCAAACCCTTCCTCACGCGCAATCGCTTCGATGAAAGTCATTGCTGTTTTCTCTCCTCTTCCTTCGCTCCGTAAATCGCAAACTCCAGCAACTCGTCGGCCACCGCCTGCGAACCGTAGTCAAACTTCAGCAGAATTGAATCGCTCTTCATCACCGCCGCTCCCTGTTGCCCACTGTATCGATCGCTGAATACAGTCTTGCTTGCCGGCTGGTCCGCCGGGTCCGGAGCCGTTGGCTGCAACACGGTCCACGGCGTGTTGGCGGTCACCGCGATCTCACCCATCAGCACGCTCACCACCGGCCTTGAACCCAGCGCCATGCTCTTCGAGGCAATCCACGCCACTTCGCTCACTGAGCCAGTCGAGCACAGCGGAATGACGCCCTTCGCGTCCCATGCCGAGTAGGCGGTCCCATTGTCTGTCCAGGCTGTCTGCGCCACATCGCGCATCAAGATCGGCCCACCGCCCGTCGGCGGTCCAATCAGCAGCCGGAAAACTCCAGGGCTGACTTCCACATTCTGCACCGCGCTGGTCCCGCCCGCAATCGCCGCCCTCGGGCTCCAAACCAGGCCGCTCTCCGGCGGGCTAACCGCGCCCATCCTGAACCACCCTTGAGCGCCATCCGCCACATACATTCCCACATCGCGTGTGTTGGCGATATTCCAGCTCAAGTAACTCGTTGCCGGAGTGTAGAGCGCCGCACTGATGCCTCCCGTGGTCACCTCCAAAAACTGGTCGCCGATCGGCAGTCCCACTTCGTTGTAGCCGCTCTGCGGGTTGAAGGGGTAGGTCACAGTCAGCGCGCTCACCCGCCCATTCGACTCCATCAGGTTGATTTCCGTGCCGAGCACGTCTTCCACGTTGTAGCCGCCCAAAATGATCTTGTCGGCATATTTTGTGGTATAGAACGGATTGCTCGAAGTGCCGGTTCCCAAAATGATCCAGATCCCGCTGGTTGTGTAAACCAGTATGCCGCCTGTCTGCACCGTGATCGGACGCAGCTTGATCACCTTGCCGATGTAGGCCATACAATTCAGTGGCGGCCACGCGGTGTTTCCATTGCCCACCAGCGTGTCCGGCCCTCCGGAGTAGTACACCAGGTTGTCAACAAATCCCCAGGTCCGTTGCAGATGGTAGACCATGCCGGTAATTCCGGCCGGCGGAGGGTTATTCGCGCTCGCCACCGGCGCGGATATAAAAGCATTCAGATCGGCGTCCAGATTCGTGCCTGTGGGAACGTTGCGCGTATAGGTCCATATCCCGGCTGCTCCTCCGGATGGCATCGGTATTTGCGCCAGGTAGATTAGCGGAGCCGTGTATCCCTGCGCCGTTGCCCAAATATAAATCGTGTCGTCTTTGGGGTCCGCGCTTCCTTGTCCTTGGATCACCCAGTTAACACCGCCGGGGAGTGTCTTCGGAGCACTTGTGGGACTCGCGGTCCCTACCGAACCGTCCACACTGTTCCCGAAAGAATAGGCGTATATCGTCGCCCCAGTTCCTCCCGCGTACCAGTTCTGCGTGCAATTCCACACCAGTGGTCCATACGGAAAAGCTAAATAAGTTTCCGTCGTCGTATCGCCAACGCCATCACCCCATGCCGGTGCCGTTGCCCCGCTTGCCCAGTTGACTTGCGCCTGTTGGACGTATCCACTGGGATCGAGAATAAATCCATTCGAACTCACTATCCACGGCGGGGCAGGCATCCCAGCGTAGAGAGGAGCATCCCCAAGACATTCCCATAAAACGCTGTTATCCCCTTGAATCGAATTCAGCGCATAGTTTAGAAACGGAGCGCTGCCTGTGCCGCTCGTCCCCGGCTGGATGCATTTGTATACAGCAAAGCTATAAGCACCAGTATTTTTTATGACATACGCTCCCAATAAGTATGAAGTAGCGGGTAGCCAGTTCGTCGTTGACGATGATGTGGACACCAAAGTGGTGAATACAGCCGTGCCCCATGCAGTCGTCGCTCCGGGCGTCGTGGAAAAGGTCGGCGGAGTGCTGGTAGTCACTCCCGATGTGGTGCAAAGCAGGGCAATCCAGGTCGTGCCTCCCTGAAAGGTGCAAAACATGAATCCATTTGGTCCGTAATATGTATTCGCCGCCCAGCTTGCGTAAGGATTGGCTTTTTGCTGGAAGTTGGCTAAAGGCGCGTTGGTTGGGGTTTGCGTTCCCCAGGCGCGCAGTGCGCTTCCGGCACATCTCCATTGCTGGCCACCATCTCCGTAGGTCCAAACTCCCGGCGTCGTTCCCGCCCAGGTCGGGGCGCTCGTTCCCGTAATTCCAGTTCCGCTCGTCGCGGTTCCAGTATCCGGGGCGCTCGGATAATCCGCGTGCGTAAAGACCGCGGTTAGCACATTGCTCGCGTCGGCTGGAGAGTTCTGTGCGACACTCGCAATTGTAATTGTCTGGGCGTTCAGGAAGGTTGCGGTGGTCAATCCACTGAGCGTTAACTTGAGTCCCACTAAAAATAAGAGGTTATCTGGAAGGTTTAGATCGTTGGGGTTCAGTGTCAGAGTCAGCACATTCGCGGCTATGGCCACGTTCGCGATTCCTACCGAGATCCCACCCCATGCCACCTGTAAAGTTCCCGGCTCGACGCCCACATTGATGACTGTCCCCGGCGCAACGTTTGTCGACGCGCGCCATCCGCCGGGAAAAATCCATTGTTTTTGGTCAATGCCATCGCCCATGAACAGTTCCGTGTTCACGTTCATGAAGCGCATCGGCCCGGCGCCCGCGGACTTGGTGAAGATATTGGCATTGGTTCCCGCGGTTGCGTCCCAGATATTCCCGTCGATCCCGTCCTGCAGCACGCGCACCGATTCAATGCCATTCTGGATGCTTTTGAAGCCGAAGAAGCTGAGCGCCGGCGGAAAGGTTGCGGCGTTATAAACCACGCTTCCCGGCCGCCGCTTGTCAGTCAGGTCTACCGTGATCTCGCGGTTGATCCCATCCAATATCTGATCGAAGTGGATTCCGGAATAGAACCGCCGCATCAGATAAGAACTGATCCCGTCGCTGTAGGGACTTCTCTGTGTGCGCAGCCCGGCAAACTGCTCCGCGCTCGGCGTCAGCGCCGCATAGGGCGTTGGGTCGTGAATCGCTCCTGCCGATTCAAAAGGTCCAGCCATTGGCTCGCTCCGCTCGCAGTTCTCAGTTCACAGTTCTCAGATATAAATTGCCACCACAGTATTATCTTGTCAATTCCAGATTTTGCAACTGAGAACTGTGAACTGAGAACTGTGAACTGAGAACTGTGAACTCACTTCGCCAGCCCCGCCATGCCCGCCTTCACCGCGTCCTGGCTCTTGCTCAGCGTCTGCATCAGCCGGTCCCACTCGCCCGCGAAGATCGCAATCGCCTGCGCGCTCAACCCGGTCTGCGCGCCCAGCAGAGCGCTCACGCCAAGCTGGCTCCAGAACGGCGTTCTCGGGTCGCTCACCAGGTTGCCCGCCAGCGCCAAAAAAAGCTGATTGTAGATGTAGCCGTACTCATCCGGCAGCGGAGCCCAGTTGCTCCCAAAACTGCTCGCAACCGGCGCTTTGCGCTGATAGTCGATGTACACCGTGTCGTTGTCTGTGGGGATGGCGTCGAAGCGAAAGGTGATGTTCCCGGCGTTGTCGTCGTACACCGGCGCCATGGTCTTTGGCCGGTAACTATTCGTCGTCTTGGCCAGCGCCTCGGCGCCTTCCAGCGCGTGAATCTTGCCGGTCGCATCCGTGATCCACTGCTTTTCAATCCAGCCCAGGTCGCCCACCACCGCGCTGTAATCCGTCCCGCCGGCCGTCGTGATCGGAAAATTCAGGTTGCCGCGGTTGAAGCGCCATTTCATCGGCGGTCCTAGCACGCGCCCCAGCACCAAGTTGGCAAAGGTCAGCCCCGGCTCCCAGTTTGAAACGTTGAGAGGCTGCTGCTTCAGAATCGTCGCCACCCAGTTCACTGAGTCCTGAATTGTCTTTGAACAAGCCATACAGCATCCCTTCCATCAATCAAACAGGCATATCCGCTGTATAGCGGTAGTTCCCTGGCCAGATGTTGTCTACCGGGCTTGTGGCGGGCAGCAGCCCGTAAGCGTTCGGTTCCTTGTCCGCCTGCTTGGCTGCATCCTTCAATCCGGCCAGCCAGATCGGGTACTCCTGCAAAAATTCCTTGCGGTCGGCAGGGTTGCTGCTCGCGCCCTTGCATTGGTATGCGAATGCCCTGCGGAAGTGCCGCGCATAGCTGTCTGGAATCGGATTGATCATCGTCTTGATCGATGCGATCTTCGGCGGCTCCATCTGGTAGCTCGGAATCATCTGGTAGACCGGCCCCGCCTGGTTCGGTAGCGGCCAAATCCTGAATCCCTGGCTGGTCCCGCTCACCACCGTCCACACGCAGCCGCCGTCATTCACCGTGACGCCCTCGGCGGCGTTTACCGCCGCCGCCGGAGCGGTCAATCCCGTCGTGCCGAAGCCCGTCAGGATCAAGTAATTCCCATTGGCGTCGATGAAATTCATGATCGGATTCGGCGCCACCGCTCCAATCGTGATCAGTGGCGAATACATCACGCCCGGCCCCGGCCATGTCCCGTAGCTGAGATCGCTGTTGTACATCCAGCAGATCGCCGTCGGGCCGCCCAGCACCCCGCCAAACTGCGCGCTCACCCGGCTCAGTTGCCGCTTCCACTTGGGAGTGCTCGGCACATTCACCGGCTTGGGAATCATCGTATTGTTGATGTCGATCTTGTCGCAGTCGTCGCCCCAGCCGATTGGCCCAGCAGCCTGCGCCAGTTGCGGATAGTCCTGCTGAAAGGTGTTGGTCAGGAAGGGCGCGGCAAAGGCGCGGTTGAACTTCCAGTTGAAGCGCTCCGCAATCAGGTCGGCCATGGTGTCATTAGCCAGGCCGAGAATCAGATCGAGATTGAATCCGCTGGGCGCATTGCGCGGGTCGTAGATCCCACGGGCTGCTTGCTCGTCAAGAATTGTCTCGATCATGAGGCTAGAATTTCCCATGGTGGTAGAATATCCTCAATCGCCAACCTCTTCAATAGCCTCGCGACACATCCCGCCAGCAGTCTTTCCTCAGCAAACCAAAACATCCGCATCCCGGTTGGCAAAAAGGCCGGAGGAATCCGGCTGTCTTGCGGGCAACGTGCAGTGTGGATCTGGGGATCGGAAACTGCACGTTGCCACTCGCGCGATCGGCTGTGGTGGCAGCCTTTCTCGCGTCTTGTGCGCCTTCCTGGATTACTGGAAGGCTACTTTGATGCTCGAAAGCACCGGCGTGGGCGGAGGAACGACGGGAATAGCGACCGTCACCGCTTCCGTATCGGTCAAAGACAGCCCTTCAGCCGTAGTCAGCGTCGCGGTGATGTTTGCCACGCCATTGGCGACGGCGGTCGTCAGGCCGGTTGCGGGATCGAAAGTCACAATGGCGCTGGCCGTGTCGCTTGAACTCAGCGTAGCGGCCGGAATGGCGCCTGTGAACGGTTGACCGAACTGGTCATAGCCCAGAACTGAGGCTGTGACCTGCTGGCCGGCGGATGTGAGGGTAACTGGTCCTGCTGTTGCCATGGAAACTCCTTGGAACTTGATTTTGATGCTGGTGAGAGTTGCCGGTTCTTCTTCCTTGACGAGTTTGCGGAGCAGCCGAACCATTTCTTTCAGCAGCCCGTTATTCTGGATTTCAATTTCTTCGTGCCGCATGACTCCTCCGCAAACGTTCAAATCCTACTGCCATCCGCCGTTCTTCCGGCGGTCAAAAGAATACATCCACGCTTTAAGCCACAATCTCGATCGTTGCCAGCCGCAACTGCGCGCTGGTCACCGTCGAGCTGGCCGCAATTGTCAGCGCCAGGGTCAGCGCCGTGGTCAGGTTGACCGCGCTCGAAACCGCCACGTTGGTGTCCGTGTAGGCGGCTATAGCCGCTGCGGCTACAGCCGTAAGTCCTGCGGAAACCATGCCGTGCGACTCGATTGTTCCCGAGGTTCCCGACGAGGCTACAGTCATCTCAAAGGAGATCTGGAACGGAATATTGGTTCCGCTGCCCGCCGTGTTGGCGGTGGTAATCGAGACTAGTGTCACGCCTCCCAGCGTCAAAGCGAAAGTCAGGTTTGGCGTTCCGGCTGGCGTGGTAAAGATGCCGTATACAGTGATCAGCAAAGTTCTCCCCGCACGATTCAGGAATCCCGCGTTCAGAGCTTTGCTGATCAGGTTCTGTGCGGTGGTGATGGCCGTCAAAGCTGTCTGCGCATTGATGACGGTCAAGGCTGTCTGCAATGCCGACTCCTGGGCCGCCGAGCCCACGGTGCTCAACACATTGTTCTGCTGGTCGAAGCTGAATCCGTTCGGTGCCGCCGCACCGTTGACTCCAGTAGCGTTCAGCGGTCCCTTGGTAATCGTCGCAAATGGCATTGTGTCTCCTCGCTTTTCTGTTCCCTGTTCCCTATTCCCTGCTTTACCGCATCGCCGGAATCACAGGGCTTCCATCCTCGTCGGTGAAGTCCCACGCCGGCCCCACCATCGGCGGCAGGCCGGTGCCCAGCGCATCCTCTTTCAGCTCGTTGTGCCGCTCCAGGTCTTCCTGGTACTGCTGCACGCGCTCTCTCACTTCGCTGGCTGTCTCCAGCCGCCGCACGCCGTTGATCTTCACTTCCTGCGGCTTGCCGCTCTTGCGGCCGGGATGCGGTGTCAGGTTCTTCATCCCGCACCATACGCACTGGATCAGCCACATCCAACTGAAGCCGATCCGGCTGGCGCTCAGGCAGCTTCCGCCCACGCCCTTGCCCATCACGTTGCCCGGCTGCACGCCCGCCTGGTGCTTGCACTTCTTCTCGCGCGCCGCCTGCTGGTCAATGACAGCCTTGGCTTGCATCTGCGCCTGCTCGCGCTTGCGTTGCCGGTCCTCTTCGGTATCCGTGTAAACGGCGGATTCCTTCTTGGTCCGGTCCAGCGTCAGCAACTCGCGCTCAAGCTGCGCGTCCAGCAGCAGCATCTGCTTCTCTTCGATGGTCAGTTTCTTCGGGTCAGCCATGGGGCTCCTTCGTCGCCAGTTTTCAGTGGTCAGTGATCAGTTGTCAGTAACAGAACCTGCCGGGCTTTGTGACTGACAACTGACAACTGATAACTGACCACTGTTTTTTACGTTGTCTGTGGAACAGCGATCGCGATCCTCGCACGGCTGGTGTTGTCCGGGCTGGGTCCGATGCCGCTGATCATGTTGTAGCTGGTTCCGGCCGCAATCACGCCCGCGCCGTCGTAGGCGCTGCGCGCGTACTCGCCGGCCCACAGGTCCAAGTTCTTCCAGTTCACGCCGGGGTTGGTGTGCCGTGCGCTCTCCAGCGTCACCCGCACCATCGAATCTTCACCGGCCAGGTAGGTAGAGTAGGCGGTCAAACCGCTGCTCTGCCAGTTGGTCGTCGCGGTGCAGTTGGTGCTCGGGAACCAGTCGCCGCCAAAGAGCCGCAGAATGCCGACGCTCTTTTCGCCCTCGTCCTCGTCGGTCAGCTCCTCCAACTTGGTCTGGCCCTCGCCGGTGTGCTTCAGCATGTCCACGATGCTGTTGTTGGTGTTGTCCAGCGCCGTCATGTCGCCGATGAACGCTGGCAGAATCTTCCCGATAAACCGCCCCGCCGCCGGCATCGGCAGCACCTTGGCCTGGAATAGGCTGGCGGGCATCTGCTCGATGATCTGCTTGGTGAAGGCGTAGAGCGGCCCCACGGTCGAATCCTGATTGGTGGTGTTCGCGTCCAGCGTCCGCAGATAGTCGAAGTTCGTCATGATCAGGTCGTCGTAGGTTTGCCCCAGCACATAGGCCAGCATCTTCCGGTAGTTCATGAGGTCATCGCTGATCGACGTCATGAACGTGAAATCCGAGAAGTTGATGTAGTTGGCCCACTGCCCAAGCCCAATGTCGCGGAAGATGCAGTTCACGGTCAGCGGGCTGCCGATCGTTCCCTGAGTCTGCTGCGGCATACTCGCGCCCAGCACCCCCAGCATGAAGTTGCGGAAGGTCATGCCCGACTTCGCCGGCTGCGTCATGTGCGTGCACATCCGGTACATAAACAGGTTGGCCGCCAGCCACTTCATGAATGCTTTGTTGTAGTGAACTGTCAGCGAAGCCTGCGGCATGTTGCCGGTCTGCTGGCTTGCCGGGCTGGCGCCTTCACAGAACACGGAGCAATGCGCAGCCTGGGCAGCCATGTTGAACATCAAATGCCCGGTCACCGCGATAGCTCCGCCGATGGATGCAATGATCTGCATCACGGTATAGAGCGTCCACGCCACTGCGTGGGAAATCTTGTACTGCGTTTGCTCCTTCATGGTCCCATCTCCCGCTCAGGCCGTGGCCTGCGCTCCGGAGTACCAATAGTCGCACGCCTCCACATATTCCTTGTGGCGCGGATGCCCCGGCTGATTCAGCGCCGCGGTCTCCTTGGTCGTGAGCTTACTGATCTCCTCAAGGCTGTACTTCGGCTTCCATTGTGGCTGCTGCGGTGCTCCCAGCCGGTTGCTTCTGTGGCTGCTCGCGCTCACAACGCCGTTTCTTGGCCTCGCCGGTACAACTTCCAGGCTTCCGCCTGGCTGCGCTGTTGAGGGTTGATGGTTGTCGTTCGCCGGTTCCCTGGGCGTAACGTCGCTCTCCGTCAGGAGGTCGCCGCGTCCTTCAAGGTACCTGTAGGTATTGTCGAGCACTTCCAGCGTAATCCGCGCAATATCGTTGCCCACCGAAAGCAGCGCCGATGTAATCAACAGATTGCGATTGATCTGGTGCCCGTAAAATTCAGGGTGGTTCGCGCTCCACTGCCGGCAGATTGCCAGATAGCTCTCCTGCGCATCGGTGCGCTTGGCCCGCTCGCTCTCCGCCAGCCGGTAGGCCGCGTCCGCGCTCTTGGCCGGGTTCTGCAAGTCATGCGTCAGCCGCATGGTCTCATCGGGACTCAGGATCGCCGGGTTCGGCTGGTTGGACGGGGGAGGCGCAGCACCCCGTCCATTATTCGGCTGCGCCCCGCCGTTACCATTCCCGTTACGCGTCTGCGCCAGCGTGGCCTGCGCCGTCATCATCGTGCGCTCGATCTTCGAGAAGATTTCCGCCTCGGTGCGTCCATACACGCGGATCGGCGTCGATCCATCCTCCGGGTCCACCACCCGGCACAGCCGCCCGTCGGTAATTGGCGTCCCATCCGTCTTCGTCGTCGTCCAATAAGCCTGCATCAGTTCGCTCCGCCATCTGTAACGCCAGCCTCCCGGCTGGCTGTAGCGTGGGCATCCCGGCCCACGCCCTATTCCCTGTCCTTCAACTTCCGAACTTCCCCATCCACCGCCGCCTGGTCCAGCCTCATCTGCTCCTGAAACATCGCCAGATTCGCCCATCCCAGCGCAATTTCTCGTTCCCGCGCCAGGGGGTTACTCTTCGAAGCGATAATACTCGCCTGCTCCATCCGATGTAAAGTCCTTGTTCGCAGCCGCTTCAGCACCCGCCAACCCGGCTCCATCGTCAGCCGCGCCAGATCCTCGCGCTCGGCGTCGGTCAAGGGGCGCTCTGGGTTGTCCGGTTCCCATGCCGCAACCGGGTCCGGCGCCGCCGGCTCGTCCAACACCCCGGCCCTGATCCGCCGCAGTTCCTCGTTCAGCGGAATCCCCTGCTGAAAGTCCTCAACCCTTGGCATTGCGCACCTTAATCATGATGGCTTGCGCCAGCGATTCAGCTTGCTCAATCGTCATCCAGAGGTTCACTCCGGGACACTCAATGCGTAATCCTTCCGCATATTTGGCGGTTGCTTTTTCGAATGTTACTTTGATCGTTGCCATCCCCGATCCCCCTATCCATTCATCCCCGGAACGCCCTGCTCCAGTTCGTTCTCGTCCGTCTTCCGTTCCAGCAACCCCTCGGCCCGCTCCAGCGGCACGCTGCCCGCCGCGTGTTCCGCCGCAATCGTCGCCAGCTTGGTCGTCATGTCCACTTGCCCCTTCGCCTGCGTTTCCTGCAGCTTGTTCTGCCCGCGCACCTGCTCCACGGCAAGTTGTCCCTGCACCTTCTGCGCGCCGGGGTTGTTCTGCTTGAACATTACCCGCTCCTTCGGCGTCATGGCGCGGAAGATGTTGTCCACGTTGCCGTCCAGCTCGCTCATCCTGATCAGGATTCCAAACAGCGCCTCATAGTCCAGCACCATGCCGATCTGGTTATAGAAGTTCTGAATCTGCGGCTGCTGTAAGATTTGCAGAATGAACGGAATCAACTGCTGGATCGCCTGCTTGGCCATCATCCTCTGCCCGGCCAGCACGTCCACCGTAAACTCCGCATTCAAAAACGCATCGAAGTCGATGCTGTCGATGATCGCCTTCGAATACTTCTTGCGCAGAATCTGTCTGATCTCCTCCAGCGGCATCTTCAGCCGCACCATGTCGATCAGGAAGTACACCCAGCGCTCCAGCGCCCAGCTCTCGTAGAGCACTGGCTTGGCCACGCTCTCGTCCGCCTTGCCGCCCACGCGGTTCACGCCCGTCGCCGTCCGCATGGCGGAGCTGCCAGGGCCTCCCAGGTTTCCCTGCACCGTCGTCGAATTCGCGCCCACCAAATCCTCGCCGCCGTGCAGGGCCATGTCCATCAGCTTCCACGCTTCGGCAGGAATCTGCGGCTTCTCCAGATAGGTCGCCGCCTTCCGAACATCGCCATCCGGCCCCGGATCAACCTGCATGAAGGTGCCCAGCCCGGCCACAATGTTCTGCGTCGGCGCATTTTCTCCCCTCCTGATCAGCAGCGGCGTGTTGAACCACATCCCAATCATCTTCAACACTTCGTTCAGCACACCGGTTTCCATGCGCTGATCGTCCATGTTGAGCTTGCCAATGCCCATCCCGTAGCCCGAGTTCGGCACGTTCCACCAGTTGAAGGTGTAGTGCAGCGCATGGTCTCCCATGTCATGCTCGCCATTGCGGATCGTCAGTTTGCGCCCGTCGTAGCAGAGAATAGCGTGCGCCTGTTCGCCAGTCCACATTGTCAGCAGCATCAGGTCTGTCGCAAAAGGATTTACGCCGTGGTTCTTCCACTCGGCCGCCGCGTGCATCGCCAGGCTGCTCTGGCTGTCAGCCAACCCTTCAGCCACAGTCGAGGGCGCCGCCGTCCCTGTCATCGGGTTCTGAATGAAGTAGTTGATCAGCGTCTCGTCGTCGGGAATCTGCTTGTAGCAAGGAAGCGCCCGCAACTCCTGTAACTTTTGGAAGTTCACATAATCGCAGTCGATCACATAGCCCGCGCTCTCTTCCGGCGCGTTTGGCGTAGACCATTTCTCGTCGAAGAAAGTAAATCCCAAACGCCGAAAGTTCAAAAACGGCCAGCATTCTTTCACTTCCTCTTTCACTATTTCGAAGTCGTCGCTTTCCTTGGTCGCAATGCTCTGCTCGCCGCCGATCGGTAGTGGCGCCGTGGGCTCGGGAGTCCTCCGTTTGCGCCGCTTCTTCACGACCGTGCGCTCTTCCCATCCCGGCTGCAGAATGCCGGTCCCAAACAGCCGCGACTGCTCGCCCGCCAGCCCAAAGTTGTACTCAGTCTTGGCCCGCTTCATCAGCACCCACAGCAGATGCGTCCATGCCTCCAGCATCAGTTCGCTGGTCCCGCCCTCCGGTTGCAGCGCAAAAGGCTTCTGGTTTCCCCAGATGCCGCGATGAACTTGATTGTCCATCGTATTCGCGTTCTTGGCGATGATGTAGCGCGCAATCCGCACCGGCCGCCCGTCGGCAGGCCGCATCCAGCGGTCATTGTTCTGGTTCTGGTAGTAGTAATCCACCGCCTGCCAGTCCAGCAGCCACGAGTTCTGCTCCAGATAGCTTTTGGCGTTGTTATAGTTCCGCCAGACCAGCTCCGCCACGGCGTCATCGCTGAAGACCGGCTCAGCTTTGCCGTCCTCCGAGACTTCCACATCCTCGCGCCGGATCTCGCCAATCTCCCGCTGGCCCACCGGCATCAGAGCATCCGCGCCCGATCCCGCCGCGCCGCCAGTGTCCGCGCCAATCACCGTGCCCGTGTTTTCCGCCTCGTACTCGCTAGCCATTTCTTCCCTCTGACTTTGCCTTTGAAGTTAGCCAAGACTTTGGAGAAAACAAACCTATCAGCAAAGTTATCGGACCGCAAATCATAAATGCTATCGGCTGCTGATCTGTTAGGAAACGGCCCTGTTTGAAGTAAATCAGCAGTCCGCCCACAAAAGCCGATCCAGCCCAGACGACAAATAGTGTCAAGTTCCCCATCAAGTCCTCTCGGCTACTGCACCACTCCGTTGAACGCTGCCAGTTTCATCAGCCTTGACATCTCTTGTTGGCATTCTGTGAACCCCGCCTTAAACATCAGACCAGCAAATTTACCAATATCTTCGCGGGTTTCAAGTCCATTCGCACGCAACACATCCGCTTCGGAAATGATACGCTTCGTCTCGTCATGAAACTCTCTTAGGTCGTCACCCATCAAGCCCCCCTGGCAACGGTGCCACGCCGCCCGCCGCCATCTTCACACTCTCCATAGCCATCACCGTGGCCAGCGCCTGCCGCTGCGCTTCCTCGCCCACCGCGTTCATCCCCATCTGCCCGAAGATCTGGTTCCACTGCGCGTCTTCTCGCTTGCGCCGCTGATACTCCAGTTCCTCTTCCGTCATCTCTGCGCGCCACAGGCTGCTTGGCACCAGGTCGGTCGCCCGGCTGATGCAGTCCACAATTCCATTCTCCTGCAACAGCCCAAAGTTGATGAATTGCTTGCGGCAGTCCGCCAGGTGCTTCATGCGCGTGCTGAACAGCAGCATCCCCGCCTTCATCAGCGGCTCGGCCTTCTTCATCCGCCCTAATCTAACATGATCGTCCTCCTCAAATGGAACCCACTGCACCCGCACGCTGCGGTTCTGCCGCAATCCCTCGTTGCGCAAGTCGGCGCCGATAAACTCCGTACCCGGCGCGGCCTCGATCACCAGCGCGTCGGCCTCGTGATCCTTCATCGCCTGCACAATCTTTGTCGCCCGCGCCGTCGGCGAGTAGATGCCCTTCCAGGCGTCCAGCACAAACAGCTTGCCATTCACCACCCGCACCATCGCGCCTTCGTCGTAGGTGGCCATCACCGGCTTTCCTCCATAGGGCGCGCGCCAGTAAAGCAGCGTCTCGCCCACCGGCGGAATCCGCTCCTCGTCCATCTGCGCCGCCGCCCACATCTGCTCGGTGAACGTCACCACCGCCCCGCCCATCGGGTCATTCATCTGCTGGCACATGAAGGTTTCATAGTCGGCATAGAACAGGTCGCGCAGGCTCTCGTAATCCATCTCCCGCAGTTCGCCGAAGTCCACCGTCATCTCATCTTCGCGCGGAAACTCGCCTGCCACCAGCCGCTCACCGCTCTTCAGCGTCAAGCTGCCCCGCACCAGGCACTTCCACTTGGCGGGGTTCATCGTCTCCAGCTCGCTGCCGTACAGGTCGAAGGGATGGTAGCGCGTCCCGCGAATGTTCATGTGCCCGCCGGCGCGCAGCAGGTTCTTGTTCGTCTGGTGAGTCGATTTCAGTTTGTTGCGGATCTCGTCGGTCGCGCCGATCCCGCTGTTCACCGCGTCCACCGCGTCGTCCACGTTCATCAGGAAAGGGTGCCATCCGGCCTGGGCGCTCTGCGGGCTGGTGTATCCCACCGTGGGGTCAATGCTCGGCTCCATCCGCAGATCGCAGTCCCAGCAATCTTCCTTCTTCCGCTTCGTGAACTGCACTTCAGGGAAGAGCTTGCGCAGCCAGCCGCGCTCGAAGTGCTGCACTGTCACGTTCATCATGCTTGCGGCCAGCGGCTGGGTAGCCGTTTCGTAGAGGAGGGTTAGCCTCACCGCGTGGGCAGCCAGCCACTGAGCCGTATCCACCAGCCCCAGCGTCGTTTTGAACGTCTTGCGCGGGTCCAGGTGCATTCGGAACTTGATAGGGTCTTGGTCTTCGATGCTGACGTTGGGATTTTTCGGGAAGAAGAGATCGACGGCCGGTTGATGCAGCCTCCGGTTGAACTGGTCAAAGCCCATGCACTCCGCGGCAAAGAAATGATCGCTCAAAAAGCGATGGCGCAGTTCCTCGCGGTATGCGCCGTCGCTGTCGATCTTGTCAGTGTCGAGAATCATTTTCCATTTACAATGGCTTCGCGGATAACATCGGCAATCGTTGGGCTCCCGTCCGTATGTTCTGGGACCGTGAACCATATACAAAATATAGCTGCCACGCCTGGACTGATCGCCATAACTGTTCCTCCCCGGTCGTTGATCAGTTGCGCGAATTTTTTCGCGGTGACTTCGTGATCCGCGTAAACAAAATCAAACAACTTTCTCATTACATCCCCCGTCCGATATTTTGAATTGCGCGGTAGGGTTGTCAAGACCCTCTTAGCCCACAGCGAGCCGTCGCTCGGTTGGCTTACAGATGCGCTCGAAGCGTTCCACCCTACACACCAGGACCATCCGCGCAAACTTGTTTACATCACCAGTTGAATTGCGTAGGAAGGAATTGAACCTTCTACCTGGCGCTGGTGGGAATTTCTTCCCATCTTCAGCGCCCGCTCTACCGTTGAGCTTCTACGCAAACTTGTTTACATCCCCTGCCCCATGTCGGGCGCTGCTCCGGTTTCTTCTGGTCCCGGCCCGGTTTCCGACTCGCCTGCCGGTTGCGATGCGCCTTCCTGCGCACCCATCTGCTCGGCCACATGCTGCCCAGCTTCCTCGGCGCTGTCGTGGGTTGCCATCGGCTTCTCTGGTTCGGTGTGGTGATCGGTCGCCTTGGCTTTGTAGGTGTGATGGCTGATGTAGCCGGTGGTCTTTCCCTTGCGATCCACCACAGCCTCGGTGCGGATCGAGTGCAGGTGCTTGTGGGCCTTTTCCTTTTTTCCGCCTTCTTCGCGCTCGCCCTCGCCGTCCTTCTTTCCGCCTTCGCGTTCCCGCGTCTTCTTCGATTCCTTCTCTTCCACTTCCTTCGCCATCGCCGCTCTCCAATCTTTTTGGATGGCCTTCCACCATCCTGTGCCCTTTTGCCGGGGCTCATCCCGATTTCCACCCGCATCGGACCCGTGCGCGTTCGGCGCGTCCCGGTTGCCATTGGTTTCCACCGCGCAAGCCATCATTGACGCATAGCTTGTCGAGCGGTTTCAGTGCCGAAACTCCCCCAATAGCCGAAGGCTGCAACTATTGTGTTGCAGCCGTTGGGAAGCCTAAACTCAACCCGCGCTGAAGTCCTGAGTGTTCACGGTCGTCGGGAAGGTAGGTGTTGACCCACTAGACGTGACGCTGGCCAGGAAGTTCAACACGTACTGTGGCGGCGTTCCGGTACCGGCGTCGGTGATGCCCGTCGGAACTGCGGTCAAGGTCGTCGGAGAGATCACGGTGGCATTCAACTGCCCATCGTAGTATCCCTGGAATTTCCCGCTCACGGAGTCATAGATTCCTTTGATATGCAGGAAGAACGGGCAACTCATCGTTCCCACTGAAACGGCTCCGCTGGTTGCCAGAGCGGTATCATTGCCGACGTTTGCCGATACGCCGTTATAGAGCTTGAGGGTCACGTTGCTGGCGGCGAGGGTCTTGATGTACCCGGACCAGTTCACATCGATGGGAATCTGCTCGTTCCCAATCTTCGGAGGCAGAGGAACGCCCAGCAGTTGCGCGCTGTTGAGTGGGTTGGTTAAAACAACCTCGGTTGCGACGGTGATGCTTTGCAAGGCCGGCAGAACGCCCTGTACCAGCGCGGCCTGCACGTTCTGGGCAAATACGTTTTGCCCGCTGACGTTGGCCGGGATCGGGCCATACGGTCTACGGTTGAGTCCCATGTGATTCCTCCTCTTGAACGGTTGATCCGCTCGCAGGTAGTGTACTCTCTTCAACTTCCCTCGTGTCAACCTTCTTTTTTGGCGCCATCTTCTTTTTTGGCGCCATCAGTAGCGCTTCAAAATCGACGATTTTCTTATCAAGAGCTTCGCTCATTGTTTCGTATGCAACGCTTCCCATGGGTTCCATTTTACTGGTCACATGGCCGTAAAGTATCACATCCTTCTCGCGCTTCAAAACGCCTACAGCCTCCCTGAGCGCCGTGCGCAGTTGCTTCTCCCGCTGCCAGGCAAAGTTCCCCCGGCCCTGTGCTTCCCTGAAAAACTCCTGCATCGGCCCCCGGCCGGCGCGCCACTGGCGAAACTCTTCCCGCTCTTTCTCTGAACTGGGGTGGTAGCAGTGCGGGCATTTCTGATTTTGCAGAATCTGGAACCGGTAGCGGCGCATGGCGTTGCGGCAATTAGTGCTGCAAACCTCGACCCAGTTGATATTCGGGCGATGGGTGATCACGCCCCGGCACACCTGGCAGCGCAGCGGGTTGGCGACCCGTTCCGCCGGCGGCAACCCGCGCCATCTCCGGTATGCGTTCCGGCAAAGATCAGAGCATACCTTGGCGCGATACTTCGCCTGCTTCTCGGGGATTGTCGCCCCGCACATCAAGCATCCCGGCTGGAGTACTCCGGCGCGATATGTCGCACCAGCCACATCGCCGTTGATCTCGTTCAGGTCTTCGGGATGTGGTCTTGGGTCCATCGGCGGTTTTATCAACTCGCCAGCAGTTCCACAATAGCAAATAATCCTGCCACACTTTTCGCATTCATTTACAGCTTTTATTTCAGCTATTGCCATACCAGCGCCTCGATCTGCACCACGGTTCGCGGCCCGGTGCGGCGCTCCTCGGCTGAGTCGTGGATCTCGACCACCAGCCGCTTCACCCAGGCGTCAGAAAGTTCCTTGCCTTTGCGGTCGCGCAGCATCCCCGCCTTGGCGATGCAATCCAGCAGGCACTTGTTGCGGTTGTCTACATCGCCTTTGTCGCCGGGACCAGGAACAAAGTGAAACACCACTGAAAACTGCTCTCCAATCACAAAGCCGCCGCGCGAGAATAAAGGGAAGTCGCGCTCAAAGGCTTTTGCCTGCGCCGTCTTCACATGAACGCCCTGCGCTTTGTGCTGCACGTAGTGATTCACGCTCGGTGGCAGCATGGGAATCTCGAATTGGAGCCGTGTCGGTTCAGTCATGCAGCGATCTGCCACGCTTTCCACTGAGCCTGCATGAGCTGATTGTCGCGCTCTCCGCAACAATGCGAGCAAAGAATCTCACCAGAAACCCTGCGCGCCATTCCGCAACTCGCACAAAGATTGGCGGCGGCGCGGAATTTAATTTCGGCTTTCGACGCTCCAGTTGGAAGAAGGTCGTATGCTGTTAGATTTTCCATTTCGCACCTCTTGTATTATATTACCACCATGAGCGAGAAAAACGGTGGAGAACCTAAAAAAAAGTTGTCGATGGGTAAGGCGGCGGTCTTGAAGCGGAAATTTTCATATACCTGCGTCACGTTGCGCTTTGCCGATCAGGAGCATTACCAGACCGTGAAGGATGCTGTTGCTTCTTCAAACATGACCATGAACGCCTGGTTGATCCACGCCACGCTTGAGACGGCCCGCGAGGAGTTGCGTCGAGTGGTTGGAGTTTAGATCGGCTCGCCGGCGTCTGGTTGCAGATCCGCCAACTCGTACAGGTTTGCCAGCGGCACACGTCCGCCTTTCAGGCTTTCTTTCGATCTGTGCGTCACCTTCACAACCCCTTTGCGCTTCAGCTCTTCCAGGCCACGCAGAAAAGTCTGCCAGCCCACTCCCACGCGCTGGGCCATGGTCTTCATCGTCACATTCTCGCAACTTCCCGAGGTTGTGTTGCTGTAGTAAAGCAGCGTTGTGTAGGCAAGTACAGCCTTCCAACTCGGGTTGTAGCGCATAAAAAATATTTTTGGGATGAGAACGAACGGCTCAAGCGGCGAGCGCTGCCGCCTGAGGCTTTTTGCTATTGAGTCTTGCTGATTGCTTGGTTTCACTCGCCCATCTGACCCTACTTCGCTTGATCCCGCAAGGGAAATCTAATCTCCAACCACCCAATCTGTGGAAAAATTTGTGGAAAACTACGTTTTTCTGTGGAAATCCTCTAAAAACTGTTGAAATCTTCTGTGGGTTTTCCACCGCCAAGCTGGGAGTGACTGTCTATTAGGTAGTTCAGATAATGGGGGGTCCTGTCTATTAGGTAGCATAAAAGCACTATATGAAATGCAATTTCTTCATTACTCAGACCGTATTAGTAGTATCCCGTTTTCCACAGCC
>Ga0302193_10000805_pt1 | contig 27601 bp, 15 predicted proteins | sample II_Bog_E3_3_FD_200228 | JGI IMG/M metagenome (GOLD analysis project Ga0302193, IMG submission 200228) | Peat permafrost microbial communities from Stordalen Mire near Abisko, Sweden - II_Bog_E3_3 | ecosystem: Environmental > Terrestrial > Soil > Wetlands > Peat | place: Sweden: Abisko...
CTTTGCCAGATCAATACCTACGCAGCTAAGCTTCATCGCGGACTCCCCCTTTCGTTGACCAAGTTCCCAAACCCAGTCTGGCACACCGATGCCGTTCGGAGGGGGGAGTCCATTCCATTGGGCTACTCCGTCACCGGTGGCTCAGCCCGCGCTACGCGCCCGGATGAATTCCAGCAGCAGCGGCACGGGCCGGCCCGTGGAGCCCTTGCCGGCGCCCGAGTTCCAGGCCACGCCAGCGATGTCGAGGTGCGCCCAGTTGTAGTCCTTGGTGTAGCGGGCGAGGAAGCAGGCGGCGGTGATGGCGCCGCCGGTGGGGCCGCCGATATTGGCCATGTCGGCAAAGGGCGAATCCAGCAGTTCCTGATAATCCTGCCATACCGGCAGGCGCCAGGCGCGGTCGCCGGAGTCCTGACCGGCCTTGAGCAGGGCCTCGGCCAGTTCGTCGGAGGGGCTGAACAGGCCGGAAGCCACCTTGCCCAAGGCCACCACGCAGGCGCCGGTGAGGGTGGCAATGTCGATCACCACGGCGGGCTTGAAGCGGCCCACATAGGTCAGGGCGTCGCAGAGCACCAGCCGGCCTTCGGCGTCGGTATTGAGGATTTCCACGGTCTGGCCGGACAGGGTGGTGACAATGTCGCCGGGGCGGCTGGCCTTGCCGGAGGGCATGTTTTCGGCGGCGGCGACGATGCCGACCACGTTCACCGGCAGCTTTGCGGCCACCAGCGCGCTCATCACACCCAGCACCGAGGCGGCGCCGCACATGTCGAACTTCATTTCGTCCATGGCCGCAGCGGGCTTGATGGAAATGCCGCCGGTATCAAAGGTAATGCCCTTGCCGACCAGCGCCACCGGTGCTTCCGACTTCTTGCCGCCCTTGTATTCCAGCACGATCAGCCGGCCGGGATTGTCCGAGCCCTGGGCCACGGCCATGAAGGCGCCCATGCCCAGCTTGCGGATCTCGTCTTCTTCCAGCACGGTCACGCTGAGCTTGCTGTCATCTTTGGCTAGCGCAAGAGCTTGTTCGGCCAGATAGACCGGGGTGCAGACATTCGGCGGCTGGTTGCCGAGGTCGCGGGCAAAGTTGATACCCTGCGCCAGAGCCTCGCCCCAGGCCACGGCGGTCTTGCCGGCGCTGGCGGCGGCCTTGTCCGGCACGGCCAGTACGACATGACTCAGGCCCTTGTCGGCCGGGGTCTTCTTGCTTTTGTAGGCCTCAAAGCGGTAGCTGGTTTCCAGGGTGGCGCGCACAATCTCGCTCAGGCGCTGGTTGAGGTCACGCTCCTTGACCGGCAGCTCAGCCAGAAAGCTGGCCACCTTGCGCTGGCTGGCGCCCAGGGCGCGGGTGGCGGCGGCGGCCACTTTTTGCAGGGCGCGGTGGTCAAGCTCCCTGGCCTCACCGGCGCCGACCACCAGCACGGCTTCGGCGGTGATCTCGGGCAGGCCGTACAGCATCTGCGTTTGACCGGCCTTGCCTTCAAAGCCGGCGGCTTTCAGCGCCTTGGACAGGACGCCCTGGCTGGCCTCATCGAGGGCCTTGGCGGTGGGCGATAGCTCGCTGCCCAGGGCCGCCACGATCAAAACGGCTACTTTTTCCTTGGTGGGCGTACATACTTTGAGAGCAAATTCCATGGGAACCTCGAAGACATAGAAAGGCTATTGATTGATAATCCGGGCCTCGGTGGCCGGGGCACTTTTGGCGGGCTCGTGGTTTGGTGCCGAGCCGGGCCGGAAGCGGCCTTGATTGTTGCTGCTAGTGTACTGACTGGCGTTGTTTTTGCCACGGCTTTGCCCAAGGATTACGGTATTGATAATAAGACGCTATATCGCCTCGCAGTTACTGGTCAGCACCATTTCGGTGGCTGCCATACTGACGGTGATCCTGATGAGCGGGCGCGTCATCCGTTACTTCGGCATGGCGGCGGCGGGCAAGATGGACGTCAGCCTGCTCACCGCCGTGCTGCTCTACCGTATGCCGCAGTTCCTGGAGCTGATTGTGCCGCTGGGCATGTTCATTGCCGTGCTACTGGTGTTTGGCCGCCTCTACCTTGATCATGAAATGGCGGTGCTGGCCGCCAGCGGCGTTAGCCGAAGCCAGATCATTGCTCATCTGGCCCTGCCCGTGGCCTTTATCATGGCGCTGGTCGGCTTTACCAGCCTTTATCTCACACCGGCGGGCAATGCGGCTTCTGACCGCATCTTTGCCGCGCAGGCCAAGCGCAATACCTTTGACCTTATCAAGCCGGGGCGCTTCCAGCGCGCTGGCGACCGCATGCTCTACGCCTCGGCGCTGTCGCCGGACAAGACGCAGTTGCTGGGCGTCTACCTGTTCGAGCAGCGCCCGCCAGCCGAGGGCGAGCAGCCCCGGCAGGTGGTGATTTATGCCGAGCGGGGCAAGCGCTTTGTCGATCCGCAGACCCATCTGCAATACCTGGAGCTGAGCAACGGCCTGCGCTACGAGGTGCAGGCGGGGCACGGCGCTTATAATGAAATCCGCTTCGTCACCTTCAAGGCCCGGCTGCCGGCTGATGCGAGCGCTGCCGGCACGGCCAACCCGAACAGCACGACCGACATCCTCCGCCAGATTCACAGCGACCCCAAGGCCATGGGCGAGTGGCTGTGGCGGCTGTCCATGCCGGCGCTGGTGCCGGTGGTGGCCCTGCTGGCGTTTTCGCTGGCCAAGGTCAACCCCCGTCAGGGGCGCTACCTGAAGCTGTTGCCCGCCATTCTCTTTTACCTCAGCTATATCGTCATGATCGTGGCGGCCAAGAACGGCATCGAAAAAGGCCATCTGCACCAGTCTGCGCTCTGGGGTGCCCATATTTTCTACCTGTCGCTGGCCCTGATCATTCTCGGCTGGGAGCCCTTTTTGCGGCAGTGGCGCTGGCGCCGGCAGGAGGCGAGGGCATGAACGAACTCTCGCGTTATGTCAGCCGCAATGTGCTGGGCGCCATGCTGCTCATCCTGCTCCTGCTGGTCGGGCTGGATATCGTGTTTTCCTTTATCGGCGAGTTGCAGCAGGGGCTGCGCGGCAACTACCGCGCGCCGCAGGCCTTCTGGTATGCCCTGCTCTGTGAGCCGGGCGACGCCTACCAGCTGCTGCCCATCGCGGCCCTCGTCGGCGGCATTGTCGGTCTCGGCATGCTGGCCAGCACCTCCGAGCTGACCATCATGCGTGCCGCCGGGGTCAGTATCCGCCGTATCGTCTGGTGGGTGCTGAAGCCGGCGCTGCTGCTGGTGTTGCTGGGCATCCTGCTCGGGCAGTTCCTGGTGCCCTGGGCGCAGGAGCGGGCTGAGCTGGTCAAGGCGGAGTCGGTCGGCAACGGCTTTATTCCCGGTCAGCTCTGGGGCTATTGGCACCGCGAGGGGAACAGCTTTGTGCAGATCAATCTGGTGCGGCCCGACGGGCTGCTGCAGGGGGTCAACCGTTTTACCCTGAGTCCCGACGGCCATCTGGAGGCCCTGCACGCCGCTGCCCACGCGAACTACCGGCCGGGTCAGGGCTGGCAGCTGGAAGACGTGCAGACCCTGGCGCTGGAGCCTGAAAGCACCGCGCAGACCGGCGCGATGGACACCGAATTGTGGCGCACCGACCTGACGCCGCGTTTCCTGCGGCTGGCGACGGTTGACCCGGAGTTCCTCTCGCTCACCAACCTCTACCTCTTTGCCAACAACCTGTCGGAGCAGGATCTCGACGCCAGCAACTACTTCCTGGAGTTCTGGAAAAAGCTGCTGGCGCCGCTGGCCACCATCTCCATGGTGCTGATCGCCTGCTCCTTTATCTTTGGTCCCCTGCGCTCGGTGACCATGGGCCTGCGCATTGTCTCGGGTGTGCTGACCGGCCTGATGTTCCGCTATGGGCAGGACTTTTTTGGCTATGCCAGCCTGGTCTTCCACTTCTCGCCGGCACTGGCCGCCGGCCTGCCCATCATGGTCTGCCTGCTGGTCGGCGTGATTGCGATTGCCCGGGTGCGCTAGCGTCAACATGGCCTGGCCGTTGACGCACCTTGGGCCACCGTCCGTCTGTACGGTGGCAAAACCTCCGATAGTTGCCCTCCATAACGGTCTCTGGTGAAAAAACGGCTTTGAAAACAAGCGACCCCACGCTAAAGTTCATAACAGTATAAAAAAACCTGCCTGAGCCAGACTCAGACCTTACCAGGAAACGCTACCTTGCTGACTTGGACCTCTGCGCAAGCCACCGATGTAGGCGGCAAGCGCAAGATCAATGAAGATTCGCTGATGGCACGCCCCGAAGATGGCTTTTGGGCTGTTGCCGATGGCATGGGCGGTCACGCCGCCGGCGATGTTGCCAGTGCCGCTGTGGTGCACTCACTCAAGCACGCCCCCCGCCAGGACGACCTGGCCGACTTTGTCGACTCCATTGAAGATTCCCTGCACGCCGTCAATCTCCAGCTGCGCGAGTACGCACGCAGCGAGCTGAGCGGGCGCACGGTGGGTAGCACGGTGGTCAGCATGGTGCTGGGGCAGCGCACGGGGGTTTGTCTGTGGGCCGGGGATTCGCGGCTCTACCGTCTGCGCAAGGGACAGCTGAGCCGGGTCTCGCGCGACCATTCGGCGGTGCAGGAACTCGTGGATGCCGGCGTCATCTCGGCCGCGCAGGCCGAAAACCACCCCAACTCGAATGTCATAACCCGTGCTGTGGGTGGCGCCGAGCACCTGTTTGTCGATGCGGCCGTGTTCGCGCCCGAGGCGGGCGATATCTTCCTGCTGTGCAGCGATGGCCTTTATAATGAAGTACCGGACGACCTGATCCGGCGCAAACTGGCACTGGAGCCTGAGGCGGCCGCCACCAGCCTGCTTGATGCCGCGCTGGAAAACGGCGCCCGCGACAACGTGACCCTGATAATCGTCAAACTGGCGGAGACCACGTAATGCAGGAGTATGCGGTCGAGAATGCCAGCCTGCGGCTCCTGTCCCGTCACTACGCCAGTGGCCAGATCAGCCTGGCGGAGTACCGGATCGCCCGCCATGCCATGCTGCAGGCCCTGGAGGCCGGGCAGCCGGCACCGGAGCTGCCGGTGCTCGACGAGGTGGCGGAAGAGCCGGCGCAGGCGACCATGACGCACACGCCCTTTGCCGAGAGCGGCGAATGGCAGGTAGATGCCACGACGATGACGGCTGCCCTGGCGCCGCCGCCGCCGGTAGCACCCGAGCCGGTCAGGCCGGACGGTGTGGTGGCGGAGTCGGTGGAGCGGGTGCAGATGAGCGCCAACTCCTGGATCCTGCTGGTCATTCTGCTGGGCGTGGCGGTCATTGTTGCCCTTGGCATACTGTTCTACGTATTCCGGTTGTAAAGGCAAGGAAGCCTGCCGCACTGTCGGGCCCATGCGTCAGCCAGGCTGACGTGTTCAGCGCTTTCCTCCAGAGCCGTTCATGACCATGCCCGAATCCCTGCCCCGTCGCCCTCCTGCCTTGCTGCCGCGCCTGTTCCCGCACACCCATTCCTTTGCCGAACGGGTCTGGCGCAACCGCAAGAACATCGCGCGGGATGTCGGGCTGGTGCTGCGCAATGCGCATACGCTGCCGTGGATCATCTTCCCGGTGAACAGCGAGGCCGGGGTCAAGCCCGAGTTTGACCCCAAAAGCTATACCAGCTGGATGGACTATGCCGCCGTACTGGGGCAGATGCTGGTGCCGGCCACCCGCGAGTCGGTGTCGGAAGGCACCATCTGCCTGATGCCGCCGGACTATGGCTGGCCCAGGAACATCCGCGAGTCCAAGTGGTTCTTTGTCAACGGTATCGCCACCTCGCCCCCTATGGCCATTCTTGAAGCACAGGAACTGGCGCGGGCTTTCCGCCGCCCCATTCACCTCGTGCATACGCCAACCTTTGGTGCCGTGCGCGATTTCTGGGATTCCATCACCGCCCGCACCCTGCGCAAGGACGGCCGGCTTGCCCAGCCGGCCTACCGCATCATCAAGAATGCACTGCTGTCCTATGACCATGTGGTGCTGGTGAGCTATTCACAGGGCACCATCGTGTCCAGCTACATCGTGCGCAAGCTGCTCAAGGATCCCGACCTGCGCGAGCACGCGCACAAGCTGGAGGTCTACTGCATTGCCGGGGTGGCCGATTCGATGCACATTGACTTTGCGCTGAGTGCGCTGCACGAGCGTGCCGTGCCCTATATCGAGCACTTTGTGAACGGGCAGGACTTCTTTGCCCGTATCGGCGTGCTCTCGCACTATTATTCCACCGCTGGCGCCGTGTTCGTGGAGCCGCAAAAGAAAGGCCATATGCTCAATGACCACTATATTGGCGGTATCGAGCGCAAGGAGTACTGCCAGGGGCGCTCCCGCCTGAGCAAGTACGTGGCCGGTGGCCGCCCCGGCACGAAGGACTACATCGCGTTTGACCGGCGTCGCTGAGCGACTGCCAACTCCATCACACTTGAGGGGCGATGCCGGCCCGATTCACGTACCTGTCACACTCAAATCGTAATCTGCCTGCTCTGGATATATTTGTTGGCAAGGGTATGCCTTTTTAGCGCCTGGCGCAGGAGGCAATGTGCAGACCGCAGATGTTTATTCCCTGGCCATCTACATTCCTCCCTTTGCACCGACCGATACCATCAATCACGTGGCCGACCAGTTCCTCAAGGCCGACTACGAGCTGGTATTGTCCGTGCCGGTGGTGGCGAATGAGAAACCGGTTGGAATCATCAGTCGTTACCAGCTTAACGACATTTTCATGAAGAAATTTGGCCGCGACCTGTTCGGGGCCCGGCCGGTGGCTGACTTCATGAATCGCGATTTCATGGCCGTCGATGTCATGACCCCGGTGGCAGAGGCCGCACAGCATATTTCCTCCCGCATGAAACTGCCCTTGAGTGAAGACTTTGTCATCACCGAGCAGGGGCGCTATATCGGTATTGGTGCCGTGCTCGGCCTGCTGGGCGCCATGGAAAAGCAGGTCATGAAAAGTGCGGCGGATTTGCGCCGTGCCTATCAGGAGCTGAAGTCCTCTCAGGCGCAGCTGGTGCAGTCGGAAAAAATGGCTTCGCTGGGCCAGATGGTCGCGGGCGTCGCCCACGAAATCAATACGCCGCTGGGCTATGTGCGCAATAACGTTGAAGTGGTGCGCGAATTTGTCGGTCAGGCCGCGCTGCTGGTGCAGGCCAACCGCGAAGTGGTGGAGCTGCTGCTGGAGCCCGGTGCCGACGAAATTGCCATTGCCACCAAGCTGGCGGAAATTGACGACATGGGCGGCGCCGACGCCGGGCTCATGTTTGCCGACATGGACACTGCCTTCAGCGACACGCTTTACGGCATCGAGGAAATTTCCAAGCTGGTGTTGGGGCTGAAAAACTTCAGCCGCCTCGATCAGGCCCATACCGACCAGGTATCGCTCAACGACTGCGTGGAATCGTCCCTGCTGATCGCCAAGAGCGTATTCAAGGCGCGCGTGCGCATCATCAAGCAGCTGGGCGCCTTGCCAAACATTTCCTGCACGCCCTCGCAGATCAATCAGGTCTTGCTGAATCTCTTTACCAACGGCGCGCAAGCCATTGCCGGCGACGGGGTGGTGCTGGTCAAGACCTGGGCCGACGAGAAGGGTGTGTATGTGTCCGTGCAGGATTCCGGCAAGGGCATCCCACCGGAAAACCTGAAAAAGATTTTCGACCCTTTCTTTACCACCAAACCGGTGGGCGAGGGCACGGGTCTGGGCCTTTCGATTGCCTACAAGATTGTTGAGCAGCACGGGGGGCGCATTCGCGTGGCGTCTGAAGTGGGGCGCGGCACCCGCTTCCTGGTGATGCTGCCTTTTCGCCCACCCGGCATGGCAGCAGCCACCCCCGCGCTGCTGGCCGAGGCTGAATAAGTCGGGGCCATCGATTCATGGCAAATCAACACATCAGGCGTTGATTTGTGGCCGGCACGCATGTGCCGCAGAGCCTCTGGTGAATGCAGAGACTCCCGATAAACAGGCCGGACGAGTTCCGGGAGTATTGATATGGCACAGGCCAAAGCAAAGATCCTGCTGGTAGATGACGAGGAGCGCATACTGCGCTCACTGGGCATGTTGCTGCGCTTGCAGTACCAGGTGTTTACCACGACCGATGGCAACGAAGCCCTGCAGATTCTCAAGCGTGAAAAAATCCACCTGATCATTTCCGACCAGCGCATGCCCATCATGAATGGCAGCGAACTGCTGCGACAGGCGCGCGAGATGGCACCCGACACGGTGCGTATCCTGCTGACCGGCTATGCCGATGCTGACGCCGCCGTGGCGTCGGTGAACGAAGGCGAGATTTTCCGCTACATCAACAAGCCCTGGGGCCCCAAGGAGTTGCGCGACACCATCGCCGATGCCGTGGGCATAGCCCGGCAGTTGGAGGAGGCGCCGCCGCCCCTGCTGTCTGACGTGGTTGAAGTGCAGGGCATGACCTGCCTCGTGCTGGATCAGGACGAGGCTACCTATCAGGCCGTGCGCAGTATGCTGGATGCCCGCCATGCCGTGCTCTGGCGGCGTACCTTTGCCGAGGGCATGGAGGTGCTGGCGACGGGCCGTGTGGGCCTGCTGGTGACCGAACTGAGCCTGGGCAATGTGGACCTGAGCGCGATGGTGAAAACCCTGAAGCGCGAATACCCGGACATGCTCACCATTATCCTCACCAGTTTCAAGGATACCAACCGGCTTGTGGAGCTGATCAATCAGGCCCAGGTCTTCCGCTACCTGCCCAAGCCCTTGCGCAAGGGCCTGCTGACCATGAGCCTGCAGTCCGCCGTGGCCCGCGTGGAAACCCAGCGCAAGCGCCCGGTGCTGGTGGTGGCCGCCGCCAAGGTGGTGGAGCGCCCGCGTGAGGAGCAGCAGGTCGTGGAAACCAGCCGGATTGCCGACTACCTCTCACGCCTGCGGGCGCGGGCGGCGGTGCCCCTGGCGCATTGACAGGCTGATGGTTGCCGGGATGGAGCGTCGCGAAATCCGGGACCGACCCAATACTCTTCGGTTTAAGGCCATTCACTCGAACAAAGAGAGGGACTTGCAGGGTGCGCTGTGCGCACGCGTGCAGGAGCAGTGCAGGGTACCGGTGCGGGTTTTTTGGTCACGTACGCGTGTGCACAGCGCACCCTAGGACACACAGGGATGTGCGGAATGCCGCGCGCCGGGAGCGCAATAGGCCGCCCTGAACGAACAGTATTGGGATTACCCCCTTCCCGGATTCCGCTGCGTTACTTCCAGGCTACTTTCTTGAAGTACTCAATCCCCGAACAAGCCACCACGGCGCTTTGCTGACTTGGGTTTGGGGGGCACCCGCCAGACGCGGGTACTTGAGAGCTGGTCATGCCAGGCCAGCCGGCCTGCGTTCGCGTAAATCCACAGGTAATTGCAGACGAATCCCACCACCATGGCCACCCCGGCGGCCCTGGGGCCTTCCAGCAGTCCGGAAACGCCGCCACAGACGACGGGGAAGATCAGGCTGGCGAGCATGCGCCGCAGGCCGTCAACCCAGCGCAAGTTGCCGTCATCGTCGCGCAGGGTTTGCAGGCGCCAGGTTTGCATGCCCAGGGTCTGGCCGTGCTGGTGCCAGAAATAGCCATAAAAAAGCCAGGTGACGAGAAACAGCGAGGGCATCATGACGAAGTGCCGGTACCAGTCCGGCAGGACGACCCAGGCGTGCTGCTGGCCGGCGCGGGCAAGGGCGCCGGCACCGACAATGGCCATGGTAATGAAGTAGATGGCCAGCAGCAGCAGCCCATCATAGACCAGGGCGGCCAGACGCAGCACGATGCCGACCGGCGTTCTGGCGGCTTCTTGGGCAGGGGGCGTGGTACTGGATACGGACATGATCGATGAGCCGGGAGGGGCCGGAGCCGGGCGGCGCGGATTGTGGCAAGTTTTGCGGGGCTTGTCATGCCTCTCGTCGAAGCGCCCCTGTCAACCGCCTGACCTTACTGGCGTTAAATCAGGCAGGTCCTCAAGACCCCCATGTCTTTGCCACAGGAGAGCTTCATCATGAAAACACGTTTTGCCTTGCTCGGTCTGGTCCTGCTTGGTGCCTCGACACTGGCACTGGCCGACAACGCCGGCCACCATCACCACCAGCCCCAGAGCTTCACGGAAGACAGCACCCGTACCTATGCCGACGGCACCTCCCTCAAGTCACACGTGGTGCAAACCGTGTCAGCAGGCAGCATCAGCCGGCAGATTACCAAGACCAATTCCCAGGGGCAGACCGCCACCCGTACCGTGACCATCACGTTTGACAAGACCAGGCATACCTGGTCGCACACCGTGCAGGGCACGACCTTTTCGGGCAGCAATTACTCCAGCAGCGCCCAGGGTGAAGGTCAGGGCGGCTTTGGTGGACATCACCACGGCGGTGGCGATTTCGGCGGCGAGTAATCTGCCATGATCCTGGCGGCTGACCGTACCCTGCACGGGAGTGAAGGATATGGTCAGCCAGCTGCCGTGAGCGCGCCGTGATGTTGTCAGTACAATAAAGATGCCGGGAATTCCCCGGCGTTTTTATTGGCGGGCACCAAGGCAGGCCCATTCCTGTACCACCCCGGTATTCTTTGTAATTCCTTTTCTGCTTTTCAATTCCCGCGGTGGCGGGCTGCCTGCTGCAATCCTTGGTCCCGCATATTGTCTGGCTGTCTTTTCACTTTTCCTGCCTGCTGTGCAGAGCCGAAACAGGCCAAAAATACGGGAATTGCCTGACAGGATTCGTATGTCAAATATTTTTTGCTGCTATTTTGCAGAATCAGCGATTTGAAGTTTCGGTCATTGCAGTCTCGTCATCCAGAAAAGGAGTTGTGACATGGCTACTGAAAAAGCGCAGCGAATAATATTTGATGAGGCTGATTTCGAGCCTCGGGAAAGTGCGACAGCCGCACCGGTAATTGGCAGTGAGCACCAAAGTGGCCCGGCGGCGAATGCCCCGGCCGACGACGGCGGCCGCTCCCTGATCGTGCTGGACCAGGAACGGCGCCTGCTGGCCGTGCGTGACATCAACAGCAAGCTTGGCAGCCTTGAAGGCAATGTGTCCCGCCTGAGCGCCGCTTTTGGCCAGTCCCAGCAAACCATCAACACGACCCTGCTCGACATCCAGCGCCGCAGTGCGCGCATGACCGCCGACATTCTGGGTCTTGTCAGCAGTGTCGACAAAAACAGTGAGCAGCAGGGTCAGCTCGACAGCCGCCTGAAGGCCGGCATGAACGAGTTGCGCGAGCAGTTGGCGCAGGCCAGCAGTTCGCTCAAGGCGCAGTACGGCCGTATCGACCAGCTGGAGTCGGGGCAGAAGTCCCTGTTGAAGCTGCACGACGGGCTGGCGGTCATGAGCCGCCAGCAGGGCGATGCCCTGCAGAGCCTGAACCAGCAGACGCACCAGCATGGCCGCCAGATTCAGGCGCTGGGTGGCGAGGCGCGCAAGCAGGCGGAGTCGCTGCAAGCGCTGGGCAATGATTCGCTGGAACATGCCGAGTCCATCAAGGCCCTCGGTATCGGTCAGCGCCAGCAGTCCGAAGGCCTGCGCGCACTGACCAGCGAGGCCCGCACACAGTTGCAGGCCAACCGCACCCATATTGATGGCTTGCAGGCCCTGCACCGCGAGCAGAAGCAGCTGCTGGAGGCACTGACCGCCGACTTCGAGATGCTCACCGAGCGCACCTCGATGCTCGCCGACCAGTTGCTGGGCCTGAGCACCGACGTGGCACAGGAGCGGCATTGGGTGCGCAAGGGCTTCCAGTATGCAGGCGGCGCCCTCGCGGCGGTGGCCGTGATCATTCTGGCCGTCATGGCCTACTGCCAGTTCCACCCGGTCACCGTGCCCGACAGCGTGCGTACCGAACTGGCCGGCCTGAATACCCTGATGAGCAAGCAGACCGCTGCCCAGCAGAGCATGGCGGCGGATATGCAGGCCTTGCAGGGGCGCGTGGCGTCCTTGGGTGCCGGCAGCGAGGCGCAGGCCACGGAAATCGCGCAGATGCAGAAGGAGGTTCAGCATTCGGTCAGCGTGCTGCACCGTATCCGCCGCTCCGAGGCTGCCATCAACCGCGAAATGAGTGGGCTTGAAGGCCGTATGGACAAGGTGGAGCAGGCGCAGCCGAAGGCGGTGAACTGATCGCAGCCCTTGGTCTGAGTCATGAAAAACGCGCCTTGATGGCGCGTTTTTTATTGCCTGGATCCGAAGAGGGCCTTACTTCGCCAGGGTCTGTTGCACCCATTGCATAAAAGGCTGCAAGGGCATGGCGCCAGCCACTCGCGCCACTTCCTTGCCCTGCCGGAACACCATTAGCGTGGGAATGCTGCGTATGCCGTAGCGCTGGGCGAGTGCCGGCTCGGCCTCGGTGTCGATCTTGGCCAGCCGTGCCTGCGGCTCAATCTGGCGGGCTGCCTGTTCAAACGTGGGGGCAAATTGCAGGCAGGGGCCGCACCAGGGTGCCCAGAAGTCCACGATCAGGGGCAGGTCGCTGCCAAGGTGGGCATCCAGGCTGGCCGCGTTCAGGCTCAGGGGGTGGGCGGTAAACAGGGCCTGTTTGCAGTTGCCGCAGACACCGCCATCGCGCAGGCGGTCGGCAGGCAGACGATTCCTGCGCAGGCAGTGGGGGCAGGTAACGAGCAGGGCAGCTGACATGGTATGGACTCCGGAGCTTCCCGCAAAAGATGGGGGGGCTTTGCCCAAAAGCAAGTACGACGCCCTGCTGCCCGCTACGCTGATCTGGCTGGTTATATCAAAATCCCTTTGCAGTACCTTTAAGTTGGGTGCACTCTTTGGGTAGGCGGCGTGCTGCATACATGCCAGCAAAACAGCCCGGCAGGGCTGAAACAACAAAAAAGGCGAATCATGCACACAATAAAAAAGGCAAGCCGAAGCCATGACATGGCTTTGTGGGCCCTGGTTCTGGGCTTGGTCATTTCCGCGCAGTCTGCGCTGGCCCAGGTCTTTTGCGTCTACGACCCCCTCGGGGCGGGCGGCGACTACTACTCCCTCTTTCAGGACTACCAGCTGCAGGCCAAGCGCTGGAATGTCAACATTACGCTGGTGCCCTATACCGATGACAACAAGCTGATTGCTGCCTTTGAAGGCGGCCAGTGCGACATGGCCAGCATGATCGGCTTTCACGCGCGCAAATATAACCAGTTTACGGGCACCATCGATGCCCCCGGCACCATCGAAAACTACGTGGAAATGCGCGACCTCATCAACCTGCTGGCCTCGCCCAAACTGGACCCTTACATGGTGAGCGGCCCTTACGAAGTCGAGGGCGTGCTGCCGATTGGCGCGGGCTATGCCATCGTTGATGATCGCAATATCCACGGTCTTTCGGCCGCAGTCGGCAAGCGGGTCGCGATTCCGAAGTTCGACAAAAGCATGGTCATCGTGGTTGACGGCATCAAGGCGGTGCCGGTGCCGGTGGACATGATTGACTACGGTGCCTCCTTCGCCAAGGGCAAGGCCGACATCATCATGATTCCGCTGGTACTCTACAAGCCGCTCGAAATTGAAAAGACGCTGATCAAGACCGGGGGTGGCATCATTCGCCGGCCCCTGCATCAGCTGACCATGCAGATTGTTGCGTACAAAGACAAATTTCCACCGCAGTTCGGGGCGCAAAGCCGCGAGTATATCGCGCATCAGGCGGATCATGCCCTGGGTATTGCACGCAACCTGGACAACGAGGTGGACAGCAAATACTGGATTTACGCGACTCATGCCGATTTTGACCTGTGGAACACGACCATGCGCAACATCAGCAATGAAATGGTCAGGCAGGGTTTCCTGGACAAGCGCATGGTGGGCCTGCTGCGGCGTATCCGCTGCAAGAGCACGCCGGACGAGCCTGAGTGTCAGGTCTTGAATGCCCAGCAGCAACAGCAGCAAACGATGCAGAAAGCGCAGTAATGCGGGCGGCGGGTGTAGTATGCTGTAGCCAGCAAAGTGCCCGCAAGGCAGCTATACTGCACCGGGATATGGTGTTTTCGGCCAGGGGAGGCAGGCGGTTTGCCCCGTGGAATACCTGCGGCTGAGGCTCTGGTTGCAAGGAAAGGGTGCAAAGGAAAGGCGCAGGGCGCGTGGCAGGTACTGCCAGTGACGGCAGGCAATAATAATGTAGAATGCAGTGGATCAAAAAAATAAAATCTCTGAGGGTTCAAGAATGAAGAGCTATAGCCGAGTACGCCAGGCTGCCATGATGGCAATGCTGGGGTTTGCCGTTTTGCTGATGTCCGGTTGCGCCGCCATCAACCGTCTGGGTGCCAACACCGGCCTGCGCTTTACCGAAAACCACGTGATCCCACCTATTTTCACTGACGACGACGTGCAGATGGCCTGTATCAATGGTCAGGCGCTGGCGCCGGTGATCTATGCCACGGGCGAGGCCAACGGCTACGGTATCGGTGCTGACAACGATCAGCTCTCGGTGCTGCTCTATGCCACGGCCGCCGTTTGCTCCGAGCAGCAGGCCCTGGAAAGCGAACTGCGCTATATGCGCTCTTCCCGCGCCAACCAGGTAGAAGAGGCTACTGACGCCCGCATCCAGCAGAAGCGTTGGGCCGAGTCGGCCTCGCGCCGCCAGTACAAGGCCTACCTGAGCTTCGTGCACTACTACGAAAAAAAGTACGACATCAAGATTGGCGAAAAATGTCCCAAGTTTGACAATGACTTCGACGAACTGGTGTTCATGATGGGCGCCATCTCCGGCGTAACCTCCATCGCCAATGACATCAGCTCGCAGAGCGCCGTAGGCGTGCCGAAGGACATCGCCGCCAAGGTTGAGCGTGCGATGGGCTGCCTGAACAGCGACAAGTGGTGGGGCGTGCCGAATGGCGTGCGCGCTGCCATCTGGAACCTGCTGCCGGGCTCTGGTACGGATCAGGATCCTTGGGCAACCCTCAAGGCCTCGTCGACGATCGGCACTGCCAAGGGCGTGAGACTGTCGTTTGCACTGTATGTGCTGTCGGCCTATGCCAAGGCGGATGACGCCAAGCTGCGCGAAGCGCTGAAGATGTATGCTGCCACCATGGACGACGGCTCCACCTTTGTAGTCAGCCCCGAGTACAAGCTGTTCGACAAATTTGGTGACCTGATCATCATGGGCGTGTCCGACCGCTACTGGACACAGAACACCGGCTCGCGTACCCCGGCTGGCAGCATTGGCCACTTCTGGGATGAGAAAGACCTCGACAGCGGCGTTGACCTGAAAGGCCTGCTGTAATCAGGGAAGACGGGCAGGGGGCTTGTACGCCTCCTGTCTGTCGCGTTTCTGCCACCACTTCGTCCTTTGCGCGTCAACAGGCCCACCGTCAAGCAAGAACACCTCCCCGGCGAAATTCCCGACCCGCTGCTTATTTGTCAGATTGACCACTCGCCCGCCGCCCCACCCCTGTTCTAGAATGGGGACGCATGTTCCGCTTTGCTACCGAGTGAGATGCTGTCATGACTGCTGCCACCGCCGAGACTATTGCCGCCATTCCCCTGTCCAGCAGCCTGAAAGACCTGGAAAAGGGCATGGCACAGGCAGGCTCCTACGCCGACTGGTCCGAGCTGGCGCTACAGCATGACATGCAGTCCGGCGGCACCCGCTGGCGGGAAACGCTGGAAACCACGCTCTATGACTACACCGAGATTCGCAGCCGCCACGAAAAGCTGCGGCAGTGGCTGGCCCAGCGTGCCTCGTCGGAACTGCTCTATGCGCTGAACGAAGGGGTGCACGGCAATATGGGCGGCATGGGGCGCCCGATTCTGTACAGCCGCGCCTTGAGCGGCACCAAGCAGATGATCGAAGACTATGTGGGCGCCATTGCGCAGGCCTTGAATTTCATTCACCGCTGCCCCGAGCAGGAAATTTCCCAGACCGAAAAGGTCGATTTTTTCCACCGTGCCAGCCATTGCTACGGGCGCTCCGCCCTCTTGCTCAGTGGCGGTGCCGGACTGATTTACTTCCATCATGGCGTGGTGCAGGAGCTGATCGACCACGACCTGCTGCCCAATGTCATCTCCGGTGCCAGTGCCGGTGCCATCATGGCGGCTCAGTTGGGCACGTTGAGCAACGAAGAACTGAAACAGGGCTATTTCACCAAGAAGCGTTACCACGCACCAACCCAGACGCGCATGCTGGACGTCATTATGGGCAAGGTGGAGCCGGTGGATCTGAAAGAGGCGCGCGAGCAACTGCTCGACGAAATCATTCCGCGTGACATTACCTTTCAGGAAGCCTTCGAGAAGACCGGGCGCTATATCAATATTTCCATTTCACCGGCGGGCAAGCACCAGAGCTCCCGCCTCATGAATGCCATCACCTCGCCCAATGTTTATATTCGTGCCGCCGTGTCTGCGTCCATCGCCATTCCCGGCCTGCTGGCGCCCGAGCGGCTTTATGCGAAGGGCTTTGACGGCAAGCCCCGCCCCTATCTGGAAACCCGCCGCTGGGTCGACGGCTCCCTCTCCAACGATTTGCCGGTAAAGCGACTGTCGCGGCTTTATGGCGTCAATCATTTTATCGTAAGCCTCATCAACCCGGTCGTGGTGCCCTTTATCCGCGATGTGAAGACGCAGCAGTACAAGGGCCTGCGCAACGCGCTGTCGGTGTCCACGGTGCGCGTGGCTGGTGAGTTGCTGACAGTTGTAGAGCGGCTGCTGGCGGGGCGCGGCACGCGCGGCAAGGCACTGGCTGCGCAGCTGGCCTACCTGACCGCGATGCTGGATCAGAGCTATCTGGGCGATATCAACATCATGCTTTCCAAGAGCGATTTCAAATGGCGGCAGGCCCTGTTCGAGTTTCGTCCCGGTGAGGTCGAATCCATGATACAGGCCGGCATGCGCAGCACCTGGCCGAAGATTTCCATGATCCGTAATGCGGCGCTCATTTCGCAAACACTGGATCGCGTTCTGGAAGAGCTCAGCATGGATGCCATGGGCTGCAACACCCGCGCCAAACATCATGTTTATGCGTAGGGGATTCCTGGTAGCTGCCGGGGTTGGCAGCTGAGTCCGTAGCAAGACCCTGAGTCAATGGGCAGCGCCTGCTTTCCCGTGCTGTATGGTATTTAAAGGGGCGGTTCAGTCGATATTTTGATCGGCAACCGATCACGTGCAGACTGCGCCACGCTCAGCTCTATTACGGTTGACCAGAAGGCCTGGCGCCAGAAGTGCAGCAATCGCCCACAAGGTGGAATTGAACAGAGGCAGCTTGTCGCTTCCTCGACATTGGCTGACACCCTTCCTGATGATCAAGTCAGATGGTCAGCACAAGTCACTGCATCTGTCAATCCGTAGTACTACGGATGGCACTCTTGTAACTTTCCCCGTATTGTCTAACGTCGTCAAAAACCGTCCAGAGCGGTGGGCGGGTGTTGGGACGAGCTTGTGCCCGCGCCCCGCCAGCCCCGGAATGATTACAAGCCAGAGCTGTCGGAGCGGGTGTGGGGGCTACTGTGCCATGGGACGGTAACGGGAGATGCCGATGATACGGCAGCCTGTCGAAGGCCCGGTAGTGACTCGCGCTGGCCCTGCGTGCAATGGATGCCGGTGCATCAGGGATTGCCAGGGGTGGCGTCCGAAGCCCTTGATTGGATTTATTTGCCCGACCCCGGTTTTTGACTGACCCAGGTTTGAGCCTTGTGAATTGCGTTTACCCTCGTGGAGCGCAAACAGAGGCAGGGCAGTGATATTGGCGAAGAGCCTTTTTTTGGTTGTTTAGGGATTCCAGGGGATAGTCATGAAAAAAATATTCAAGCCCATATTGTCTGCCGTTGGCAGCGGTCTGTTTCGTGTCAAGCCCCTGTCCCGGCACATCGCCAATAGCCGACCGCCAGCGGCCAGCGCCCGCCATGAAACCAGTGCGCCCAGCCGCTACCGGGTGGAGACTCTGGAGCCCCGGATATTGCTCTCGGGCGACAGCAGCCTGCTGGCACCCTTGATCACCGGCGCCATCGACGCGCCGGGCGAAACCAAACCTTATGTGTTTACACTGGATACCGATACCAAGGTCATTTTTGATTCGCTGACGCCAAACAGCGGGCTGGACTGGTCTCTGGCCGGACCCGGCGGGGCCATCACCACGCAGGCGAGCATTTCCACGTCCAGTGGCGTCATGAATTTGCAGGCCGGGCAATACACCCTGAATGTTGATGGCACGGGCAGTGCCACCGGCAACTACAGCTTTCGCCTGATCAATCTGGGACAGGCGGCCACGATCAATGTGGGGGCGCCGGTTACCGATCAGTTTTCCGCGACCGATGATATCAATGCCTATCAATTCACGGCCAGGATCGGCGATCAGATCCAGTTCCAGCCGCAGCAGATCAATGGTGGTGATGCCAGTTGGTACATTCTTGACAGCCGGGGCGATATTGCCGGTAGCGGCAGTACGCTGACGGGCACGCCGCAAACGATTTCGCTGGCAAGCACTGGCACGTATACCCTCGTCATGCAGGCCACTGGCGGCGCCACTGGTTTGGCCGTGCCCTTGCCCTACAGCTTTGTGATTGCTCCGGAAGGAAATATTCCCTTCACCCTGCCACAGGGGACTGCAATCAACCTGGACAGCGAAGTTGACGGGTATCTGGCCAACTCTGCGCAGCAGGATGTATACAACTTTAGCCTTACCCGGCAGACGTTGATCAATGTTCAGTCGCTGGAGTACTCCTCCTCGCCGATCAGCTTTCAGGTGCTCGATGCCAATGGTGCGGTTGCGGGCGGGAGTCTCCAGGGTTTTGGGCAAAATGCCTCGTCTGACTTTGTCAGTCTGGCCGCAGGCAATTATGCCATCGTGCTCGGCAGCACAGAGGCCGGGATCAATTTTGCTTTTCAAGTACTTGATCTGAGTCAGCCGGTATCGGTTACTCCGGGTAGCCCGGTGACGGGTTATATGCCCGGAGGCCCTGGAACCCAAATACTGCAATTCAGTGGTACGGCCGGGAGCAATTTCGCTCTGTCGGGGACCTGGGAGGAGTATGAGGTTGGCAGTGCAAATGTGGCCCTGATCGATCCCGACGGAAATCTCGTCTTGTCTTCGGGGTTTAACAGTGGCGGCACGCCGACAACGCTGCCCACACTGGCGGATACAGGCAACTATACGATTGTCATTACCACCTGGGGTGACTATGGCAGCAATTATACCTTGTCCCTTGCGCCGGAGCCTACCACGCAGAGCCTGGTGCCTGGCACGGCCGTTAATGGTTCGATCGCGTCGCCTGGCGCGCAGGTCAACTACAAGTTTACCCTCGGCGCCGAAGCCCTGGTTTATTTTGACTCGCTGACGAATGACCCCAACCTTGACTGGACGTTGACCGGGCCGAATGGGGCCGTAGTGTCCAGCGCAAGCAATGCCAATTTTGCCAACAGCGACTCGTTGAACAACCAGTTTCCTTCTGCCTTTCTTGATCTCCAGGCGGGAGCCTATACGCTGAGCGTATTCCGCACTGACGGCAATACGGGGAACTTCAGTTTCAATTTGCAGAACATCAGCAGCGGCACCCGTATTACACCCGGTACGGAAGTTGATGGCGAACTGAACCCGGCCAACTCTACCAATATTTACCAGTTCACGGCCGCCGCAGGCGACATGCTCGCCCTCGACCTGCTGAGTGATACGCCATCCTCTTCGCAGAATAACGGCGACTGGATGCTGTCTGATGCGCAGGGCAATATTGTTGGCAAGGGGCCAATGAGTTCGGGCCTGCCGGCAATGACGCTGACCACCGATGGAACCTATTATCTGTTTGTTGAAGGCTCTGTGGATTCCACGGGTACCACGAGCTACAGTTTCAATGTTCAGCCTGTAGCCAATGCAAGTGATGATCTCACCGTCGGTCAAACGGTCAACGGCACTATTCCCGGCCCTGGTCTTGGCGTCAACTATCAGTTTGTGCTGAGCCAGGCCACCCGGATTTATTTTGATGCGCTGACCAATGACCCCAACCTCGAGTGGAGTTTGACGGGCCCCGGCGGGCTTGTGGTCTCGCCGCTGAGCTTTATTTACAGCGACTCGATCAACGGGCCGGATGGCAGCAATGAAGGCTGGAATGGCGGGACGGGGTACAGCCAAAATGCCAATCAAAGTCCCTTTCTGAGTCTGGCCGCCGGAGCGTATACGCTCACGGTGTCAAGAACTGACAGTAATACCGGCAGTTTCAGTTTTAGTTTGCTGGATCTGGCGCAGGCAACCCCGATTGTGCCGGGCACACAGGTCACGGGTGCACTGAACCCTGCGAACCAGACCGTGCTTTATCAATTTACTGCCAATGCCGGCGACACCCTGTATTTCCAGTCGCTCATGGCCTCGACCGATCAGGATGATGCCACCTGGACCCTGATTGATCCGCAGGGCAACGAAGTATTCAACCCGACCGATCTCTGGAGCAGCATTCCCAACACGGTCCTGAACCTGACGGGAACGTATACCTTGCTGGTTGAAGGTACGATCGGTGCTGTAGGGACGACCAGTTACGCCTTCAATATTTTGCCGACGGCCACCCAGCAGTTCAGCCTGAGTCTCGGGACGGCAGTCGCGGGCAGCATAACCGGCCCCGGCAATCAGGATGTTTACAGTTTTACGCTGAATGAGGCCACACAAACCTACCTGGACTCGCTCTGTGATAACAGCAATCTGACCTGGTCGCTAAGCGGCCCTGCCGGAGTCATTACGACGGCTGCTGACTTTGCCGATACCGATGGTGCGGACAACAGCGGCATAACGACGCTGGCTGCAGGCACGTATACGTTGACGGTCACCGGACTCGTTCCCGGCAGCTACAGCTTCAACCTGCTGAATCTTGCTATGGCAACCACGATAAGTTCCGGCCAGCCAATTCAGGATACGCTCAGCGTGGGCAATGCCACCAATCTCTACCAGTTCAATGCCAATGCGGGTGATCAGTACACCTTCAATCCGGGCAGCATCGCCGGTGGCAGCGCCACCTGGGAGTTGGTGGATCCTTTTGGTCAAGTCGTCGCCGCCCCCCAGGATTTCAGCAGTCCGTTTACGGCCAATCTGAGTGCCACGGGCGTTTATACCTTGCTGGTCAAGGGGGCGCTTTCCGCTGCGCCGGACAGCACGGTCAGCTATGATTTTGCGGTCAATTTTGTGTCGAATACACCGCAGGTCTTTCCGCAGGGAAATTCGATTGATCTCGGGCAGAGCATTACCGGCACCATCAACAGCGCGACACAGCAAGACAATTATTATTTTACGCTCAGCCAGTCAACGAATGTTTATTTCGATTCTCTCACGCCCAACGACGGCAATGTGCAGTGGACTCTGTATGGCACGCAAGGGCAGATAAATCCCAGCTGTAATTTCTCCGCGACCGACGGTTATTCAAACAACGAACTGATGACGCTGAGTGCCGGCACCTACATGCTGGCCGTAGCCAGCGCCACCGGCGAAACCGGCAGCTATGGTTTCCGCATACTGGATCTGAGCCAGGGTACGGCCATTACCCTGGGCAACACCATTAGCGATACCCTCAATCCGTCTACCAGCACCAATGTTTATACGTTTACAGGCACGGCAGGTGAAACGATCAGTCTTTCGGGAAATCTGGACAATGCAAGTGGGTCCGTGGATTGGCGCCTCCTGGACCCCTACGGCAACCCGGTGTTTGGCCCTGAAGACTTTAATAGCGTAAACGGGGTGTACGGCGGGGCAGTGACGCTGAGCCTCAATGGTACTTATACCTTGCTGGTTGAGGGTGGTCCCTCCTATGACGGCAGTTCCAGTGAGACCACCAGCTACGCCTTCTCTGTCAATCTGGTTCCAAGCAATAGCTACAATATTGCTCTGGGTGATACCGTGCCGAATACCAGCATGGATCCCGGCAATCAGTACATTTACAATTTCAGCCTCAGTACGGCTGCAGAGGTCTACTTCAATCCGCTACTGGTCACGTGGTCTGCGCCATTTACCCTGTCCGGGCCGCAAGGCTTCAATGCCATTACGGAGAATCTTGGTTACGAGGGAAATTTATTTTCTCTGGCGGCAGGCAACTATAGTATTTCCTTTACGCCAATGGGTGATAACGGCGGCAATATCAGTTTTCAACTGCTTGATGTCAGCCAGGCGCCTGTACTGGCGCCCGGTGCCCCCATTAGTGGTCAGCTGACGTCCGGTACTGGCAATGGCATTTATCAGTTTTCGGCAACTGCGGGTGATACCTATTATTTCCAGAATACTGATGTGGTAAATTACCCTTACAACAGTTTTGTATTGCTGGATCCAAATGGCAATGTGGTTTTCGGTGGCGACCTGTACAATGACCTGGGTGCTGTCACATTAAATGAAACGGGCACATACACCGCTGTCATATTTCCAGTGTCTGCAACTGCGCTTTGGTATAACCCTTCCATCAGCTACGGTCTGGCTGTTCTTCCGGATTCGGACATAACAACGACATTACAGCTTGGCAGTACTACCAGTGGTAGTGTTCTGCCTGGCCAAAAGATCAACTATACCTTCAGTCTGACACAAGCCACATCATTGTTCTTCAATGATCTCAGCGATAATGGTCAATCGTGGACCCTGCTGGACAGTGCGGGAAATATCATTCAGAGCAGCTCTTTTGGCAATGACTTCCAGGCCATTGATCTGCAGTCCGGCAACTATACGCTGGTGGTGAACGGTAACGGTGCATACGGTTTTCAATTGCTGGATGCCAGCCAGGCGACAGTCTTAACCCCTGGAAACAGTGTCGGCGGTACCATAAGTGCCGCTTCCGGCCAGCAAAACTATGAAGCGGCCGTGCTCTATCAATTTGATGCCACTGCCGGGCAGACCTACTATTTCCAGAATGCCGGGGGCGCAACGACTGCGCTGTGGGCGTTGTATGACCCCAACGGCAATCAGGTGTTTAATGTATCACTGGATTCGAATGGCGGCGGCCCGGGTGCTTTCACGCTTGCCACGAACGGCACCTATACGATGGTGCTCAAGAACAATGAGTTTTACAACTATTGGTCGGGTGCTGGTTATGGGTACCAGTCGTCTTATACCGTCAACGTCATCCCCGTTGTCAACAAAACGGCAGCGCTGCAAACGGATACCGTTACCACAGGCAGTATCGATACGCCGGGTCAGTCGGCTATCTACAATTTCAGTCTGGGCCAGTCGACCCGGATTTATTTTAATGAATTGAGCGGCACTGGCTCGAATGACTGGACGCTGACAGGGGCCGGCGGCACCGTTATTGCGCAAAGTAATTTCTACAATACGGATGGCAATAACGCCAGGCCTTTACTGAGTCTCGCTGCAGGGAATTATACCCTGACCATTTCAGGAGCGGTGGGCGGCTTCAGTTTCAACCTTCTGGATGCCAGTCAGGCGGCGTCCCTGCCGATCAATCAGGTGGTGTCCGGAGAGCCTTCTGCGAGCGCCACGACCTTGTACCAGTTTTCGGCAACAGCCGGCGCCGAGTATTATTTTCAGGGGCTCAACGGTAACGGCAACGGGCAATGGCGTCTTTTTGACCAGAATGGCAATGTCGTCTTCGGTACCTATTCAGGTGCAGACGGCGGCTTGGTGACTATTCCGACGACGGGTACTTATATCCTGGCAACCGAGGGATTCTGGTATTCCAGTGGGGAGGATTTCTACAATTTCCGGGTAACGGATACCAGCCAGGCGACTGCGCTGACCGCAAATGCCGTAGTGACTGGTACGCTGGATCCTGCCAACGCCGTGAATGTGTACCAGCTTTCGGCAAATGCGGGCGACCAGTATTATTTCCAGGGTCTGGGTGACGATGGCTTTGCCAGCTGGAGCCTGTTTGACCAGAACGGCCAGCCGGTATTCTCGAAAATATCCCTCGGCACCGATGGTGGATTGGTGGCCATTCCTGTCAGCGGCACATATACGCTCGTGGTGGAGGGCTCTGTTCAGGATGGCAGCGCCAGCGATGCCTACAGCTTTGATGCCATTCAGGTGCCTGTTGCTGCGCCGGTCAGCCTGGGTGATCTTGATATTGCCAATGCCAACAGCCTGTCGGGCCCCGATCTCGTCGTCAATAACCTGAGTGTCACCAGTGCTGACGGCAGTGCTATCGCCTCCGGCAGCCAGGTTACGGTCAGCTGGGACGACGTCAATCAGGGTAATGCTGAAGCCGATGGCGTCTGGCAGGACCAGCTGGTGCTGGTCAATGCAGATACCAACACCATTATTGGTACGTACCAGCTCGATAATCCTGCGAGTACCAGCCTTGCCGCCGGCGACAGCCTGAGCCGGCAAATCACGATTACCGTACCGGCTGACAATGTCGGGGCAGGCAATATCCGCTTCATTGTCGTCGCCAATGCGAACAATGTCGTTCCTGAGACGCTGGAATTGAACAACCAGGCGGTGGTCAGCATTTTTGCGGCCGACCAACCCTTCGCGGATCTGCAAGTCAGCAATTTCCAGATCAGTCCTGTGGCGGGTTGGGCCGAAGGTCAGCCCGTCACGGTTTCCTGGACAACGACCAATACCGGTACAGCGGCCGTCACGCAGGCCTGGACCGAGCAGTTGCAGGTGACCAACACAACGACTGGCGATGTCGTGGCCACCCGGCAAATCCAGGACCAGGCAGAGCTTGATATCGGTGCATCGCGGCAGCGGGTCGTGCAGTTCAGCTGGCCAAGTGGCATGGACAGTATTGGCCAGTTTGCGTTCCAGATCATTGCCGACGTCAACAACGTCATTCCCCAATATGACGCCGCCGGCAATCGCGTCACCAATAACACCCTCACTGAAACGGAGACCAACGCGCCCGATCTTGCCGTGGCCAACCTCCAGCTCGCCCCGTTGACGACGGTGCAGGCAGGAGGCACTGTCACTGTGCAATGGGACGACGTCAACAACGGTGCGGCTGCCGTTCCCGTGGGCTGGCTCGATCAGGTCACCGTCGTCAATACCGACACGGGCCAGACCGTGGCCAGCGGCTTGCTGGCCTGGGACATTTCCCAGGGTGAGTTGGCCGCCGGCGGCTCGGTAGCGCGCAGCTTTACGTTCACGCTGCCGCAGGGCGCAGACGGCGTCGGCAATTTGCAGGTTACCGTGAATGCCAATGTGCCTGATCCCGGCACGGGTGCCACGCTTTTCGAGAGCAATTACAGCAACGACACGGCAAGCACCACGGCGGTAAGTACGCCGGTTCCCTATGCCGACCTTGCGGTGTCGGCGGTGCAGGTAGCGCCCGCAGCGCAGAGTGGCAGCGCGCTGACCGTCAGCTGGCAGGTGCTGAATCAGGGCCAGGCGGACGCCAATGAGTCGTGGACGGACGAGATTGTTCTGGTTCCCAGCAACTCCTGGGGCGACCCCGGGTTGGTAGTGCTCGGCACGGTTGCCTCGGCCAGCACCCTGGCAGTGGGACAGTCCTACACCGGAACAGCCACTGTCAACCTGCCGGCCAATCTGGGCGGCAATTACTATATCGGTGTGATCGCCGACGTTAATCAAGATGTGCCGGAGCCAGACACCCGTGCCGACAGTTCCTCACCGCTGGCACCGGTGCTGCTGCTCAACGCCGGCAACAGCAATCTGCTGGCGCCGGTCATTTCCGGGGCCATCAATTCTCCGGGCGAATCACAGCCCTATGTGTTTACGCTGGCAGCAACAACACAGCTGGTCTTTGACTCGCTGACCAATGATTCACAGATGCTGTGGAGTTTGGTCGGCCCCAGCGGCACGGTCATCAATGGCAATAACTTTGCCAACTCCGACGGATATGCCGGTGTCTCTGCGCTGAATCTGGTGGCAGGGCAGTATACGCTTACCGTCAGTGCGCAAGGCGCGCATACGGGCAATTACAGCTTCCGGCTGCTGAATCTGGCGCAGGCAACCGCCATTACGACGGGTGAGCAAATCAGTGGGCAGCTGACCCCCTCCACTGAAACCAATGCCTTCCAGTTTACGGCCACCGCAGGCGACCAGGTATCGTTCCAGTCGTTGTGGGAAAACGGCGGCAATATTATCTGGGGCTTGCTGGACCCCTACGGTCAGTTGGTCTTCCAGAACAATAATTTTGGCAGCGTTGGCACGGTCAGCCTGGCAGCGAGCGGCACCTACACCTTGCTGATTGAAGGTGATATCGGAAATACCTCCAGTGTGGTGAATTACGGATTCAATATCGAATATCAGGGCAATATTCAGCCACAACCCCTGCCCACGGGCACCACGATCAATCTGGGCGATACGATCAATGGCAATATCGCCACCAGCGGTCAGGACGATGTTTACAATTTCACCCTGACCAGTACCACCAATGCTTATTTTGACTCACTGGTTAATGATGGTCAGGTTTACTGGAGCCTTGCCGGCCCGCAGGGCACGCTGATCAACTGGCGCAGTTTCAACAATAGCGATGCCAGCAATGCCTACCTGCCCTTGAGTCTGGTCGCCGGCAACTATGCGCTGTCGGTGATTGGCGGCGGTGGCTACCAGACTGGTACCTACGGTTTCCGCCTGCTGGATGAAAGCCAGGGCATTCCCCTGACGATTGGCACTCAGGTCGATGGCCAGTTGTCTCCGGCTACCAGCACCAATATTTATACCTTCAGTGGCACGGCTGGAGAGCAGCTTTATTTTGATTCGATCGGGATTGATAGTGGCGCAGCCTACTGGCGCCTGATTGATGCCTATGGCAATCAGGTCTTCGGGCCTGACTATATTGGTAATGATGCCAGGGTGGTAACCCTGAACACAACCGGCACCTACACGCTGCTGGTGGAAGGAGATATTGGCAACGACCCCAATGGTGTTGCGAATTATCAGTTCGCAGTGCAGCCGGTGGTGAACAAGAGCGAAACCCTGAGCCTGGGTCAAACAGTGAGTGACGCCATCAACAGCCAGGGCGATTCGACGACGTACACCCTGAACCTGGCAACGGCGACCAATGTTTACTTTGACGCCCTCGCGGGCTCCGGCCAGATTTACTGGAATCTGGTCGGCCCGCAGGGCGTGGTGACCAACTGGAACAGTTTCAATGAGAGTGATGCGTATTACAACTACATCCCCCTGAGTCTGGCTGCGGGTACCTACACCCTGAAGGTGATTGGCAGCAACAATCAGGCCACCGGCGCCTATGGTTTCCGCCTGCTCGACGAGAGCCAGGCGACAGCCATGACTATTGGCACGCAGGTCAACGGTCAGCTGTCCCCGGCGACCGGCACCAATATCTACACCTTCACTGCCACCGCCGGTGAGGAGCTGTATTTTCATACGATCGAAACTGACGGCGGCTATGCCGAGTTACGCCTGATTGATCCCTACGGCAATCAGGTCTTTGCCCAAGGCAATCTTGCAGATGACACCGGGCCGGTGACGCTGATGGCAGCCGGCAACTACACACTGTTGGTCGAGGGTGACTCCAGCAACGACCCCAATGGCGTCATGAACTACCAGTTCGTGGCGCAGCCGGTGGTGAACAAGAGCGAAACCCTGAGCCTGGGTCAAACAGTGAGTGACGCCATCAACAGCCAGGGCGATTCGACGACGTACACCCTGAACCTGGCAACGGCGACCAATGTTTACTTTGATGCCCTCGCGGGCTCCGGCCAGATTTACTGGAATCTGGTCGGCCCGCAGGGCGTGGTGACCAACTGGAACAGTTTCAATGAGAGTGATGCGTATTACAACTACATCCCCCTGAGTCTGGCTGCGGGTA
>Ga0302193_10000806_pt1 | contig 27569 bp, 25 predicted proteins | sample II_Bog_E3_3_FD_200228 | JGI IMG/M metagenome (GOLD analysis project Ga0302193, IMG submission 200228) | Peat permafrost microbial communities from Stordalen Mire near Abisko, Sweden - II_Bog_E3_3 | ecosystem: Environmental > Terrestrial > Soil > Wetlands > Peat | place: Sweden: Abisko...
CCCGCCGCCACCCCTAGCCCAGAAGGCTTCGTCAGCCTGGTGGGAGCCGGGCCGGGCCATCCGGATCTTCTCACCGTCCGCGGGCTGCGCCGGATCGAGGCGGCGGACGTCATCCTGCCCGATGCCCTCCTGCACCCCGGGTTCGCCCAGCTGTTCCCGGCTGGCGCCCTGGTCATCCCCGCCGGCAAGCGCTGCGGCCGCCCCAGCACCCCCCAGGAGCAGATCCACGACCTGATGATCCACCACGCCCGGGAAGGGGCCCGGGTGGTCCGGCTCAAGAACGGCGACCCGCTGACCTTCGGCCGGGGCCACGAGGAAGCCCAGGCCCTGGCCGCGGCCGGGGTTCCGTTCGAGATCGTCCCCGGGGTCAGCGCGCTCCAGGCCGGCGCCGCCGCCGCCGGCCTCAGCCTCACCCACCGGGGCCTCACCGACGAGGTGCGGATCCTGGAAGGCCACCATCTGCTGGATCGGCCAAGGGACTGGACCGACCTGGCCGCCCCGGGCCCGACCCTGGTGCTGTTCATGGCCACCCGCGCCCTGCCCGGCATCGCCCAGCGGCTGCTGGCGGCCGGCGCCCCGCCGGAACTCCCGGTGGTCCTGGTGGAAGACGCCAGCGGCCCCGGTGAGACCGTCACCCGCTCGAACCTGGCTTTCGCCGCCGCCGGCCGCCTGCAACCCCAAACCGAAGGCCCTGGCATCGTCTATCTGGGCCCCGCGGCCGGACTGAGGAGCATCCCCCATGCCTACCCCGAACTCCCCCTCACGGCTTCCCCTCTTTCTCGACCTGAGCGCCTGCCGCGTGCTGCTGGTGGGCGGAGGACGGACCGCTGAGGCCAAGTTGGCCCCCCTGCGCCAGGCCGGGGCCTCGATCCGTTCGGTGGCCCTGCGCCACCACGACGCTTTCCTGCGGGCGGCGGACCAACTGGGCGGGGTCGAGCTGATCACCGGCCCCTACCAGACCCGGCACCTGGACGGGATCCGCCTGGTGGTGAGCGCCACCGATGACCCGGGCACCAACGCCCAGGTGGCCCGGGAAGCCCGGGAGCGTGACCTGTTCTGCAACGCCGTGGACGATCCCGAGGCCTGCGACGCCTATTTCGCCTCCAGTTTCAAACGCGGCCCCTGGCAGTTGGCCATCGGCACCGGTGGGGCCTTCCCGGGCCTGTCCCGGACCCTGCGCCAGGTGCTGGACCAGCTCATCCCGCCGGACCACGGCGCCACCCTGGAGGAGCTGGGCCGGCTGCGCCAGCGGCTCCGAACCGTCCTGCCCGAGCCGGACCGGCGGCGCCGTACACTTGAGCGCCTGCTGGCCGCGTTCCGCCGGACCTACTTCCCCATCAAGGAGCACCTGAAATGACCGAAAGCGCCATCGAGATCCTGAAACGGAACAGCCGCTACCTGCGCGGCACCCTGGCCGAGGAGGTCACCGGCCCCGAACCGGGCTTCGGCAAGGACTCCGAACAGCTGCTCAAGCTCCACGGCCTCTACCAGCAGAAGGATCGGGACCGCAGGGGCGAGAACCCGCCGCCGGTGATCATGCTGAGGGGCCGGCTGCCCGGGGGACGGCTGACCGCGGACCAGTACCTGGCCTGGGACGGCTTGGCCGACCACTATGGCGACGGCAGCCTGCGGCTCACCACCCGCCAAACCATCGAGCTGCATGGCGTCATCAAGGGCAACCTGAAAAGCACCCTGCAGGGCCTGCGCCAGGCGGCGCTCACCACCCAGGGCGCCTGCGGCGACGTGGTGCGCAACGTCACCCTGGCCCCGAATCCCGGGCAGCGGCCGGACCTGGCCCAGCTGGAGCCCCTGGCCGACCTCCTGTCCAGTCATTTCCTGGCCAAAAGCCGGGCCTACACCGAGATCTGGCTGGACGGCAAGGCCGAGCCCGAGCCCGCGGACGGACCGGTGGAACCGCTCTACGGCGCCACCTACCTGCCCCGCAAGTTCAAGATCGCGCTCACCGTCGCCGGCGAGAACCTGGTGGACCTCTACACCAACGACCTCGGCTTCGCCGCCACTTTCGACCAGGGCCGGCTGGACGGGGTGTTCGTGTTCGCCGGGGGCGGCATGGGCATGACTCACAACGATCCCACCACCTTCCCGCGGCTGGCGGACCTGCTGGGCTGGGTTCCCGCCGCGGCGATCCTGGCGGTGGCGGAAGCGCTGGTGACGATCCACCGGGACGAAGGCAACCGCGAGGACCGCAAGCACGCCAGGCTCAAGTACGTGGTGGCGGCCAAGGGAGCCCCCTGGCTGAAAGCGGAACTGGAACGGCGCAGCGGCGTCCCTTTCCAGGACCGGGAACTGCCGCCCTGGAATACCCAGGGGGTGCTCGGCTGGCATTCCCGCGGCGACGGCACCTGGGCCTACGGGGTGCACACCCCCTCCGGCCGCATCGCCGGCCCGCTCAAGCAGGCCCTGAAGGCTCTGGTGTCCACCCACCGGCTGGCGGTCCAGGTCAGCCCGGACCAGGATCTGATCCTCCTGGGCATCCCGGACGGCCAGCGGGAGGCTCTGGTCGCGGCGCTGAGCCAGGCCGGAGCCCGGGAGGCGGATCCCCTGGCCCGCCGGGCCCTGGCCTGCGTCGCCCTGCCTTTGTGCGGCCTGGCCATCACCGAGGCGGAACGGGCCATGCCGGACTTCCTCGGCCTGCTGCGCACCGCCCTGGTCCGCCACGACCGGCTGGAACAGGCGCCGGTGTTCCGGGTCACCGGCTGCGCCAACGGCTGCGCACGCCCCTACAGCGCGGAACTGGCCCTGGTCGGCCAATCGGTGGGCAAGTACGCGGTCTACGCCGGCGGCAGCCCCCACGGCGACCAGTTGGCGTTCGAACTGCGGCAGAAGCTGACCGTGGACCAGCTGCCGGACCTGTTTGAACGCCTGATCTCGGCCTGGGTCGGCCAGGGCCGACCCGGCGAACCGTTCGGGGATTTCGCCCGGCGCCTGGGAGCCGATACCCTCTCCCACCTCCTGGAGCAGGCATGACCACCGCGCAGGAACTCTCCCGCCGCTTTGCCGGCCAGCCACCGGCGGCGATCCTGGCCGCGGCCCTGGAGGCCTTCCCCGACGCCGCCCTGGCCTGTTCCCTGGGCCTGGAGGACGTGGCCCTGGTCCATCTGGCCAGCCAACTGCCCCGTCCGCCCCGGATCTTCGTGCTGGATACCGGCCGGTTGCCGCCGGAAACCTACGACGTGCTGGCCGCTCTGCGCCACCGCTACCAGCTGCCGATCCAGGTCTATTTCCCCCGTGCGGACGCGGTGGAGGCCTTCGTCAACACCAACGGCATCAATTCCTTCCGCGAAAGCCTCGAGCTGCGCAAGACCTGCTGCGGGATCCGCAAGGTGGAGCCCCTGGCCCGGGCCCTGAAGGGGGCGTCGGCCTGGATCGTCGGGCTGCGCCGGGCCCAGGGACCGACAAGGGCCGAGGACCAGCTGTTCGAAACGGACCCCGACCACGGCGGAATCGTGAAGGTCAGCCCGCTGCTGGACTGGAGCCTGGAGCAGGTGCGGGCCTTCGTCCAGGCCGAGCATATCCCCTACAACCCGCTGCACGACCAGGGCTACCCCTCCATCGGCTGCGCGCCCTGCACCCGTGCCGTGGCCGAAGGCGAGGACGAGCGCGCCGGACGCTGGTGGTGGGAAAACCCCGAGCACAAAGAGTGCGGACTTCATCACCGCCCCACCCGAGGAAACCAGCCATGACCCCGCCCACCACCACCCATCCGGCCCTGACCCACCTGGAGACCCTGGAATCCGAAGCCATCCACATCCTGCGGGAGGTGGTGGGCCAGTGCGAGCGGCCCGCCCTGCTGTTCAGCGGCGGCAAGGACAGCGTGGTGCTGCTGCGGCTGGCCGAGAAGGCCTTCCGGCCTGGGCGGTTCCAGTTTCCGCTGGTGCACATCGACACCGGGCACAACTACGCCGAGGTGATCGCCTTCCGCGACCAGCGGGCGACGGAACTGGGCGAGACCCTGATCGTGCGGACCCTGGAGGAAAGCATCGCCAAGGGCAGGGTGGTGCTCCAGCACCCCGGCGAGAGCCGCAACCGCCACCAGAGCGTGACCCTGCTCGACGCCGTGGCCGAATTCAAGTTCGACTGCCTCATCGGCGGCGCCCGCCGGGACGAGGAGAAGGCCAGGGCCAAGGAGCGGATCTTCAGCTTCAGGGACGAATGGGGCCAGTGGGATCCCAAGAACCAGCGCCCGGAATTGTGGAACCTCTACAACGCGAGGATCCATCCCGGCGAGCACATCCGGGCCTTCCCCATCTCCAACTGGACCGAACTGGACGTGTGGCAGTACATCGAACAGGAGCAGCTGCAACTGCCGGTGATCTATTTCGCCCACCAGCGGGAGGTGGTGGTCCAGGCCAACGGCTCCATGCTGCCGGTGACCCCGGTGACCCCCGCCCCGGCCGGTGCCGTGGTGGAGCGGCGCTGGGTGCGCTTCCGCACCGTGGGCGACATTTCCTGCACCGCCCCGGTGCTGAGCCGCGCGGCGACGGTGGCGGACATCATCAAGGAGACGGCCAGCACCGAGCTGACCGAACGGGGCGCGACCCGGCTGGACGACCAGACCGGTGAAGCCTCCATGGAACTGCGCAAGAAGGAGGGTTACTTCTAATGGCTCCAGCACCCCTGACCGACCGCGGCATCCTGAGGTTCCTCACCTGCGGCAGCGTGGACGACGGCAAGAGCACCCTCATCGGCCGGCTCCTGTTCGACAGCAAGATGATCCTGGTGGACACCCTGGACGCCCTGGCCACCAGCAGCCGCAAGCGCGGCATGGAGGAAGTCGACCTGAGCCTGCTCACCGACGGCCTGCAGGCGGAGCGGGAGCAGGGCATCACCATCGACGTGGCCTACCGCTACTTCAGCACCGGCACCCGGAAGTACATCCTGGCCGACGCCCCCGGCCACGAGCAGTACACCCGCAACATGGTCACCGGCGCCTCCACCGTGGACCTGGCCATCGTCCTGATCGACGCCCGCAAGGGCATCCTGCCCCAGACCCGCCGGCACATGACCCTGGCCCACCTCATGGGCCTGCGTCACGTGGTGGTGGCCATCAACAAGATGGATCTGGTGGACTGGAGCGAGGACGTCTACCGGGGCATCCAGCGGGACGTGGAGGCCTTCGCCCTGCGCCTGGGCCAGACCGGCCTGGTGTTCCTGCCCATGAGCGCCCTGAAGGGCGACATGGTGGTGGAACGGGGCGAGCGGCTGCCCTGGTATGACGGCCCGACCCTGATGGCCCTGCTGGAGGGCGTGGACCTGGACCCGGAGAGCCACAGCGCTCCGTTCCGGTTTCCGGTCCAGCTGGTCTGCCGCCCGCGCACCGAAGGCCTGCGGGACTATCGCGGCTTCATGGGCCGGGTGGAGAGCGGCCAGATCAACCTGGGCGACGCCATCACCGTCCTGCCCAGCGGCGTGAAGACCCGGGTCGCCGGCATCGAACTGCTGGGCCGCCAGCTGGAATCGGCGGTGTCCGGCCAGAGCGTCACCCTCCTCCTGGAGGACGAGGTGGACATCTCCCGGGGCGACCTGCTGGCGGGCAGCGCCGCCGCCCCCACCCCCACCCGGGAGGTGATGGCCACCCTATGCTGGCTCAGCGAGCGCCCCCTGGACGGGTCGGCCAGGCTGCTGCTGCAGCACGGCACCCGCACCGTGCGGGCCAAGGTCAACCAGATCCTCGGCCGGCTGGACCTCCAGACCCAGGAGCACCTCCCGGCCCAGGAACTGCAGATGAACGACATCGCCACCGTCAGCCTGCGCCTGCAGCAGCCGATCTCGCCCGATCCCTACGCCAGGGTGCGCAGCGGCGGCGCCTTCATCCTGGTGGAGGAGACCAGCAACGCCACCGTGGCCGCGGGTCTGGTGCTGGAGCCCGAGATCTTCTAGCAACCGTAAGGTCGCAAGCGACCTGACGGTTGCCAGGCGGCCGAGCCGGCCCTCCCGTTCCCTAGCCTCTCCCCCTCCAGCCCCGTTCCTTGAAAGGCCCACCATGCCCACCCGACCGAACCCCCTCCGCCGGATCCTGTTGGGCTGCCTGCTGGCCCTTGGCCCCACCCTGCTTCAGGCCGCCCAGCCCACCCTGCTCAACGTCTCCTATGACCCCACCCGGGAGTTCTACCAGGACTTCAACGCCACCTTCGCCAGGAACTGGAAGGCCCGCACCGGCCAGGACGTGACCATCAACCAGTCCAATGGCGGCAGCGGCAAGCAGGCCCGGGCGGTGCTGGACGGCCTCCAGGCCGACGTGGTCACCCTGGCCCTGGCCTACGATATCGACGCCCTGGCCGAAAAGGGCCACCTGCTGCCGGCCGATTGGCAGAAGCGGCTGCCGCACAACAGCACCCCCTGCACCTCCACGGTGCTGTTCCTGGTGCGCAAGGGCAACCCCAAGGGCATCCATGACTGGCCCGACCTGATCAAGCCCGGGCTCCAGGTGATCGTGCCCAATCCCAAGACCAGCGGCGGCGCCCGCTGGAACTACCTGGCCGCCTACGGCGCCGCCCTGAAGCAGAACGGCGGCGACCCGGCCAAGGCCAAGGCCTACATCACCGCCTTCTACCACAACGTGCCAGTGCTGGACAGCGGCGCCCGGGGCTCCACCACCACCTTCATCGAGCGGGGCCTGGGCGACGTGCTGGTGACCTGGGAGAGCGAAGCCTACCTGGCCCTGAACGGCCCCATGCGGGACAAGTTCGAGATCGTGGTGCCCAGCGTGAGCATCCTGGCCGAACCGCCGGTGGCGGTGGTGGACAAGGTGGTCCAGCGCCGGGGCAGCGCCGCCCTGGCCAAGGCCTACCTGGACTACCTCTACAGCGACGAAGGGCAGTGGCTGGCCGCCAAGCACCACTTCCGGCCCTGGAACGAGAAGGCCCTGGCCGCCGCCGGCCACCCCTTCCCCAAGGTCAAGCTGTTCACCGTGGACGAGCTGTTCGGCGGCTGGAGCAAGGCCCACGCCACCCACTTCGCCGACGGCGCCCTGTTCGACCAGATCAGCGCGGGGCACTAGATGGCCCGTAAACTGCCCGGCTTCCGCCTGAGCCTGGGCCTGACCATGGTCTGGCTCGGCCTCCTGGTCCTGCTGCCCCTGGCGGCCCTGGTGCTCAAGGCCGCCTCGGCCACCCCGGCCCAGATCTGGGCCGTGCTCTGCAATCCGCGGGTGCTGGCCGCCCTGCGGCTCAGCCTGCTGGCCTCCCTGGCGGCGGCCTCGGTGAACCTGGTGTTCGGAACCCTGCTGGCCTGGGTGCTGGTGCGCTACCGGCTGCCCGGCGGCGGCCTGCTGGACGCCCTGGTGGACCTGCCGTTCGCCCTGCCCACCGCCGTGGCCGGCATCGCCCTCACCAAGATCTACATGCCGGACGGCTGGCTGGGCCGGTTCCTGCCGTTCAAGGTCGCCTTCACCCCGGTGGGCGTGTTCGTGGCGCTGGTGTTCATCGGCCTGCCGTTCGTGGTGCGCACGGTCCAGCCAGTGCTGCTGGAACTGCCGCCCGAAGAGGAGGAGGCCGCCGCCTGCCTGGGCGCCTCCCGCGCCATGACCCTGTTCCGGGTGGTGCTGCCCCATCTGCGGCCGGCGCTCTGCACCGGCTTCGCCCTGGCCCTGGCCCGGGGCATGGGCGAATACGGCAGCGTGATCTTCATCAGCGCGAACCTGCCGTTCCACACGGAAATCCCGCCCCTGCTCATCATCGCCCGGCTGGAGCAGTACGACTACCTGGGCGCCACCGTGATCGCCTGCATCCTGCTGGTGATCTCCTTCATCCTGCTGTTCGCCCTGCAGGGCCTGCAGCGCGGTTCGCTCAAGGGGGCCGGCCATGTCTGAAACCCATCCGGTCCTGGCCCGAACCGAACCCAGGGCGGTCCGGGTGGCGCTGGTGCTGGCGGCCCTGGCCTTTCTGGGCTGCTTTCTGGTGGTGCCCCTGGCGGCGGTGTTCTTCGAGGCCCTGGCCCAGGGCTGGCGGGTCTACCTGGCCTCCCTGCGCGAACCCGAAGCCTGGGCGGCGATCCGGCTCACCCTCACCGCCACCCTGGCCGCGGTGCTGCTGAACACCAGCTTCGGCCTGGCCGCGGCCTGGGTGCTGGGCAAGTTCGAGTTCCCCGGGCGCCGGCTGCTGGCCACCCTCATCGACATCCCGTTCGCGGTCTCGCCGGTGGTGGCCGGGCTGATGTTCATGCTCCTGTTCGGCGCCCAGGGCTGGCTGGGGCCATGGCTGATCGACCGGGACATCCGCATCGCCTTCGCCCTGCCGGGCATCATCCTGGCCACCACCTTCGTCACCTTTCCGTTCGTGGCCCGGGAGCTGGCCCCGGTGTTCCAGGCCCAGGGCGGGGAGCAGGAGGAGGCCGCACGCATGCTGGGCGCCTCGGGCTGGCAGACCTTCTGGCGGGTGAGCCTGCCGGGAGCCAAGTGGGGCCTGGCCTATGGGGTCATCCTCTGCACCGCCCGGGCCATGGGCGAGTTCGGCGCGGTGTCGGTGGTCTCGGGCCACATCCGGGGCGTGACCAACACCCTGCCGCTCCATATCGAGGCCCTCTACAACGAATACCAGTTCTCCGCCGCCTTCGCCTGCGCCTCCCTGTTGAGCCTTTCGGCCCTGGCCACCATCGGCCTCAAGGCCTGGGTCGGACGGCGCAAGAGCGAACGCCCCACCGCACCCGGGAGCGCCCGATGAGCATCCATCTCCAAGCCATCACCAAGCAGTTCGGCGCCTTCACCGCCCTGGACCGGGTCAGCCTGGACATCCCCGACGGCCAGCTGGTGGCCCTGCTGGGCCCCTCCGGTTCCGGCAAGACCACGCTGTTGCGGATCCTGGCCGGACTGGAGCTGCCCGACGCCGGCGCGGCCCTGGTTTCCGGCGGCGGCGACCGCAGGGTGGGGTTCGTGTTCCAGCACTACGCCCTGTTCAAGCACATGACGGTGTTCGAGAACGTGGCCTTCGGCCTGAAGGTAAGGCCCAGGCGGGAACGCCTGTCCCGGGCCGGGATCCGGGCCAAGGTGCAGGAGATCCTGGACACGGTGCAGCTGGGCTGGGCCGGGCCGCGCATGCCGGACCAGCTGTCCGGGGGCCAGCGCCAGCGGGTCGCCCTGGCCCGGGCCCTGGTGATCGAGCCGCAGGTGCTGCTGCTGGACGAACCGTTCGGCGCCCTGGATACCCAGGTGCGCAAGGACCTGCGCCGCTGGCTGCGGCGGCTGCACGACCAGACCGGGATCACGTCGGTGTTCGTCACCCATGACCAGGAGGAGGCCCTGGAGGTGGCCGACCGGATCGTGGTCCTGAACCACGGCCGGATCGAGCAGGACGGCAGCCCCCAGGAGGTCTACGAAAAGCCCGCCTCGGCCTTCGTCTACCAGTTCCTGGGCCAGGTCAACCGGGTGCGCGGGCGGATGGTGGACGGCAACCTGGCCATCGGCGGCGCCTCCCTGTCGGTGACCACCGACACCCTGCAGGAGGGGACCCAGGCCGCGGCCTACCTGCGGCCCCACGATCTCCAGGTGGGCTTGACCGAGGTCCAGGGCGCCCTTCCCGCCCTGATCCGGCGCATCCATCTGGCCGGCCCCTACGCCAGGGTGCAGCTGGAGGTGCTGCACGACGCCACCGAACTGGAAGCCCACGTCACCCAGGAGGAGATGGGCCGGCTGCAGCTCCAGCCCGGCCAGATCGTCTACGCACTGCCCCGGCGCCTGGACGTGTTCCCGGACACCGTGGCCCCGGCCGACGCCGACTATGTGATCTGAACGGCGGTCAGGGCGTCTCCGCCCCGGCCTCGGGGCGGAAGACACGAGGGGGTGATGGCCCCGAGGGCGGGGAAGGCGGTGGGGCCTTGGCGGCGCCCCGGAAAAGGGGCGGGGGTGATGAGGGTGGCGATGGTGCCGGTGCGAATGATGGTGCCGGTGGGATGGCGGATGGTGGCGATGGCGGTGGCCGGGGAGCCTGGGCCTGGACGGCGGCGAACCCGCCGGCCGGAACCGCGCCGCCAGGAACTCCGCCACCTGCCCCGGATCGTCCGCGAAGGCCGCATGGCCCGCCCCCGCCAGGTCCCGGACCGGAACTCCCAGGGCTGAAACCCTCCGCAGGTCATCCCCCTGGATCCCTCAGGCCACCACGTTCAGGGTGAAGCTCAGGCTGCCCTTGCCGGTATTGGCGAAGGCATAGGGCCGGTCCGAGGGGAAGGCGATGGAATCCCCGGCCTTGAGCACCTGGGTCCCGGGCTCCCGTTCCAGGGTGAGTTCGCCCCGGATCACGTAGACCATCTCCCGGTAGCCCGGCAGATCCGGTTCCCCCTGATAGCGGTCGCCCTCAGCGACCGTCCACTTCCACAGCTCCACCGTCCGCCGGGCGGGGAAGCTTTGCAGCAATTCCACCTTGGTGCCCGGACGGCTGCCCTGCCAGAGTTGCAGGCCCTTCTCGGGCAGGCCGGCGCCAGCCCCTTCCAGGGCCGGGTGGTCGTTCACCAGCTCCGAAAAGGTGAGGTTGAAGGCGGCGGCGATGTGGCCCAGGGTGGCCAGGCTGACGTTGCTTTCCCCGCTCTCGATCATCCCGATCATGCGCCGGCTCAGGTCGGACCGGTCCGCCAGCTCCTGCTGGCTCCATTTCAAGGAGCGCCGTTGGCTCGCGACCTTGTGGGAAATGGCCCCCAGCAGCTTCTTCGGGTCAAACGGCATGAACACCTCAATGGGAAATATATTGCGCATCCAGCGCTATGGGCATTATACTGCTCATAACCGAGGGAACAACCCGGAGGGTTGGGCCATCCCCATGGTCGACCCTTTCCCTTCCAGTCTCAACAACTCCGTCATTCACCCAGGCCCCGCCCGCAGGGCGCGCGGCCCATGTCATGATCTCGTAGCACCAGGCTGGGGAAAACCCGGCTTCCGACCCTGAAGAGGAGACCCCATGCCCCAGCAGACCGCCAGCAAATCCACCCCCTACATCGAGCAGGAAGATCGGTACGGTGCCCACAACTACCATCCCCTGGATGTGGTCTGCACCCACGGCGAGGGGGTCCACCTCACCGACGTGGACGGCAAGCGCTACATGGATTTCCTGGCCGCCTACTCGGCCGTGAACCAGGGCCACAACCACCCGCGCATCGCCGAGGCCATGATCAAGCAGATCCGCACCCTCGCCCTCACCAGCCGCGCCTTCCGCAACGACCAGTTCCCGCCCCTGCTGGAGAAATTGTGCCGGGTCACCGGGTTCGAGAAGGCGCTGCTCATGAACAGTGGCGCCGAGGCGGTGGAAACCGCGCTCAAGGCCATGCGCAAGTGGGCCTACGATGTGAAGGGCATTGACTATCCCAAGGCCGAGATCATCGTCGCCGAAGGCAATTTCCACGGCCGCACCACCACCATCATCGGCTTCAGCACCGACCCGGACAGTACCAGCCGGTTCGGTCCGTTCACCCCGGGCTTCAAGATCGTGCCCTACGGCGACCTCGAGGCCGTGGCCGCGGCCATCACCCCCAACACCGCCGGCATCTTCATGGAGCCGATCCAGGGCGAGGGCGGCGTGCTGATCCCGCCCGCCGGCTACCTCAAGGGGCTGCGCGAACTGGCCGACCGGAACCACTGCCTGCTGGTCCTGGACGAAATCCAGTCCGGCTTCGGCCGCACCGGCAAGCTGTTCGCCTTCGAGCACGAGGGCATCCGCCCGGACGGCATCACCGTGGGCAAGGCCCTGAGCGGCGGCTTCTACCCGGTGAGCGCATTCCTGTCCTCGGCCGCGGTCATGGACGTGTTCACCCCGGGTATCCATGGCTCCACCTACGGCGGCAACCCCCTGGCCTGCGCCGTTGCCTCCGCCGCCCTGGACGTGCTGATCGACGAGAAGCTGGTGGCCCGGTCCGCCGAACTGGGGCTGCACTTCAAGGCCCGGCTGGAAGGCATCAAGTCCAAGAAGGTTAAGGCCATCCGCTGCCTGGGCCTGTGGGCGGGAATCGACCTCACCGATGACGCCGGCCCGGCCAAATCCTATTGCCTTGCCCTCAAGGATCGCGGCATGCTCTGCAAGGACACGCATATCCGGACGATCCGGCTGGCCCCCCCGCTCGTCATCACCCGAGAGCAGATCGACTGGGCGGTGGACCAGCTGGAAGCAGTGCTCGGTTAAGGATCTGGACAAAAAAAGGAGCAGGATCATGGCGGAAAAAAAGAAGGCAGCCAAGGCCATCAACCTCAAGGGCAGGAGTTTCCTGACCCTCATGGACTTCTCGGTGGAGGAAGTGCGCCACCTGCTCGACCTGTCCCGGAAGCTCAAGGCCAAGAAGCGCAAGGGCCTGCGCAAGCCCCTGCTCGAGGGCAAGAACATCGTCCTGCTGTTCGAGAAGGCCTCGACCCGCACCCGCTGCGCGTTCGAGGTGGCCGCCCTGGACGAGGGCGCCCACGTGACCTTCCTGGACAGCGGCAGTTCCCAGGTGGGCAAGAAGGAATCCCTGGAGGACAGCGCCAAGGTGCTGGGCCGGTTCTTCGACGGCATCGAGTACCGGGGCTACAAGCAGCAGGTGGTGGAGGACCTGGCCCGGTTCTCCGGAGTCCCGGTGTGGAACGGCCTCACCGATGTGGATCACCCCACCCAGATCCTGGCCGACTTCCTCACCATCGAGGAGCACCTGGACAAGCCCCTGAACAAAGTGAAGCTGGTGTTCGCCGGGGACATCCGCAACAACATGGCCTATGCCCTGATGTACGGCGCCGCCAAGACCGGCATGCACTTCCTCGGCCTGGGCCCCAAGGAGCTCTATCCCAGCGAAGAGGTCATGATCCGGGCCCAGGAGGCGGCCCGGATCACCGGCGCCACCATCGAGGTTTCCGACGACCTGGCCGCGGTCCAGGGCGCCGACGTCATCTACACCGACGTCTGGGCCTCCATGGGCGAAGAGGACCAGATCCCCGAGCGGGTCCGGCTGCTGACACCGTACAAGGTCACCATGGACATGATCCAGAAGACCGGGAACCCCGACCTGATCTTCCTGCACTGCCTGCCTGCCTTCCACGACTTCGAGACCAAACTGGCCAGCGAGATGCGGGACAAGGGCTACGACATCCGGGAAGTGACCGACGAGGTGTTCCGCAGCAAGCACTCGGTGGTGTTCGACCAGGCCGAGAACCGAATGCACACCATCAAGGCGGTGATGGTCGCGACGCTCTGACGTCCTCCCCAGGGGCGATTCGCGGGAACTGCGGTCCTCAGGGGGAACCCGTCAGTTCCCGATCGGCAACCGTACCAGGAAGCAGGAGCCCTCCCCGGGGGCGCTCTCCACGCCGAGGGTGCCCTGGTGCGCTTCCACCGCCAGTTTGCAGAAAGGCAGGCCCAGCCCGGTAGAGGCCCAGCCCGCCTGGCCCTTGCCCTCCACCTGATTGCCAGGGCCGGTCACCGGGGCACAGATGGCGATAATCGGGTAATTCAAGAAGCTTGAGAAGACAGGTTCGCTGACGACAGCCCTGCCCGTGCTGACCACCTTTTGGACGGATTCGCGATCCGCATGATCGGCACCGCGCCGCCCACGCGCCACCGGTAAAACAGCCAAGACCGCGGCATCCCGCCCGCAAACGGTTATATCGCCAGTAAATATTTGCAGCAGGGGAGATTGTTGAGCCAGGAAGGCTTGGACATAGCCCCCGTCGCCCAGGCGCGTAACATCCAAATGCCCGGCTACCTCATTTATTATACTTAATTTTTCATTTATTTTATATCCAATTTGAGCGGCAAGTAATTTTGCGACCGTTTGCTGCTAATGCAGAACAAAGGCTTGCTGCTTCCTCGATTGGAAGATCCCCGCATAGAAGAACTCTCCCCAGATAAACATCAAGCACAGCGCCAAAGAAGACAAAACAAGCTTAAACCTAAGTTATTTAATCCATAAATTCTTACCAGCAGGACTATGCAATAAGAGAGCCATTGACCTAGTTCTTTCCAATTGATAACCATATTAATTTTAATACTATTTTTCCAACTTGAATACGACCATCCGTCATGTGTGGCCCTCCCATGTCAAGCAACCGCCATCCCGATTTTTGTGGAAACTGAACTGATTGTAGCGACCGATCGCCTTTGCGCACGTCAGGAATTCGAACTTGGACGAATCAGGGTTCTGGACAGCACCCCTGTACCCGCAATCGACACCCAGGTTCAATTCAATGAACCTCAGCCGCCCGGGGCGGACCAATGCGCATCCCTGCTCCCATTGAGACAACCATGCGATCCCAAGTGTCCAATGGAGGTGAATAAATAATTCAAAAAATTAAGTAGGAAATTTTGACTTTCATTCGGACTTTTTCAGGGCACCCATTCCCCCCTTGGCAACGTCCCCAAGGGAAGGCTCGCTCGACAAGCGCTCATATCCCCAGGGCGGCGCGAGGGGATTGCGTCCATTCATGAAAGAATGGCAAATCATGAATCTCAACCGCTTACCTCTCCTGGCCCTGATCTTCCTGGCCCCGCCCGCCTGGTCCTTCGACCTGACCCTGAAGAACTCTCCGGTCCAGGTCTTCTTCAGCCCGCGCGGCGGCTGCACCGAGGCGATCGTGGCCACGGTGGGCGCGGCCCGGAAGTCGATCCTGGTCCAGGCCTACACCTTCACCTCGGCGCCCATCGCCGGAGCGCTCAAGGCCGCCCATGACCGGGGCGTGGACGTGCGCATCCTACTCGATAAGAGCCAGGAAACGGAGCACTACAGCAGTGAGACCTTCCTGCTGCATGCGGCAATCCCCACCTGGATCGACCGGGTCCATGCCATTGCCCACAACAAGGTGATGGTGATCGACGGGGAGACGGTCATCACCGGATCCTTCAACTTCACCAAGGCGGCGGAGGAACACAATGCCGAGAACCTGATGGTGATCAAGGACCACAATCTGGCGGCACTCTACGCGGACAACTGGGAAAGCCACCGGAAGCATTCCCAGGCGTGCCCGGTGGCTGCTCCGTAGCGTCACTTCATGGAATGCAGGCCAATCATGTTGCCTTCGGTGTCCAGCACCAGGGAAATATGTCCGTACTCGCCGATGGCCATCTTGGAGCGCTGGACCCTTCCTCCGGCCCCGGCCGCCCGGGCTTCCTCCACCGCGCAGTCCTCGCAGTGGAAATACACCACGGTCGAGTTGCCCCCGGACGGGAATCCCGCCATCTTCACCAGAGCCCCGGGAGCGCCGTAGCTGTTCATGTCCCCCGGGAACGACCACAGCTCCATATCCGCCCCGGGTCCGTGCAGGGCCTGCAACTGCACCAGGAACACGGACTGGTAGAACTGCTTGGCGCGGGCCATGTCCTGCACGTAGATCTCGAACCAGCCGACGGGGTTGCTCATGGGGGGGTGGCCTCCGGGAAGAGTGGGTGGGTGGCAATCCAATATAAGCAGGCAGGACGGCAGCCGCCAGGTTTCCAGGAAAAATCAGAGGGCCGGACCGGCCACCCCAGGGACCTCGATCCCGAATCCGGCATTGCGGGCATGGAGCATGGCGAAAGCCACGGTGCAGCCCATTCCTCACCCAGGCGCCGAGGCTCGGGTCCGGGAGGTGCTGAGTCTGGACAAGGACAGCAAGATCTACCTCGGGGGCCCATGCTACCCACCGGCGGCTTGCCCCCTGCGGCGAGCCTGGAGCGCACCTGGATCTGCTTCAGAGCCTGAGACCGTTTCGGATTAGCCAAGAAATCCAGGTTCACTCTCGTTCACCCGCACCTTGTCCCGTCGGTTTGAATCCCTTTCGTCTTGAGGCTGTCCCCGGGTCCTTTCAAGGTCTCGACGACCTTGCCATCGAAGGATTTGAATTCGAGCGAGCCCAGGGACTTGCTACGAACCCAACCTGATCAACCCGGGGTCAAGGGCGGTCCAGGGCCGCCCGAAGGAAGGCCATGACCAGGGGATGCGGCTGGCCGGGCAGGGAGCGCATCTGGGGCACGAACAGGGTCCCCAGGAAGAAGGGGTGCTCCGGCAGTTCAATCACCCGGATCTCCCCCTCCGCATCCGAGCCGGAGACCCGCAACGGCCCGGACCGGAACAGCGGGACGAAGCGCGGGTTGACCCCGAAATTGCAGTAGTACTGCTCCGTGGCGGCCTCGGCCCCATAGATCGCGGCGATCCGGGAGCCCGGAACGAAGGTCAGCGGCAGCTCCCGCCCGGCCAGGCTGCAGGCCAGGTGCGAGATGAACAGGTCCGAGGCGTAGGGATCGTATTCGGCGTGGTGAGCGTCCTGGACCCCGAGCACATTCCGGGCATATTCCAGGATCATGTGCTGGAAGCCGCCGCAGGTGCCCAGGCAGGGCACCTCGGTTTCCCGGGCGTGACGGATGGCCCTGAGGGTCCTGCCCAGGTTCTTGTATGGGCTTCCCGGGGCAATCCAGAGCGCGGAGTGGTGTTCGACCATTTCTTCATCGAGCGCTTCCGTGGACAGCCAGCGCCCCTCCACCGCCACCCCCAAGGCCGTGCTCGCATGGGCCAGGGCGGCCTGGGTCGCCAGGTGGGGCGGGAACGTGGGGCTGAATTCTCCGATCAGGGCGATAGGCTTCATCGGGCCGCTCCCGGGACGATGGCGAAGGCCCGCACCGGGAAGGTGCCCATCCCCTCCACCCGCGGCGGCGCCGCATGGAAGCGGAACCCCTGGACCGGCAGCTGGTCCAGCCCGGTCAGATGCTCCACCACCGGGATCCCCGCCGCCAGCAGGGCCGAGTGCACCGGCCGGGCCCCGTCGCCGGTGTCGTCGATGTTGAGCGAATCGATCCCCACCAGGGCGGCGCCCTGGCCCACCAGCCAGGAGGCCGCGTCCGCGGTCAGGAACGGATGCCCCGTGCCGTATTGCCCGGTGCCCCAATGCCGGTCCCAGCCGGTGTGGACCAGCACGGCCTTGCCGACGAGGTCGAACGGCAGGAATGCTTCCCGCGGAATAGCCCGCTGGGCGCTCCCGACCACCCGGACCACCAGGCCCCGGAGATTGGCCAGGGATGCCAGGGAAACTCCGGCCAGATCGGCGTCGTCGCCGTAGCGGTGGAAGGGCGTGTCCAGGTAGGTGCCGGTATTGGCCACCATGTTGATCCGGCCGATGTGGAACTCGCAGCCCGGCGCGTAGACCGCGTGGGAGGCTTCCCGGGCCAGATGGGCGCTGACCTCCGGGCCGGGCAGATCCAGCCGGAAGCCCCGGGCCTGGAGGCTTCCGCCGTTCAGAAAGGTCACGTCTGCATCGAACTGAACTCGCCAGTCTTCGGTCATGAGGGATGCCCTCCGCCATTCAGTGTAATTAAACCTTTCGTTAAATTTGAGTGAACCTGGTGATCGCCGCCCTGGGCGAAGCGGCCCGGGTGAGGGGGCTGGTCACCAAAGTCGATACCCAACCGCGACCCGGCACGCCATGAATGGACCCCCCCGGCAGTGGGGCCGCTATGCTGACGGAGTCCCTTGAAGGAGATCCCCATGCTCAAGACCAACGAATACTTCGACGGCAACGTGAAGTCCATCGGCTTCCAGGCCGCGGACGGACCGGCCACGGTAGGCGTGATGGCACCGGGCGAATTCGAGTTCGCCACCTCGACCCGGGAACTCATGCAGGTGGTCAGCGGCGAGTTGGTGGTCAAGCTGCCCGGAAGCGAGGCCTGGGAAACCTTCGGCCCGGGCAAGTCCTTCACCGTCGCCGCCGGCCAGAAGTTCCAGCTGCGGGTGGCGGCGGCTGCGGCCTACCTCTGTCACTACCGGTAACCGGAACGGCTGCGGCCAGCCCCCCGGGCTGCCTTATGATGGAGCGGGGGGGTGACCGCGCGTGGCGGAGCGATTCTGCACACTTGAAAGCCTGGCGGGACTTCCGGAGGATCAGCGGGCCGTGCTCATGGGGCTTGCCGGGCTGGGGCTGCCCACCAGCAACAGCCATCTGGCCAAGGTCATGGCCGAAGCGGGCGGCTTCCCCCAGGCCCGGGCCTGGGCCGCCAATCCCAGGCGGATCCAGGAGATCCTGGCCGAGCTCCAGGCCGGGGGCCTGGCCCAGTCCAGCGGCCGGGGCTACTGGAGCTGCACCGAGCTGAGCCTGGAGTCCGCGGCCCGCCTGGCCTTCGCCAAGGGCATGCTGCGCCGGCTGCACTCTGGCGCCGTGGCCGGCTCCGGCTACGGCTCGGTGGTGGCGGACGCCAGGCTGCGCTGCCGGGCGGAACTGCGGCTGGCGTTCCTGGAGGGCGACCACGAGCGCTGGCTGCCGCTCCGGGAAACCTTCGCCCAGACCTTCGGCGCGACGATCCGGTTCCGGGATCCGCTGGCGCTCATCTGCGGCGGGCCGTTCGAACCCGCCTGGTTCGCGGCCCTGGATCCCGGCGCCCAGGCCTACGGCTGCCAGGCTCTGCTCATGGACCAGGTGCTCCTGGGCCTGCGCTCGCCGGCCTTTTTCGACTGGCTGGACGCCCAGGCCAAGACCCCCCGCCCCACTCCGGCCGCCCCCTCCATCATGCTGTTCCTGGCGCTCCAGGGACGGTCCCGGGAAACCGGGGCATGGACCGGCGTGCAGAGCCAGGCCATGCGCAACGGCTATGCCTGGCCGGCCCTGGAAGCCCTGGCCGCCCTGGCCGAGGGGAATCCGGCCCGGGCCGCGGCCGGGTTTGCGGAAAGCGCCGCCCGCCTGCAGAAGGCCACCCGCAAGCGCAACGTCACCCTGCCGGGCCTGTTCGAACCGTTCCACGTCCTCGCCCTGCTGGGCACCCGGGATCCCGGAGCCCTGCGCCTGGCCCAGGACCGGATCGAACGGCTGGAGCGCCGGGACTGGGATGATCCCCTGCGTCCGGCCGCGGGGATCCTGCGCCGGCTGGCCCAGGTCCGGGCCGGAGCCCAGGTGGAACCGCGCAAGACCGACATCCTGGCCCCCATCACCGCCAAGACCACCCCGCTCACCCTGTTCCTGGAGGCGCTGGGCGCCTACCTGGCCGGGGAGACCCTGGCCCGGGAGCTTCCGGAGCGGGTGAAGCGGGTCTGCGAGCCCCTGCCCCTGGCCTGGTTCACGGCGGAAATGACCGAACTGCAGAACCGACTCCTGGGCCGGCCCGACCGGCCCAGCCCGCTGCTGGACCTGATCCCCCGGGAGGCCCCCTGGGAGCGGGCGCTGGAGAGCCTGGAGCAGCTGGGGATCCCCGAGCCGAAACCGGCCGGTCCGGCCAAGGCCTTGCGCCTGGCCTGGTTCGTGACCCCGGACTCCTGGAAGCCGGACCAGGCCAAGGTCGAGGCTCGGGAGCAGAAACAGGACGGCAAAGGCCAGTGGACTCGCGGCCGCCCAGTCAGCCTGGCCCGGCTGCGGGAGGAAACCCGGATGTTCGATTACCTCACCCCCCAGGACCTCAAGGTCATCGGCTGCATCCGGGCCGACCGGGAGTACTTCGGGGCGGTGGCCTACGCCATGGACGGAGCCAGGGCCCTCCCGGCCCTGGTCGGCCATCCCCACCTGAACTGGGTGGAGGATGACCAGGCGGTGGAGACTGAACTTTTGGAGGGACAGCCGGAACTGCGGGTGAAGCAGGCCGGGACCGCCCTGGAGCTGAGCCTGGATCCCCTGCCCGGACGCAGCTCCCTGCTGGTGCGGGTCGAAGGCCCCCGCCGGCGCCGGGTGTTCGTGTTCACCGACCTGCACCGACGGCTGTGCGAACTGCTGGGTGACGGTCTGGTGGTACCGGTTTCGGCCCAGGACCGGGTGCTCCGGTCCCTGGCCGCGGTGGCGCCCCTGGTGCCGGTCCACTCCGACCTGGGCATCGGCGCGGAGGCTTCGGTCCGGGCCGGCCTGGAACCGGTGGCGGGCCGGCCCGAACCCACCCTGGTGCTGCTGCCCGCCGGATCGGGGCTGAGGGTCCAGGCCCGGGTCTACCCCCTGGCCGGCGGCGCCGCCCACCTTCCCGGCCAGGGCGCCACCTCGCTCATGCTGGAGCAGGATGGCCGGCGCCTGCTGGTACGGCGGGAACTCAAGGCTGAAACCCGGGCGCTGGACGCGGTGCTGGCGGAGTTGCCGGCCCTGGATCCGGAGGCCAGCGAGAACCAGGAATGGCTCCTGCAGGATCCCGAGCGCTGCCTGGACCTGCTGCTGCAGTTGGAGGCGGTCAAGGACCGGGTCCCGGTGCTCTGGCCCGAAGGCCAGCACCTCCAGGCCCCCAAATCCCTGGGTCCGGAATCGCTGCGGCTCAAGGTGACCGCGGCCACCAACTGGCTGGAGCTGGACGGCAAACTGCAGGTGGACCCGGAGCGGGTGCTGGACCTCAAGACCACCCTCGCCCTGCTGGAAGCCAATCCGGGCCGGTTCATCCCCCTGGGCGACGGGACCATCCTCTCCCTCACCCAGGCGTTCCGCCGCCGGCTCCAGGACCTGGGCGCCCTGGGCGAGCTGCGGGGGACCAGCCTGCGCCTGGCCACCGTGGCCGCCCTGGGGCTGGAGGAGCTGGGCCTGGGCACCCTGGAGGGCGACCGGGCCTGGAAGGTCCGGCTGGCCGGGATCCGCAAGGCCATGGCCCTGGACCCGCCGCTGCCCCCCGGGCTGGAGGCGGAGCTGCGCCCTTACCAGGCCGAGGGCTACCGCTGGATGGCGCGGCTGGCCCAGGCCGGCTTCGGGGCCTGCCTGGCCGACGACATGGGCCTGGGCAAGACCCTCGAGGCCCTGGCCCTGCTGCTGGCCCGGGGCGGCCAGGGCCCGGCCCTGGTGGTCGCCCCCACCAGCGTGTGCGCCAACTGGGAGCTGGAGGCGGCCCGGTTCGCCCCGGGCCTGCGGGTGCTGTCGCTGGCCGGCGGCGACCGGGCCGCCCTGCTCGACCAGGCCGGCCCCATGGACCTGGTCATCGCCAGCTACGCCCTGCTGCACCTGGAGGGCGAACGGCTGCAGCGGATCCCATGGGCCACGGTGGTCCTGGACGAGGCCCAGAACATCAAGAACGCCTTCACCAAGCGCAGCCAGAGCGCCATGGCGCTCAAGGCCGACTTCCGCCTGGTGCTGAGCGGCACCCCCATGGAGAACCACCTGGGGGAACTCTGGAACATCTTCCGCTTCCTCAACCCCGGCCTGCTGGGCTCCCTGGAGCAGTTCCAGCGGCGCTACCAGGTTCCGGTGGAGCGGGACCAGGATCCCGAGGCGCTGCGCCGGCTCAAGCGCCTCACCGGCCCGTTCCTGCTGCGCCGGACCAAGGCCCAGGTGCTGGAGGAGCTGCCGCCCCGCACCGAGATCACCCTGGAGCTGGAGCCCGGCAAGGCCGAGGCGGCCTTCCTGGAGGCCATGCGGATCCGCAGCCTGGAACAGCTGGACCAGGCGGTCGCCGGCGAAGGCCAGGCCATGCTGGTCCTGGCGGCGATCACCAAGCTGCGCCGGGCCTGCTGCTCCCCGGAACTGGCCCACCCCGGCATCGGCATCCCCGGTTCCAAGCTGGAGGCGTTCCTGGAACTGGTGGCCGAAATCCGCGACAACGGCCACCGGGCCCTGGTGTTCAGTCAGTTCGTGGACCACCTGGCCCTGCTCCGGACCAGCCTGAACCGGCTGGGGATCCCGTACCACTACCTGGATGGCTCCACCCCAGCCAAGGAACGGGCGAGGGCGGTGGCCGCCTTCCAGCAGGGCGACCGGGCCCTGTTCCTCATCAGCCTCAAGGCCGGAGGCACCGGCCTGAACCTCACCGGGGCGGACTATGTCATCCACATGGATCCCTGGTGGAACCCCGCGGTGGAGGACCAGGCCTCGGACCGGGCCCACCGCATCGGCCAGACCCGCCCGGTCACCATCTACCGGCTGGTGCTCAAAGGCACCATCGAGCAGAAGATCGTCAGCCTCCACGCCCAGAAACGTCAGCTGGCCGACCGCTTGCTCGAGGCGACCGGAGCCGCGATCAGGCTGGATGCCGCCGGCCTGCTGGAACTGTTGAGGAATTAGGCAAGCATTTCAACAGCAATCATTTACACTACTTATTCGGATCCGGACCCGGGCCATCCGGCCTGGAGATTGCCGATCCCGGCCTTTGAATCCATTATTAAGGGGTCGGCCGACCTCGGCCCCCGATCCATTGGAAAGGCATCCATGGCACCCGCAATCCCATCCCAGCGCGCCCGGTTACAGACCGCGATCCTTTCCATCGTCGTGGGCTGCGTGATCCTGGGCATGAAATACCTGGCCTTCCACGTTTCCCAGTCGGCCGCGCTCAAATCCGACGCCATCGAGAACGTGGTGAACGTGGTGGCGGCGGTGTTCGCCCTGGGCGCGATCATCTTCGCCGGCAAGCCCGCGGACCGGGAGCACCCCTACGGCCACGGCAAGATCGAGCACTTCTCGGCGGCCTTCGAGGGCGGCATGATCAGCCTGGCCGCGGTGTTGATCGGCTACGAGGCGATCCGCTCCATCATCGAGGGGATTCCGCTCAAGAACCTGAGCCTGGGGCTGGGCATCAACTTCGCCGCCGGCGTCCTCAACGGGCTGCTGGGCCTCTACCTCATCTACATGGGCAAGCGCCAGGATTCCCACGCCCTGGCGGCCGATGGCCAGCATGTCTTCTCCGATTTCTACGTGACCCTCGGCCTGGGCGCCGGCCTCCTGCTGGTGAAGTTCACCGGCCTGACCTGGCTCGACCCGGCCATGGCCTTCGCGGTGTGCGGCATGCTGGCCTACACCGGCTTCAAGCTGGTGCGCACCTCCAGCGCCGCGCTGCTGGACGCCGAGGATCCGGAACTGGTGCACCGGCTGGTGGAGGTCATCAACCGGGTCCGGCCCAAGGACATCGTCGCCATCCACGAGATGCGCACCCTCCGGTCGGGCCGCTATACCCACGTGGACATCCACATGGTGGTCCCGGAATTCTACGGCATCGGCAAGGGCCACGAACTGGCGGACGGTTTCGCCCAGGCGGTGCTCAAGGAGGCGGCCCTGGAGGGGGAGCTGCACACCCACGTGGATCCCTGCATGCGGGCCTTCTGCAGCCAGTGCGAGGTGGAGGATTGCCCAGTGCGGCAGAAGCCCCAGACCCACGAGTGCAAGATCACCTTCGACCAGGCGGTGGCGCCGGGGCCGATCTAGAACGCCGCCCATGCGGGTCAATAACCAAGGTCATAGCCGTACGGATTTTCCACCGGGTCCGGGTTGAACCGGTCGCCCTCCAACTCAGGGTAGGGACTGCTGCCAGGCCCGAACGATTCAGCGAGGTCCCAACTGCCGCTCCGGGTGAAACCCGAGCGGCGGTTCACGCTGGGCCAGGTGGTGGCGGCTGACAGGTTGGCGGGAATGGCCATGACGACTCCAAGGCGGGCGGCGGAGGGAAAAGCGCGCTCGAGTGGGTAATGCAGCTTTGGTGCCATAACACCAAGCGTTATTATCATTGCCCTTGTACCCAGTTCCAATCCAGTTGTCCGGCTGGATCCATGAAAATGGACCACCAACCCACCCAACCTGAAGGAGCCAGTCATTTGGCCCCCCGCCCAGCGACCGGCAAGCGGGAAAACGGCCGATCCTAAACTCTCCGCTCGCCCGGCCGAATGGAATAGGAACGGAGAACCCATTCATGCTGCAACCCAAGGGCCGGCACCTGCCCTATATCTGCCTCGTAGTGCTGGCCCTGAGCGCCCTGCTCACCTGGGCCGCGGCCCAGGCCATGCCCGGCGCCCAACCGGGACTGATCCTGGGCAATATCCTGTTCGGGCTCGCGGCCCTGGTCCACGGCACCTATCTCATGGGCGGGAAGCGCACCCTGGCCTTCTTCGCCCTCACTTGCGGCCTGGCCTTCGCCCTGGAAATGCTGAGCATCAGCACGGGCCTGGCCACCCCCTACCACTACACCGCCGCCCTTGGGCCGAGGCTCGGAGGGGTGGCGCTGGTGGTGCCCCTGGGCTGGTATTTCATGCTCTATTCCAGCCATTGCCTGGTGAACTTCATCGCCGAGGGCGACGCCCTCAGCACCCGGGGCGGCCCCCTCTGGATCCTGCTCCTGGCCCTGCTCACGGCCCTGGTCATGACCGCCTGGGACCTCACCCTGGATCCATTCATGGTCCAGGGCGCCCGGGCCTGGGTCTGGGACCAGGGCGGCCCCTACCTGGGGATCCCCCTGGCCAACTACCTGAGCTGGGTGGAGACCTCCTTCATCCTCGCCGTGGCCTGCCGGCTGGTGGACCGGGAACTGGCCGCCCAGCCTGGCGCGTCCCCCATCCCGGCCATGGGTCGCTGGTGGTCCGCCTACCCCATCGCGGTCTATGCCCTGGTCGGCCTCAGCGACGTGGCCGTCGGCCAGCCCCTGGCCACTCGGGTCCTTTCCCCTTTTGCCATGGGCATCCCGGTTCTGGCCGGCCTGGTCCGGGTCTGGCAGCCCGGGGGGGGTGACCGGTGAAGACCCTGATCCACTTCGACCGCCACCTGGAACAGACGATCCGCTACAGCCCCGCCCTGGAAGGGGTCCTGCTGGTCGCCCTGGACCTGCTGCTGCTGATCCTGCTCAGCATCCAGGGCTACCGGGTCGCCCTGGACCGGCTGCCGTTCCAGGCCATGACCTGGACCTTCGGCACCCTGGTCCTGATCCACGCCTGCTACCTGCTCGGATGGCGAAGGGCGCTCACCTTCTTCGCCGTCACCCTGGCCATCTCGTTCCTGGCCGAGTTCGCCGGGGTGAAGACCGGCCTGGTGTTCGGCCCGTACCACTACACCGCGGTGCTGGCGCCCCTGATCCTGGGCACCGTGCCCCTGGTGATCCCCGTGGCCTACTTCATGGCCATCTGGCCCAGCTACCTCATGGCCAACTACCTGACCCGGGGCCACCCCGCCGGCAAGCACCCCGGCGTCCCGGCCCTGCTCTATGCCTCCCTGCTCACCGCCCTGGTGATGACCGCCTGGGACCTGACCATGGATCCGGTCATGGTCGGCCAGGTCAAGGCCTGGGTCTGGGAGACCGGCGGCCCCTACTTCGGCATCCCCTTCCGCAACTACGCCGGCTGGGTGCTCACCACCTTCACCATCTCCAGCGTCTACCGCTTGCTGGAGCGGCGCATCCCCATGAAGCCCCTGGGCCGTGGACATAGAGGATTCATCATTCTGCCCCTGATCGGCTACGGCGCCCTCTGCCTGGGCGACCTCCTGGTGGGCTTCCCCCTCGGCACCCGGGTCATCGCCCCTTTCACCATGGGCATCGCCTTGCTGGCCACCCTCATGCGGATGTATGGGCCCGGGACCCACCCCTCCTGAAACTCAATGACCGAGTCATAGAAGCCTGCAACCCAGGTTTATTGGCATTGGTTTCGCTCAGTCAGGACCGGTGTCAACATGCTGACCCTCCTGGACCGCCTCATGCCTCTGATGGCCCGCCTCGCCAAGCGGGTGGACCTCGCTGTGCCGGTCTTCGTGCTGATCGTGATCGTGGTGATGATCCTGCCGCTGCCGGCGTTCATCCTGGACATCCTGATCGTCTTCAACATCACCATGTCCCTGGTGATCCTCATGGTCGGCATGTATGTCTCCCGGCCCCAAGAGTTCAACGCCTACCCCTCGATCCTGCTGATCATCACCCTGTTCCGGCTGAGCCTGAACGTGGCCACCACCCGCCGGATCCTGCTCTACGGCGGCGAGCAGGGCCCCGAGGCGGCCGGGCACATGGTCCAGGCCTTCGGCCAGTTCGTGGTGGGCGGCAGCTATGTGATCGGGCTGGTGGTGTTCCTGATCCTCCTGGCGATCCAGTTCATCGTCATCAACCACGGCGCCGGGCGCATCGCCGAAGTGACCGCGCGGTTCACCCTGGACGCCATGCCCGGCAAGCAGATGGCCATCGACGCCGACCTCAACGCCGGCTACATCGACGAGAAGGAGGCGAGACGGCGGCGCAAGGACCTGGGGGCCGAGGCCAACTTCTACGGCGCAATGGACGGCGCGGTGAAGTTCACCCAGCGGGACGCCATGGCCGCCCTGATCATTCTGGCGGTGAACATCATCGCCGGCATCATCATCGGCATCGTCAAGTACGACATGCCGGTGATGCAGGCCATGGAGACCTTCACCCTGCTCACGGTGGGTGACGGACTGGTGACGGCCATCCCCAGCCTGCTGATCTCGGTGGGCGGCGCCATCCTCACCACCCGGAGCGGCTCCAGTTCCCCCAACCTGGGCACCGAGGTCATGGGCCAGCTGGGGGTCGACTTCCGGCCCCTGGCCATCTCCGCCTCGGTGCTGTTCCTGTTCGGCGCGGTGCCGGGCCTGCCCCTGGTGCCGTTCTGGGTCATGGGCACGATGTTTGGCCTCCTGGCCTACAGCACCTGGAAGCTGGCCACCCAGAAGGTCCTGGAGGCCGCCGCCGCCGAGGCCCGGGAGAAGGCCAAGCCGGTGGAGGGGCCCGAGCGGATGGAGGCCCTGCTCAAGGTCGATCCCCTGGGCCTGGAAGTGGGCTACGGGCTGATCCCCCTGCTGGACGCCAGCCAGGGTGGCACGGTGCTGGAGCGGATCAAGGCGCTCCGGCGGCAAATGGCCCAGGACATGGGCATCGTGGTGCCGCCCATCCGCATCCGCGACAACCTCCAGCTGCCGGCCAACACCTACCGGCTGCTGCTGCGGGGCGAGGAGATCGCCCGCAGCACGGTGATGCCCGGCCAGTACCTGGCCATGAACCCCGGAACCGCCACCGAGGGGATCCAGGGCACTCCCACCACCGAGCCGGCCTTCGGCCTCCCGGCCTTCTGGATCCCCGAGAACCAGCGCGACCACGCCCAGCTGATGGGCTACACCGTGGTGGACGGCGCCACCGTCATCACCACCCACATCTCCGAGCTGGTGAAGCAGAAGGCCCCGGAGCTGATCGGCCGGACCGAGATCCAGCAGCTGCTGGACGCCCTGAAGGAGACCAACCCCAAGCTGGTGGAGGACCTGGTGCCCAACGTGGTGCCCCTGGGGGTGATCCAGAAGGTGGTCCAGAACCTGCTCCGGGAGCGGGTGCCGGTCCGGGACCTGGCCCGGATCCTGGAGGCCACCGCCGACGCCATCGGGATCACGAGGGATCCGCTCACCCTCACCGAATACGTCCGCCAGCACCTGGGCCGCTCCCTCACCAGTCCCCACCTCTCGGACAACAACGAACTGGGCGTGCTGGTGCTGGACCCGAAGCTGGAACAGACCATCCAGGCCGGCATTGAAACCACCGACCGGGGCAGTTTCCTGGCCCTGGATCCCTCCAAGCTCCAGGAATTGCTCAACCGCATCGTCAACGGCATCACCAGCCTTCTGCCCGGCGCCCAGCCGGTGCTGCTCACCAACCCGGTGGTCCGTCCCCACCTGCGCCACCTGCTCGAGCGGGCCTTGCCCCACCTGGTGGTGCTCAGCCACAGCGAGGTGCCCATGGACGTGCGGGTCGTCAACCTGGGCACCGTCGCATGAACCGAATCCCCCGCCCCCCGTCCCCCGGCCCCGCGCCCCTTGATCGGACCCTGCCATGCGTGTGAAGACTTTTGAAGCGACCTCCATGCAGGAAGCGCTCAGCATCGTGAAGCAGGACATGGGCGAAGAGGCCTTCATCCTGTCCACCCGCACCAAGCAGCGCAAGACCGCCATGGGCATGGGCGAGGAGGCCGTCATCGAAGTGACCGCCGCCGTGGACGAATCGGCCGAGCCGCCCGGGACCGGGGCC
>Ga0302193_10000809_pt1 | contig 27495 bp, 27 predicted proteins | sample II_Bog_E3_3_FD_200228 | JGI IMG/M metagenome (GOLD analysis project Ga0302193, IMG submission 200228) | Peat permafrost microbial communities from Stordalen Mire near Abisko, Sweden - II_Bog_E3_3 | ecosystem: Environmental > Terrestrial > Soil > Wetlands > Peat | place: Sweden: Abisko...
ACCCATCGACGTAAGAAATTACGTGACCTGATATCCCGCTGCGCTATCATCGCTTCGATGATACCCAAGTTGTCTGAGCCATTGAGACTTCATCATCTCCCGCTCCTTATGGATGTTCTCCGTCGTATCAAATTGCTCGACGTCATCGATGCCATCGTGCACGACGATCCGAGATCGAAGGTTTCCACAAGCGACTGTGTGGCTGTCATGTTGTCCGCCATCTTCGTTGGTGATCATGATCTCTACGGCGTCCGCGAGCGTCTCGAGCGTTATGATATGCCGACCATCATGCGCGATCCCGGCTTCTCCATCCAGGAATTCCCTGAAGAGCGCCTGGACAAGGCCATGGACGATCTCTGGGCCGCCGGACCCGAGAAGCTGATGTTCGCCATCGCTACCCAGGTCATTACCGCCTTTCGCCTCGATACGCGTTACTTCCACTTCGACACCACCAGCCTCGCATGCTATGGAGACTACGAGATCGAAGATAAGGTTCTGTCAGGTGAGGGCGAGCGGCCACCTTGGGTTACCTACGGCCACTCCAAGGATCATCGCCCTGACCTCAAGCAATTCATGTTCGGGATGATGCTGACAGGCGATGGCATCCCCGTCTTGGGTGAGGTGCTGGACGGCAATCGCCGACGATTCGGCCGGGAAGCGACTAGAGATGGCCGCGACGTTCGTCATCATTCGCACGCGCAATATCGTTCCTGGAAACTCACGGGCCTGGACTAATGAATACGTTCGGCACGGAACCCGTACGATGCTCGCATCCCTGGATATTTCGACCGGCGAAGTGTTTGCGCACATAAAGCATCGGCGCACCTCAGTGATCTTCCTTGAGTTCATGGAAGAGTTGGCAGAAAAGTATCAGGGACAGCGCCTCTGCGTGGTCATGGATAACCTAAACACACACAACAATGCGGCTGCCAAGGAATGGCTCTCACGGCATCCGCAGATAACATTCCACTATACGCCAAAGCACGCGTCGTGGACCAACCTGATAGAATGCTTCTTCAGCATCCTGACCAAGCAGGGTCTTCAGCAAGCTGTTCACAAATCTGGTCGTCAGTTAACAATTTTCCTCAAATCGTTTGTCCGAGAGTATAATAAGCGCTGTGGGCCATTCGTTTGGACCAAAGGTCCGGAGAAACTCAGGAAAATAATTCAGCTAACAAAGAAGTACCAGAAATATCACATGTAATTACGGAACGTCGTACTAGTGCTGGCCCTGCGGTGCGGTTTGTGTTTGCACGAAGACCAGGTAGTCCACCACCTGGTTGGCCTGTTCGGGGGCGATGGGCGCTCCGAACACCGCCGTCATCTTTCTGACCTCCGCGGTCCACACGGCGCGGGACAAGGGCGGCTGCATGGAGACGTAGCGTGGCGAGTGGCAGATGGTGCACGAGGTCAGGAAGATATCATAGCCCGGTCCGGCCGGAAAGGTGCCCTCATTGTGCGGCAGGATGATGGAGGCGATGAAGGGGTCGGTGCCGGAGTCGAGCGGCAGCAGGCGGCGTGCGGCATCACCCGCAGCGGGTGCCGCTGGCGCCTGGCCGATGGCGGGTGCAGCTGCCGTCTGACCGCACGAGCACAGGAGGAGCGCACACGCGCCGAGCGACAGCAGGGGGGCAAGTCTGGCTCTCATTCAGCTCACCGTGACATCGACATGTTCAATGGCATTGCGTGCGTAGCCGCTGCGATTCCACTGCGCACTGGTCTGCGAGCGACCGCTCCGATCGACGGCACGCACCATCAGCCGCGCGCTTCCCGGTGCGGTCGGAGTCCAGGGCAGGCGCCAGCGCCGCCAGCTGTATCTGCCGATGGCGGGATCGAGCGTGGCCAGTTTCCAGGTTGCCCCGGCATCGCTCGTCACCTCGACGCGTTCGATGCCTATCCCGCTATCGATGGCGATGCCTTCCACCGGGTAGGCTTGGTGTCGTTCCAGCCGTTCCTCGGGTTCCGGTCGGACAAACAGCGATCGCACGCTCATGCGATTGATGGGCACGGTCTCCGTCGCCAGATGATCGGGCGATTCCTGGGCATCCAGGGTGGTGGGGATGCGATAGGCCTTGTCCATCCAGAAGCCGCTGAAGGCATGGTCGAGCACGGTGATGTCGCTGAGCGCCTTGACCCAGTAGGTGGCATACCAGCCCGGAACGACAAGACGCAAGGGGAAGCCGTTGAGCATGGGCAGCGGCTCGCCGTTCATGGCATAGGCGACCATCACCTCGCCATCCTGGGCATGCTCGGCGCTCAGCGCCTTGATATAGGACGGCGTCGATGGCAGCGGTGGGCGATCCAGCCCTTGGAAGGAAACGCTGACGGCGCCGGGCTTGAGACCGGCACGATCAAGCAGGTCCTTGAGCCGCACCCCGGTCCAGCGGGCGTTGCCGACTGCGCCATTGCCCCATTGGCCCCCCGGCACCCGAGGCTGGTACATGCTGCGGCCATTGCCTGAGCATTGATTGACCGCGATCACCTCGAATGGGTCGAAGCGCGAGCGGAGATCCTCAAGGCTCAGCGACAGCGGACGTTCGCAGTGCCCGGTGATCGACAGCGTGAAGGTCCTGATGTCGACCGAACCTGGCAGACCGGACAGGTGCCAGCGCACATAGAAGGCCTCATTGGGGGTGAAATCCTGGCGGTAGTAGCGCAGCGGCGTCTCCAGCTGCGGTGGCCGATCGGTCAGCAGGATGAGCTCGGTCTTGCCGGGGAAGCGCATCATGGTGGTTGCGGGCGCAGCCCGGGCGGCGTCCTCGGACTCGCGGAAGCAGCCGGGGAGCAGCAGGCCGGCTCCGGCGATCGCGCCCAGGCGCAGCAGGGTTCGACGACCCCAGGCCGCGTGGTCGTCCACGTGGCTGGTCAACCACCGGTCTGGTCGGCGCTGAGATCCATGCATGTGCTCGCTCCGGGGCTTGGAATGACGGGAAGGTGCTGACGGAATGAGTCGATCGAGCTGCGCACATGCCAGCCGAGCTCGCGACGTGCGATGTCGACGTGGACTGGGATGCATCATAGGCCTACCGGCCAGTGTCAAAGCATTCCCGAGGAGCCGGTCGGTGTGTGCACCTCGATGCCGCCGCGGCAGCGATCCCGGCAGCGTGCTTCGCCTATCGGCGAGGCTGCCGGATTCGTGCAATAACCTCATCATCTCATAAATTCATCTTGATGGAGGGCGTTGTGAGTGCGTGACAGATAATCCGCACGGGGCGCCGCGCCGCGTGCCCAACCACGGGGGAAGCCATGAAAGTTCACGGCATCGTCATATTGGTCATATCAGTCGCACTGCTCGGTCTGGTGGGCTGCGACGAGCAGGTTGTGCGTTTCGATCCGGGGACCGCCCCCAGAGCCGATGGCGGGGGTCTGCACATCGCCCTGGAGCATTTCCGCGGGGATAGCACTTCAGTCCGCGCATGGATGTCGGTGACCAACACCACCGGGGAGCCGATCGAGATGGATGTCCCGCCCGGGATGGCCTTCTGGGCCACGGCGGTGAGCGGCGATCGGCATGCCACCGTGCGGGCCATCCGTTGGTCGGACCACAACGATTATGAGGACTTCGGGGGTGCGAGCGCCGACGACATTCCCGGTTCCTGGATCTTTCCCGAGCATGCAACCCAGGAGATCGAGCTGATCCTCACCGTACCGCATGCGCTGCCATCGAACCGCGAGCCCTGGACGGTGACTATCCATGGTCCGGGATCGGCGACCATGGCGATCCCGCTCGTCGATCCCCAGATGGCGTCGGCGGCTGCGCCAACGCATCAGCCATAACGTGCGCGGAAGCCGGATGGAGTGGTGCATCATGGCATACGGGATCGGAATGCCTGGAGGCCTGCGCCTCGGGCATGCCGACCTCCTCCGCCCCAGCCGACCTGAACCTTGAGGCTGGATGAGCGCCACGTGAGCGTCGTCGATGTGGAACGTGAGATCCTGCACTACGTCAGGAAACTGGCGGGTGGGCTCGGCGTGCCCTCTAAGAGAGGCCGGACGGGCGCCGAGCTCCTATACCTGGTGAGGCAGGCTCATCCTGGCGTCGGAGCCGCGCTGGACGCCTATCTTGCATCGTGCCGTGACTGGCATCGCTGCCGCGATGCCATCGAGCGTTCCGGCATCATCGCCTGCATGACGGACCAGGCGCGTGCAGAGCTCGTGCTCCGGGGCCTGGAGCGCCACGAGCGTCGGCAGGTGCTGCAGCAGTGCCTAGACCGGCAACGCGAGCATGCACGGCTCCGCCAATGCGGACTGGCCGGGGAAGGCCAGAAACCTGAGTGCTCAGACGGCTGGGTAAATCAGTAAGTCGGGTTGGGGGGCGGTGGGACGGGACTGCGCCGCTTCTGATGCGGGGAAGTGATGATATGCTCAGCGATCATGTCGTAGGATGCATTATCAGGTCGGGAGCCTGGAACTCTGGTTCCGGAACCGGAGCGGCGCCGGAGTGCGGGGAAAAACCGCGGGCAGGATGCTGCGATCCAGTAGCGGACGATAGGGGGGAGAGCTGATATCGAACGAGGATTCGCGCTCCTCGATGAGGCACTCAAGCACGAGGGCATCAGGGCGACGGTGAATCTGGTCGAAGGAGCGGTCATGCTTCTCGTGCATGACGTGCGCCCGACGACCCAGGATATCGATGGCTGGATCGTCCCCGAGAATCATATCGAACGGCATATCCGCGCCGTCGGCGTCACGCTAGGCGATGAACATTGGCTCAATGAGCAGGCTCTCATGTATTTCCCCGACCAGCATCCAGGCAAGGGGGATTTCACTCCATTCCATGATTATGGCCATCTCAGTGTCCAAGTGGCAGACGAACGGACCATGTTCGCCATGAAGGCCAACGTGCTGAGGAATCCCCAGGACCGCAGGTATTTCCAATATCTCGCTGAAATACTCAATATCCGCACGGTCGAGGATGCCCTGATCGTCATCGGGCGCTACTACCGTGAGCTGACACCGGGGAAATCGCCACCATTGCGGGAGTGCTGGATGAGATCGATCCGCGCCATCGCTGACATCGCCCAGCAGGACGCCACCCTCGCTGGCGCCTATCAATGGGCCATCGGCCAGTTCCTCGACGACTTCCGCTCGGCTGCGCCAGCGCAGCGGTCGGAGCTCATCGCCGAGGCGCCTGCAGTCACCGATGGACGCCTGGCAGCCCTGCCGGCCGGCATTGTCGATGCCCTCTGCGACGAGACCGGCACCAAGCGCCCGGAATGGCTGTCCCGCATCGGCGTTCGCTCACCGCGTCCATTCTTCGTCATGCGACCGGAGGGCGACTGCACTGTCGACTTCGCCTTCACGCAGATGCTCTACAGCCCGCCGTGGTTCTTCAGCCGTGACGTCTTCGTTCCCGGCAACTACCTGGTCCGGGCCTGAGACGGACTGGCCATCGTCGACTGCGTTCCCGCAGAGGATGCCGATCCGCTCACGCGATGCGTTGAGCCGAGGTGCACTGCGGGCTCCACAGGGCCCCCAGCTCAAGGCATGGCGGTGAGGCTCTTGGCCCCGACGAAGCCGACCTCGGCCAGCAGCGACCTGATGCCATTCCAGGTGATGCCCACGCCGATGCACAGCATGATGAATGCGGACAGACGCACGACGACGATCATGCCGGTGTTGCCGATCCAGCCACCGACCCGCTCGCTGTAGCGATAGGTCAGCAGGATGAGGAAGGCGATGATCCCAGACCCAACAATGGCAGCGACGAGCTGGATCAGTTCGCTCTCGATGGTATGGGCATGATTGGCGCCGACAGTGATTGCCACCGAGATGACACCGGCATCGATCGTCAGCGGCATGGTCAGGGGTGCGAAGGCGCGTGCCAGCGCCATGGCCTTGGCTTGGGCCAGGGTCGGAGTGGTGGCGACATCGGCGATCTTGGCATTGTCGGCCAGGAGCTTCCAACCCAGGGCGGTGACCACGGCCCCGCCAGCGACCTGGACCACCGGGATGGAGATGCCGAAGATGCGCAGGACGAAGGAGCCGAGCAGCATTGATCCCAAGAGGAGCAGGAACGAATAGAAGGCGATCCGCCGCGCCAGCTCGCAGCGGGTCGAATAATCGCACCACGGCGTCATCTTCAGGAACAGGGGCGCATCCCCGAGCGGATTGACGACCGGCAGCAAGGCGCCGACGATCAGGAGGATCGCACCGATGAACTGGACTATATCAGGCCAGATCATGGCATGGTCCTGGAAGTGGGGTGCTGAGCCTGATTCCGGTACGGGGACGTTTGGGAATCAAGCGGGTCCAGCGCTCGCTGGGATCGCCCGGGGATTGGGCTGGAGAGGTCGCCGCGCGAGGCGCGGATCGGCCATCGAGGAGACTAGGCCGGATGGCGCGAATAATGCTATGGGGTGTTGACCCCATCGCATGCTCGCGGCGATCGCGTGATGATCTGCCGCATCACCGCCTGCGGGCGATGCGCGTCATGCAAGCGGGGCATGCCGTCCCAATGCGAGAGCGGCGGCGGGATTCTGGGCAATGCCATCGATGGGACGCAGGCGGAATTCGTGCGCATCCCCTGCGCCGATTCGAGCCTCTACCTGCTGCCGGCCGCCGCTGATGACGATGCCATGGTGAGGCTCAATGACATCCTGCCGACCGGCTGCGAGGGCGGCGTGCTCGACGGCTGCGTCAAGCCGGGCGACGTAGTCGCCGTCGTCGGCGCAGGGCCGGTCGGACGGTCGGCCCTGCTGACGGCGAAGTTCATCAGCCCATTCCGCATCATCGCCATCGCTCTCGACGATCGTCGCCTCGCCGTCGCGATGTCGTTCGGAGCGACGGATGCCGTCAACAGCGCCGATGGCACTGCCGTGGCGAAGGTCCTGGCCCTGACCGGGGGGCTGGCGTGGATGTGGCCATCCAGGCGGTCGGCATGGCAAGCTCCTTCGGCATCTGCCAGTGGATCATCGCTGTCGGAGGGCATATCGCCAGCGGCTGGATGCATGGGACGAGCGTGAACCTGCGGCTCGAGATGCTGAGATCGGAGAACATCACCATCACCGCCCCGCCTGATCGATGCAGTGACCCCCCCCCAGCCGCTCAAGTCGGTGATGGCCGGGACGATCAAGCCCCAGCAGCTGGTGGCGCACCAGTTCGCACTCGACGAGACGCGCAAGGCATATGACAGCTTCGATGATGCCGGCCGGCAGCACGCGCTGAAGATCATCCTGTCGAACGCCCCGGACGGCATGGCCTAGACAGCATCCATCCGGCTGGCGGCCATGGCGGATAAGCGTCGAGGCCACGCCACGGTAGGTTCACCGCAGGTGCGGGCGACTTGACCCTGCGTTCACGGCTTGGTTGGCGGCCTGCTCTCGAGTGGGACGCCATCGATGGCGACATCGATGGATTTCCCCAGGATGCTTCTCCTGCCGCCGTGCTCGCTGACCACCCCGGTGACGTCGACCAGCTTGCCATCGGCGCGTTTTGCGACGATGACGCCGGCCCAGCCGTAGACCAGGTAGGTGATATTCGGCTGCGTCGCGGTGCTGAGCGTGGTCACGCTGGCGCTGGCGATAGTGGGGTCCATCTTGGCGTTCGGGTCGACCAGGGCCTTGCCGATGCCGCTGATGGTCACGCGGGCGGACGTGCTGTGGGCCTCGTCGGCATGGACAGGGCGGGCGGTGACGGTGATCACTCCGGCGAGCGCCAGAGAGGCGCAGAGCATCGCGATCTTGGTCATGGCGGTCATCCCTCCGAGGATGGCGGCGCTGCTGGCCGCAGGTGTGTGTGTCGATGTCAGGAGCATGAGCCAGCGGGACGGCGAGCTGGCGGGGATGGCGACCTCGGCCGACACCAGGCGGTTGCACAGGGCGAGCGAGGCGGTCATCACGCCGATGGAGGTCAGGCGGCTGCGCAGGTGATCCAATGCGCGGTGCACCCGCACCCGCGCGGTGCCGGCGCTGATGCCGAGCGCAACACCGATCGCCTGGTAATCCTGACCAGCCAGGTGATGCAGCACCACCGGGAGGCGCTGCGCATCCGGCAGCTCCTGCAGCGCGCTGCGCAGCGCCTCGATCTCCATCTCACCGGTGGTGGCCGCCGGCGAGTCGGTGCGTGCCGGCGGCACGGTGGCATGGTGGGCGCGGTCGCGGTGCCGGCGCTCGGAACGCGCCCACATCGAGGCCGCATTGGCGGCGACGCGCAGCAGCCAGGCCCGCGCTGCGGCATCGGCATCGCCGCTCGCTGGTGCGCGGAAGCGGTCGGCGCGTGCGCGCACATGCAGGAAGGCCTCCTGGCAGGCGTCATCAGCGGCAGCGGCATTCCCCAAGATCCGCGCGGCGACGCGGAACATCAGCGGACCCTCGCGTTCGACGATCGTGAGCCACGCATCCGGATCCCTGGATAGGGCAAGGCGGCTGAGAGCCTCGGCGGTCCCTCTCGGGGATGTCGTCAGGTGGGGTGGCGTTGCGGTCGTCATGCTCCTCCTGTACCTGAAGAGAATGCCGCCGCTAGGCAGGATGTTACCGGCAGTGTGCCCGACCAGGAATGTCGGCCATGGGCCAGCGCTGCGCGGAGCATCATCGTGCGACCAGGAGGAAGCATAACGCCTTATGCATCATGCCATTGCAATGCATTCGCATCATCTCCGCCCGGCCAAGCCCGACTGGCTGCGCTGGCATCGTCGCAGCGTGCCGATGCGACATCGCCCCCTGGTCGGAGCTCCCCTGTAGTCTTCGTGCGATGGAAATGCCACGACCTCATCATGCCACACCGCACGGCATCGCAGCGGGATGGCCGAGGCGACGATGCACGCAGCCGTCAGAATGCCATCATCGGTGGACAGAGCCGAGTGGGCGACATGGCCCGCTCCGGCGTGCCGGCTGAGCGAGACCGGTGCGACCGGCTCTCTGTTGGTCGTGAACGCGCGGCATCCATCGCGTGTATGCATTGCTTACCGCTGTGCATGAGCACGGCGTGGCGACGAGGATTCCATGGTTGAGACGCGCACCATCGGGAATTTCGAGCTGCTCGAACGCATCGGGCAGGGTGGCATGGGCGCGGTTTTCAAAGCGCGCCAGATCTCGATGGAACGCATCGTCGCGGTCAAGGTCCTGCCGCCGCGTCTCGCCCAGCAGCCGATGTTCATCGAGCGGTTCATTCGCGAGGCCCACGCATCCGCGCAGCTGAGCCATCCCAATATCGTCAGGGGCATCGATGTCGGCGAGGCAGGCGGCATCTACTTCTTCGCCATGGAATTTGTCGAGGGCGCGAGTGCCAAGACGCTGATCCGTCCCGGCGGTCTGCCGGAGGCGCAGGTGGTGGGCATCGGCGTGGCCGTCGCCGAAGCCTTGGCGCACGCGCACCAGCGGGGCATCCTGCACCGCGACGTCAAACCGGACAACATCCTGATCGACAAGAGCGGCACGCCCAAGCTCTGCGATCTCGGCCTGGCGCGTCTCGAGAGCCAATCCGAGGAGGAGAAGTCGCTGACCCAGGATGGCACGGCCATGGGCACGCCGCACTACATCTCACCGGAGCAGGCGCGTGGCCAGGCGGATCTCGATGCCACCACCGACCTCTACTCGCTGGGAGCCACGCTCTACCATCTGCTGACCGGCGCGACCATGTTCTCCGGTGCCACCGCGGCGGTGATCATGGCGCAGCATCTGACCAGCGCGTGCCCCAGCCCGGCCGAACGGGGGGTCGTCGCCAGCCGCGGCCTGGTGTCGGTGCTCGCCAAGCTCCTGGTCAAGGACCGCTCCGGCCGCTACGAGTCCGCACGTCAGGCGGCAGACGATCTGAGCCGGGTCGCCAAGCTCGATGCACCGCTGCATGCCCAGGTGGCGCAAGGGCAATGGCCATTCCACACCGGGCAGGCCGGTTTTCCGTCACGCAAGCTCAGCATCCCTGGTGCCGCGATGCCATCGGACGGCGGCCAGGCTGCGCACCATGCTCCGCGGCGTGCGACCCTCCCGCGTTCCTCGAGGCGTTTGGCGATGATCGCGGTGGTGGTCGTCGTTGCGCTGGCTGCGTGGTCGCTATCCGGCTCCGGCGATCGCACCAAGGCATCCGCTGACACGCCTCTTCCGCCGCCAGGCGCCGGGCGAGCGGATGCCGGCACGCCAGCGCAGCAGTCCGGGACCCAGGCTGCCGAGAGGCAGCGCCAATTCGACGCGGCCGAGGAGTTGATGCGCCAGAATCCATTGCGCTATGCCGAAGCCATCGCCGCCTTCGACGCCGTGCGCACGGCGGCTGCCGGGACAGAGCTAGCGACCAGGTCGGCGCAGGCCATCGCCGAGATCACCAAGCGCCGTGACGAGGCGGTCGAGCTCTCCGCCAAGCCGAGTGCCGATGCGGCGGCGGCTCTGGCGCATGCCGGGAGGTTCGACTCGGCCATCGCGGTGTGGGAGAAGGCCGCCAGAGGGGAAGGCGGGCAGCTCGCCGGCCGGGCGGGCCAATCCATCGCCGCCCTACGCGTCCAGGCGGAGACGGCCATGCAGGGGGCTCTCGATCAGGCGGCCGTCGCGCTGAAGGACAAGCGCTGGCCAGCGGCAGCGACCGCCCTCGATGCGGCGCAGGCAATCGAATACCGCGCCGGACATGCGCGCGTCGAGACTCTGCGCGAGACCCTGGCCCAGGAGCAGAAGGCTGAGGCGGAGGCGGTGCAGAATGCCATCCTGGCCAAGGCGGACACGGCCTTCTCCAAGCACGCGGAGATGGCTGTGGACGCCGCCGTGCGGATGGATCTCGCCGCTCTGGACAAAGTGGTGTCCGATACCAGAGCAGACCCCGCCGTGCAGGTCGTTCCCGCCAAGGTGCAGGGTCTATCGGAGACCAGCAGCGCCCTGGAGAAGGCTGCGGCGGCCGCACGTTCAGCGCTCGAGGCGCTGAAGGACGGCAAGGAGCATAGCTTCGTGAAGGGCAAGGAGACCGTGACCGGCACTGTCACCCAGGTCACCGCCGACGAGATCAGTGTCCAGATCGCCCTGCCCGGTGGCGGCAGCGCCGGCATGAAGGTCCGCATTGCCGATCTCCCATCGGCTGAGCGCCTGCGCCTCGCAGGCGCAGCCATCCCTGGATCGGCCAGCGAGTACGTGGCGCACGCAATACTCGCCTTGGCTGCCGGAGACGCCCGCGTGGCCAAGGCCGATCTGGCGCATGCGGCCGAGCATCCGCTCGCCCCCGCCTGCCAGGCGCGGGTGGACGAGAAGCTCCTGGGGGCTGTCGAGGCGGCGGCGAAGACGGCGTGGGAAGCGATCCAGCGGGCAGCCGGTGCCGGAAAGGTGCCGGAGCAGAGGGCCAAGGAGCTGCTGGAGCGCATCCGGGCATTCACCGCCGAGCACGGCAAGACCGCCTTCGCCGCAGCGGTAGCCGACAAGCTGGCAGCACTCACCGAGCGGCTGTCGGGGCAGGCGGCGCCGCTCGGCTTGGACCTGGGCGGCGGCATGAAGCTGGAGGTGATCCTGGTCAATGCCGGGAAGTTCGTGATGGGCAGTCCGGTCACCGAAGACAATCGCACGGTCTCCGAGATCCAGCACGCGGTGACCATCACCCAGCCCTTCTACCTCGGCCGGTTTCCAGTGACACAGGAGCAGTTCGAGTCGGTGATGGGGAAGAATCCCAGCATGGTCAAGGGACCCCGCCAGCCGGTGACCATGGTGTCATGGCTCGATGCCGAGGAGTTCTGCCGCCGGGTGGGCGCCAAGATCGACAAGCTGGTGCGCCTGCCATCGGAGGCCGAGTGGGAATATGCCTGCCGGGCCGGCACGACGACTGCGTATTTCTTCGGAGACAGCGACATGCTCCTTGGCGACTACGCCTGGTTCAAGGACAACTCCGAGGATCTCCCGATCAAGAACTTCGCCAGCAAGGTACCGCATCCAGTCGGTACCAAGAAGCCGAATGCGTGGGGGCTGTACGACATGCACGGCAATGTCAGCGAATGGTGCCAGGATTGGCTCGACAAATTGCCCGATCAGGCGCAGGTCGACCCGCTGGGGCCGGCGGCCGGCAAGGCGCGTGTGCTGCGAGGTGGCTCATGCAACCTGTCCCCCGGCGATTGCCGTTCAGCCTTCAGGCTTGGCTATCCGCCTGAACGCGTCAGCAGCCACGTGGGCGGATTCGGCTTCCGCATCGCGGTGGGCAAGAACTAGGGGCTCGCGGCGGCGCGAGCGATCGGCTGCCGGCGTGGCTCCCGCTAGGGGGCTGGGCTGGGCTGATCGGCGTGGATCGCCTCGATTGCAGCAATCAGGGTCTCGTCGAGCCGCACATCGATGCTCGCCAGGTTGATGCGCAGCTGCGCGAGGGTGGTGGCGCCGATGATCACCGAGGTGGTGAACGGCTTGGCCAGGGCATAGGCGAGGGCGAGATGCGATGGATCAAGGCCGCGTTCGGCGGCCAAGGCGACATAGCGCTCGCTGGCGCGCAGGGCCTGCGGGTTGGAGTAGCGGGCGAAGCGTTCATAGAGCGCCAGGCGCGATCCCGGTGGCCGGGCGCCGCCGCGGTACTTGCCGCTCAGGACGCCGAAGGCGAGCGGCGAATAGGCGAGCAGGCCCACCTGGTCGCGATGGGCGAATTCCGCCAGTCCGATCTCGTAGGTGCGGTTGAGCAGGCTGTAGGGATTCTGGATGCTGGCGATGCGCGGCAGGCCGCGTGCATCGGAACTCGCGAGGAAGCGCGACAGCCCCCAGGGCGTCTCGTTGGAGACGCCGATGGCACGCACCTTGCCTGCAGCGATGAGATCGGCGAGCACCGCGAGGGTCTCCTCGATCGGGATGGTGTGGGCATCCTCTATCCACGGATAGCCGAGGCGGCCGAAGGTGTTGGTGCTGCGATCGGGCCAATGCAGCTGGTAGAGGTCCACATGGTCGGTCTGGAGGCGCTTGAGGCTGGCATCCAGCGCGGAGACCAGGTTGGCACGGTCGAGGTGGGTGGTCCCGCCGCGCAGGTGCTTCGGCTGGTGGGCTTGGCGCACCGGGCCGGCGGCCTTGGTCGCGACGATGACCAGGTTGCGGTTGCCGGGCTTGGCCAGCCAGCTGCCCAGGTAGCGCTCGGTCAGGCCCTGGGTCTCGGCCTTGGGCGGGACCGGGTACATCTCCGCAGTGTCGATGAGCGTGACCCCGTTCGCGATGGCGAGATCGAGCTGGTCGTGGGCCTCCTGTTCAGTGTTCTGCTCACCCCAGGTCATGGTTCCGAGGCTGATGGCGCTGACCTGGATGTCGGTGCGCCCGAGACGGCGATAGAGCATGGTGCTGGCATTCTGTGGTGGGGTGAAGTGGGGCAAGATCAATGCATCTCCCGTGCCAATGACGAACTGCATCGATCGCAAGGACCTCTCCTCGGCTGGCCTGAGGATTCGGGTGCTCATCGTACGCGGTGAGAGGGGGATGCATCTGCTGTCCGACCAACAGCGCCTGTTGCTCAGGTGCTGCGCCGGCGCCAGACGGGGTCGACCATGGGCGCTAGAGGGGATGGGATGGCAACCGGAGAATCCGACTACTCTGATGGGCTTCCAATCTGTCCTTGAGAATGCTGTGGTCCATGCATAGAGTCGCGAGCCACTTGATCGGGCGTCAGCCGGAAGTGTCTCAATAGAGAACGCGGCAGGCATCGATCGGAAGAGTGCGACCGGTTCACCGGAGTACGACCTGTAAAGCCTTCTGCCAGCGACCATCCGACCACGGACGCCTGCTGGACCTTCATTCCTCCACGACGCGGCGCACGCGCTCGGCAAGACGGCTGTCTCCAGCCGCCGCTCGGGCCCGATCACCACTCCATGCACGAGAACCACCATGGCTGACACCCTCCCCCCATCGACAGCGCTCGGCGACGTCGCCGCACGCCAGCTCGCCAACGCCACCAAGACCGTCCCGCAGATGTCCAGCATCACGCCGCGTTGGCTGACGCGGCTGCTGCACTGGGTCCCGGTCGAGGCCGGCATCTACCGCCTCAACCGCGTGAAGGATGCGGGCAGCGTGAATGTCGAATGTTCTGGGCGCGATGAGCGCGAACTGCCCCAGACTTTCGTCGACTACGTGGAGAATCCGCGCGAATACATGCTCTCGGCCGTCAACACCGTGCTCGATGTGCATACGCGCGTCTCCGATCTCTACAGCAGCCCCTACAGCCAGATCGGCGAGCAGCTCCGCCTGACCATCGAGACCATCAAGGAGCGCCAGGAGCGCGAGCTGATCGTCAACAAGGAATACGGGCTGCTCAACCACATCGTGCCCAAGCAGCGCATCAAGCCGCGCACCGGGGCGCCCACGCCCGACGATCTCGACGAACTGCTCTCCCTGGTGTGGAAGGAGCCGGCGTTCTTCCTCGCCCACCCCCGCACCATCGCGGCCTTCGGACGTGAATGCACCCGCCGCGGCGTGCCACCGCCCACGGTCGCCCTGCACGGATCGCAATTCCTCACCTGGCGCGGCGTCCCGCTCTTCCCCTCGGACAAGATGCCGCTCGAGCAGGGCAAGTCGAGCATCCTGCTGCTGCGCACCGGCGAGAGCCGCCAGGGCGTGGTCGGGCTGTACCAGCCGAACCTGCCGGGTGAGCAGAGCCCCGGGCTCTCGGTGCGCTTCATGGGCATCGACCATCGCGCCATCGCCTCCTATCTCGTATCGCTGTATTGCTCCCTGGCCGTGCTCACCGATGACGCCATCGCCGTACTCGAGCATGTCGAGACTGAGAAGTACCATGACTACAAGCCCGAGTACAAGTGATCCCGCCGGGCAGGGGCTGCCTGACAGCGCAGTCCTGACCCGGTTGGCCAATGAGTTCCTGCGCGGATCCGCCCCAGCATCAGCGCTGCCGGCTGCGACCGCTCCAGCTACCCCAGCCGCGTCTGCGGCGGCGGCCCCAGCGCAGGTCGTGACGGCGGGCGGTCCCACGGCAGCCGCTCTGCCCAGCCGACAGGATGGGCAGTCGCACGCATCCGGCCCGGGTGCGGGCGCTGCGCTAGTGCCGGTGGTTCCACCGGGAATCCCAGGCGAGGCCGAACTGCGCGAGCTGCTCACCCCGCGTGGCGCAGCACTGCCCAGCATCCCCGGGCAGCCGACTGCCGTGCCTGTGTCAGCAGGCCATCTCCATCCTGCCCCGGCAGCACCACCAGGTGCTGTGCCGTCGGCGGCAGACGCCGCGTATTACTTCCTGAGCTACCAGACGCCGCACACCCATGCTGTCGCACCGGTCAAGGACCCCTGGTCGACCACCATCCCGGTGGCCGGTGCTGGTCCGTCGCCGATCGATTTCCACCGTGTGCGCCGCGATTTCCCCATCCTCGACGAACGCGTCAATGGGCGACGCCTGATCTGGCTGGACAATGCGGCCACCACCCAGAAGCCGCGTCAGGTCATCGAGCGCCTGTCCCACTTCTACGAGCACGAGAACAGCAACATCCATCGCGCCGCCCACGCCTTGGCGGCGCGAGCGACCGATGCCTACGAGGCGGCACGCGACAAGGTGCGCGCCTTCCTGAACGCCGGCAGGAGCGAGGAGATCGTCTTCGTGCGCGGCGCCACCGAGGCGATCAATCTGATCGCGCACAGCTGGGGCCGCGCCACGCTCCAGCCTGGCGACGAGATCGTGCTCAGCCATCTCGAGCACCACGCCAACATCGTCCCCTGGCAGCAGGTCGCGGCTGCGACCGGAGCGGTGATCAAGGTCATCCCGGTCGATGACGATGGCCAGATCCTGCTCGACGCCTATGGCGCGCTGCTGTCGCCGAAGACCAGGATCGTCTCCTTCACCCAGGTCTCCAACGCCCTCGGGACCGTGACCCCGGTGCAGCAGATGACACGGATGGCCCATGGTGCGGGCGCCCGCGTGCTGGTCGACGGTGCGCAGGCGGTCTCGCACATGCCCGTGGATGTGCGCGCACTCGGTGCCGACTGGTATGTCTTCTCCGGCCACAAGGTCTTCGCGCCGACCGGCATCGGGGTGCTCTACGGCACCAGCGAGATCCTCGGCCAGATGCCACCCTGGCAGGGTGGCGGCAACATGATCGCCGATGTCACTTTCGAGAAGACGCGCTACCAGCCGCCGCCATTGAAGTTCGAGGCCGGCACCGGGAACATCGCCGATGCCGTCGGCCTGGGTGCGGCGATCGACTATGTCACCAGCCTCGGGATGCCCGCCATCGCCGCCTACGAGCACCAGCTCCTGGTCTACGGCACGCGCCTGCTCCAGGGGGTGCCGGGCCTGCGTCTGATCGGCACGGCATCAGAGAAGGCCGGGGTGCTGTCATTCGTCCTCGATGGCTACGCGACCACCGAGGTCGGCAAGGCACTCGATCAGGATGGCATTGCGGTTCGCTCCGGCCATCACTGCGCGCAGCCCATCCTGCGGCGTTTCGGACTCTAGAGCACGGTGCGGCCATCCCTGGCCTTCTACAATACCTGCGCCGACCTGGATGCCCTTGCGGCATCCCTGCATCGCCTGTCCGATCGTCGCCGGGTGCACCGCTGATGCGGATGCCGTCCATCGGGCTTGCTGGCGGGAGGGATTCCACAGGCGGCCTGCGGTGCATGCGTGCACGCGCCTGTGATCAGGAGCTGCTATGCCAGATCGGACGCTGACAGGGTGAAGAAGAACGTCGCACCCTGATCGACTGCGCTCTCGGCCCAGATGCGTCCGCCATGGCGTCGGACGATGCGGGCGACGATCGAGAGCCCGATGCCGGTGCCGGGGAACTCCTCGGCGCGATGCAGCCGTTGGAAGGGGATGAACAGCTTGTAGGCGTACGCCGCGTCGAATCCCGCGCCGTTGTCGCGCACGAAGAAGGTGGGCGGATGGGTGGCGGTCGCCGTGGCTCCGACCTCGATCCGCGGGGCGCTCTGGCGTCCGGTGTACTTCCAGGCATTGCCGATGAGGTTGTCCAGGAGCACGCGCAGCAGCGCGGGATCGCCGCTGGCGGACAAGCCGTCGGCGACGACCAGGGAAACCGGACGAGCCGGCTCGCTGTCGCGCAGGATGGAGCCGACCGCCACCGCGAGCGCACTGAAGTCGACCTGCTCGGCGGCGATCGGGCTGCGGCTGATTGTCGAGAGCATCAAGAGCGACTCGATGAGCTGGCCCATGCGCTCGGCATTGGCCCGGATGCGTCCGAGCTGCGCACGTCCCGCCTCGTCCAGCTTGCCGGCATGCTCCTCGTCGAGGATGGCGCTGAAATGGCTGATGGCGCGAAGCGGCGAGGTCAGGTCATGCGACACCGAATAGGAGAACGACTCGAGCTCGCGATTGGCGATCTCGAGCTCTGCGGTGCGTGCGCGCATGCCGCGTTGGAGCGCGGAGTTCTCCACCCGCAAGGCGCGGACGCTGATGGCACGCATCAGCACCGGGATCAGGAAGCTGAGGGTGAAGGGCTTGAGCAGGTAATCGAAGGCGCCGGCCTTCATCGCCTCCACCGCGGTGGCGATGGTGCCGGCGCCGGTCATCAGGATGCCCACCGCATCGGCATCCAGGCGCTTGACCTCCTGCAGCACGGCGATCCCATCCATGCCCGGCATCATGAGGTCGGTGAGGATCAGGTCGTAGCGCGTCTTGGCGAATGCATCCAGGGCAGTCCGGCCGGATCTGAAGCCATCGGCGACATAACCATGATGATGGAGGGCGTCGGTGAGCGCCTCCAAGGGCGCCGCCTCGTCATCGACGACCAGGATGCGGATAGAGCCGGGAGGCGCGCTCATGCGGGCGACTCCTTCCGCCGGGTGTCCTGCGGCGGAGGCCCCGGCCTGGACCGCCAGCCGGGGCATGGCAGCCCGCAACACCGCGCAGGTCCTGGCGTTATATATTCATATATAGGTGAATGCTGGTCGACGCTGGTGGACGGCATAGCGCCCATTGGAACCGCACCCGGTCGCAAAGCCATGGGGAATTCGCGCAGGTCGTGGAGTTCGGCCCGGCGGCACCGGCAAGCTGGATCACTTCGCGGCCGGTGCCGGCACGGGGGTCGCTTCCGGGGGCGGCGAGGCTGGGGTGGCGGGTTTGGCCGAGAAGTCCACCCGCGGGGCGGCCTTGGCCGTCTCGGGGATCTTGAAGTATTCCGCGCGTTCGGCATGGGCGAAGGTATTGACGATGCTGCCCATCGGGCCGCGGATCGCGGCGTTGAGCGCCTTGACCGCATCATTGTAGCGCTGACGTTCGACGGCGATGCGGTTCTCGGTGCCCTCGAGCTGATCCTGCAGCTTGAGGAAGCCCTCATTGGCCTTGAGCACCGGGTAGTTCTCCTGCAGCATCAGCATGCGCGAGAGCGCCGATTCGACCGAGCCGGCAGCCTGGGCCTTGTCGTTCACCGACTTGGCCTGGAAGTAGGATTCCCGGGCCTGGGCGAGGTCGTCGAACACGCCCTTCTCATGCGCGGCGTAGCCCTTGACCGTCTCCACCAGGTTGGGGATGAGGTCGAAGCGCCTCTGGAGCTGGTTCTCGACCTGCGACCATTGGCTTTTGACGCCCTCGTCCAGGGAGACTACCGACTGGTAGGTGCTGCACCCGCCGATCAGGGTCAGGAAGGCGAGCAGGGCGATGGCGCCCAGAGCGATGAAAGCGCACCCTTTGCCTGACATACGCATCTCCCGGTTGAATGGCCAGCACCCTAGCGCCTCTGGGTGGGTTCACCAGCTTGCACCGCCTCCGCCTCCACCGGAGCTGCCGCCTCCACCGCTGAATCCACCGCCCGACCCGCTGCCGAAACCGCCGCCGAAGCCTCCGCCGCCGAAGCCTCCGCCGCCGAAGCCGCCATAGGAGCCGCCCCAGCCGTAGCTTCGGGGGCCTCGGAGCTTCAGGAGCACCAGCGCGACGACGAGGATGAGCAGGTACACCCAGACGCCCGCGCTGTTCTGGCCCGCTTGGTGACGTGCTGGCGGGACGTAGCGCTCGGTGGCGGCGATGCCCAGGTCGACCTGCTGGGCATTGGCGATCTCGCCCGCGACGGCACGCACCATGCGCTCGAGCCCCTGGCTGTAGAGGCCGGATTTGAACTGCTCGATGGCCGCGGCGCGCGACAGCGATCCGCACCAGGAATCCGGCAGCACCGGTTCCAGGCCATAGCCGGTATGGATGCGCACATGATGGTCGTCGACCGCCAGCACGATCAGCGCGCCATTGTTGGCCTCGGCGCGGCCGAGCTTCCATTGGCTGAAGATGCGCTGCGTGAAGCCGACGATATCCTCCGGCATGGTGGTCCTGACGATCAGGACCTTGACCTCGGCGGTGGTCAGCTGACGCAAGCGCAGCAGCAGCTCGGTGATGCGGCTCGTGGTCGGTGCGTCCACCACCCCGGTGCGGTCGACCACCACCAGGGTGGAGGTGGGGACGTTGACCACCTCCTCGCCGCGGGCGGCGAGCAGGAGCATGAGCAGCAGGAGCGTGCCTGCGCTACGCGTGATCACAGCGCTCCTCCAAGCCGCTCAGCAGGCGGTGGATGGCGATCAGGAGGTCGCGTCCGGTCTCGCCCTGCCAGGCGCGCATGATCGGCGTCAAATCGAGCGCGAGCAGACGCTGGGAGTCGGCGATGACCGCGCTCGGGGCGCCGGGGCAGCGCTGATGCTTGAGGTAGAGCATGCCGCCGAGCACGCGCAGCGCATGCTCGGCGAGATCGACGAGCGGCTGGTTGATGCTCGCCGGTCCGCGCAGCAGGCGCTGCCTCAGGGAGATGCACAATACTGCGCATTCGCGTTCGCACTGCAGGCGCACATGCTCGCGGGCGAAGCTCAGGTCCTGGAAAGGGTCATGTCCGAGCAGGACCGCATGGCTGTTGGTGATCTCCAGCCATTCCAGGGGAAAGGTGTCGAGGGAGGTCCGGATGAGGGTGGCGGTGACGAGCAGCGGGGCCGCCAGGCCGAGCGTGACCGCGCCTGGGCCGAGCGCGCCCAGGCGTCCGATGAGGTCGAGGTCGTCCCTGGTGAAGACCATGACCTGGTGGATGGGCCGACCAGGACACCAATCCGGGGTCAGGGCGGCGCCGAAGAGGCACAGGCTCTCCAGGCGGTCACCGCATAGCGCCGCGACCTTCTGGGCGTAGTCGGCAAGGCGGCTGCGCAGTGCCGGAGGCAGCACCGCAGCTGCAGGACCGGATGGACGGGCGGGGTCACGCGACTGGTCGGTGCTCTCCGGGCTTCCTGGAGGGACGGGCGATGGGGTCACGGGACCTCCGATTCCGGGTGCGAGATGTCGGGAACGATGACGGCCAGTCTCCGTCCAGCGCATTGATCGTCTACTGGTGGTTCACGCCATGGATCTGCCTGGCAGCCCCGATCACCGAGTTGCCATGCCACAGCGGTCCGTCGGTAGACCCGCCCCGCAGCATGGCGGACCATGCTCCTCGAGGTGCTGGTGGATCAGTATCCGGCGCGCACGGAGACGCCGCAGACGAAGCCCGGCGAGACTTGGAGCACATCGCTGTAGTTGCGGATGGAGGTGCCCATCAGCACCTCGCGGTCGAAGGCCGCGCCGGCGAAGAGCGAGCCGCCGATCAGCTGGGTGATCTCGATGCCGATGCCGCCGGTGACGCGCATGCTGCGGAAATAGACGAACTGATCAGAGTCGATGTAGCTCGGCCATTTGTAGATCTCGGTACCCCAGTCGTAGGCGGCCTGGAGGCGCAGCCAGCGGGCGCGCTCGAACGGCTTGACCCAGCCCCCGGCATGGACGTTGCCGAAGATCGAGGCCGAGACATCGGCGAGCACCGATGGGGTCGGACGCCAGTTGGCGAGGAAGAACGGGATGCCGATGATCATCCTGAAGGTCTTGTCCGGATTCCATTCGTAGGCCACACCGGGGAACGGCACGTTGTTGAACAGTGTCCGGTCATTGGAATAGCTCAGGGTGAACAGCCAGGCGTCGCCGCTATCCAGCGGCATCTTCATGAACACTGATGCCCCTACGATCAACCCGGCGGTGGTGGAGAACGGCTTGGGATCGTCCGAGCCGAAGGACGCGCTCGCGCCATAGATGTATTTGCTCGCCGTCACATGGCGGTACATGCCGCCGAAGCGCAGATCGTAGAGGTGATCCGGGAAATCCCCATTGGGCAGCAGCGGGGCCGTGGTGTCGGTAGCGGCTTCCGTCCAGGAGGCGCTGATCTGCACCTCATCGTTGGCGTCGACGAACGGCTGGCCGCGCACCCCCCCGCGGAATACCGTATGGTCGTAGGTCCCCAGGTCGTCGGGGAGGTTGACCTCGGGTTCGATGTCGACGTTTGCGGATGCCGAGGCGGTGAACGGCTTGATCTCGGGATTGATCCAGCCGTAAGCGGTCCCGGATTCGCCGATGACTGCGGCATCGGCATGGTCCGACACAACGCCCCAGATCAGGCCGGTCAGCATGGGCACGACCCACGATGGGCTGAGGGACGGGCAGGAGCGGAGGCGCATCGGCATGGAGGAAACCCTGGGCAGGTCGGTCCGACGGTAGCCGGGTTGGACGCTGACGCCATGCTCGGAGCGGGCACGATGGTGGCCGAGGGGCGATGGCTCAGCGCCGGATAGCGGGTTCGGTCAGGGTCTGATGCGGACTCGGCAGTTCCGGCGATGGCATGCACATGTGGCAACCATCACAACAGCTGTTCTCATAACCGCTTCAGCGCCGCATGTGGTCAGTTCCCAGTGCTGTCATGGTGTCGTCATGCAGGGGACGGATTGACGTCGATGGCCACGGTCAAAGGTTCATGACCTGAGGGAGGCGACGCTCCCTGGGCAGTCCTGCGGGACTTCGGACCAACCATTGACCCGGGGTGAGGCGAACAAGGCTCGTCTCACCCATGGCAGCGCCTCCAGATCCGTCCGTGCGGCTCCCCCAGTCGGCAGCGTCATCCGCCATGATCGATGCGGCGACCACGTGTGGGCGCCATGCCGTGATCAGCCTGGCAGATCGAGCGCTGCTGCTCCTGATGGCCGCGCTCGGCTCGGCGGCCGGGCTCGATGCTCCGGCGCACGGTCCGGACGGAGCTGGCGGATCGCCATCGGCAGCGGAGCCGACCGTGGAGGTCGGCTTCACCGTCAGCTATGCCGAATCTATCCCGGACGATGCCTGGGCGATCATCAGCGGCCCTGTCCGTTGGTCGGAGGCCGACTGGCTTGAAGCGGCCGCCATCGGCGCCATCGGCGTGACCCTCTATGGCTTTGATACGCGCATCCGCACCTGGGATCAGGACCACCGCTCGGCAAGGACCGATCGCTGGGCAAAGGACATCCGGCCGTTCGGCCGGCAATACATCGCCATTCCCCTGGTCGGGGCAGCAGGAGGCAGCTTCATCAGCGATGATCCCCGGCTGATCCGCACCGCGCTGCTGGGTGGCGAGAGCCTGGCCACCTCCCTGGCTGGATACGGCGGCATGCAGGTGCTGACCAATCGTGCCCGTCCGTCGTCGGATGAGGGCAGGGCGCATTGGCATGGGCCCGGTTTCACCCACGACCAGTCCTTCCCATCAGGCGAAGTGACCGCCGCATTCTCCTGCGCCACCATCCTGGCGGAGGAGTGGAAGGATCTCCCGGGTGCCGCTCCGGTGTCGTATGGCGTCGCCTCGCTGGTAGCGCTCGAGCGCATCAACGACAATGCCCATTGGGCCTCCGACGTCTTCACCGCCGCAGTGCTCGGATATGGCGTCTCGCAGGCGGTCGAGCGGCTGCATCCCATGACCTCTACGCATCTGGGCATCATAGCCATCGTGCCGATCGTGACTGCCCGGGAGAAGGCCCTGTCGGTGACCCTCTCCTTTTAGCATCAGTCGACTGCATGCGACCTGGCGGGCAGTGGTCGGCGCCTCAGGCGCTTCCGCAGCGCTGCCGCTGCCGCTGCTGCTGCCAGGTATACCAGCCGCCTGAGCAGGTGCGGGCATCCACACCCTGCTGACGCAGGAAGCGCACAGCGTAGTAGGCGCGCTGGCCTGCGGCGCACATGACGTCGACGGGTGCGCCTGGAGGCACCTCGCGCCAGCGCGCGCGCAGCTGGTGGAGGGGGATGATCAGCGCTCCAGGCACCGTGCCCAGGGCGGTCTCGGCGCTCTCGCGGACATCGAGCAGGGTATGGCCCGCGGTGCCGCAGGTGGCGAGGTCCGCCAGCGGTGCATCGCCGCTGAGCTGGTTGTCGGCGATGAAGCCGGCGATGTTCACCGGATCCTTGGCGGCGCCGAATTGAGGCGCATAGCACAGCTCCGCCTCGCTGAGGTCGTGCATGGTCCCGCCCAGCTGGATCGCCATGGCGATGACGTCGATGCGCTTCTCGACGCCCTCCTCGCCGACCGCCTGTGCACCGAGCACGCGACCATCGCTCTGGCGGTAGATGACCTTCATGTGGATCGGCTTGGCGCCGGGATAGTAGCCGACGTGGTGCCCGGGATGGAGATGCACGGCCTGGTAGCCGGTGATGCCGGCACGCTGCAGGAGCTTCTCGCTCGCCCCGGTCGAGGCGATGACCAGGCCGAAGGCGCCGCACACGCTGGTCGCCTGCACGCCGCGGAAGCGGGCGCTGCGGCCGCAGATGGCATCGGCGGCGATGCGGCCCTGGCGGTTCGCAGGGCCGGCGAGGGGGATGACCACCTTAATGCCGGTGGTGAATTCGCTGGTCTCCACCGCATCGCCGACCGCCCAGATGCGCGGATCGGAGGTGCGCATCGCATCGTCGACGGCGATCCCGCCGCTTGCGCCGATGGAAAGTCCAGCCGCACGCGCCAGGGTGGTCTCGGGCTTCACCCCGATCGCGAGGATGACCAGGTCGCTGCGGATCGAGCCGCCGCTCTCGGTGGCGGCGACCAGGGACCCGGACTCGCTGCGCAGGGCGGTCACCGCCTCGCCGAGGCGCACCGTGACACCCGCCTCCTGCAGGCGCACCCTCACCGGCTCCGCCACCTCGGGATCGAGGGGCGGCATGAGCTGCGTGGTCTTTTCGACGATGGTGACCGCCAGGCCGCGATGATGGAGATTCTCGGCCATCTCCAGGCCGATGAAGCCGCCGCCGATGATCAGGGCCGAATGGGCATGGTGGTCGGTGATCCAGGAGCGGACCAGCTGGGAATCCGGGATGGTGCGCACCGAGAAGACACCCGGGGCATCGATGCCCGGGATGGGTGGCTTGATCGCCAGTGCACCGGGCGCCAGGACCAGCGCATCATAGCGCTCCTCGCGCACCGACCCGGTGGCCAGGTTGCTGACGCTGATGACCTGGCGCTGGCGATCGATGGCGGTCACCTCGTGCCGGACCTTGACCATGATGTTGAAGCGGTCGCGGAAGAGCTCGGGGCTGGCGACCAGCAGGGACTTCTCCTCGGTGATCACATCGCCGACGTAGTAGGGCAGTCCGCAATTCGCGAAGGAGACATGCGCTCCCCGATCGAAGAGCAAGATCTCGCAGCTCTCGTCGAGCCGCCTCAGGCGCGTGGCGCAGGAGGCTCCGCCAGCGACGCCACCGATGATGAGGATGCGCTTGGTCATGGCCGAACTCGCTGGGCTGGAGGGAAGCAGGGGGGAAGGGTCAGCGGTTCCAGGGCATGCGGGCGAGCAGCATGCCCATCATGCAGGTGTCGGTGATGCCGGCGATCGCAAGGCCGGCTCCGACGGCGCCGGAGAGGGCAAACCAGTAGTGATGGACGGTGTATCCCAGGACCACGCCGGTGAGCACGATCAGCCCGGCAGCGATGCGGACCTGGCGTTCCAGGGCGATGGCGGCCTTGCCGCGTACCACCGGCAGCCCGGCGGCGACCCAGGCATCGGTTCCCCCGGCGACCACCACGCCCTGCATGCCGGACTCCGCCAGCCGGCAGGCGGCCGTCTGCGCCCGGGCGCCGCTCTTGCACAGCAGGTGGATGGTTCCCCCGGCGGGGATGATGGATGCCAGCGCCGAGGGATCGAACTGGTCGAGCGGCGCCAGGCGGGCGCCATCGGCATGGACGGCCCGGTACTCGGCAGGAGTGCGTACATCGATCAGCACGGCGGTGCCGGCGCTCAGCCGGCTGCTGGCTTCACTTGGGGTGCAGGTGGCGATGGACATGCGATATCTCCGCTCATGGGTCTCGACGGTGACGGGTGGCCTTGGTGGTGCGCGGCAGGCCGAGGGAGGCGTGCTGGTCCTGGATGTGGCGGGTGACGCCCTCGCACATCACCTGGCAGAGCTGCGGCACCGAGGGATCGAGGATGGAGCAGAACGCCTGCGTCCCGTGGCGCCGCACCTGGACGAAGCCGACCTGGCGAAGGATCGCGAGGTGCTTGGAGGCGGATGCCTGGCCGATCCCCAATTCATGGGCCAGGGCGCTGACCGTGCATTCCCCCCGCTGGAGCCGGACCAGGATGCGGATGCGGGTCGCATCGGCGAGGGCGCGGAAGCGCTCGGTGATGCGGTCGATCATCGCGTTGTTTGGCGTGTCCATGAGTGTATTCTGAGTAAGGAATATAGGAAACAAGGAAAATATTAGCGACCGCTCTTCCAATCCCTGCCGGCAGGCGAGCGCAAGCCGGGGGCAGCTGAAGAGAGGGAGGCGGGCGGCCTAGAACCGTCATCCGTCAGTCAGGTGGGGCGCCGGGCTGATGCAGAATGGTGGAGAGTGCATCCTTGCACTCTGTCCGCAGCGGGGGTAATACGGGGCCACATGGGAACCCTCACCGTCCGGAAATACGGCATTTCCCTCGACCCGCTGGAATTGGTCGATTTCTCGGAGAAATTCGAGTTCTTCTCCGAGACCTTCACCGAACTGGGCTTCGATCAGTCGGGCACCTACACCTTCCGCTACAGCGATGACGAATGCATGATGAAGGCAGAGCTGCAGCGCTCGCAGGATGGCTATTTCCTGTGGGTCTACGTGCAGGCCTTCGATGAGCATGAGCACCGGGTCAAGGAGATCGCCCAGGCCTTCGGCGGTTATGCCGTGGTCGGCGGCAAGAAGCCCGCCTAGCGCGAATCCGCCCGGTGGCTGGCCATCCGGCAGGCCTCAGGTGGAGCGCTCGCGGCGCATCTGCGCCGCCAAGCTGTTCGGCCTCGATTCTGCCCTTCGTTGACCTGCTGCGGGGGCCCACCAGAATCCGCTCGCCCAACCAGGAGCGCCTTGCCGGCCACCCCTGGTCGCGTTCGCCGAACCATGCGACCTGATCGGAATCCGCCGACGTGCTGTTCAATTCTCTGACCTTCGTCGCATTCTTCGTCATCGTCTACCTCCTCTACCGCGTGATCCCGGGCTGGGGGATGCGCAAGAACCTGCTGCTGGTGTGCAGTTACATCTTCTACGGGGCCTGGAATCCCCCCTTCGCGGCGCTGCTGCTGACCTCGACGGTGGTCGATTGGTGGCTGGCCGGGCGCATGGACCGCGAGAGCATCCAATCGCGACGTCGACTGTGGCTGACCCTCAGCCTGGTGACCAACTTCGGATTCCTCGGCTTCTTCAAGTATGGCAACTTCCTGCTCGACAATACCGTGGCCCTGCTGGGCGCCATGGGCATCAGCTACCATCCGCCGCATCTGGACATCCTGCTGCCGGTCGGCATCTCGTTCTACACCTTCCATACCCTCTCCTACACCATCGACGTCTACCGCCGGCAGCTCAAGCCGGAATACTCGCTGCGCGATTTCGCCCTGTTCGTGTCCTTCTTCCCGCAGCTGGTCGCCGGACCCATCGTGCGCGCCCGCGACTTCCTCTACCAGCTCAAGGATCCGCCGGCGCCGGTGCGCGGCCGCTTCGCCTGGGGGGTGTTCCTGATGACCATGGGCCTGTTCGAGAAGGTGGTGGTCGCCGACACCCTGCTCGCGCCGACTGCCGACTTGGTATTCGGCCATCCCTTCCCCCTGGCCGCGCTCGACGCGTGGGCCGGTGCGCTCGCCTTCGGCATGCAGATCCTCTGCGACTTCAGCGGCTACTCGCTCACCGCCATCGGCGCGGATCTGTGCTTCGGCTTCTACCTGCTCGACAACTTCAAGTTCCCCTATGGTGCCTCGGGGTTCTCCGACTTCTGGCGCCGCTGGCACATCTCGCTTTCCTCCTGGCTGCGCGACTACCTCTACATCCCCCTGGGCGGCAACCGGCTGGGAACCGCGCGAACGTGCTTCAACCTGATGTTCGTCATGCTGCTCGGGGGATTGTGGCATGGGGCCGCCTGGACCTTCGTCTTGTGGGGCGCCCTGCATGGCCTCTTCCTGCTGATCGAGCGGGCAGTACGATTCTTCACCGCCGGTGCCACCTGGACGGATTCGCTGCTGGCGCGCACCGCCGGCTGGCTGCTCACCGTGCTCGGGGTGACCATCACCTGGGTGTTCTTCCGGGCAGCGGATTTCCCCACCGCGATGAAGACCCTGGTGAGCATGTTCGGGGCATTCGGCGAGCGCGGCGACCAGATCCTGGCGACCCGCGACCTGATCGAGGTCGGTGCGGTGGTGGCGGTGGTGCTCACTGCCCATCGCCTGCTGCGGGATTCATCCATCGAGGCGATCGTCCAGCGCTCTCCGCGCTGGTGGGTGATGTCCCTCCGACCGTGGATCTGACCTGATGAACGGCCGTCCCTGCCGGGTAGGTTGTGGTTGCTACGCCACTCAACCAACCCGAAGGGACCGCCATGAACAAGTCTCACAACC
>Ga0302193_10000813_pt1 | contig 27449 bp, 15 predicted proteins | sample II_Bog_E3_3_FD_200228 | JGI IMG/M metagenome (GOLD analysis project Ga0302193, IMG submission 200228) | Peat permafrost microbial communities from Stordalen Mire near Abisko, Sweden - II_Bog_E3_3 | ecosystem: Environmental > Terrestrial > Soil > Wetlands > Peat | place: Sweden: Abisko...
GTCCTGTTCCAGCCGCAACAGCACCGAGACCTGGGACGGCGTCAGGTCCTTATGCCCGGTTTCCTCGCGCAGGCGGCGCTTCAGCCGCCCGACCAGGGTGCGCAAATCTCCGGCCAAGGCCCAGGCTAGGGGAGAGTGGGGCGTTTGTGGCTGCGTTGACATATGAGAGTCCTATCATCTGTGAAGGCAAACTGCAAAGGTAAACTTATCAGTTTGTCTTATTGGCATCACCCGCAGCACAGCCTGTGCGCATCTATTGGGCCGAGATTCGACGAAGCCAGCTTCACCCAAACCACCTCGTGCGGCGCTGACGATTGCGAATATTCCTGCAGTCGGATTGACTGCCAGTGCAATCTGACAACGAGCCAGTGCACCGGCCATTATGCCTCGGGCGCGGCCATGGCGGCCGATGTGGCCGGCAGGTTGGTTCAATGCGGCCCTGATTTACGCCGAGCAGCGCGATAGGAGCGAGGTGTCAGAGTGGATGCGGCATTACCTGGAACTGGTTCCTGATGCCTCTGACGCAAGAGTGTCCGCGAACAGATGATCATTTGGGACGATAAGGTGACGGCGGGGGTGTCGGCCGGGCAACGGTGAATGAGGAAACGCTCCCCAGCAGCTTTTGGGCTGTCGGATTGCCTGCCCCAGAAACGGACGAAGCCCCAAGGTTTCCCTTGGGGCTTCGATGGTGCTGTCGAGAGGAATTGAACCTGAGACCCCGTCCTTACCAAGGACAGGATGTATCGATTTATGAGGATAACACAGGTTAACTGCGTTTTTCAAGTTACTCAATAAACATTGATATTTCATAGTGTTATATATAATTTAGGGCACATAGGCTAACACGTATAGACGCCCCTGAAACGTTAGCCAGTTGTTAGCCGGTATTAACCCGAAGGTGACGCCATGGCAAGTGCCGCAAAAAAAATCGTGCTGACGGATAAGGCCATACAGGCGCTAAAACCGGCTCCGAAAGGGAAGCGCTACATAGTATGGGATGCGTTGGTGCCCGGCCTGGGAATCCGAGTAAACGACACAACGGACGACAAGGGCAACGCCACGTCTAAAACTTTTCTGGTTGTGCGGCGGCGTCCGGGTGATGCCTACGTTACGTATGCCGTGCTGAGCCAAGGGGGCGTAAGCCGTTACCCAGGCAAGACGTTAAAGGCGGCACGTGCCGAGGCCGGCGAGGCTTTGGCTGCTATTTCCGACGGCATAAAGCCGCGAGAGTTGGCGGAGGAAAAACGCCGCGAGGAAGCTCTGTTGCGCCAGGACACGGTTGCTGTCGTCGCAGAGGATTTCATCAAACGCCATGTGGCGAAAATGCGTAGTGCTCAGGCAACCGAGGGAACCATTCGTCGCGAGTTGCTGGGGCAGGTGCGCGTGAACGATGAGTGGATCGCCGGACCTGACAAGAAGGCTGGCATTGGCAGCCTTCCCATCACAAAGGTTGCGCGACGCGATATCGTAGAACTGCTCGAACAAATTGCCGACAGACCCGCGCCAGCCCTCGTGCATAAAACTCTGTCTATTGCGCGCTCTTTCTTTAATTGGGCAATTGAGCGCGGCAAATACGGGTTCGAGGTCAACCCTTGTGCGCGGGTTGATCCGACGAAACTGGCTGGAGCGGCTACCATCCGATCTAGGGTTCTGACCGACGCCGAATTGCCACTCATTTGGAAAGCGGCTGGCGATGCTGGCTACCCGTTCGGCACCCTAATACGTATGCTTCTTCTTACCGGGCAGCGGCGGACCGAGATTGCAGCCGCCCAGTGGGCTGAGCTTTCGAGCGATGGTCTATCGCTGACAATTCCCGCTGATCGAATGAAGGGTGGCGATGGTCATGTGGTTCCGCTGACCACACGCGCAACAGAATCGATTGCGGCGGTGCCGCGCTTCGACAAAGCCGAGTTCATCTTTAGCTCCACCGCTGGCCGACGACCGATAAGCGGTTTCAGCAAGAGCAAGGCTCGTCTGGATGAAGCCATTGCAAAGGCAGTGAAAGAGGCTCAGGAAAAAGGCGAAGACATCAAGGATGTTGCTCCGTGGACGCTTCATGACCTTCGCCGCACGGCGCGGACGAGGTTAAGCAGTTTGGGCGTGCTGCCGCATATCGCGGAGATGGTCATCGGCCACAAGCAGGGTGGAATTCATGCTGTCTATGATCAGCACCGCTATGATGCCGAAAAGCGGGATGCGTTGGAACGCTGGGAGGCGGCATTGCTGGCTATCGTCGAGCCAAAGCCGACGCAACCCGAGGGCGAAGGTGAGCCCGAGCCGGAAGCTGCCGAGCCGTCGAATGTTGTGCGCCTTCGGAGCGGGGCAAAGCCGTGAGCAGTAAGACCCCATCGACATCAGCGAGGGCAATGCCGTATATGGAAATATCGTGAGAATGGGGAGGGGAATTGCCAAATCTATCTGACCCGCCGAAGGCTGCCTTGCTGACGCTGAACCAGGCGTTGCGGTACATGGCGGAGGAATACATTCTGGATGAATCGGCCGACCAGAGGTTTGAGCCGGTACTTGCCCCTCATAACGGTCAGCGCCAGCAGGAATGGGCGGCCCTTCTTAATGCCCTTCAACTCGGCGATTTGCCTATCTATGGCCGCCCTGGTGTGGGCGATATCGTCAACCATGGCGGCCATAATACCCGACTCCAATGATGGGGGTTCTCGCAGCACGGCGATTTCGTCCAGATCCCCGTTTCCCGTCTCAAGGAATGTGGGAAACACGGCCTTGAGTACATCGAAGGCTTCGCTCTCTTTAACAATGCCGTCCGCCACGTGATTAAGGGTGATGTCCATCTAGAGGGTATTCAATTACTCGGAAGCGTCGAGGCCGGATGGGAATATGTCGGCATCGCTATTGCGAGCGAGGACTTGCTAACTATATTCCCTCCTAATGACGGACGAGAGATCGCGGTGCCCCGTGTCACCGACCGACCGTCGGAACACGCGACCGCGATCCAGCCGCAAGTTTGTGGCGGCCAGCTTTTCCGGGAAAAACTAAAGGCTTGGCTGGAAGGTGAGGCAAACGCCGAAATTGATACCGTCCCAACAATGAAAAAGGCTGACTTTTTGGCAAAGGCGCGTGCTAGATTCAAGGACGGGCAGACACTCGTGACGGATAACATTTTTGACGAGGTTTGGAGATCTGCCAATATCCCAGATAAGTTCAAGTCAAGAGGCCGGAGACCGCGTTAAAGATATTTGCTGTCGATCCGATATACCTTTCCGTTGAATCCTTTGAAGCGCTTTCTTATATCACCTTGATCCATGTCAACTAAAATTCCGCAGTCCTTCAGTGAGCCGATGACTCTTTTGATCGCGGGTATTGCTCCAGATTTATCATCTTTAAATGCCTTTGTGTTGGCAAGGCGCTGAGAGATATATGAATCAGGAATCATGTCGTATTCCCACAATTCTCTCGGGAAGTTCACCTTGTGTGATGGTGGCGCAGCCCTATACTTTTTAACTAATTGCTTGATATCAAATATTTGCTTTCCGCCCCCACTTCCAATGTTGCCCATCTCAAACCGCCTCGATATGACCGAGATATCACGCTCGACGAACTGAATGGCCCAGGTGGCCAATTCTCGGGTCACGACAGGACGATGGAGGTCACAACCGACGGCGAGCAGTGCCGCCACCTTGAGGGCTTTGAGGTGGGCGCGGTTTCAAAGCTGCATTTCGACGTCCCCGCCAGAGGCGTTAATCAGCTTATCGGCTCGCCGGTCGAAGTCGTCTAGACCTAATTCACCCCGCCGCCCAAGACCTTGTAGAGGGTGACCATATTGGACAGCCGGCTGACCTGCAGGCTGATCAGGGTTTGCTCGGCGGTGAACAGGGACCGCTGGGAATCCAGCAGGTTCAGATAGCTGTCGACGCCCTTGTCATAGCGGGCCTGGGATAGGTGCAGGCTGGTGCGGGTGGCATCGACCAAAGCCGTCTGGGCGGCGATCTGATCGCCATAGGTGGCCTTGGCCGCCAGGGCGTCGGCGACTTCGCGGAAGGCGGTCTGGATGGTCTTTTCGTAATTGGCCACCTGGATCTCGCGGCTGGCCTTGGCGCTGTCCAGCTTGGCCTGGTTTGATCCGGCGTCGAAGATCGGCATGGTGATGGACGGACCAAAGCTCCAGGCGTTGGAAGCGCCCTGGAACAGATTGTCCAGATAGGGGCTGGCCAGACCATAGCTGCCGGTCAGGGTGATGCTGGGAAAGAAGGCGGCGCGGGCGGCGCCGATATAGGCGTTGGCGGCCTTCAGCTGATGTTCGGCCTGCATGATGTCGGGGCGGCGCAGCAGCACTTCCGAGGGCACGCCCGGCGACAGGTCTTCGGCCTGATGGATGGCCGACAGATCGCCCTCCAGCTTGGCTTCGTCCAAGCCCTTGCCCACCAGCAGCACCAGGGCATTACGGTCCTGGGCCAATTGGCGGCGGAACTGGGCGTGATCGGCCCTGGCGGTTTCCAACAGGGTGCGGGCCTGAGCCACATCCAGTTCGGAGCTCACCCCATGTTCGAAGCTGCGCGAGATCAGCTCCAGGGACTTGGTGCGAGTGGACAGGGTGTCCTCGGTCAGGGCCAGCTGCTTGCGGTCGCCCAGCAAGGTCAGATAGGCGTTGGCCACTTCGGCGATCAGGCTGATCTGGGTCGAGCGGCGGGCTTCCTCGGTGGCCAGATAGCTCTCCAGGGCCTGATCGTTCAGGCTGTGCAGGCGGCCGAAAAAGTCCAGCTCGAAGGCGCTCACACCTACATTGGCGGTATAGGTGCGGGTGGTCATGGCCTGCTGCGGCACCGTGGTGCTGAGGGCCTTCGGCGTGCGCTGCTCGGTCGAGGTCTTGTTGGCATCCACATGGGGATAGAGGTTGGAGTCAGTGACCCGATAGGTCGCCTGGGCCACCTGGATGTTCAAAGCCGCCACCCGCAGGTCGCGGTTGTTGTCCAGGGCCTGCTGGATCACGTTTTGCAGGGTCGGATCGGTGAAGAACTGTTTCCAGTCCATATCGGTCCACAGGGGCTTGCCGGCCTCGGCCTGGGCATCCGCCGGCCAGGCATCGGCGGTGGGCAGGTCGGGGCGCTTGTAGTCCGGAGCCAGTGAGCAGGCGCCGAGGGCCAGAACCGTGCAGGACAGAAGAAGAGACTTTCTCAACATGACGAAGCGTTTCCTTAAGCCTGCGGACTGGAGCTCTGCTTCTTGGCGAAGCGGCCCAGGATGGCGACGAAGAACAGGGGCACGAAAAAGATGGCCAGGGCGGTTGCGGTCAGCATACCGCCGGTGACGCCGATGCCGATGGCGTTCTGAGCGCCCGAACCGGCGCCATTGGCGATGGCCAGCGGCAGCACGCCCAGTACAAAGGCCAACGAGGTCATCAGAATCGGGCGCAGGCGCTGGCGTCCCGCCTCAGTAGCGGCTTCCACCAGGGTCATGCCTTCGTTCTCGTACATGGCCTTGGCGAATTCGACGATCAGAATGGCGTTCTTGGCGGCCAGACCGATGGTGGTCAAAAGCCCCACCTGGAAATAGACGTCGTTGGACAGGCCGCGCAGGTAGACCGCACCCACCGCACCCAGCACGCCCAAAGGCACCACCAGGATCACCGAGAAGGGGATGGACCAGCTTTCATAAAGGGCGGCCAGGCAGAGGAACACCACGATGATGGAGATGGCATAGAGGGCCGGAGCCTGCGATCCCGCTTCCCGTTCCTCATAGGACAGGCCGGTCCAGGAATGGCCGATGCCCGGCGGCAGTTTCTTCATCAGGTCTTCCATGATGCTCATGGCTTCGCCCGAGCTATGGCCGGGAGCCGGAGCGCCCATGATCTCGCGCGAGCCTCGGCCGTTATAGCGTTCCAGCTGCGGCGAGCCAAAACCCCAGGACGAGGTCATCAGGGTCGAAAAGGGAACCATCTGGCCGGCGGCGTTCTTGACCTCCCAGCGGTTCAGGTCTTCGGGCTGCATGCGGTAAGGGGCGTCGGCCTGCAGGAAGACCTTTTTGACGCGGCCATCATCGATGAAGTCATTGACGTAAGACGAGCCCCAGGCCGCCGACAAGGTGGTGTTGAGATCGGTCAGGGAAACCCCCAGGGCCGAGGCCTTTTCGCGGTCGGTCTTGACCATCAGCTGGGGAGTATCCTCCAGGCCGTTGGGACGCACGCCCACCAGGGCCGGGTTCTGCATGGCCATGCCCAGCAATTGATTGCGGGCCGCCATCAGCTTTTCGTGTCCCAGCCCGCCTTCGTCGGTCAGTTCCAAATCGAAGCCGGTTGCATTGCCCAGTTCGATCACCGCCGGAGGGGTAAAGGCGAAAATCTGGGCGTCCTTGACCGACATCAGGGCCATCATGCCGCGCATGGCGATGGCCTGGGCCTTTTGCGACGGCGACTTGCGCTGGCTCCAGTTCTTTAGGCTCAGGAAGCCGAGACCGGCATTCTGGCCGCTGCCGGCAAAGCTGAAGCCAGCGACGGTGAAGATACTGGCGACGTTGTCCTTCTCGGCGGTCATGAAGTATTCCTCGGCCCTTTTGAGGGCCTCGACGGTGCGTTCCTGGGTGGCCGAGGCCGGGGTGGAAACCTGGATGAAGGCGACGCCCTGGTCTTCTTCCGGCAGGAACGAGGTGGGCAGACGGGTGAAGAGGAAGGCCAGACCGGCCAGCAGCACGGCATAGACCAGCCAGAAGCTCTTGCGGCGGTTCAGCACGCTGCCGACCGCGCGGCCATAGCGGTCACGGCCATTGGTGAAGACCCGGTTGAACCAGCCAAAGAAGCCCTTGGTCTCCCAGGCATGGCCCTTTTCCACCGGCTTGAGCATGGTCGAGCAAAGGGCCGGGGTCAGGATCAGAGCCACCAGCACCGACAGGCCCATGGCCGAGACCAGGGTCAGGGAGAACTGGCGATAGATAGCGCCGGTGGAGCCGGCAAAGAAGGCCATGGGCACGAAGACTGCCGATAGCACCAGGGCGATGCCCACCAGGGCGCCGGTGATCTGGTCCATGGATTTTCGTGTGGCTTCCTTGGGCGAAAGGCCTTCCTCGCTCATCAAGCGCTCGACGTTTTCGACCACGACGATGGCGTCGTCCACCAAGAGGCCGATGGCCAGAACCATGGCGAACATGGTCAGGGTATTGATGGTGAAGCCGCAGGCCGACAGGATGCCGAAGGTGCCCAGCAAGACCACCGGAACGGCGATGGTGGGGATCAGGGTGGCGCGGAAGTTCTGCAAGAACAGATACATCACCAGGAAGACCAGGGCGATGGCTTCGGCCAGGGTCTTGATCACTTCTTCGATGGAGATCTTGACGAAGGGGGTGGTGTCATAGGGATAGACCACCTCAACGCCCTCGGGGAAGAAGGGCTTCAGTTCTTCCATGCGGGCATGGACGGCCTTGGCGGCATCCAGGGCATTGGCCCCGGTGGCCAGCTTGATGCCCAGGCCGGCGGCAGGATGACCGTTGTAGCGAGCGACAGACTCGTAACTTTCCGATCCGATCTCGATGCGGGCCACGTCCTTCAGACGGACTTGCGAGCCGTCGGGATTGACTCGCAGCAGGATGTTGCCGAACTGCTCGGGCGTCTCCATCCGGCTTTGGGCCTGGATGGTGGCATTGATGCGCTGCCCTGGGACGGACGGAGCGCCACCGATCTCACCGGAGGAAATCTCGGCGTTCTCGGCCTTGATGGCGGTGGTGATATCGGTGACCGCCAGGCTGTAGCTGACCATCTTGTCGGGGTTCAGCCAGATGCGCATGGAATGCTGGGCGCCGAACACGTTCACATCGCCAACGCCCGGCAGGCGACTGACGTCGTCTTGAACGTGCGAGACCAGATAGTCGGCCAGATCGCGATCAGACTTGCTGCCGTCCGCCGAATAAAAGCCCAGCACCATCATGAAGCTCATGGTGGCTTTTTCCACCTTAACGCCTTGCTGCTGCACTTCGGTGGGCAGCAAAGGTGTGGCTAGGGCCAGTTTGTTCTGCACCTGCACCTGGGCGATATCGGGATCGGCCGAAGGCTCGAAGGTCAGGGTGATGGTGGCATTGCCCGCCGAATCCGACTTCGAGGACATATAGCGCAGATGATCGATGCCGTTCATCTTTTGCTCGATGACCTGGGTCACCGTGTTCTCAAGGGTCTTGGCCGAAGCGCCCGGATAGCTGGCGGTGATGGAGACCGACGGCGGGGCGATGCGGGGATATTGCTCGATGGGCAAGCTGGTGATGGCCAAAGCGCCCGCCAACATGATGACGATGGCGATGACCCAGGCAAAGATCGGCCGGTCGATGAAGAATCGCGACATGGGTTTTGCTCCGGCTTACTGCTGGGCGGCGACGGGATGGACAGGAGCGCCTGGGCGGACCTTCTGGATGCCCTCGGAGATGACCCGATCGCCGTCCTTCAAGCCGCTGTCGATCAGCCATTTGTCGCCAACCGCCTGGCCGGTGACCACGGGACGGGGCTCGGCCTTATCGCCTTCGCCCACTACCCAAACGATGGCCGTGCCGTCACTGCTGCGGACCACCGACTGCTGGGGCACCAGGATGGCCTGTTCGCGGACACCCTGCTCGATACGGGCGCGGACGAAGAGGCCGGGGTAAAGGGCCTTGTCGGGGTTGGGGAACAGGGCGCGGACCTGAACGGCGCCGGTGGAGCTGTCCACCGTGACATCCGAGAACTTCAGCTCGCCGGGCTTGTCATAGGGGTGGTTGCTGCCGTCGAGGGACAGGGTCACTGCTGCCTTGTCGGCGCCGGATTGAGCCATCTTGCCGGCGGCCACATCCTGGCGCAGGCGCAAAAGCTCGGAACTGGACTGGCTGACATCCACATAGATGGGGTCAAGCTGGGTGATGGTGGTCAAGGCCGTGGCCTGTCCCGCCGTCACCAAAGCCCCCTCGGTCACGGCGGACTTGCCGATGCGGCCCGAGATGGGGGCATAGACCTTGGTGTAATTCAGATTGATCTGGGCGGTATCGACCTCGGCCTGGGCGACCATGATCTGGGCCTTGCCCTGCTCCAGGGTGGCGACGGTGTCGTCATAGTCCTGGCGGGACACTGCATTGATCTGCACCAGATCGGCATAGCGGGCGGCCTTGGCCTCTGAGGTCTTCAAGGTGGCGCGGGCTTTGGCCAGATCGGCCAGAGCGCTTTGCACGGCGGCCTGATAGGTCGCTGGATCGATCTGATAGAGCTGCTGGCCGGCCTTGACCTCCGAGCCTTCCTCGAACAGGCGCTTGACCAGAATGCCGCCGACCTGCGGGCGGACTTCGGCGACGCGGAAGGCCGAGGTGCGGCCCGGCAGTTCGGTGAACAAGGGCACCGGCTGGGCCTGGATGGTCAGCACCGAGACCTCGGCGGGGGGCATCGCGGGCGCGCCAGAGGACTTGCCGTCACAAGCGGACAGCAGCAGCAGTGCGGCGGCGGAAAGGGCGATGGGGTTTAGGCGCTGAAACATGGACAGACCTTCGGCTGGGATTGTGTGTTGCGCAGTACTGTATCGTTTAGTACACTTCCCGGCAACGAATTTTTAAAGGGCCAGGAAATGTCTCCTATCAAGCCGCAGAACCGGGGTCTTGCCCGGCGTCAGGCCATGTTGGATGCCGCCTCCGAGCTGTTTCTCAGCAAGGGGTTCGAGCGTACCAGCTTGTCCGACATTCTGGAGCGGTCAAAAGGATCGCGCAGTACACTTTACGAGCAGTTCGGTAATAAGGAGGGCCTGCTAAAGGCCATAATCGACAGCTCTTTGGAGGGGGTGCGGAATGCCTTGGATGGCGAGGAGGATATCTCCGAGCTGAACGAAGACGGCCTGACTCAGTTGGGCCTTCGTTTCATGCGTCAGGTGATCGAGCCGACGGCTTTGGGCGTCTTCCGCCTGCTGGTCTCCGAGGGGCATCGTCTGCCCGAGATATCGGCCTTCACCAACGAAAGCTGCCAGCAAGATATCGATGCGCGGCTGGCCGACATCTTCCGCCGCCGCCTGCCCGCCGCCCAAAGCAAACCCGAAGCGGCGACCGAACTGGCCATCTTCTTTTTGTGGTCGGTGACCGGAGACATTCATTTCCAGCACGCGGTCGGCAATCCTCCCGCCCTGAGCGATGACGAGATGGAGGCCTTGGTGCGGACCCGTGTGCGCCTGTTCCTTTATGGCATCAATGGAGTCGTTGGAACTCCTTGAAGGAATGGGACCAAGGTGCCATTTAGTGCCTCATCATTCGTTAGGTAGAAATTCCATGTGTCAGTCATTCAAAGATGTGATTCCGGCGGTCAGAGCGTGAGTCTGCTGGGGGTGGATTCCCATAACATCTTGCTTCTGGTGGCGGCGGCCTTTGGCGCCGGTTTGATGAACTCCGTGGCCGGCGGCGGCTCGTTTCTGTCCTTTCCCGCCCTGGTCTTCATCGGCATTCCCTCGGTGACGGCGAACGCCACCAATACGGTGGCTCTGTTCCCCGGACAGTTGGCCAGCGCCTGGGCCTATCGCCATGACTTCCCCAGGATGGAGGGCTTGAAGCCCGCCACCATCATCGCCTTCAGCATCGCCTTCAGCATCGCCGGCGGCGTGGTCGGGGCCTTGTTGCTGATCTACACGCCGGAAGCCGCCTTTGACGCTCTGGTGCCTTGGCTGCTGCTGCTGGCCACCGTGCTGTTCGCCTTTTCCAAGAAAATCGTGCCCTGGCTGAAGGCGCGGTTCCACGTGGGGCCGCTGGCCCTTTGCATTGTCCAGTTCCTGCTGTCGGTCTATGGCGGCTATTTCGGCGGGGCGGTGGGGATCATGATGCTGGCCCTGTTCGGGCTGTTCGGCATCGACCATATCCATTCCGCCAATGCTCTGAAGACCCTGCTCTCAGGGCTGGTCAATTCGGTGGCGGTGGTCTGTTTCGTCGCCGCCGGAGCCGTTGCCTGGGGCCCGGCCCTGATCATGCTGCTGTCGGCGGTGGCCGGTGGTTATATCGGCGCTCGGGTGGCACGGCGACTGTCGCCTGATCTGGTCCGCAAGATCGTCATCAGTATCGGCGCGATCATGTCGGTGGTGTTCTTTGTGAAGGGTTGATTACTCCCCGCGCTTCAGCCGGTAGCCGACCCCCGGGTCGGTTACCAGCAGGCGGGGCTGGGAGGGGTCTTCCTCCAGCTTCTGGCGCAGCTGGTTGATATAGACCCGCAGGTAAGCCGTATCCTCCAGATGGGCCGGTCCCCAGACTTCCTTCAGGATCAGCTTGTGGGTCAGCACATGATCGGGATGGCGGACGAAGAAGGTCAGCAGATCCCATTCCTTCTTGGACAGGCGAATTTCCTCGCCGTCGCGGCTGACGATCAGGCGGCCGAGATCGATGCGAAGACTGCCGTTCTCGAGAATATCCTCGGTTTCCTTGGGCTGCTTGGGCCTTAGGATGGCGCGGACCCGGGCCATCAGTTCGGCGATGCCGAAGGGCTTGACCACATAGTCGTTGGCGCCCCGGTCCAAGGCTTCCACCTTGTCCATCTCGTTGGCCCGCACCGATAAGACGATGATCGGCATCTCCGAGAAAGCCCGGACCGAGGTGATCACCTCCTGGCCGTCCAGGTCGGGCAGGCCGAGATCAAGGATCAGCAGATCGGGAGGATTGTCGCGGGCAGCCGTGATGCCTTCGGCGGCGCTGGCGGCTTCCACCACGTCATAGCCGTTGGCTCCCAGCGAGATGCGCAGGAATTTGCGGATTTGCGGTTCGTCGTCGATGACCAGGATAATTGGGTTCATGGGACGCAAGCTTCACCGTTGCTTGGACTCAGGTCAAGTGCCGGTGGCAGGGGCAGGCGAATGACGATGGCGGTGCCGTTGCCGTTCAGCCCGGCTTCCGCCGAAATACTGCCGCCATGAGCCTCGACGATGCCGCGACAGATGGCCAGCCCAAGGCCGGTTCCCGCCGGCTGGCTGTCGGCCAGATTGACCCGATAGAACATGTCGAAGACCTTTTCCCGATCCTCGGGCGGAATGCCCGGACCTTGGTCGGTGATCTCGATGGCGATATGGTCGGACCGCTTGCGGGCCCAGACCTTTACCGCGGTGTTGGGAGGGGCGTATTTGCAGGCATTGTCCAGCAGGTTGAAGAACATCTGCTCGATCAATACGGCATCGACGGACAGCAGCGGCATCTTGGGGTCGATCTCGACCTTGATCTCGTGCTTGCGGGCCAGCCCCTTGGCCCGATGGACGGCGCCGCCGACGATGTCGTGCAGGTCGGCCCAGTCCGAGCGGGGCTTCAAGGCGCCGGAGCCCAGCCGGGTCATATCCAGCAGGTTTTGGACAAAACGGTTCAGCCGCTCGGCCTCGTCCTGGACGGTTTGGGCTAGTTCGCGCCGGGCTGCGGCATCCAGGGCGTCATCGTAAGAAATCAGGCTGCTGGCGGCTCCCATGATGGAGACCAGCGGCGTGCGCAGATCGTGGGATAGGGACGACAGCAGGGCCGAGCGCAGGCGTTCGCGTTCGGTGGCGACGCGGGCGGTTTCGATGTCGGCCACCAGAGTGGTGCGCTCGATGGCCACGGCGGCTTGGTCGGCCAGGGTTTCCAAGAGGCGCATCTGCTCGGGGCTGGGCAGGTCGGCGTCTTCGCTCATCTGCACACCGACCACGCCTACCGAGGAACGAGCGGTCTTCAGCGGCAGGAACAGCCACAAGGACGCGGGCAGGGTGGAGGAACCGCGCCCGGCCACCTTGCCATGGCTCCAGGCCCATTCGGCGGCGGCGGCGGATTTGTCGTCCAGCTGGTCTTCCGGCGGATAACCGGCGGCGATCACCAACCCCTGATCCGACGGCAGCATGACCAGCGATTTGCCCTGGATGGTGGTGGCGACATGATGCACCACGGCCCACAGCACATCGTCTTGGGTGGCCGCCGCCGTGACCTTGCGGCCGAAGTCATAGAGGTTGGTGGTGCGCCGGGCACTTTCCCGCGTCGCCTGGACTTGCGAGCGCAGGCGGCTGGCCATATTGGAGACGATGACGGCGGCGATCAGGAAGAACACCAGGGTCAGGATGTTCTGGGTATCGCTGACTGCGAAGCTCCAGCGTGGCTCGGTGAAGAAGAAGTTGAAGGCGAAGAAGCTGGCGACCGAGGCCAGGATGGCCGGCTGCAGCCCGACCCGCATGGCCACCACCATGACGCCCAGCAGATAGGCCACCGAGATGGAGGCCACCGGCAGCCACATGTCGATCAGGAAGCCCATGCCGGTGGCGATGCCGGCGATTATGAGACCGAAGCAATTCCCCAGCCAGTCGGTGGGCACGGCCTTTTTGACCCGGGCCATGATCGGCCGGGCGGGAGCGTCGCCGCCCACCACCAGCACGGTGATCTCTCCGGCCTCGTGGATCAGGCGGTCCGAGACGGTGGTGCCGCGCCAGCCTGATCGGCGTCGGGCCCGGCCTACCACCAACTGGGTGACGTTGCGTTCCTTGGCGTAGGTCAGCAGGCTTTCCACCACCTCTTCGCCCTGCAGGGTGACGGTTTCGCCGCCCAACTGGTTGGCCAGTCGTAGGGCGGCGGCGATGCGGTCCTGTTCCTCGTCGGTGAGGCGGGCCAGGGAGGAGGTCTCGACGGTGACGGCCATCCAGGCAGCACCCCGGCGCTCGGCGGCTCGCTTGGTGACGCGCACCAGCTTGTCGGCGTCGATGCGTTCGTCGATGCAGACCATGATGCGGTCGCGGGCCGGCCAGGGGCCGTCGATGGCATGGGCCCGCATGTAATCGACCATCTGGCGATCGACCCGCTCGGCGGCATGGCGCAGGGCCATTTCGCGCAAGGCTGTCAGATTGCCCGGTGAAAAGAAGCTGTCGATGGCCCGGCGCGCCTGATCGGGCACATAGACCTTGCCTTCCTTCAGGCGCTTGATCAGATCGTCGGGGGGCAGATCGATCAGCTCGATCTCGTCCGCCCCGGCCAGCACGCCGTCGGGCAGGGTTTCACGCACCTTGACCCCGGAAATCTGTTCAACCACGTCGTTCAGGCTGTCCAGATGCTGGATGTTCAAAGTGGCATAGACGTCGATGCCGGCGGCTAGGATTTCCTCGACGTCCTGCCAGCGTTTGACGTGGCGCGAGCCGGGGACGTTGGTATGAGCCAGTTCGTCCACCAGGGCCAGGGCCGGCTTGCGGGCCAGCAGGGCGTCGATATCCATCTCGCGGAAAATGCGTCCGCGATAATCCACCTGGCGATAGGGCAGCAGATCCAGGCCCTTGACCAAGGCCTCGGTCTCGCGGCGACCATGGGTCTCGACCACACCGGCCACCAGATCGACGCCGTCGCGCAGGCGGTCATGGGCGGCTTGCAGCATGGCATAGGTCTTACCGACGCCGGGAGCGGCGCCGAGGAAGATCTTTAAACGCCCACGCCCTTCCCGCCGGGCTTCGGCGAGAAGGGCATCGGGTGACGGACGGGTCGGTTCGTCGCTCATGGATGTTACTTCACTTCATCGGCGACTTTTCGTCCAGAGCCATATTCAGCTTCAGCACATTGACCCGAGGCTCGCCCAGGAAGCCCAGCATGCGGCCCTGGGTATGGGCGGCCACCAGCTGGCGAAGCTCGGCTTCAGGGATATGACGGGCGGCGGCCACCCGCTTGACTTGCCAGTAGGCAGCCTCGGGCGAGATGTCGGGGTCGAGGCCGGAGCCCGAAGTGGTCAGAAGATCGGCGGGGACCGGATCGCTCTGGCCGGGATTGGCCGCCTTCAGGGCTTCTTCCCGCGCCGTCACAGCGTCGATCAGAGCCTTGGCGCTGGGGGCGAGGTTGCTGGCGCCGGAATTGGCGGCGTTATAGGGGGCGTCGATGGTCTTGGTCGCATCGTTGGGGTCGGGGGTGTTGGTGGCCGACGGACGGCTCCAGAAATAGCCGGGCTTGGAGAAGCTTTGGCCAATCAGTTCCGAGCCGACCACCTGGCCGTTCTTTTCGATCAGACTGCCCGAGGCCTGCCAGGGGAAGATCAGCTTGGCCACCCCGGTGACGGCGAAGGGATAGGCCAGGCCGGTGATGATGGTCATCACCAGCAGCAGCATCAGGGACGGGCGAAGTTCTTTCAGCATGTGAGTGCTCCCTTAGGCCAGATGCAGCAGGGCGATCAGCATATCGATGGCTTTGATGCCGACGAAAGGTGCGATCAGGCCGCCCAGGCCATAAACCAGAAGATTACGCTTCAACAGCACCTCGGCGGGGGCCGGGCGATAACGCACGCCCTTCAGAGCCAGGGGGATCAGGGCGATGATGATCAGGGCGTTGAAGATGATCGCCGAAAGGATGGCCGACTGCGGGCTGGCCAATCCCATAAGATTCAGAGCCTGAAGCTGGGGATAGCTGACCAGGAACAGGGCCGGGATGATGGCGAAATATTTGGCCACATCATTGGCGATGGAAAAGGTGGTCAAAGCCCCTCGGCTCATCAGCAGCTGCTTGCCGATCATGACGATTTCGATGAGCTTGGTGGGGTCGCTTTCCAGGTCAACCATGTTGCCGGCTTCGCGGGCGGCTTGGGTGCCGGTGTTCATGGCCACGCCCACATCGGCCTGAGCCAGGGCGGGGGCGTCGTTGGAGCCGTCGCCGCACATGGCGACCAGACGCCCGCCCTGCTGCTGGTCGCGGATCAGCTCCAGCTTCTTCTCAGGGGTGGCTTCGGCCAGGAAGTCGTCCACACCGGCTTCCGCCGCAATGGCGGCGGCGGTCAGAGGATTATCGCCGGTGACCATCACCGTGCGGATGCCCATCTGGCGCAGGGTGGCGAAACGTTCGCGGATACCCGGCTTGACGATGTCCTTCAGATGGATGACGCCCAGGGGACGATGGTCTTTCGCCACCACCAGAGGGGTGCCGCCCGACTTGGCGACCTTCTCCACCAGCCCGGTCAGTTCGCGGGGAACGCCGCCCGGAGTGGTGTTGGTGCTTTCGGCCACATAGCGGATGATGGCGTCCACGGCACCTTTGCGGATTTCTCCGCCCGAGCCGATATCGACGCCGCTCATGCGGGTCTGAGCGGTGAAGGGGATGAAGCTTAAGCCGTCAAGGCTGGGCTCTTCCAGACCGAAGCGGATCTTGGCCAGGGCGACGATGGATTTGCCCTCGGGGGTGTCATCGGCCAGCGACGACAGAAAGGAAGCCTCGGCCAGCTCCCGCTCGTTGACGCCGGACAGGGCCAGGAATTCCGAGGCCTGACGAGCGCCGAGCGTGATGGTGCCGGTCTTGTCCAGCAGCAGCACATCGATGTCGCCGGCGGCTTCGACGGCGCGGCCAGACTTGGCGATGACATTGAATTTTACCAGACGATCCATACCGGCGATGCCGATGGCAGACAGTAGCCCGCCGATGGTGGTGGGGATCAGGGTGACGAACAGGGCGATCAGGAAGACCACCGGGATGTTGGTGTTGGACCAGGACGCCCAGGCCGGCAAGGTGGCGACGACGATCAGGAAGATCAGGGTCATCCCCACCAGCAAGATGGTCAGGGCGATCTCGTTGGGAGTCTTCTGGCGCTTGGCGCCTTCGACCAGGGCGATCATGCGGTCCAGGAAGCTTTCGCCGGGATTGGCGGTGATTTGGACGATGATGCGGTCCGACACCACGCGGGTGCCGCCGGTCACCGCCGAACGGTCGCCGCCGGATTCGCGGATCACCGGAGCGGACTCGCCGGTAATGGCCGATTCGTCCACGGTGGCGATGCCAAAGACCACATCGCCGTCGCCGGGGATGGTGTCATTGGTTTCGCAGACCACCAGATCGCCGGACCGCAGCAGGGCGGCGGAGACCACGGACTCGCCGTCGCCTTTCAGCGAGGAAACGCGTCGGGCCAAGGATTCGGTTTTGGTCTTGCGCAAAGAATCCGCCTGGGCCTTGCCGCGTCCTTCGGCGATGGCTTCGGCGAAGTTGGCGAAGATCACGGTGAACCACAGCCAGGCGCTGATTTGGATCATGACGCCGGACAAAGCGGTAGCATGCAAGGCGTCGCGGGCCGTCAGGGCGGTGGCCAGGATGGCCACCAGGGCCGTGGTGAACATCACGGGGTTCCGCACCAATTGGCGCGGATCGAGCTTGATCACCGAGTCCAGGGCGGCGCGGGCCAGGATACCCCGGTCGAACAGCGACAGCCCCTGTTGACGATGGATGCTCATGAAGTGCTCCTCAGAACAGAGTGCCGGCGGCCAGTGCCAGGTGTTCAACCACCGGACCAAGCGCCAGAACCGGGAAGAAGGTCAAGCCTCCAACCACAAGAATGATGCCCACCAGCAGGCCGACGAACAGGCCGCCATGGGTGGGGAAGGTGCCGGACGAGGGCGGAACCGTCCGTTTCGCCGCCACCGAGCCGGCAATGGCCAGGATGGGGACGATGATGACGAAGCGGCCCAGCACCATGGCCAGCGCCAGGGAGATGTTGTAGAACAGGCTGTTGCCGTTCAATCCGCCGAAGGCCGAGCCATTGTTGTTGGTGGCCGAGGCATAGGCATAGAGCACCTCGGACAACCCATGGGGACCGGGTGCTGAAATACCCGCCAGCCCCGCCGGTGTGACCATGGCGATGGCACCGATGCCCAGCACGCCAATGGGGGCGGCCAGGATGGCGATGATGGCCAGCTTGATTTCGCGGGATTCGATCTTCTTGCCCAGATACTCCGGAGTGCGCCCGACCATCAGGCCGGCGATGAAGACCGCCAGCAGGACGAACAGCAAGATGCCGTAAAGGCCAGAACCGACGCCGCCGACCACCACTTCGCCCAGCATCATGTGGATCATGGGGATCATGCCGGCCAGGGGCAGCAGGCTGTCATGCATGGCGTTGACGGCACCGCAAGAGGTCGCCGTGGTGACGGCGGCAAACAGGGCCGAGGCGGCGATGCCGAAGCGGACTTCCTTGCCTTCCATATTGACCATATTGGCCAGGGCCGGATTGCCTTGCGACTCGGCCCAATAGAGCACGGAGATGGCGACGATGAAGATCAGCCCCATGGCGGCGAAGATGGCCCAACCCTGACGCTGATCGCTGACCATGCGGCCGAAGCAATTGGTCAAACCAGCGCCCAGGGCGAAGATCGCCAGCATATGGATCAGGTTGGTCAGGCCGTTGGGGTTCTCATAAGGATGAGCCGCATTGGCGTTGAAGAAGCCGCCACCGTTGGTGCCCAGGTGTTTGATCATCATCTGGCTGGCCACCGGGCCTTGGGCGATGACCTGCTGGCCGCCGTCCAGGGTCTGGGCGTTGACATAGTCATTCATGTTCTGCGGCACGCCCTGCCAGACCAGGACCAGAGCCCCGACGAAGCATATGGGCAGCAGCAGATAGAGGGTGGTGCGGGTGGTATCGACGTAGAAATTGCCCACCGTCTTGGCCGATTTGCGCGAAAAGCCGCGGATCAGGGCGGCGGCGACGGCGATACCGGCGGCAGCCGACAGGAAGTTATGCACCGTCAGCCCAGCCATCTGGGACAGATAGCTAAGGGTGCTTTCGCCGCCGTAGTTCTGCCAGTTGGTGTTGGTGGAAAAGCTGATGGCGGTATTGAAGGCCAGATCGGGGCTCATGGGCCCCTGGCCTGCCGGATTGAAGGGCAGGTACTGCTGCAGCCGCAGCAGAGCATAAAGGCTCAAGACCGCCAGCAGATGAAAGGCCAGCAGTGCCAGGGCGTAGGCGCTCCAATGCTGCTCGCGCCGCTCGTCAATACCGCAGACCCGATAGATGCCGCGCTCGAAGGGGGCCAGCCACAGGGTCTTGCCGGTGAAGATATTGGCCATATAGCGGCCCAGCAGCGGCGTCAGTGCCACCACCAGGACGATATAGACCAGGATTTGCAGAATGCCGTTGGCGTCCATGACGCTCTCCTAAAACTTCTCAGGATGGATCAGGACGGCGGACAGATAGCCGAACAGCACCACCACCAGGACGGCGCCGACGATCAATCCGAAGATATCGCTGTCGATCATGGGGAATCTCCTTCAAACGCGCTCGCAGCCGCGCACCAGCAGGGCGCAGGCAGCGAATAGCAGGATGGAGATGAGCGGGAACAATCCGTCCCAAACGGTGACCAGCATGGGAAACTCCTTTGCCGAGATAGCTTGAATCTCAGTATCAGGATCGCAGGTATGGCCATTAAAGCTCCATGCGGAGTTTGTAGGTAAGACTTTATGCGGAATTTATGGCCTCAGCCAGAGGCCCTGGGCTTGTGGTAGGATTCACCAAGCCTTATCTAGGTTTTTTCAGCATCAAGGGGACATCATGGCCATTACCAAGCTCATCGCCCTGCATGGCGTCGGCGCCAGCGGCGAGGATTTCGCCGGACTGTCCGACGCCTGGTCTCAGCTCATTCCCGGCTTTCGGGCAGTCTCTCCCGATGCGCCCTATCCCTTTGACGGCGGCGGCATGGGGCGTCAGTGGTTCAGCATCCAGGGAGTGACCCCGGCCAACCGGCAAGAGCGGGTGATTACCGCCCGTCCGGCCTTCGATACGGTGCTGGCCAAGGCCATCCAGGAGTTGGGGGCTGCCGAGGATGGCTCCGATCTGGCCCTGCTGGGATTCTCCCAAGGCTCCATCATGGCGCTGGACGCCGTCGCCTCGGGCCGTTGGCGGCCGGCGGTGGTGCTGGCCTTTTCGGGTCGGCTGACCGGGCCAGTGCTTTTGCCCAACGGTAAGACCCGCATCCTGCTGACCCACGGAGCCGCCGACCCCATGATCCCAAGCTCGGAAAGCGAAGCGGCGGCTCAGGCCTTCGAGAGTGCCGGCTATCAGACGGCCCTGCGCATCGAGCCCGGCCTGGGCCACGGCATCTCTCCCGTCGGGGCGGAGAACGCGCTGCGGTTCTTGCGGTCCTTGAGCTGAGTTTCAGCCTCGCCCTACCCACTATGAATAACATTCATGAGGCGGATCGAATTATCGATCCGCCTCATGTGCTTTTCAGACAGTGTCTTACAGCGCGTTGATGATGCTCTGCTGGGCGGTGGACATGGCGCTTAGCTGCACCGTGGTGAAGGCCTGACCCTGAGCGTGGGTCATGGAGGACAGCGCCGTGGTGGTCATGACCACCGCCTGGGTGGTGGAAAGCTCGGTGATGTCCGCCGTCGTCAGACCCAGCGCCTGGGTGGTGGTCAGGCTGAAGAGCTGTGTCGTGGTCAGGGCATCGGCCTGGGTGGTGGTCAGAGCGCCGATCTGAGTGCTTGAGAGCACACTGAACTGACCCGCCGTCAGCACCGAGATATCCGCCGAGTTCAGGCTGGAGACCTGCGGTCCGGTCAGCACCGACAGTTCCGACGAGGTCAGGGCCAGCATCTGGGTGGTGGTCAGGACCGAGGCCTGAGTGGTGGTCAGGGCAAAGACCTGAGAGGTGGTCAGATTGGCGATCTCGTTCGAGGTCAGGCTGACCACCTGGGTGGTGGTCAGGGACTGGAAGTCGGTGGTGGTGATGACATCCAGATTGTTGATGGTCAGACCGCTCACCTGGGTGGTGGTCAGGCCGCTCACCTGGGTCGAGGTCATCGCCGCCAGATTGGTGGTGTCCAGAGCATTGACCTGGGCCGCCGTCAGGGCCACCAGCTGGGTGGTGGTCAGAGCCTGAGCTTGGCTGGTGGTCAGGCTGACCAGCTCGGCGTTGGACAGGGACGCCACCTGGGTCGAGCTCATGGCGCCGATGTTGGTGGTGCTGATCACATCCAGATTGGTGGTGGTCATGCCGTTGACCTGGGTGGTGGTCAGGGCCGAGGCCTGGGTGGTGGTCAGGACCGCCAGGATGGTGGTGTCCAGCGCATTGATCTGAGCCGCCGACAGGGACACCAGCTGGGTGGTGGTCAGGGCCTGACCCTGGGTGGTGGTCAGAGCCTCAAGGTCGCCATTGGGCAGGGCCTTGACCTCGGTGGTGGTCAGGCTTTGGATTTGGGTGGCGGTCAGGGCGTTCAGCTGGGCCAGGGACAGATAGGACATCTGACCGCCGGTCAGAGAACTGATCTGAGTGGTGGTCATCGCCACCAGATTGGTGGTGGTGATGGCATTGATGGCGCTGCTGCTCATGCCTGCCACCTGGGTGGTGGTCAAAGCCGAGGCCAGAGTGCTGGTCAAGGCTCCCAGGTTGGTGGTGTCCAGAGCGATGATCTGACCGGCGGACAGGGACTGGATCTGAGTGGTGGTCAGGGCCACGACCTGAGAGGTGGTCAGGCTGACCAGCTCGGGGTTGGACAGGGACGAGATCTGGGTGGTCGACAGGGCCGCCAGATTGGTGGTGGTGATCACCGCGACGTTGGTCACGGTCATGCCGGTCAACTGGGTGGTGGTCAGAGCCGCCGCCTGGGTGCTGGTCAGGGCGATCAGGTTGGTGGTGTCCAGAGCATTGATCTGGCCTGCCGACAAAGCCTGCAGCTGAGTGGTGGTCAGGGACGAGGCCTGGGTCGTGGTCAGGCCCACCAGATCGGCGTTGGACAGAGCCTTCACCTGAGTGGTGGTCATATTGCTGACCTGGGTGACCGTCAGGGCATCCAGCTGGTTCAGAGCCAGATCGCCCAATTGCGCACCGCTCAAGGCGTCGATCTGGGTGGTGGTAAAGGCGATCAGATCGGTGGTGGTGATGGCGTTCAGAGCACTGCTGCTCATGCCGGCGATCTGGGTCGTCGTCAGGGCGGTGGCCTGAGTGGTGGTGATGGCCGCCAGATTGGTGGTGTCGAGCCCAACCACCTGTCCGGCCGACAGGCTTTGGATCTGGGTGACGGTCAGGGCGACCACCTGGCTGGTGCTCAGGCTGACCAACTCGGCATTGCTCAGGACCTGCACCTGGGTGGTGGTCAGGCTGGCGATGTTGGTGCTGGATATCACGCCCAGATTGGTAGTGGTCATGCCGGAAATCTGGCCGGTGGTCAGTCCGGAAATCTGCGTCGAGGTCATCTGGGCCAGATTGGTGGTGTCCAGGGCATTCACCTGACCGGCGGACAGAACCCGCAGCTGGGTGGTGCTCAAGGTCACTGCCTGGGTGGTGGTCAGACTGACCAGATCGGTATTGCTCATGGCCGCCACCTGGGTGGTGGTCAGAGCCGCCATCTGCGTGGTGGTCAGGCTGGCGATCTGGTTCATCGCCAGATAGCCGATCTGCTGACCGCTCAAGGTGGTGATCTGGGTGGTGGTCATGGCCACCAGATTGGTGGTGGTGATGGCGTTCAGCGCGCTGCTGCTCATGCCCGCCAGTTGGGTGGTGGTCAGGGCCACGGCCTGGGTGCTGGTCAGAGAGCCAAGGTTGGTGGTGTCCAGCCCGACGATCTGGCCGGCGGTCAGGGATTGCAGGTTGGTGGTGCTCAGGGCCACGACTTGGGAGGTGGTCAGGCTGACCAACTCGGCATTGGACAGGGCCGAAATCTGGGTGCTCGACATGGCCGCGATGTTGGTGGTCGAGATCACCCCGATGTTGGTCACGGTCATGCCCAACACCTGGGTCGAGGTCAGAGCCGTCGCCTGGGTGGTGGTCAGCTGGATCAGGTTGGTGGTGTCCAGGGCGTTGATCTGGCCGGCGCTAAGGGCGCGCAGCTGGGTGGTGGTCAAGGCCACCGCCTGGGTCGTGGTCAGTCCCACCAGATCGGAGTTGGGCAGGGCCACCACCTGAGTGGTGGTCAGGCTGGCGATCTGGGTGACGGTCAGGGCATCGACCTCGGCCAGGGACAGATAGCCCATCTGCTGACCGGTCAGGGCGGTGACCTGGGTGGTGCTGAAGGCCACCAGATCATCGGTGGTCAGAGCATTCAGCGAGGCGCTGGTCAAGCCGGCCACCTGTGTGGTGGTCAGGGCCGAGGCCTGGGTGGTGGTCATCACACCCAGATTGGTGGTGCCCAAGGCATTGACCTGAGCCGCCGACAGGGAGGCCAGCTGGGTTACGGTCAGGGCCGCCGCCTGCGATGTGGTCAGATTGATCAGCTCAGGACTGGTCAGGGCCGCGATCTGGGTGGTGGTCATGGCGGCAAGATTGGTGGTGGTAATGGCATCCAGGTTGGTCGAGGTCATGCCCGCCACCTGGGTCGAGGTCAGGGCCGAAGCCTGGGTGGTGCTCAGGACGCCCAGAGTGGTGGTGTCCAGGGCATTGACCTGCGCCGCCGACAGGACCACCAGCTGGGTGGTGGTCAGGGACTGGCCCTGGGTGCTTGTCAGGCTTTCCAGGTCATTGTTGGACAGGGCCACCATCTGGGTGGTGGTCAGGGCCGAGACCTGGGTGGTGGTCAGGCTGGCGATCTGGTTCAGGGCCAGATAGCCCAACTGCTGCCCGGTCAGCGAGGTGATCTGGGTCGTGCTCATGGCCACCAGATTGGTGGTCGAAAGAGCGTTCAGCGAAGCGCTGGTCAGGCCCGAGACCTGGGTGGTGGTCAGAGCCGTCACCAAGGTGGAGGTCAGAGCCGCCACATTGATGCTGCCCAGGGCGTTGATCTGGACGCTGGAAAGCGCCTGCAGCTGAGTGGTGGTGATGGCGTTCGCCTGCGAGCTGCTCAAGGACAGCAGGTCGGCGTTGGTCAGATTGACCGCCTGGCTGGTTGACAGAGCGGCGATGTCGCTGGTGGAGAGAACATCCAGATTGGCGACGCTCAGGCCGGCCACCTGGGTGGTGGTCAGAGCCGCCGCCTGGGTGGTGGTGAGGACCGCCATAATGGTGGTGTCCAGGGCATTAATCTGACCGGCGGTCAAAGCCTGCAGCTGCGTGGTGCTCAGCGACTGGGCCTGGATCGTGGTCAGGCTGACCAGATCGGCGTTGCTGAAGGCCTTGACCTGGGTCGTGGTCATGGCCTGCACCTGGGTGGTGGTCAGGGCGGCGATCTGGTCCAGTGACAGATAGCCCATCTGGGAAGAGGCGATGGCCTGGACCTGGGTGGTGCTGAATGCCACCAGATTGGTGGTGGTCAGGGCGTTCATCGCGGCACTGGTCAGGCCGGCAATCTGGGTGGTGGTCAAAGCCGCCGCCTGGGTGCTGGTCAGCATGGTCAGGTTGGTGGTGCCCAGAGCGACCACCTGAGCCGCCGACAGGGACTGGATCTGGGTGACGGTCAAGGCCTCGGCCTGGGTCGTGGTCAGATTGATCAGGGCGGCGTTGGACAGGGACGTGACCTGAGTGGTCGACAGGGCCAGCAGATCGGTGGTCGAGATCGCCTGGACGGTCCAAGAGGTCAGACCAGCCACCTGCGTGGTGGTCAGAGCCGCCGCCTGGGTGGTGCTCAGAGCGCCCAGGTTGGTGGTGTCGAGCCCGTTGATCTGGCCGCTGGTCAGCACCTGCAACTGAGTGGTCGAGAAAGCCTGAACCTGAGTGGTGCCCAGGGACACCAGCTGCAGGCTGGTGAGGGCCAGCATCTGCGTGGTGGTCAGGGCCGCCAGCTCGGTGGTGGTCAGGGCCTCTACATTGGTGGTGGTCAGAGTAGCCAGCAGGGTGCTGGTGATGGCCACCGCCTGGGTGGTGGACAGTGCCGCCAGATTGATGGTGTCCAGACCGTTGAGCTGCAGGCTGGTCATGGCCTGGATTTCCGTGGTGGTCAGGGCCGCCACTTCGGTGGTGGTCATGGACAGCAACTGGGACGCGGTCATGGCCTTGATCTCGGTCGAGGTCAAGGAGGCCACCTGGGTGACGGTCAAAGCCGCCACGGCGCTGGTGGTCAAAGACGCCATCTGGGCGCTGGAAAGGGCGGTGATCTGGGTGGTGCTGAAGGCTACCAGATCGGTGGTGGTCAGGGCGTTCAGATTGCTGGTGGTCAGACCCGCCACCTGAGTGGTGGTCAGGACCGAGACCTGGGTGGTGGTCAGGCTGCCAAGGTTAGTCGTGTCCAGCCCATTGACCTGAGCCGACGACAGCACCGCCAGCTGGGTGGTGGATAGCGCCGTGGCCTGAGCCGTGGACAGGCTGACCAACTGCTGGCTGGTCAGGGCCATCATCTCGGTGGTGGTGAAGGCTGCGATGTTGGTAGTGGTCAGGGCATCCAGATTGGTGGTGGACAGAGCCGCCACCAGGGCGCTGCTCAGAGCCGCCACCTGGGTGGTGGTCAGGGCCGAGAAGTCGCTGGTGGTCATGGCGTTGAGCTGGAAGCTCGACAAATTCTGCACCTGGGTGGTGGTGAAGGCCGCAATCTGCGTGGTGTCCATCCCCACCAGCTGACTGGAGGTCAGGGCCTTGATCTCGTTGCTGGTCAGGGCCTGGATCTGGGTGGTGCTCAGGGCCTCGACGTAAGTGGTGACCAAAGCCGCCATCTGAGCGCTGGAGATTGCCGCGATCTCGGTGGTGGTGAAGGCCACCAGATTGGTGGTGGTCAAAGCATTCAGGTTCGAACTGGTCAGGCCGGCCACCTGGGTGCTGGTCAGGGCCGAGGCCTGGGTGGTGGTCAGGCTGGACAGATTGGTGGTGTCCAAAGCATTGACTTGCCCGGCCGACAGAGCCTGCAGCTGCGTGGTGGTCAGAGCCGAGGTCTGAGTGGTGGACAGCGCGAACAGATTGGCGTTGGTCAGGGCCGTGACCTGGGTGGTGTTCAGCACCACCAGATCGCTGGTGGACAGAACCGCCAGCACCGTGGTGGTCAGGCCGGTCACCTGGCCGCTGGTCAGAGCCGCCGCCTGGGTGGTGGTCAGGGCCGCGAAGTTGGTGGTGTCCAGCCCGTCAATCTGCAGGCTCGACAGAGCCTGGATCTGGGTGGTGGTGAAGGCCGCCACCTGAGTGGTGTCCATGCCCGACAGCTGAGTGGTGGTCATGGCCTTGACCTGATTGGCGGTCAGGGCTTGGACCTGAGTGGTGGTCAGGGCATTGACGTCGGTGGTGGTGATCAGCGCCGAAATCTGGGCGATGGACAGGGCCTGGATCTGGGTGGTGGTGAAGCCCTGGATGTTGGTGGTGGTCAGGACGTTCAGGTTGGTGGTGGTCAGACCGGCCACTTCGGCGCTGGTCAGAGCCGTCACCTGGGTCGCGGTCAGAGCCGCGAAGTTGGTGGTGTCGAGGGCATTCAGCTGCCCGACCGACAGGGCCGTGATCTGGGTGGTGGTCAGGGCCGCCACCTGGGTGGTGGTGAAGCTCACCAGATTGGCGTTGGTCAGGGCGGTGATCTGGGTGGTGCTCATGGCCACCAGATCGCTGGTAGAGAAGGCATCCAGCGCCGTGGTGGTCAGGCCGGTCATCTGGGCGGCCGTCAGGGCCGCCGCCTGGGTGGTGGTCAGGCAATCGATGTTGGTGGTGGCCAGGCTGTTCACCTGATCGCTGGACAGAGCCTGGATCTGGGTGGTGGAGAAGGCCACCACCTGAGTGGTGTCCATGCCCGCCAGCTGGCTGGTGGTCAGGCCCTTGACCTGATTGACCGTCAGCGCCTGCACCTGGGTGGTGGTCAGGGCCTTGACGTTGGTGGTGGTGATCAGGGCCGAGACCTGCTGGCTGGTCAGAGCCTGGATCTGAGTGGTGGTGAAGCCCTGGATGTTGGTGGTGGTCAGGACGTTCAGATTGGTGGTGGTCAGACCGGCCACTTCGGCGCTGGTCAAAGCCGTCACCTGGGTCGCGGTCAGAGCCGCGAAGTTGGTGGTATCCAGCCCGTTCAGCTGCCCGACCGACAGGGCCGTGATCTGGGTCGTGGTCAGAGCCTGCAGCTGGGTGGTGGTGAAGGACACGAAGTCGCCCTGCGGCAAGGCGGTGATCTGGGTGCTGCTCATGGCCACCAGCTCGGTGGTGGTCAGAGCCTGCAGATTGCTGGTGGTCAGACCGGCCACCTGCTGGCTGGTCAAAGCCGCCGCCAGGGTGGTGGTCAGATTGCCCAGATTGGTGGTGTCCAGCCCATTGATCTGAGTGCTGGACAGTGCGCGGATCTGGGTGGTGCTGAGGGCATCCACCTGGGTGGTGTCCATGCCTACCAACTGGCTGGCGGTCAGGGCCGCAACCTGAAGGGTGGTCAGAGCCGCCACCTGGGTCAGGGTCAGCTCTTCGGTGTAGGTGGTGGAGAGCCCGGCGATCTGGCCCACCGTTAGGGCGGTGATCTGGGTCGTGGTCAGAGCGTCCAGATTATTGCTGGTCAGGGCATTCAGATTGCTGGTGGTCAGGCCGGCCACCTGGGTGGTGGTCATGGCCGAAGCCTGAGTGGTGCTCAGGTTGGACAAATTGCTGGTGTCCAAAGCATTGATCTGAAGGCTCGACAGGGCCTGGATCTGCGTGGTGGTGACCGCCTGGACCATGGTGGTGGTGAAGGCCGCCATCTCGGGGATGGTCAGGGCCTGGACCTGCTGGGTGGTCAAAGACGCCAGGGCGGTGGTGGACAGAGCCACCAGATTAGACGTGGTCAGCCCGGCGACCTGCTGGCTGGTCAGAGCCGCGGACAGAGTGGTGGTCAGGCTGCCCAGATTGGTGGTGTCCAGAGCATTGACCTGGGTCGAGGACAGGGCGCGGATCTGGGTGGTGGTGAAGGCGACCACCTGGGTGGTGTCCATGCCCACCAACTGGCTGGCGGTCAGAGCCTGGGCCTGGGTGGTGGTGATGGTCTGAACCTGGGTGGTGGTCAAAGCC
>Ga0302193_10000817_pt1 | contig 27356 bp, 24 predicted proteins | sample II_Bog_E3_3_FD_200228 | JGI IMG/M metagenome (GOLD analysis project Ga0302193, IMG submission 200228) | Peat permafrost microbial communities from Stordalen Mire near Abisko, Sweden - II_Bog_E3_3 | ecosystem: Environmental > Terrestrial > Soil > Wetlands > Peat | place: Sweden: Abisko...
GGGGATGGATTGAGCGGCCTGAACGCGGAAGAAGACGTGGGCGGGGATGGGGGTGGGTTGGGCCGAGAGGGGGAGCGCGGCGACGGCGGCGAACAGAAGCAATAGGACAAGACGGGCGAAGGTGGTTGGGCGCATACGCGGCCCTCCTGGGCGAAAGAGTGTTGTTGGTAGGAGCGACTTGATGAGTGTAGCTGGGGTGGGGTTGGGAGGGCGAGGGAAAAGCGACCAAAGCCGTCTCTCCTGGCGAGGTGGATCCGAAGTGGATTAAGAGCAGCCGCAGATCCTTCGACTCACCACCCCCAACCTCCACCCCAGCGACGAAGACCTGTCGCCGGGGACCCCGGAACTGAAAAGCGTTTGGGGCCCCTTTCGCTCAGGATGACAGTGCTTTCGGGGAGACATAGACACCTACATCAGCCGCAGGGCGTCAACGTCTACTACGAGGTTGCGGCGGGGGATGTTGGCGGTGTCGGCGTGGGTGAGCATGGCGCGGAGGGCGTTGTTGAGGGCCTTGCGGGACAGGGCTTTGAGGATGAGGTGGAAGCGGTAGGTGCCTTTGATGCGGGCGATGGGGGCGGTGCAGGGGCCTAAGACTCTCACCCCTTCAGGGTTCGCCTTTTGGAACCATTTGCCGATTTCGCTGGACCAGGCTACGGCTTCTTCGAGTTTTCCGGACAGGATGAGTACGTTGGCGAGGACGCCGTAGGGCGGGTAGTGCATCCAGCGGCGGTATTTTAGCTCGCGGTCAACGAAGGCGGCGTAGTCGTGCTTGCTGGCGGCGAGGATGGCGTAGTGGTCGGGATAGTAGGTTTGGACGACGACGCGGCCGGGGAGGTTGCCACGGCCGGCTCGGCCGGAGACCTGGGTCATGAGCTGGAAGACGCGCTCGGCGGCACGGAAATCGGGCATGCTGAGCGAGTGGTCGCAGCCTACGACGCCGACCAGCGTGATGCCGTGGATGTCGTGACCCTTGGCGATCATCTGGGTGCCGACGAGGAGGTTGATCTCGCCGGAGTGAAGGCGGGCGAGCAAGCGTTCGAGGTCGTAGCGGCCGCGAACGGTGTCGCGATCCATGCGGCCAATGCGGGCTGAGGGGAAGATTTCCTGAAGGCGTTCTTCGCCTTGTTCTGAGCCGGCGCCGAGGTAGTAGAGGTGTTCGCTGTCGCACTTGGGGCAGCGGGCGGGGACGGTGCGCCGGTATCCGCAGTAGTGGCATTCGAGGCGCTGGCCTTCTTTGGCTTCGGCAGCGTCGTCTGCGGGCGGTTTGTGGTGGGTGAGAGAGATGGCGCAGAACTGGCACTCGAGCTTGTCTCCGCACGATCGGCATATGACGGCGAAGGAGTAGCCGCGGCGATTGAGGAGGACGAGAGCCTGCTCGCCGCGATCGAGGGCTTCCTGGGTCTGCTGGACGAGGGCGCGGGAGAAGAGCTGGTCCTGGCCGGTCTCCTGGAACTCCTTGCGCATGTCGATGAGTTCGACTTCGGGGAGCGGGCGGCCCATGACGCGGTCGCGCATTTCGATACGCGTGTACTTGGGGCGGGAGTCTTTGCCGTGGGTGTCCTTGCCGGGGATGGAGTTTTGCCAGGTTTCAAGGGACGGGGTGGCGGAGCCAAGGACGACGACGGCGTTGGCGAGCTTGGCGCGCACTACGGCGACGTCGCGGGCGTTGTAGCGAGGGGTTTCCTCCTGCTTGTAGCTCTGGTCGTGCTCTTCGTCTACGAGGATGAGGCCGAGGTTGGGGGCGGGGGCGAAGATGGCGGAGCGGGTGCCGACGACGATGGGGGCTTCGCCTGTTTTGATGCGATGCCACTGCTCGCTTCGTTCCTGGGGCGTGAGGGCGGAGTGGAGGAGGGCTACGCGCTGGCCAAAGGCCTGGTCGAGCAGGCCGGCGGTTTGGGGGGTCAGGCCGATTTCAGGGACGAGGAGGATGGAGGACTGGCCGCGGTCGAGGGCGCGCTGCATGGCGGCGAGATAGACGGCGGTTTTGCCGGAGCCGGTGACGCCGTGGAGGAGGAAGGGCTGGAAGCGCCCGAGGGCGGTGGCGATGGAGGCGAGGGCTTCCATCTGCGGTTCGTTCAATTGGACGGGGGCGGCGGGATGGATGCCGCCCAGGCGGAAAGCTGCTGCCCGCTCGTCGATGCGGACGAGGCCGCGACGGACGAGGGTTTGGAGGGTGGAGGAAGTGAGGTCGCGCGCACGGAGCTCGGCCAGGGGGAGTTCTCCGCCACAGGCAGCGAGTTCGGCGAGGATCGCCTGCTGCTTGACGGTGAGCGAGGGCAGGCGAGCTTCGGGGATGAGGACGGCGAAGCGTTCGGTGCGGCGGGCATCGCGCTCGACGGCGGAGGTTTCGCGGGCGATCCATTTGCGGCGAAGCAAGGCGGCGAGAATGGGCAGGGTGGCGGCGGTGGCGGTGCGCAGGGTGGAGACTTTTACGGGTTCGCCGGAGGCAAGGCGGGCGAGGACGCGGTGCTCGGTGTCCTGTTCGTCGGGGGAGAGCTTGCCGCGGCGCTTGGATTTTGGGCTGGGCGCGTCGGAATCGAGAGCGGCGGCGAGCATGTCGCGGCCGAGGTCGGTGATGCGGTAGTAGACGGTGCGGCGGACCTCGGCCATGAGGGGTAGCATGCCGCGGAGGACTTCGCCGAGAGGGGCGAGGTAGTACTGGGCCATCCACTCGGCGAGGGAGAGGAGCTGGTCGCTGAGGAGGGGCTCGTCGTCGAGGACGGCTTCGAGGTAGCGGACTTCGAATTCGGTGGGCTTGGGGAGGTTGATGGCGGTGACGACGCCGATGAGCTTTTCGTTGTTGAAGGGGACAACGACACGTGCGCCGCGCTGGGGATGCTGGTCCCGGTTGACGGCGTAGGTGAACACGCGGTCAAGGGGGACGGGGAGCGCGACTTCGCAGCAGATGGGCATGGCGGGCAAGCTTCAGTTTAGGGGATGAGGGTTCGGCGGAGGGACTGAGCGATGGATTCGCTGAATTCCGTCCGAACAAGTGCGAGCGAGGACGCTGCTTCGAAAGCTGGTTTGGAAACTGGCTCAGAAGGATTGGGGGGCTTCGCGTCCTGGGACGGGTGGATGTGCTGCTAACTGCTTTTTGTTAGAAACAACCGCAGATCCCTCCGCTTCGGTCGGGAGGACAGTGCTTTTCAGGGAGGTTTCCTGCGAATAGGCACGGACATTTGGATAATCGGTTTAGTTCACAAGTCGCAAAACCGGCCCAACGCATTACAATTCATTCCTGATGACACCCAAAGCCAAATCCAAGCCCGCTGTCAAGTCAACGGCCGAGCCAGGCGCTCCAGCCGTCTACCCCTCCAACCCTGAAACACCGGTCACCATGACGATCGATATTGGCGGCTCGGGCCTGAAAGCGATGTTGCTGGACGCCAAGGGCAAGCCAGTGAGCGATCGCCAACGCGTTGTAACGCCGGAGGTTCCCACGCCGGAAGCGGTGCTGGGCGGCCTGGAAGAGTTGCGCAAGCTGATGGGCAAGTTCGACCGGGTTTCGGTTGGATTTCCGGGCGTGGTGAAGCATGGATGCACGTTTGGCGCGTTCAATCTGCATCCGCTTTGGGCGGGTGGCTTTCCGCTGCAGGCGGAGCTGGAAAAGCGCTGGAAGAAGCCCGTGCGCGTGGGCAATGACGCCGATGTGGCCGGATATGGGGCTATCAAGGGGGAGGGCGTGGAGCTGGTGCTGACGCTGGGCACGGGTCTGGGCGCGGCACTTTTCACGAACGGTCACCTTTGCCCCGGATTGGAGCTTGGCCACCACATCTGGAAAAAGCGGGGCATGACGTATGAAGACTACCTGGGGAGGCGGGGGCTGGACAAGTTTGGCAAGAAAGAGTGGAACAAGTTGATCCAGGCGGCAATCAAGAGCACCGGGGCGCTGTTTAACTGGGACAAGCTCTACATTGGCGGCGGAAACACCAAGAAGATTGACTTTGCGCCGCCGACGGACGTGGAGATTGTGTCGAACGAGAGCGGGCTGCTGGGCGGGGTTTATTTGTGGAAGGATCAGGGGTGAAAAGCAGGGGCCAGGGACTTGGGACTGAGGGACTAAGGGATCCGCTGGGTTTGAGGTTCCGAGGTTGGTTTGTGTAGTATGGTCCGGAAATCCTACGGAATATAAACCATGCGCTCTAATTGCCTTGTGAAATTGATTCGTCTTTTTGCCATCCTTTCGCTGCTGGTGGCCATCAGCCAGATTCCACTTGCTTTTGCTCAGGATGCGGCTGGCGGTCAGTCCCCTGCCCCGGCGGATGCTGCGGAAGCACACACGCCGCCGGTGACAGCGAAGATCAACGCGCTGGCGCACAAGGTGCTGGGGTTGGGGCTCAAGTACAACTCGCTGGACGCCGAAGGGATGCAGCCATGGCATCTGAAGGTGGACTTCCAGATGGTGGTGATGGGCAAGCCAAAGCCTGTTGCCGGCACAATGGAAGAGTGGTGGCTGGGGCGCTACCGGTGGAAGCGAGTGTATGCAAGTGAGTTCCCAAGCTGGGTCGGGAGCGAGTGGAGTGTGTCGCGGTTTGAACGATTTCGCAAGAAGCCCGGCGACGCTCAATTTGACAGTGCCCTGCTGAACACGCGCGTGACCCGGCCGGTGATCGAGGCCCTTTACCAGGCGCCCAACATCAAGCCCGACTACGAAATGAGCATCAAGCGGGTAACCACAGCCGGCGTGGTTTTGAACTGCGTTTCGGTGGTGAATGGCGCGCAGTATGTGGACGATACCAACCCTGACTGGCTGTTTCCGACGATGTGCTTGGACAACGACATGCACCTTCGGCTGACGACGGCGTCGGACACGGCAGTGCAATACGATGATCTGCAGATGTTTCAGGGGCGGGCGGTTCCGAGAGACGTCAAGGTGATCGTGAAGGGACAGTTGATTTCTGAGATGAAGGTGTCGGTGCTGGAGCCGATAGCGGCGGACGAGGCGCTGATCAAGCCGCCGGACAAGGTGACTCCCGAGCCATTCACGCTTGAGCCGGGGATGGCGAGGCCGGAGTCGGTGTATGAGGTTGCGGCGGCGATCCCGATCCCGCCCGGAGGCATGCCCTTTCGGGGAACGATTTCCGCGCCCATCCTCATTCGCAAGGACGGCAGCGTAAAGCCCAATCCGGAAGGCGTGACACCCATGCCCTGGCTGCATGAACTTGTCGATTCGCTTGAAGTGACGCTCGCCAAGTGGAAATACAAGCCCTACCTGGTGGATGGGGAGCCGGTGGATGTGCAGATTACGGTGAACTATGGGGTGGATGGCAAGCCGTTTGTGCCTTCGTACGACAAGCCGAAGCCGAAGAAGGTGGAGACTGCGCCGGAGGACTTTACCAGCTCTTATGATCCAAAACGCGACCCGGCAAAGGATCTGGAGATGGCCATGGCGCAGGCAAAACAGGGGAACAAGCGCATTCTGCTGGATGTGGGCGGGGACTGGTGCTACTGGTGCAGGGTTCTGGACAAGTTTTTTGACGATCACCAGGATTTGAAGGCGATGCGGGACCAGAACTTTGTGCTGATGAAGGTGAACATGAGCTCACTGAACGAGAATTACTCGTTCCTGAGCCAGTATCCGGCGATTCCGGGGTATCCGTGGATCTTTGTGCTGGATGCGGATGGGAAGCTGGTGAAGTCGGAGAATACCGACCCGCTGGAGGATGGGGCGAAGGGGTACAGCGCGAAGGCGGTCAAGGACTTTCTGGTGGCTGAGAAGGCGCCGTAGGGGAGACAGACGGGTACGATCCTGGCCCATGCGGCGTGCAGGGGCACTCGAGTAGGCTTCAATGTATGAGTTGTGCTGAATGTTGCTGGTTTGAGCTCACCGCCAGGAATCCCAGACGCTTGCGACTGTGCACGAGGCTTGTGCGCGCGGCGATTTTGCTCGCCTTCTTGCTCGCCTTCTGGGGGTCCAGCCTCAATTCTGCGGCCCAGACTCAGGCGGCTGCGGCAACGCTTTCTCCCTCGGAAGCGCTGCGGGCCGCAATGGACCCGTTCAACCAGGCGCGTGCCCAGAACGACGATCTGACCGATGCGGATACGGTTGCGCTTGGCCTGGGAATGGCGCGAGCGTCGCGCGATTGCATTGCGATGTCGGCCGCTCCGGAGCAGTTCGCTGACCAGCCGGAGCAGAGCATGGCACTGGGCAGGCTTTGCCTTTTTGGCCAGCAGTTCGAACTGGCTCGGGCGGCGCTGGTGATGTATCTTGCCCTGCCAAAGCCGCCGGAGCGCGAGGCGGCGCTGATTCTGCTGACGCGCGCGTTTTTAGGGTTGGATGAAGCGGAGTCGGCGTATGGGCAGGTAGATTCGCTGCTGCGCGATTACCCCTACGATGCGCAGATTCACCTGGCGGCGGATCTGGTGATCAGCGCCAATGAAGGCGGGGCCCCCGACCCGGGGAACGAAATGAACAAGGAAGCAATGGATATGTGCGAGACGCAGCGGAATGCGACGTTGCCGTTGCTGATGCAGGGGAAAGGGCTGGGGGATGTGGCGGCCAGCGAGTTGTATGCCGATGCGCTGCGTTGCGTAGCGGTGGGACGGAGTGTTGGCGATCGCGGCGCGGATGAGACTTTGAGCAAGCTGGCGGCGATTGCGGGGGAGCCGGTGTGGGAGCATACGGCGGAGCTTGCGCTGATGCGAGAGGCGCTGGGACGGGCGGAAATGCAGGGGAAACCGACGCCGGTGGCTGCGCTGCATGGGCACCAGTTGAATGGAGTTGGCGGGATGACGGCGCGGGTGTTGCCGCTTGGGCATGGGACGGTGATTCTGGCGGCGTTTACGCTGTGGGCGCCGAGCGCGGCGGAGCGGATTCGGGCGCTGGTGGCATTGGCGTCGGCGCATAGTGTTTATGCCGTAACGAGCTGGAGGGCGAATACTGGGGGCGAGGATGTTTCGTCGCCCAGTGCGGCAAAGGCATTGCTGGCGTGGAAGAAGACTGTTCCGGCACAGGTTCCGTTGCTGATTGTGCCGGATGCGGAGTTGCAGGGGTTTCATGCGGACCAGTTCCCTGCCGGGATTGCGATTCGGGAGGGGCGAGTGGTTTCGAACTCGGTGCTGGGGGATGGGGGCGCGGTGCGGATGACGTTGGTGGGGATGTGGGGGCGATAGGGAAAGCTATCAATGGGGAAGTTCAGAGTTGACTGCCGGGCGGGGTTTATTTGCGAAAGGGCCAGGGGTGGTCGAGCTTCATTTCGATTGATACTCTTGTTATCCCTGGTTTGCTCTGACCTGCTTTTCTTGAATAATCTTCGTTTATAAACGATCATCTGAAGGATGAGAGATAAGACACACGACAACGCGATGGAAGAGCTGTTTAAGGAAGACCCTGGTTACGCGGTCGAGATGCTGAACGCCATTCTCAAGGACGGAGAACAGGGCGAACTTCTGATTGCGCTGCGCCAGATGACCAAGGCTTTTGGCGGTGTGCAGGACGTGGCGGAGAAGGCAAACTTGAACCCTACGCAGCTTTACCGTACGCTGTCGGCGGAAGGAAACCCGGAACTTCGGAGCCTATCGGCGGTTCTGAAGGCGATGGGACTGCGGCTGGCTGTGGAACGGGTACGGGCGGCGTGAAGCGTCTCTGCGAGGCCCTCTGTCAAGCAGTGGAGAGAGTGCTCGGAGTCAATCATGGCGAATTGGCGGTGCTGGGGTTCCAATCAACAGCACCCCTCGCAGAGCGGGGTCGAAACCCTCAGGGAAAATCGTCAGTGCGTCGTAGGTCGCAGTGGTGAAATCGGCACCGTCGAGATTCGCGCCGGTAAAGTCGGACTCGTAAATCGCCTGTCCCCCGCCGAGTTGATCCAAGCCAAACCGAGCGTTTCGCAAATCCGCATTCCGAAAGTTGACGTTGTGGATGAAGGAGCATCGCAAATCGACGCCGGCAAGCAAGCATCCTTCGAAATTGGCGTCTGCCAGGAATGCTCCGTAGAGGTCAGCGCCGGTAAAGTCGGAACCTCGCAGGTCTGAACCATCGAACGAAATACCTTCCAGTTCAAATCCGGCTAACAAAGCTCCGTGGATTACCATTCCGTCAAAGATGCGCGACTCCGGCGGGTTGGATGTCGCAATCACGTTGCCGTCCCTGTCGTGAATCTTCATTTCTCATCCCTTCGCCGGTGGTTTCAGGCCGAGTTCGCGCATGGCGATTTGGAGGTCGGCCCAGGCTTCCTTCTTTTGGCGCGGGTCGCGGAGTAAAAAAGCTGGGTGATAGGTGACGATGAGCTGGCTGCCTCGCCAAGCGTGGACTCGTCCACGGAGGCCGGCGAGGGGCTGACGCTGGCCTAAAAGATAGGTGGCCGCGGTTGCGCCGAGGGCGACGATGACCTGGGGACGGATGACATCGATCTGGCGGAAAAGGAACGGGGAGCAGGTGTTGCCCTCTTCCGGTTCCGGAGTGCGGTTGCCGGGCGGGCGGCACTTGACCACGTTGGCGATGTAGACTTCTTCGCGCTTGAGTCCCATGGCGTTGATCATGTTGTTGAGCAGCTGGCCGGCTTTGCCGACGAAGGGGATGCCCTGGGCGTCTTCGTCCGCGCCGGGGCCTTCACCGACGAAGAAGAGGCGGGCGTTGGGGGAGCCGTCGCCGAAGACGATCTTGTTGCGGCCGGCGTGGAGGGCGCAGCGGGTGCAGTCGCCGATGTCTTCGCGGATGAGCTGGAGGGCGGCAGCGCGGTCGGCAGCGGGGATGATGGCGGGTTGGGCGGGCGGGGTGAAGATGGGCTTGCGAGGGGCGATGGCGGGGTTCTCCTGAGGGGATGAGTCTGGAACAGATGACGATTGAGATTCTTGCTTTCCCACCCATTCCGCTGAGGGGCGCGGAATGGATGGGGCACCCAGAGTTTCTGGCTGTTCGGGCATGGCCTCAAGCTGGGCTTGGAGGGCAGGATCGACAGGGCGGCGGTAGAACTCGGTGAGTCCGAGATCGCGGTAGAAGCGGACGCGGGCCAGGAGCGCTTCGCGGGTTGCGGGGTCAAAGGCGGGCGGCAACGGCGTTTACTCCACAATCAATTGTCGGCGAGGGGGGGCGGGGGATTCAGCCTGGCTGAGCACTTCATCCTGGAGAGATTGCTGGTCAACGTGCTCGTCGAGTTCCACCATCAGGGAGCGGGGGCGGCGCAGGGTTAGGATTTCGTCGAGGATGCGGTCGGCGAGCTGGCGCTTGGGCATCTCGTGGAGCTCGATGGAGGTGGTGCGGGTAAGGAAGGTTGCGGCGTTGGTGTCGGCCTCAATGCCCACGCCGTCGCTGGTGACGGTGTTGACGACGATAGCGTCGGCGCCCTTGCGGAGGAGCTTGGCGCGGCCGTTTTCAAGCTGGTCGTTGGTTTCGGCGGCAAAGCCGACAATGAGCTGGCCAGGGCGGCGGCGGCGCACGACTTCCGCAAGGATGTCTTCAGTGGGAGCGAGTTCGAGGGTGATAGGGCCGGTGCGCTTGAGCTTTTGGTCAGAGACGATGACGGGGCGGTAGTCGGCTACGGCGGCGGCTTTGACGATGAGCGTGGCCTCGATCATTCGCTCGAGGACGGCGTTCCGCATCTGGTCGGCGGTGGTGACCTTGACCAGTTCGCAATGGGATGGCGCGTGGAGCGGGGACGGGCCGCTGATGAGGATGACTTTGGCGCCGCGGCTTTGGGCGGCTTCCGCCAGGGCATAGCCCATTTTGCCACTGGAACGGTTGCCGATGAAGCGGACGGGGTCGAGGGCTTCGCGGGTTCCGCCGGCGGTAACGAGGACGACTTCGCCGGCCAGGTCGTGACGGCGGCCAAGGGCGTTGAGTACGGCGTCGGCAATGGCGTCGGGCTCAGCCATGCGGCCGGCGCCGACCATTCCGCAGGCGAGGGCACCGGTTCCCGGCTCGATGACGCGAACGCCGCGCTGTTTGAGAATCTCAAGATTGGCCTGGGTGGCCGGGTGCTCCCACATGTTGACGTTCATGGCGGGGGCGACCAGGACAGGCGCGCGCGTGGCCAGGTACATGGTGGAGAGGAAGTCGTCGGCGATGCCGTGGGCGAACTTGGCGAGGATGTTGGCGGTTGCCGGGGCGACGATCAGGGCCTCAGTCCACTGCGCCTCAGAAATGTGCTCGATGCCATTCTGCTCGGTGGTGGATTCGGAGGAATCCCACTGGTCCCAGAGGCTGGTGAGGACTTTGTGGCCGGAAAGTGCGGCAAAAGTGAGCGGCTGGACGAATTTGCAGGCGGAAGCGGTCATGACGACGTGCACTTCAAGGGCCTGGCGCTGGAGGGCGCGCACAAGTTCCGCCGCTTTGTAGGCGGCGATTCCGCCGGAGACACCAACTGTGACTCGCATGGAACGATTGTAGAACAGATCAGGTTTCAGAGATCAGGTGTCAGAGATCAGCGCTCAGTGATCTGTCTTTCAGCTGAGCAATATAGGAATGGCGGGGCCTTCGACCAAGGGCTTGTGAATCTCGGTCGCGGTCTTGACGTAGGCGATTTTGCCGGCCCTGATTTCGTCCTGGGCGATGCGGCAGACCTTGTTGGACTGGCTGTTGACCAGAGCGTGGGAGCCGCTCTGCAACTGGCGGGCGCGGCGGGCAGCAACCAGAACCTTGCGATAGTTTGAATCGAACTGCGTTTCAATCGTCATGGGTGTCCTGTTCCTCGTCTTTGTCGTCGTCATTGTCGTCGCCGATGGGGTCGTCGTTGGAGTTGATCCCAAAGTCGAGCTGCTGCTGGCCGGGATTTGGACCGAGAATGCCAAAGGCTTCCAGCACCGGCTTCAGCCGATCCTGCGAATTGATCTGCAGGCAGGCTGCCGCCACTTCCAACACTCTGCGGGAACGATACGCGATGGCCTCGCCGTTGCGATAGAAGCGCTCAGCCAGCACAATCGCCTCCAATTGTGCGACCGCCCGGTCCAGAATGTCATTTACCAGAATATAACCGTACTCGCGATAATTCTCAATCTCCTTGCTGGCTTCGGAGAGGCGTCGATAGAGCTCGGCCTCGTTGACAACGCCCTCGGCGCGGCTGCGATTGCGCAGGCGTGTGCGCAGGACCTTGGGGTTGGGCGGCAGCACAAAGATGCTCACGGCCTCAGGCATTTTGGCGCGGACCTGCGCGCCGCCCTGCACGTCAATGTCGAGCAGGAGGTCGTGGCCGGCGGAGCGTGCTTCCTCCAGCGACTGGCGCGCGGTTCCGTAGAAGTTGCCGAAGACTTCAGCGTGTTCAAGGAAGACGCCGGCATCGAGCATGCGTTGGAATTCGGCGCGGGTGGTGAAGTTGTATTCGCGGCCATTTTCCTCAGAGCCGCGCGGGGCGCGGGTGGTCCAGGAGATGGCGAATTCGACGCCGCTGACCTGCTTGCGCAGTTCGCTGACGAGGGTGCTTTTGCCCGATCCTGAGGGCGCGGAGATGATGAAGAGAATTCCTGCCACTTTATTCCTTTGTTTCCTGAAATCGCACCCTCGTTCACTATGTAAGCGGAGCGGAGGCGCATCTTTCCAATTTGTATTCGGGTTCAAAAATGTGCGGTGTCGACGCAAACGCTAAGAGAATTGCAAGCGCGCATGGCCCAGCACCTGGGATAATCAGAATTTCCTCCCCGTTGCTTGCTCGGAGGGCCAAACCACATTCGGCTCGGGTGTCTTGCTCATCAAGGACTAGCTTAAATGCTTCCACTTCGCAATTGAACGTATCGGACACAACTTCCACCTTCTCATTCTCGGGAGCGGCAGTGACTTTTTCAAAGCCAAGGACGCCAATCTCCAGTCGGTCTGCAATGTCGTTCATTTGGGAAAAAATCTTTACTCCTGTCCCGTCTGGATGCCAAAGCGTTAGGGTTTGCGGTCCCCAAGCAAGGTGATGTTGGCAAATGGAAACTTTCCGAACTGGTCTTTTGAGTTCTGCCGCAAGCGAGGCATTCTCAGCCCAGATGAAGGGAAGGTAATTCATCCCCGGCCTCGCGGCCGCTGGCCTTCAATCGGAATGTACCCAGACTTTCCTGCGAAGCGTCGAAGCATACCACCTCATCCAAAGTTGATTTAATGGCCCCACCTAAACTTCCCTGGGGGGCTAAAGAGGCTGCGGAAAAACTCTTGATCTGTGCGAATTTGATAGCCAAAAACCCGCGGGGGCTAAAGCCCAACGTTGATTTTCAGCCACTTGCGGCACGGCTGAAGCCGTGCCCTTTCAAAACTTCGGCCATTTGGTAGTTTTTCCGCAGCCTGTAAAGCCCAACGTTGATTTGATTGGCTTTATCGGCATGCGACCCCGACCCAGAGGGTTCCCCGGTACCCCGGTCATGCCCTGATACAAAGCGTTCAAGAATGGGCTCCAAAAGGAGTTTTTCCGCAGCCTGTAAAGCCCGGCGCTACCCCCGCGGCATTTCCGGCACGACTAAAGTCGTGTCCTTTCAAGGCCTACGATACCTGTGCATTTCAAGCATGCTACTCCAGGTTCTGAATCTGTTCGCGGGCCTTTTCGATTTCCGCTTTCATGGCGAGGCCGAGCTCGGTCATGCGGGTTCCCTTACCGCCGACGCCGCCGGTTTTGGAGAGCATGGTGTTGGCTTCACGGTTCATTTCCTGAAGAAGGAAATCGAGTTTCTTGCCCACTTCGCCGCCGGCCGAAAGCAGATCGCGGAAATGACCGATGTGGGTGTGCATGCGCGCCAACTCTTCGGCCACGTCGCTGCGCTCGACAATCACGGCGACTTCTTCAAGCAGGCGCTGGCGATTGAACTCCGGGCCGACGGCCGCGGCAAGGCGCTGCGCGAGGCGGTCTTGAAAACGCTGCTCAATCTCCGGGCGAATTTCGGCCACGCCGTTGGTGGATTCGGTAAGACGGTTGAGCGTGGCGTTAAGAATTTCGGCGAGCGAGTCCCCTTCGCGGGCGCGCATGATCTTGAGTTCGTCGAGCAGAGGGCCAATCTGCTGGCGAACACTGTCGGCAAGAAGAGCGAGATCGTCGTCGAAGCGGTTTTCAGTTTGCAGCGCGCCGGGCAGGCGGAGGATGGCGTTGAGGTCCGGTTCGCCGGAGAGGCCGAAATCGTCGCGCGCGGAGGCGAAGGCAGCCACGTAGCCGGCGACCAACTCGCGGTTGTAGCCTGCCTTCTGCTGCGAGGTGCGATCGATGGAGAGCGTCAGATCGACATGGCCGCGGACCAGCGCATCTTTCAAGGCTTTGCGCAGGTCAACCTCGACGGCGTCCATTCCAGAGGGCATGCGCAACTGCACATCGAGAAAGCGGTGGTTGACGCTCTTGAGGCTGAGTGTGTAACTGAGCTGGTCATGGACCTGAACCTGGACGCGTGCGAAACCGGTCATGGAATAAATCGGCATGTCTTACTAACTCCTAGGGACGCTTTGAGCAAGCCTGGGACATTCCCTCAGGGGCTAAAGCCCGCGTCATTTCTGTGTTGGGTGCGGCACGGATAAATCCGTGCCCTTTCAAGACATCGACTGGATCAAGCTGCGACAGGGCTGCGGCCGTGCCGTTTCAAAACATCGACTGGATCAGAGAATTGTTAATTCGGATGCCTCTTCGGGAACCGACGCGATGGAAGCGGCATCGGGCATGTCGCGAAATTGCAGTTGATAGAGGCGCTGATAAGTGGGCGAGGAGACGAGCAACTCCTCGTGGGACCCGATGGCGGTGATGCGTCCGTCTTCAAGGACCGCGATGCGGTTGGCTCGGCGAATGGTGGAGAGGCGGTGGGCGATGACGACGACGGTGCGGCCCTGCATGAGGTTGGCGAGCGCGGCCTGGACCAGGGATTCGCTTTCGGCGTCGAGGGCCGACGTGGCTTCATCAAGGATGAGGATGGGTGAGTTTTTGAGTATGGCGCGGGCAATGGCCATGCGCTGGCGCTCGCCGCCGGAGAGACGAAAGCCTTTTTCTCCGATGACCGTGTCATAGCCTTGCGGCATGCGCAGAATGAAGTCGTGGGCAAGCGCGTTTTGGGCAGCCTGTTCGACCAGGGCGTGCTTCACATCGGGTTGGCCGTAGGCGATGTTGTGGCGCACCGTGTCGTTGAAGAGAATCGTCTCTTGCGTGACCTGCGCAACCTGGCGGCGAATGGAAGCGAGGGTGAGGTCGCGGAGGTCGTGGGCGTCAATGAGGATGCGGCCGGAGGTGACATCGAAGAAGCGGGGAATGAGATTGACGAGGGTGGACTTGCCTGCTCCGCTGGGCCCGACCAGAGCCAGCACTTCGCCGGCGCGGACCTCGAGATCGACGTTGTGGAGGATCTGATGTTCGCCTTCGGCTGTCGAGTAAGAGAAGCCCACATCTTCAAATTGGACGGTTTGTGAGAAGCCTTTGAGGGCGGCTGCATGCGGCTTTTCTTTCACGTCGTCTTTGGTGTCGAAGAAGCCGAAGATGGACGAAGACGCGCCCATGGCCTGCTGAAAGAAGTTGTAGAAGTAGGCGAACTTGCGGACCGGATCGTAGAGCTTGAAGAGCAGGATGATGAAGGTGCCGAACATGCCCATGGTCATGCGCCCGTGAAGAATTTCATTGCGGCCGATGAACAGGAATCCGGCGATGGCGATGGCGCCGATTGTATCCATCAAGGGCGAGCTGATGGACTGGATGCGCACGCTGCGCAGATTGGCGCGGAGCAGGCGGCTGGCGGCTTTCTTGAAGCGCAGAACCTCCCAGATTTCAGTGCTGAAGGCCTTGACGATGCGATTGCCGGTTACGGTCTCGTGGAGGATGTTCTGGATTTCGGCAAGCTTGTCTTGCCCGCTGCGTGTGCGGGTGCGTACTTCCCTGCCGATTTTGCGTGAGGAGGTGATGATGACCGGAACAAAGAGCAGCAGCGCCCAACTGAGCTGACCGCCCATTTTGATGACCAGGATGATTCCGACGAGGAAAGTGAAGAACTGCTGGAGGAATTCGCCGATGACCTGGCTGGCGGCGAATTGAACCTTGTCAACATCGTTGATGAGGGTGGAAAGGATGGTGCCGGTAGCGTGCTTGTGGAAGAAGCTGGAGGAGCGGCGGAGTGTGGCTTCGTAGAGGTGGTTGCGCAGGTCTGTGATGAGGCCGAAGCCCGCGTAATTGACCAGGTAAGTGCCGAGGTAATCGCAGATGCCTTTGAGCAGCGTGGACACAATGAGGGCAAAGGCGACAACGACCCATGCATTGTGCATGTGTACAAAATGGGGGATGAGGGCCCGCAGATCGAAGCGCCAGCGGCCGTCTTTCATGCCCAGCATGATGGGGCCTTCCGGAGCATCGGGCCGGAGCACCTGATCGAATATGGGCTGGAAGAGGAGGGTTCGGAAAGTGTCGAGCAGGCCCACCATGGCGAGCAGGATTGCACCGGGCAGCCATTCCACTGAGTAGGGCAGCCCATAGCGCGCAAGGCGCAGGAAGTTCTTCATAAACGGGGGCCTGCCGCGCGGCTGAAGGAGGGGAGAACCAGCAGCGGGAGTGGGGTGAAAAACCTCATCCCAGTATTGTATCCGGCTCGCCGCTCAGACCGGGATCAGGAACTCTGGCTGTCAGCGCCGCGGGCGATGAGGCGGGTGGTGGAGAAGCCTTCGACGATGGGCACGATCTTGACCTGTCCGCCCCAGGAAAGAACTTCCTGCGCTCCGACCACGGTGTCCACTACGTAGTCGCCGCCTTTGACGAGGACGTCAGGGCGGGTGGCGAGAATCAGTTGCAAAGGTGTGGGCTCGTCGAAGACGACGACGGCATCGAGGGCGGCCAGGGCGGCCAGAACACGGGCGCGTTCGCGTTCGCCGACGATGGGGCGCGTGGGGCCTTTGAGCCTGCTGACTGAAGCGTCGCTGTTGATGGCTACGATGAGGTGATCGCCGAAGCGGTGAGCCTGTTCAAGCAGCGTGATGTGACCAACGTGGAGCAGGTCAAAGCAGCCGTTGGTGAAGACGATGCGTTCGCCGTTGGCGCGCCACAGTGCCACGCGGGTGAGCAGCTCGTCGAGCGTCAGGACCTTGTCCTCGGCGCTGAGGGCGATCTCTGGCGCGAGCGCGGCCAGCAGCTCATGCTTCTCAACTGGCACGGTGCCCACCTTGCCCACCACGATGCCGGCGGCTACGTTTGCCAACCCAACGGCTGTTTCTGGAGTGAGCCCGGAAGCGAGGCAGAGAGCGAGGACGGCAATCACCGTGTCGCCAGCGCCAGAGACGTCGAAGACCTGACGTGCTACGGCGGGGACAATCGTATGCGTGGCGGCCCGCACCAGGGCGATGCCCTTTTCGCTGAGCGTGGCAGTGAGGAAGTCGAGTTCAAGCGCGGACACCATGGTCTGAGCGGCCTGAAGCAGCGACTTCAAATCAGGTACGGCTTGAGGCGTTGCGGCGGGAAGGCTTGCGGCTGAGAGTTCGCCCAGATTGGGGCACACGGTGGTGGCACGGCGGTAGCGTGAGAAGTCGGCGGTTTTGGGATCGACGAGGACGGGGATGCCCTGGGCGCGGGCTGCATCGATCAAGCGACGGCAGACTTTTGGAGTGAGCACGCCCTTGGCGTAATCGGAAAGGATAACGGCGTGGCAGGTGGGCAACTGGCTTAGAACCGCGTCGACCAGGCGATCGCAATCGGCTTCGGCGCGCGCACCGGGGCGCTCTGTATCGACACGGAGCATCTGCTGGCGTCCGCCGAGGATGCGCTGTTTGGTGATGGTGGGAAAGCCTTCGCAGACGATGAATGTGCTGGTGATTCCTTCGGCTTGAAGCCTATCGATGAGCACTTGCTGATTGTGGTCGCCGCCGGTGAAGCCGATTACGTGGGCTTTGGAACCGAGGCGGGCAAGGTTCATGGCAACATTGGCCGCGCCGCCGGGCTGCTGGCTTTGGTGAGTGGCGCGCACAACGGGCACGGGCGCCTCAGGCGAGATGCGGCCCACTTCGCCAAAGATGTACTCGTCAAGCATGACATCGCCGACCACGACGAGGCGCTTGGCGGCCCAGTTGTGTTCGATCTCCTGAATGACCTTTGTGAGTTGCTGGATCACTGCGCGGCTCCGCTGGCGGCAGCCCGATGCAGGCAGTCGAGTTCAATCCAGTCGCACAGCATATGTCCGGCGAGACTATGCACTTCCTGAACGCGCGCCGTATCCGGCGAAGGGACGCAAAAAAGATGGTCGGCGAGCGGAGCGACTTTGCCTCCGCCCTGGCCGGTGAAGACGACCGTGACCAGGCCCTGAGCGCGAGCCGTGGCGAGAGCGGCAACGACATTGGGGCTGTTGCCGGAGGTTGAGATGCCGACCAGCAGGTCGCCGGGGTTGCCCAGGGCTTCAACCTGGCGGGCAAAGACGGCTTCGAAGCCGTAGTCGTTGGCGACCGCGGTGAGGATGGATGAGTCGGTGGTGAGCGCGATGGAGGCCATGCCGCGACGCTGGCGGCGAAAGCGGCCCACGATCTCAGCGGCGAGGTGCTGCGCATCTGCGGCGCTGCCTCCGTTGCCGCACCACAGGATTTTGCCTCCGGAACGGAGACAAAAGGTCATGGCCGAGGCAATCGTCTCGAGCAGAGGCACCTGGGCTTCAAGGGCGCGAACGACATCCAAGTGATCGTGAATGGCTTTCCCGAAGATGCTTGTAGCATCGGGAGTGCTGGACATTCTTCCCCTCGCTTTCGCCTGCTCAAACCCGGCAACGCAGGCGTGGGCGCGTGAATCAATTGCTATGATATCAGGGTGAATCAAGCACTTAACAACCTTACCGGCAGGCCGCTCAACACGGTATTCCTGGATCGGGACGGAGTTCTAAACGAAAAAATGCCGGAAGGCCGCTATGTCACGCGTTGGGAGGAGTTCCACCTGCTGCCGGGCGTGGTGGAGGCGATTCAACTGCTGAACCAGGCGGGGCTGCGGGCGATCGTGGTGTCGAATCAGCGGGGCATCGCGCTGGGGCTTTATACGGAAGAGTCTGTGCGTGCGATTCACGCGCGATTTGCGCTGCTGCTTGCGGCCTATGGCGTGTATGTGGACGGCTTTTACTTTTGCCCGCACGACCGTGGGGAATGCACCTGCCGGAAGCCTCTGGGAGGGATGTTTGAGCAGGCGTTGGAGGATTTTCCGGAGATTACGGCAGGCGGCAGCGTGATGATCGGCGACTCGAAGGTGGACATTGAGTTTGGACAGCGGCTGGGGATGGCGACGATCTTCATTGACGGCGATGCGGAGCGCCAGGGGCCTGGGGCGGAGACTGCGCGCGCCATGGCGGATGGGCGGTTCCCTTCCCTGCGGGCGGCGGTTACGGCGTTGCTTGCGGGGGCGCGCCAGGCCTAATGCTGTTCAGTTAAGAAGGGGTGCGGGCGGGGACGCCCGCACGACAGCCGGTCTGGAGACCGGCGAGACAATGCCGCCGCGCAGCCTTGTCTCCTGAATAAACGGTATTGGAGCTAGGCCTGAAGATTGCGCAGGGTAGCGAAGGTCTCGGGGATGCCGTCTTCAAGGCTGGTGAACTGGAGATCGCAGCCGAGGTTCCGCAATCCGTCCAGGCTGGCCTCAGTGAAATGCTGGTAGCGTCCAGCGAGGTCGGGCGGGAACGGGATGTATTCGATCGGCACTTCTCCATGCACAGACATGAGCGCGCGGGCCACCTCATTGAAGCTGCGGCTGGCTCCTGAACCGGCATTGACCACGCCGCGAAAGGTTCTGGCGGGCTGGCCATGCTGGGGAGCCCAGGGCCCCACCTGGGCAAAGAACATATTGAGCCGGGCGAGGTCGCGGACGTAGACAAAATCGCGCCGCTGCTCTCCGTCGCCGTAGCCGCCTGTACCGGCAAACAGACGCACCTTTCCGGTTTCTTTCATCTGCTTAGTGAAGTGGTGCATGACTGAGGCCATGCGGCCCTTGTGCTGCTCGCGCGGACCGTAAGCGTTGAAATAGCGCAGGCCGACAGCGGTAATGGGCACGTTGCCCAGGGCAAGGCGATTGCGGAAGTAATGGTCGAAGACCAGCTTGGAAAAGCCGTAGACGTTGAGGGGGCGCTCGTTCTGAATGGTGGGAGTGAAGCGGCCGGGGCCGGAGAGCCCGTAGACGGCGGCGGTGGAGGCGAACACCAGCGGCGCTTCGTGGAGGATGGCCAACTCCAGCACCTCTTTGGTGCAGTGGAAGTTGTTGTCCATCATGTACGCGCCGTCGTCTTCAAGAGTGTTGGAGCAGGCGCCCTGGTGGAAGATGGCGTCGATTTTGCCGATGCCGAGAGCATCCTCGCGGAGGGCGCAGCGAAACTCGCGCTTATCCATGTAATCGACGTAGCGGGCGCCGTTGAGATTCTCGAATTTTCTGGCGTTGGCCAGGTTATCCACCACAAGGATATCGGTGATGCCATGAGCATTGAGCTCATGCACCAGGTTGCTGCCGATGAAGCCCGCTCCTCCAGTAACAATGAACATGTACTTCCCTTTCTTATGCCGCCTAGAGCCGATTCAGCGGGCGTGTGAAGCGCGACCAAATGGGCTCAGACGTTGATGCAAATAAGGCCGGGCGGCGCAGGCTGGCGCAGCATGGCGCGATCAACCGCGGCTTCCATCTCCTGGACGCCGATGGACGTGAGGCACGGGTGGCCGGCGACATTGCACCGCTCAAGATAACAGCCCGAACAACTGGTCTGATGATAGACGATCTGGTGCATGGTCCCCTGGGGAAACCAGACGCCCGGAGGTCCGGCTGCCGAGAAAGCGATGACGCAGGGGACACCGGCGGCGGCGGCGAGGTGCATGGGTCCGGAGTCGTGGCCGAGGAAGACTTTTGCGCGCGCAATTACGGCCGCGGTCTCGCGCGGCTGGAGGCGTCCGCAGAGGTTTACGCGAGGGCCGGTCCAAAGGCGCGCGGCGTGCTCGGCTACGTCGAACTCCTGATTGGCGCCGACCAGGGCGAGGGCGTGGCCGGGATACTTTGCGCTGAGACGGCCGAGCAGTGCCTGCCAGTTGTCCTGGCCCCAGTCCTTGGCGGGCATCTTGGTGCCGGGGCCGCAGACTATCAGGGGCATTTGCGCGAGCGGGCCCAGAGCATTGGCGGCGGTTTTGCGCTCGTCGCTGGAGAGAAGCAGGTCCCAATTGGCCAGGTTTGCCGGGTTAGCATCGCCCAGTTCGGCGATGAGCCGGGCAAGGCGTGCGGGCTCGCTTTCAAACAGGGACGTGTCGGCGTCGAAGAGGAACTTCATCTCCTCTTCGGAGCAGAGGCCGACAATGCGCTTGATGCCGGCGAAGCGATAGAAGAGGCGGTCACGGCGGACGGCGTTGGCGGGGCGGATGTGCATGAGGTAGACGACAACTTCAGGGGCGAAGCTGCGAATCCGCACGGCCAGGCGGAGCAACTCGACGGGGTTGCGCGTGCCGACGGTGTAGCGCATGTATTGGTGAACCAGGCCGGCGTTGCCCAGCACGGCGGCGGATGCGGGGGCCTTGGCGTGTACGGGAAAGTTGGTGAGCAGGCGGCGTTCGGCGTTGGGAAATGCGCGGGCGATGAGGTGCAGACAGGGCACGGCGACCACCGTGTCTCCCAGGCTGCCGAGGCGATGGATGAGGACCCTGCGGACGTTTGGATCAGGATTCAAACTTGCGTTCCCCTGGTTGCTTAGTTACCTGCGATGAAAGTCCAGATCCGGCGAAAAATGCTCCTCGGGGGCTAAAGGGGTTGCGGAAAACGGGCTGTTTGAGAGCGAAATCCGACCGACAGTTTTGCAGGGACTAAAGAGGCTGCGGAAAAAGTCGGGTTTTGAGTCAAGATTCACAAAGAGCATCCCTCGGGGGCTAAAGCCCAGCGTTTATTTTCAGCCACTTGCGGCACGGCTGAAGCCGTGCCCTTTCAAAACTTCGGCCAATTGGTAGTTTTTCCGCAGCCTGTAAAGCCCAACCTTTATTCTATGGGCTTTATCGGCACGACTGAAGTCATGCCCTGATATAAAGCCTTTAGAATCCAACTTCTCAATGAGTTTTTACGCAGCATGTAAAGCCCGTTTTCATTTTCAGCAACTTGCGGCACGACTGAAGTCATGCCCTTTCAAAATGCAACTTTCACCAAAGGCTGTCAGGACCACTGCGCACCAAAGATTGCATCGAATTCGCGGGGCTTGAAGACTTCAAGTCCCGCACCCGGATAGAACGTGGCCTCACCGAATTTTACAGTTCCCGCAATCTGATAGAGGTCGACGCGGAGATAAGAAAAGCCCTCGCCTATCTGCTCGGCATAGCGAATCATTTTTGGCAGCGTGATGGGCGGTGGAATATGGGTTGACGGCGTGGGATAGAGAAGCGAAAAGGGCATCGGTTTCCAGCTTGGACTGAAGAAGGCGCGGCGATGATGGGTGTAGCGGCCGATATCGACCTGGACGGCGAAGACGCGGCCGTCAAATGTGTGGAATTTGTAGTCGGTGAGGCCCGGATTGCCATCGGCTGGCAAGGACTCGGCTGGCAAGGGCTCGGCCAGAAACGGTTCGGCTAGAAACGGTTCAACCAGAAACGGTTCAACCAGCAGCCGCGGCATGATCTGGCAGTAAGCCCACTCCTCTGCCGAGCGCTGGTGCCGATAGCGAAGCAGGCGGCTGAGTTTGCGGCGGACCTTGCTCTCCCCTGCTGGACGCTCTGGCAAGAAGACGTTGAAACCCGAGGCGTGATTGGGCTTGATTACGCATGGGTACTTGAGCAGCGCGAAGTCGACTTCGGCCGCGGAATCGTAGACGGCGATGGTGGGGATGACGAAGTCCTCGCCGAAGCGGGCAGCCATGATTTGCTTCGCAGATATCTTGTCCACCATTTCCGGGATTCTGGGGTCGCGGTCGTAGAGCATGCGGCGGGCGATTTTTTCGCTGAAGGTGGTGGGATGCTTGAGATTGGGCAGTCTGCGCTGGAATCGGAGCTGGTCGACGATGACGTGGGCTTTGGGAGGAAGCGCGTCGCGAAAGACTGCCCAGATGGATTTGAAGGCTGGCCTGAGCGGATTATGCAATGCGCACCCACTCTCGGGTCCGCATGGATTTGTGGAATGCTGGATTGCTCACGATTCGGTCCCGGATAAATCTCCCGATTCTAACCGGTAGTCTAATACGACGGTGGCTGGGTTGCCGCGCGCAACCACCATGGGGGGAACGTTTGCGCTCACCACGCTGTTGGCCACGATGACCGAGCCTTTACCGATGCGGACGCCGGGCAGGACGATGGAATTGGCGCCGATCCACACATCGTCTTCAATCACAATGGGGTAGCTTGCACCCTCGGTGCGGATTCTGTTTTCGACGTTGGGAAAGGAGATGCCGTGGCCGTTGCTGTCGATGATCTGACAGTTGCCGGCGATGAGGCAGCGCTTGCCGATGACGATGGAATTCTGCGCGTGGATGCAGGAACCGGCGATGCGGGTGTCTTCGCCAATGCGAATTTCAGCGCCCGTGCGGTCTGCAAAGAGCTTGACCGGCGCGGGAATGTTGAGGTGGTAGCCCTTGTTTCTGGAAGTGAGAATTACGCCGTTGCCGAGGATAAGCCTGCTGCCCTTGCGAATGTCGATGAGCGGGGCGCCGAGGATGTGCACCGCGCCTTCGAGGGTCACATTTGCCTGCATGGCCAGCCGCCACGCGCTCAGCCTTCCCCATAAGCGCGCGGGGAGTCTTGCGGGGTCTTGCTGGAGCACGCGAAAAAGCTTTCCGGGCATGGGTCTTCCCTGTTGGAGCGATGGAATTACCTTAATTCACGGGGTCGGGATTGGGAAGGCGATGGAACTTGCGCAGCTAATAGGCGTTGAGGTCGGTGATGGCTTTGAGGATGGTTTCGGGTTGGGGGAGAATGGCATCTTCAAGCAGCGGCTGATAGGCGACAAAGGTGTCCATGGAGCCGATGCGGCGGACGGGCGCGTCAAGATACTCGAAGAGCTCGTCGGCGATGCGCGCGGCAATCTCTGCGCCATAGCCCCAGCTGATCATGTCTTCATGGGCGACGATGACGCGGCTGGTCTTGCGGACTGAGGTGGCGATGGCCTCCCAGTCATAGGGGCTGAGGGTGCGCAGATCGAGAATCTCGACCTCGATGCCCTGCTGCTCGGCCTTGTGCGCGGCTTGCAGAGCGCGAGGCACAATGGCGCCGTAGGTCACCAGCGTGATGTGGGTGCCGGGGCGAACGACTTTGGCCTTGCCAAATGGAATGGCGAAGTCGGGGCCGGGATAGGGCGCGCGGCCGTAGGTTTCGCGATAGAGACGCTTGTGCTCGAGGAACAGGACTGGGTCGTCGCAGCGGATGGCCGTACGCAGCAGGCCGTTGGCGTCAAGCGCGTTTGACGGGAACACCACGCGCAGGCCGGGGATGTGGGTGAAGATGCTTTCGCCGGATTGCGAATGGTAAATGGAGCCGCCGGTGAGGTAGCCGCCGATGGGCACGCGAATGACAGCGGGCGAGGAGTAGCCGCCGTTGGAACGCCAGCGCATCAGGGCCAGTTCATTGTGGATCTGGTGCATGGCAGGCCAGATGTAGTCGAAAAACTGAATCTCGACTACCGGCTTCATGCCGCGGGTTGCATAGCCGACGGCCCGGCCTACGATGTTGGCTTCGGCGAGGGGTGAGTTGAACACGCGATCGGAGCCGAATTCTGTCTGGAGGCCGGCGGTGAGCTTGAAGACGCCGCCTTTGCCTTTGACCTCAGAGAGCGCGGCTTCGCGACTGGCGTCGGCCACATCTTCGCCATAGACGATAATGCGCGGATCGCGGCGCATTTCGTCATGGAGGCAGGCATTGATGAGGTCGGCCATGGTGCGTGGAGCGCTGCCTTTTTCGCCGCCGGTTTTGCCGCCGCCCGCTGCACCTGGTGCTTCAACTTGCTCGGTGGCAAAGAGCGAACTGGTGGGGTCCAGGAATTCAGAGTAAACGTGGCGCGGAATGGAGTCGACCGTGGGCAGTGGAGCTTCAAGGGCGCGCTCGGCGGCTTGCTCGGCCTCGTGGTCCAGTTCGTGCTCCAGTGCGTTGATCTGCTCTTCGGTCAGGACGCCTTCGCGCAGCAGGCGCATCTGCATTTTGGCCAGCGGATCGAGCAGGGCGTCTGCCTCGCGCTCGGCGGTGGAGCGATAGAGCTTGTCGTCGTCGGACAGCGAGTGGGAGTAAGGCCGCACCACATGGCCGTGGACAAACGCTGGGCCCTGGCCGGAGCGGCAGTAGGCAACCGCCTGCTGGAATACGCGCAGGCAGGCCTCGGCATCGGTGCCGTCGACCTCGGCAAAATGGAAGTTGGGAAAGTTCGCCACCAGCCGGGAGATGTTGCCGCCCGGGGTGTTGACTTCGACAGGTACCGAGATGGCGTAGCCGTTGTCTTCCACACAGAAGATGACGGGGAGTTTTCTGTTGGAGGCGGTGTTGAGAGCCTCCCAGAACTCGCCCTGCGAAGTGGAGCCCTCGCCGAGCGAGGTGAAGACGACTTCGTCGCCGTGAAATTCAACGTCGTGGAAGGCGCGGTAGTCGCCCGCGACCTTTTCAGCGGCTTCAGGATGATGCGTAAAATAGCGGCCGGCTTCGGCGCATCCCACGGCATGGAGCAGTTGTGTGGTGGTCGAGGAAGAGGTGCTGACGATGTGCAGCTCGGGACTGGACCAGTGGGTGGGCATCTGGCGGCCGCCGCTGGCAGGATCGGTGGCGGCGCCGACGGCCTGGAGGAGCATATCGGTTGGCGTCAAGCCCAGGGCCAGGCACAGGGCGCGATCGCGATAGTAGGGGAAGAACCAGTCGTAGCCGGGGCGCATGGCCAGCGCCGCACCAACCTGCAAAGCCTCATGGCCGGCGGCGGAGATCTGAAAGAAGATTTTCTGTTGGCGCTTGAGAAGGATTTCGCGGTCATCGACGCAGCGGGAAAGGTACATGAGCCGGTAGATGCGGATCATGGTTTCCGGGCTGATGGCTCCTTCAGGACTGAGGGCTTCGCCGGGAGAGCGAAGGTCTCCCTCCGTATCCGCCGACTCGGGCACGCGAGTAGTGGAAATTGCCAACTCCATTCCCGTCACTCTCCCCAAAAGACAATTTGACGCAAACGCAACCCTGATTGTAACAACCCTGCTCACGAAGGAACAGGGGAGAAATCAGCCTGCGGGACATACGCAAGGGAGGATGGGGCGGGCGGACTGCGCCTTAATTGTGGACGGGCTGAAATGGGGGCTGAAAAGCGGGCGTTCCCCGCACCGAAGTGCTCATTTTGTCTTTGACGCTGTGCGCGAGCTTCTCAATCTGGGCCAATTTGCTCAGTTGCGCGGGGTTGAGGGTATCGGGATGCGCGCCGGCTACCTGGGCATTCAGTTCATTGACGAGCCGAAGCAGTTTGTTGGTATCGGCCACCAGGGACTTTTGCCGTTCCGCATTGAGGGCGCGCAACTGCTTTTCGGACGCCATCCGGGCATCGTTGGTATCGTCATCGGAGTCGCCATTGACACCCTGGCCAATGGGTTGCGGCAGCACGGGATGAAATTGACCGGTGCCCGCCTGGGCCCAGCCGTGAAGGGCCGGCAGCAGGCCAAGAGTGAGCGCCAGAGAAAGAACGCTGAAGTGGAAACGACGCGCTGATCCAGTAACCGGACGGTGCATCCTCGTTCCCTCCTGTCTTCTCGCCGGACTCTGGCTTTCGCAATCCAGGCGCTCATCGCTCAGTTTGAGCCCACCGTGAGCTTCATCTTTGTCTTCACGTCGTGGGCCAGTTTCTCAATCTCGTCGGCCTTGCGAATGACCGCAAGCGAGAGGGTATCCTTGGTGGTTTTGTCCACTTCAGCCTTCAGTTCGGTGGCCAATTGCAGCAGTCTGGCGCTGTCGTCGGCGATTTGCTTTTTCCGCTCGGTATTGGCTGCGTCGAAGCTCTGCTCCCGGGCTTTCTTATCGCGCATTTCCATCTGAGCATTGGCGTCGGGAAGGGCGGTCAACACGGGGTCGTGAATGGATTTGTCAGGGTTTGGGGCGGTACTTTGGGCCCCCGCCGCCGCGGCGCCGATGGCCGCAATGCCGGCAAAAACAGCCAGGGTCGCGATGAGGCCCGCGCCCTTTCGACTCTTGGTGAGATGCATGGAAAACCTCCCCGAGGGATCACGAATCGGACCTGCTGGCGATGTGCGCGCACCTTTAGCCTGCGCGGGAAGAGCGAGCCGTTCCTGCGCATAGTCTAGTCTAGAAAAAGGGGTTCCGGGATGCATCCTTTTTTGATTGAGGTATTGATCGCGGCCAGATTTGGATTATTCAGGGAAGGCCGGTTCCTGGGCAAGGTTCTGGATGAATGGATTGACGACTCGCAGGAGTTTCTGCACACCAAGCTTCCGCACCTGATTGTTGTTGCAGTTATCGCCTTTGTCCTCATCCGGTTATTGCGGCTGATCACCTCGCGGATGGTGCGCGTGGCGGTGAACCATGCCGCCAGTCGGGAGCGGATTGGCCAGGTAAGGACGCTGGCCGGCGTGATACGCGCGACCGGGCTGGCCGTGATCGGGCTGATTGCGGGGCTCCAGTTTCTGGATGCCCTGGGTGTGAACCTGGCTCCGCTGCTGGCTTCGGCCGGAGTGGCCGGACTGGCCATTGGTCTGGCGGCGCAGAGCGTATTCAAAGATGTGCTGAACGGCATCCTGATCCTGATTGAAGACCAGTTCAACGTGGGAGACACCGTTCGGCTGGCGGGGCTGGCCGGAACCGTGGAAGCGATGACGCTGCGCAAAACCACCGTGCGCGACGCCGATGGAACGCTCTATGTGATTCCCAACTCGCAGATCACGACGGTCGCCAACCAGAGCGTGGGCTATTCAGTGGCAACGGTGAACGTGAGCGTGGACTTTTCCGCCAATCCCGACCAGGTGCTGGAACTGCTGACGAAGATTGCGACGGAGATTCGCAACAGCGATGACTTCAGGCAGGTTTTCATTGCCGACCCGCAGATTCTGGGCGTGGACGCCGTGAAGGGGTCGGAGATGATCTTCCCGGTAGTCTTCAAGACAGTGGCCACCAAGCAATATGGGCCGGTTCGGGAGTTTCGCCGCCGGGTGCGCCTGGCGCTGGAAACAAATCACATGTTGCCGGGCGATCCCAACCGGGTGTTCAGCGAATTTGTTGAGACAGAAGGGGCGCATCCGAGGCGAGCCAAGGAAGAGACTGCGGGGGCTGCCGACCCGACCACGCTGAAGGCGCAGGATGGGAACCCGTTCGGCGGGGAGGGTTAGGCACTGGTTGAGTTGAAGGCCGCCCAAGCCTTCCCTCAAGGGCTAAACAGGCTGCGGAAAAACTCCCCTTAAGACGGGTCCGTCGGTATTGACCTTTGCAGGGGCTGAAGCCCAGCGTTGATTTGATTGGCTTTATCGGCACGCGCCCCCGACCCAGAGCGTTCCCCGGTACCCCGGTCATGCCCTTTCAAAACTTCGACTTGATCAGAGGTTCCTTAAGCGCGTCCATTGAGGCCTCTGAGGGTCTGGAGACCCTCAGG
>Ga0302193_10000823_pt1 | contig 27279 bp, 24 predicted proteins | sample II_Bog_E3_3_FD_200228 | JGI IMG/M metagenome (GOLD analysis project Ga0302193, IMG submission 200228) | Peat permafrost microbial communities from Stordalen Mire near Abisko, Sweden - II_Bog_E3_3 | ecosystem: Environmental > Terrestrial > Soil > Wetlands > Peat | place: Sweden: Abisko...
GCTTCGCTCAGGCTGCCGGAATGAGGGGCGACAACGCTACGCCGGAGCAAATTCAGCTATTGACGTGATTGTGCACGGTATGCAATGTGCCCTGGAGCCCGAAGGCGGGCGCCGGGGAGACACTCATGCATCCGACCAGTCACTTCGTAGACATCGACGGGGTATCGACCCACTATCTTGAGATGGGCCCTGGGCTTGAGATGGGCCCTGGGCTTGAGATGGGCCCTGGGCTTGAGATGGGCCCTGGGCTTGAAATTGGCCCCGCGCCCGAATTGGGCGCGCCGGTCCTGCTGCTGATCCATGGCGGCGGTTCAGGCGCCGATGCATGGGGTAACTGGCGCGATTGCCTGCCTGCCTATGCCGCGCGGTTCCGGGTGATCGCGGTGGACATGCCGGGGTTCGGCCGGTCGGCCCGACCCGATCCCGAACGCTACAACTATGGCCAGACCGGGCGCAACCGCCATATGACTGCCTTCGTGGAGCATATCGGCGCAGGTCGGCCGATCTCGATCATCGGCAATTCGATGGGCGGGGCGACCGCCATCGGGGTCACCCTGCTGCGGCCTGATCTGGTGCGCAAACTGGTGCTGATGGGCGCGGCCGGGCTCGACATCGCCAATCCCGATCCGGCCGCGAAGAAGGCGCTGGCCAGTTACGACTACACGCCCGAAGGCATGCGGCGGATGGTCTCGTTCCTTGCCGGGCCGGACTTTGCCATCACCGATGAACTGGTGATCTATCGGCATGCGCTGACCATCGAGCCGGGCGCGCGCGAGGCCATGGCGGCGATCCACCGGCACATGCAGACCGATCCGATGACCTATCCGCCCGAAGCGATCGCTTCGATCACGGTGCCGACGCTCGTGGTCGGCGGCAAGCAGGATCAGGTTGCGGTTCTGGCCAGGATTTACGGCTATCTCGATCTCATCCCCAACAGTTGGGGTTTCATCCTGCCCCATGCCGGGCATTGGGTGATGATGGAGGCGCCGCGTGAATTCGTGGCGGTGACGACCGCTTTTCTGGCCGATGGGCAGTTCGGGGCATGACGCGCGCGGTTGCCCCCTACCGGGTTCATCGCCTGATCCAGGATCTCATGCGCGATCCGGGCGCGGCAGCGGCGTTTCGCGTCGATCCCGCATCGACATTTGCCGGTTATGGCATGTCGGGCACAGAATGCGCGCTGTTGCGTCAAGGGACGCTGGCGGCAATGACCGAACTGGGCGTCCATCCCAATCTTCAGATGAAATACTTGCGGCTGGCCGCGCCCGCGCCCGATGCAAAGGCGCTGGCGGCACCTGGTCCGCTCGATGCCTATCTCCCCCGTTTGCTGGAGCTTTGACATGGGCCGGATCGTTGGCGCGCTTGGCATGTCGCACATCATGTTTCCACCCACCGGCATCGAGGAACAGGCAGAGCGCATCTTGTCGCACATGCTGGAGATCCGCCGTCGCCTGCATGCGATGCGACCCGATCTGATCGTGCTGGCGGGGGCGGACCACCTCAACACGTTCACGCTGGCGATGCAGGTCACTCTGGCCATCGGCGTATCCGACCGCTTTACGACGCTGGGAGACGGGGGCGTGCCGGTACGCGAATTTGCCGGACATCGTGCCTTTGCCGAAGGCTTTGCGCGGTTTGCCTCGCGGCGCGGGTTCGAACTGGTCCAGGCCGAGGAAGTGCGGCCCGATCATGGCACGGCCTTTCCGAAGCTGGTGCTCGATCCGGATAATGCCATCCCGACGGTGCCGCTGTTTATCAACGCGGCGATGCCGGTGCCGCCCCAGCCGTCACGCTGTCTTGCGCTGGGTGAGGCGCTGGCTGCTTATGTCGCGACCGAACGCCCGGCTGATGAGCGCGTGGCGGTTGTCGGCACCGGGGGGCTGTCGCACTGGTTGCGCCTGCCCGACGAAGGCCGCATCGCCGAAGATTTCGACCGTGCCGTCATCGCCGCGCTGGTCGCGGGCGAAGCGCCGCGCCTCGCGCAGATGGACAGCGATGCAATTATCGAGGCCGCAGGCAATGGCGGTCTGGAAGTGATTGCGTGGCTGTTTGCCGCGGGGGCCCTGCCGGGCGCGCGTGGGGAGGCGATCTATTATGAGCCGGTGCCCGCGTGGATCACCGGGATGGGCGCGGTCGAGCTGTTCGCCGAGACGGCGGCTGCCGGAAAAGGGGATTGAGGCCGTGACTCATGAAGCGAATTCCCCCGCTGCGGCCCCTTTGGACCCAGCGGGGCAGGTGGTCATCGTCGGGGCGGGGCTCGCCGGGCTGCGTGTGGCGACGACGCTGCGCGACGAAGGCTTTGCCGGGGGTATCGTGGTGCTGTCTGACGAGCCCGAGTTGCCCTATGATCGGCCGCCGCTGTCGAAGGCCGTCCTGCTCGAACCGGGTGCCGAACGGACGATCGCACTTGCCGATCCGAACGAACTCGCCGCGCAGGCGATCGATCTGCGTTGCGGCGCGACAGTCGCCGCGATCCGGCGCGAGGCGCGCTGCGTCGAGCTCGATGGCGGCGCGCTGCTGGCCTATGACCGGCTTGTGCTGGCGACCGGATCGAGCGTTCGCATTCATCCGCTGCTGCCGCTCGATCGGCCCGGAGTCCACTATTTGCGGACGATGGGCGATGCGCTGGCTTTGCGCGAGGCCGCGGCGGCGGCGCAGCGCGTGGTGATCGTCGGCGGCGGTGTGATCGGACTGGAAGTGGCCGCCGCGCTCGCCGAAGGACGGCAGGTGACGGTCATCGATCCGGCCGAGCGCGTCATGTGCCGTTCGGCCTCGGTGCCGGTCAGCGATCGGCTGGCCGCGCGGCATCGCGCCGCCGGAGTGGCATTGCGATTGGGAAGAGTGCTTGCCGACGTCCGGGCTGATGGCGATGGTCTGGCTTTGACGCTTGATGACGGAACGAGGCTGGTCGTCGATCTGGTGGTGGTCGGGATCGGAGTGGTGCCCAATGTCGCCCTGGCGGTGGCCGCAGGTCTCGATGCGGGGGCGCAGGGGATCATGGTCGATGCCGAGGGCCGCACCAGCGATCCGGCGATTGCCGCAGCGGGTGAAGTGGCCTGCTACCCCGGCCGCGACGGGCAGTCCGAACGACAGGAAACCTGGGCCCACGCGGCGCTTCATGCCGAACATGTCGCTCGCGCGCTGCTTGGCCCCAGCCGCTATGACGCATTGCCCAGCTATTGGAGCGACCAGTTCGATCTGTCGCTGACGGTTGTGGGGACACCGATCGCGTCTGTCGATGTCGTGCGCGGCGATCCGGCCGGGGACAGCTTTCTGGTGTTTCATGTCGAACACGATCGCGTCGTCGGTGTCAGCGCGATCAATGCCGCGCGCGACTTGCGCCAGGCGCGCCGCCTGATCGGTCGGACGGTGTCTGACGCAACGATACTGGCTACCGGCGCGTTGGCGCCGTTGGTCGCTTGATCGAAATTTTCAGGCTTCGGCCCGGTCCCAAGGAGATAACAGGGTGAATGTAGGAATCGCTGGGTTTGGCACGATCGGTGCGGAAGTCGGGCGGCGGTTGCTGGCCGGCATCGAAGGGCTGACACTGGTCGGTGTGACCAGTGGCCGACGCGACGTTGCCGAGGCGCGCCTCGCCGCGATGGATGCGGTCCATATACCGGTGCTGACGCCCGAAGACCTGGCCGACAGGGCGCAGATCATCGTCGAATGCGCGCCGACGGCGGCGTTCCTCGACATCGTGGTGCCCGCGCTGAAGGCCGGGCGGCAAGTGGTGACGGTCAGCGCGGCCGCGCTGATCGAGAACATGGACGTGGTCGATCTGGCGCGCGCGCATGGCGGGCGGATCATCATGGCGACGGGCGCGCTACTCGGGCTCGATGCGGTTCGTGCGGCGGCGCTCGGCACGATCCATTCGGTGACGATGGTCACGCGCAAGCCGCCGCGTTCGCTGGTCGGGGCTCCGTCGATCGTGGCGCGCGGGATCGATGTCATGGCCTTGCGCGAACCGCGCTTGTTGTTCGACGGCACTGCGCGCGAAGGGGCGCGCGGTTTTCCGGCCAATGTCAACGTTGCGGCGGCGCTGGCGCTTGCCGGGATCGGACCCGATGCGACGCGGTTGCAGATCTGGGCCGATCCGGGGCTTGAGCGCAATACCCATCGCATTGTCGTCGATGCGGATTCGGCACGTTTCGAACTCGCCATCGAAAACATTCCGACCGAAGAAAAGCCGGGCACGGGGCGGATCACCGCGCTGTCGATGGTGGCTGCGCTCAAGGGGCTGAGCGAGCCGCTCAAGGTCGGTTCATAACCGTCAGGGCAAAGAAGGCGCGCCTTGGACAAGGGGCTGCGGTGGCGGCCCCTTTTTCAATGCGCTTCCGTTGCGAACATCTCGACCGCTTCATCCGGCAGAGTCCGGCTGTCTTGTGGCAAGGCTGTCGCCGACGGAGCGCGAACCACGAGCACGACACCGCCGAGCGCGATGGCGCCGCCGATCAGCAGCCGGATCGAGATCGTGTCTCCGGTGATCAGCGGGCCAAGAGCCATCGTGAAGATCGGCGCGAGCACCATCAGCGGCGCGGTGACGTTGGCGGGATGACGGCGCAGCAGGCGATAGTTGACGCTTTGGGCGAGCAACGAAACCACCAGCGCCGAATAGACCGAGGCGGCCACCAGCGGCCAGCCGGCGTGCCAGGCGCGGTGCCACGGGGCCTGATCCACCAGCGGGGCGATCAGCGCCGAAGGCAGCAGCGCGCTCAACGCGACCCAGGGTTGCAGGCGAAGCGGTTCGAGATTGGGAATCCGCTTGATCGTGATCACTGCGGCCGAACTGGCCAGGGCCGAAAGCGCAATCCAGCCGAGCCCCGGTGACAGGCCCAGAGCCCCCGGTCTCCACATTACTGTCGCGACCCCGGCAATGGCCAGCACCGTGCCGACAAGGCGCTGCCCGCGTGGTCGCTCGCCCAGGAACACGAAGGCGAGGGCCGCAGTGAACGGAATGGTCAACTGATTGACAATCGCGACACTGGCCGGCTGGGCGCTGCGCAACCCGAGGAAAAACAGCGTGAAGCCACCCAGGCCAAACAGCGTGGCCGTGGCCAGAAACCAGCGGCGCGGACGCGGCAAGGGCCACAGCCAGGGCAGCGTGAAGGCCAGCACCAGGGCGGAACGCGTGACCGTGAATACCAGCGGCGGGACGGCGAGGTTCGTCACGACCAGCCGTGCGACAATCGCGCTGGTGGCGAGCGAGAAACAGACCCAGATCATGAGCAGGAGATCGCGGCGCGGCATAAGGCGTTCCTTGGCGGTGATCCTGAATGCGCACCGGGCCTGCGTCGGGCAGGTCCGGTGCGCGGTCTGGGTGACCTGAATGGACGGATCAGATCACGTCGCTGGGTTTCTGCACGCCCGTACTGTTGCGGTGGCACATTTCGCGCCACAGGATGATGCCGTTGTCTTCGCGCACGAGGGTCTCTTCGAGCCAGTTTGAGTCGTGGTTGTAAAAACCCTGCAAGGCTTCGCGCGCAAAGACGTCCTCGTTGTTGAACCCTTCGAGCGAGTTCGGCTTCCAGCGATGCTGGAAATCGTGACGAAATTCGACGCGTTCTTCCTCGCTGGCGCAGCGGCGCGCAATGGTGATGATGTAGAGGTGGCTGTCTGCCGTCAGCGGGACATACCATTCGAACTGATACAGGCCGACGAATGGAAAGTTGTCGACGCGCAGCACCCCCGGCAGGCAGACATAGTGCCCGGTCGTGCGCTTTTTGGCCGCTTCTTCCGCCGTCTGGTGCATCTTGGTGCCGGTGACGACGACTTTGCCTTCGACCCGCCCTTCGTAGGCCATCGGTGCGGCGTCCTTGAAGGTGCGCGTGGCGACACCCTTGGGCTCGCCTTCGGCTTCGTGCACCTCGAAATAGTCGTCGGGCCGGTTGGTGTGGCCGAGCGGCAGCGAACGCTGGGTATTGGTGATCAGCGGCGACTGGCGGTGCAGATAGATGTGCAGGTCGTCGATGCCGTTTTCGCAGCCCAGCCGCCAGTTGGACTGGACCGGGTAGGATGCGCCGCACACTTCCATGTCCTCGTCGAGGAAAGTCGGGGGAACATCGAGCGACAGGTCGTGCGGCGTATAGTCCTCGTCGCCAAGGAACACGAAGACCAGCCCTTTGGCTTCCTGAACCGGATAGGAGCGGACCTTGCGCTTGCCGATGATGGGCGTGTTGGGGCTGGCGATGATGTCGCACAGCGTGCCCGAATCCCACTTGTAGGTGAAGCCGTGATACCAGCAGGTGACGGTCGTGCGCGTGAAGCATTCGACTTTGTCGGAGAATTTCACACCACGATGAATGCAGCGATCGCGGATTGCGAAAACCTGGCCGTCGATGCGCTTGAGCAGAATGTCCTCGCCCATCAGCTTGGCCGTCTTGACCTCGTCCTCGGCGATTTCGCGCGAGAACATCACCGGATACCAGTGATTGCGGAAGCCGAGCTTGGCTTCGAGGTAATTGCGCCAGCGCGGCACTTTCCTGAGCAGCCGTTCCTCTACAAAACTGTCTTCGGTCATCGCAATAGCGTCCCTCATCGTGCGCGGCGGCGGCGCGCGGTTCCTGGTCGCCGTGATTGACGGCGGCAGGGGCATTATGCATACTGTATGCCGTGCTATCAAGGGTGATCCGCCGATTGTCACGGGAAGCGTGCAGCAAAGACGGAATTATCGAGACTTTTGATAGGCGATCCCATCTGTGAGGAAGTGTATGCCGTATATTGATGTGGGGGAAAGCCGGCTCTACTACGAAGCCTATGGCGAAGGCCCGCCACTGGTGCTGGCGCATGGCGTCGGCGGCAACCATGCCAGCTGGTTTCGTCAGGTGCCCGAGTTTGCCCGGAATTATCGCGTGGTGGTGTTCGACCACCGTGCCTTTGGCAATTCGACGGACATCGAGCAGCTTGGTCGCGCGCGGTTTATCGCCGATCTGGAGGCCTTGCTCGACGGGCTGGGTATCGCGCGGGCGGTGCTGGTCGGTCAATCGATGGGTGGCGGGACGGTTGCGGCCTTTACCATCGCGCATCCTGAGCGAGTCGCCGGGGTCGTCGTTGCATCGTCACTGGCCGGTTGCGTGCCGCCCGAACCGATCGCTTCCGAATTGCGCGCGGTGGAAGCGGCGACCGCCGATCTGTCGCAAGTCGAACGCGTGCTCGGGCCCGTTCTGCGCGAGGATGATCCCGCGCTCACCTTGCTCTATCTCCAGATCGCCAGCTTCAACAGCGTGACGATCAAGACCGTGCGTGGCGCGATGCCCCGCTGGTCCCCGCGCGAGCTGGCCGCCGGCGGCGTGCCGGTGCAGTTCCTGGCCGGTGAGCACGATGTCCTGTTTCCGCCCGAACTGGTGTGTGCAGTCCATGGTCTTGTGCCGGGTTCGCGCTATCACATGATCGAAGGGGCGGGACACTCTGCCTATTTCGAACGCGCGACGGCCTTCAATACCAGGCTTGCCGCCTTTCTGGAGGAACTGCCGGGATGGCAGGTGCGATGACTGGTGCCATAGAGGGCGGGGCAAGCGAATGTCCGGCAAGCATCGACATCGCCATCATCGGCGGCGGCGGGATGGGCAGCGCTTGTGCATACTGGCTCAAACTGATGGGGCCGCCAGAGCTTGCGGTGACGGTCTTCGAGGCCGATCCCGGCTACGCTCGTGCCGCAACGACGCTCGCGGCGGGGGGAATTCGTCAGCAATTCTCCACGCCGGAGAATATCCTGATGTCGCAGTTCGGCTTCGAATTCCTGACCGGCGCGGCGCAGGCGCTTGGCGTCGAGGGGCACGATGTCGATCTGGGGGTGCATCAGACGCCTTATCTCCATCTTGCCTCGGGCGATGATCTGGCGGGGCTGCGCGCCAGCTTTGATTTGCAGGCCTCGCTTGGTTCGGCGCCCGAATGGCTTGATCAGTCGGCGCTTGCGGGGCGGTTCCCCTGGCTGCGGACCGATGATGTCGAGGCTGCCGTGCTGGGTGGCCCGCGTGAAGGCACTTTCGACCCGCCGGGCCTGCTCGCGGCGATGCGGCGCAAGGCCATCGCACTAGGTGCACGCTATGTCGCCGGGGAAGTCGAGGGAATCGAATTGGGGGCGGATGGACGGGTCGCCGCGATCCGGTGCAACGCTGCGCGGATCGCTTGTGGCCGCGCGATCAATGCGGCCGGTCCGGCGGCGGGGCGGGTGGCGGCGATGGCCGGGGTCGATCTTCCGATCATTCCGGTGCGCGCCCATACGTTCGTGTTCCGCGCGGAACAGCCCTTGCCGGGACCGGTTCCGATCGTTGTCGATCAGGTGCAACTGCTCAATTTCCGCGCAGAGGGGCCGACGTTTCTGGCCGGAACGCCGCGTGAAGGCGGGCTTGACGATGCCGGGGACGATTTCGCGATCGATTACGATCTGTTCGAAAGCCTGATCTGGCCGATGCTGGCCGCACGCGTTCCGGCGTTCGAGGCAATCCGCTTTGCCGGTGCCTGGGTCGGGCACATGGAATGGAGCCGGCTCGACGCCAATCCGATTGTCGGCCCTCATCCGGAGATCGACAATTTCATGTTCGTCGCAGGCTTCAGCGGCCATGGCGCGCAGCATATCCCTGCCGCCGGGCGCGCGATCGCCGAACTGGTGCTGGACGGCGGCTATCGCTCGATTGACCTGTCGCGCTTTGGCTATGAAAGGGTGCGCGCCGGGGCGCCTTATCCCGAACTGTTTTGATCAGGCGGCGGCCTCATCGCGATAGCGCGGCAGATTGAGCAGAAGGACGCACAACAGGGCCAGCCCGACACCGGCGATCGTGAACGGGACGCGGTAATCCCCCAGGAGGTCGAACGCCATTCCGAACAGAAAGGGCCCGATCGCAATGCCGACCATAAACAGGCCGTAGACTGTGCCAAAGATACGCCCGGAATGGCGCAGCCCGAAATAGCGGCTGATGAGATAGCCGATGAAATCGGATTCCGCCCCCTGGCCCAAAGCGAGCAGCACGCTGCCGACGAGTGCGACGGGCAGGATCGGCCACGCGGCCATGATCACGGCAGCGGTCAGCGGCAGGGCGAAATTGGCCAATGCAACATAAGGTGCGAAAAAGCGGTCGAACATCCAGCCTGCGGCCAACCGGGCGATGATCGCCAGCATGCCGCTCAGCGCGGTAACGCTGGCCAGGCCGCGCGCCGACAGGCCGGTGTCGGACAGGAACGGCGCGATATGGATCGACAGGCCCTGGGTGCAACTGGCGATCAGCAGGACCATCGCCACCAACATCCAGAACACCCTGGTGCGCAGCGCGGCGTGAAAGGTCATGCCTTCGGCTTCGACCGATTGGCCGCCGGTCGGCGCGTATGTCGGCGGTTCGCGCAGGAACAGCAATGTCGCGGGCAGGCCGACCAGCAGGGGCAAGGCCGAAAGGCCATAAAGACAACCCGCCCAGCCGAAGCGGCTGAGCAGGGCAATCGCAAGGGGCCCGGATATTGCCGCGCCGAGCGGCACGCCGGCGGCGGCACAGCCCATCGCAAAGCCTCGGGAGCCGAGCATCGGTCCGGCAAACCAGCCCGAGAGCAGCCGCATGAACGGCACCGCGCTGGCACCGGCGCCAAAACCCGAGGCGAGAGCGAAGCCCAGATAGAGCCCGTTGATCCCCGCCTTGTTGATGAACAGCGGGGTCAGCGCGACCGACACGCCATACAGAAGTTGGGCCGAAGCCAGTACCGGGCGAACGCCATGGCGATCGATCAGCCTGCCGCACAGCGGATTGGCGAGTGCCATCGTGATCGCGCCGATCGACAGGGAGAGCGTGATCGCGCCGCGGGCCCAGCCGAAGCTTTCGGCGAGGGGGCGCATGAGGATTCCGGTGTTGATCAGCAGCACGGATATGGCGCCGCACATCGTACCGAGCGTTGCCAGCGCGACCATCGCCCAGGCTATGCGCCGGGTCTCGGAATCGGCGGCAGGGATGGAAAGGCTGGCCATCGCTGATTTCTCTCAAAGATTTTGTTTTTAGGTACACTGCATACATCAATGCCATTCCCTCCATGGCGATGTCTGCGGTGCATCATCTTCAATTTGTGACGCTAAATTCGCCGATTACAAGGGCCTTTTTTGAAAATCGAACGTAGCGCCATCGGGCGCTGTTTTCGCATTGACAACAGAATACGGTATGCAATGATCAAGGGGTATCGAGACCTGTCGGGGCGGGTTTTACCCATGAGGACGGCGATGTTTACCAGCGAAGAAAATGAACGTTTGACCCGGGTCGGCCCCGGAACGCCGATGGGCGAGCTCATGCGGCGCTACTGGTTGCCGTTCCTGCTGCCCGAAGAACTGCCCGAACCCGATTGCGCCCCGATTCGGGTGCGGCTGCTGGGGGAAGACCTGATTGCCTTTCGCGATACCGACGGCCGGCTCGGGCTGCTCGATCGCTATTGCCCGCATCGCCGTGTCGACCTGTTTTTCGGCCGCAATGAGGAATGTGGGCTGCGCTGTGTCTATCACGGCTGGAAATTCGACGTCGACGGCAAAGTCATGGACATGCCGGCCGAGCCCGCCAATTCGCCGATGCGCGAAGAAGTGCGGATCAAGTCCTATCCGATTCTGGAATGGGGCGGGGTGATCTGGGCCTATATGGGCGATCCTGCGCATCAGCCGCCGCGCCCCCCGGAAATCGAATGGGGCATGGTTCCGCCAGGGCATCGCTACATCTGCAAGCGCCTGCAGGAAAATAATTTTGCCCAGGCCGTCGAAGGTGGAATCGATTCGAGCCATGTCGGGATACTGCATTCGATGCTGGCACCGTCCGAGCCCGGAAAGACCTTTCGCGAGCGGCAATTGGCCGTCGATCCCAAAGTGCATTATCTGGCCAGGGATACTGCGCCGCGCTTTTTCGTCCGCCCGACCGACTACGGCATGTGCATCGGTGCGCGCCGCGTCGCCTCGGAAGACGAGTATTACTGGCGCATCACCCAGTTCCTCGCCCCGTTCTACACGATGATCGCGCGCCGCGATGCCGATGGCCCGATCGCCGGGCATGCCTGGGTGCCGATCGACGATTACAACACCTGGACTTTCACGATGTATTGGAACCCGGACCAACCGCTCGGCGATCCGGCCAGCTTCGATGATGCCGAAGTCAATGTTCCCGTGCAGCCGGACGGATCCTATCGGCCCTTGCAGAACCGGGCCAACAATTATGGTATCGACCGCGCGCGGCAAAAGCATTCCAATGCTACCGGGATCATCGGGATCGGCCTGCAGGATTCGGCGATTCAGGAAACCATGGGGCCCATCGTCGATCGCTCGCGCGAATTGCTGGCTTCGGGCGATGCGGCGATTGTCGCCTTTCGCAAGATGCTTCTGGCCCAGGTCGACCATCTGGAGCAGACCGGCGAACTGGCCCTGCCGCTCCGGCCCGAACTCTATCGCGTGCGTTCGCTCGGCATTGTCTTGCCAAAAGGGCAGGATTTCCAGGAGGCGGCAAAGGATTTGCTGACCATCGCCTCGTGAACGCCGGTCCGCGCGGCACGCCACTCGCGACGAGATGGCCCATGCCCAGGCGGGGGGTGCTCGGCTCGTTGTCGGCGCTCGCGGTCGCGGGCGGCTGGACCGGTGGGGCGGCTTGGGCGGGCAGCCCGGCAAAGGCGCCGAGGATCGCGGTGATCGGTGCAGGGATTATCGGCGTCTCGATCGCCTATCATCTGGCCGGGCGCGGCGCGGCGGTCACGGTTTACGATAAAGGGCAGCCCGGCATGGGGTGCACCCAGGGCGCCTTTGCCATGCTGATCGCCGGGCATGGCGACGGCCCGCCGTCGTTCAATGCGCTCTATGGCCTCGCCGTCAGGGATTGGCACAGGCTTGACCGGGAACTTGCCGGTCGGTTGCCTTTGCAATGGGGCGGTACTGTCAACTGGGCTGCGCCGGGGGCAAAGGCGGAACGGCTAGCCGGGGACTGTCGACGGCTCGCATCGTGGGGCGTTGCGGCGCGCGCGCTGGATGAAGCCGATTTTGCCGGGCTCTGTCCGGGTGTCACGCCCGGGCCGTTCGGGGGCGGTTACTTCCTGCCCGAACAAGGCGCGGTTGATGTCATGGGGGCCATGGCTGTCCTGCTTGATGCGTGTCGCCAACACGGCGTGCGCTTCGTCACTGGCGAGATCGAGGCGTTGCCGGTCGATGCTGCGGGTCATGCTGCGGTGTTAACGAGCCAGGGGCCGGTATCGGCCGACCTCATTGTGCTGGCGGCGGGCGCGGACACGACGCGTCTAGCGCAATCCTGCCAAGTGCGTGTGCCGATCGATCTGGTTTCGGGGACGCTCGCGCATACCCGACCGATGCGGCCCGGTCTGTTGGCACGGGTGCTCAACGGGCCGCAAGGGTCGATCAAGCAGAACCCGGACGGGCGCTTTGTCACCGGGCTCGACTATGCGCCGGGGGCCGATGGCAAGGATACCAGCGCGGCCTATGGGCGGCATCTGCTGGCGAACGCCGCCGCCATGGTGCCGGAGCTGGCACAGGCGGAGCTTGACTTCATGACATTGGGCTATGTGCCGATACCGGCCGAAGGGCAGCAGCCGATTATCGGCTTTTGCCGGCAGCCGGCCAATCTCTATGTCGCCACGATGATGAGCGGGGTGACGATGGCGCCGCTGGTCGGTCGCCTGATCGCCGGCGAAGTGGTCGATCGTGTTCGCGCCGACGTGCTCGCGCCCTGGCGGCCCGGGCGCTTCAATCCGCGCTGGGCGTTCGATGCCTATGGCGGGGCGATGGCCCCGTGGCTGGCCTGTCGGCAAGCTTGATGGCCGTCATTCCTGAAATTCAGTCTGGAGAAAGAACTGTCATGGCGAAGATTGTCCTGGGCATCGCGAGCTCGCACAGCCCCGCGCTGTTGATGGAGCCGAAGGCCTGGCTGAAACGCGGCGATACCGATGATCGCCATTTCCATGCGCTCTATGACCAGCGTGGCCAAGCGGTCACGTTCGACGATCTGCTTGATCGTTCGACCGATGCGCTGCTTGCCGAGCTTGAACCGGGCCTGCTCGATGCGCGCCATCGGGCCAACGAGGCCGGGATCGCGGCGATCGCCCGCGGGCTTCACGAAACCGATCCCGACATGATCGTCATCATCGGCGATGACCACAAGGAAGTGTTCCAGGACGACAACATGCCCGCGCTGTCGGTCTATTGGGGGCAGACGCTGCCTTATCGGCCGGTCGGGCTGATGAAGTGGAAATATGCCGACGATCTGAAGGCGGACGTGTGGTATCCGCAGGAAGAGCGCGATTATCCGGTAGCTTCGGACCATGCCTTGCGCCTGATCGGCGACCTGATGGAGCGCGGTTTCGATCCGGCCCATTCGAAGTTCATGGGTGAAGGCCTCGCGATGAGCCATTCGTTCGGCTATATCTATCACCGGGTCATGACGCAGAAAGTCTGGCCGGTGATCCCGGTGACGATCAACACCTATTATCCGCCCAACCAGGTCACGCCGGGGCGCGCCTATCAGATCGGCCGCGCTATCCGCGCAGCGATCGAAAGCTGGCCCGAAGATTTGCGCGTGGCGGTGATCGCCACCGGTGGTCTCAGCCATTTTGTGGTCGACGAGGAATTCGACCGTGATTTCATCGAGATTCTGCGCAGTGGTGGCGAAGCGGATCACGCTGCCCTGCCACGGGAAAAGTTGCAGTCAGGCAATTCTGAATTGCGGTGCTGGTCGCTGCTGGCGGGCGCTGCCGAAGGCATGACGTTCGATCTGATCGATTACGTGCCTTGCTATCGCTCGCCGGCGGGAACTGGGTGCGGGATGGCGTTCGCGACGTGGAAGCCCGCAACCTGAGGTCGGATACTTTTGGCAGCGCAAGGCGGAACGGGGAAAAGACAAAGGAGGGTCAATGGCTGCCGTCATTCCCGGGGATGCGGCTGTAACGGCGAACAAGGGCGGAAACCCGCGTTCTAAAATGCATACAGTGCACATAAAAACAGCCGGACATCCGAAGGCGGAAGCGGCTGCAGAACAAAACGATGGAGCGAGTCCGGGCAGCACGTCCGGTTCGACTAAGTTGGGGAAAATCTATGGCTACGAGGGTGAAATTCGCGCCGCAGGCGCGTCGCAAGGTGTTTTTGGTATCGTGCGGGGGCCTTGGTCTTGTCGCAGCGTTGTCCGACACGGCGTATGCTGCCGATGCCTCGGCTGCGACGGATAGTGGCGCAGCGTCTGCTGCACCGGAAATCGTGGTATCGGCAACCCGGCGGGGTGATCAGACGCTGCTCAAGGTTCCCCAGGCGATCGACGCCTATTCGGGGGATACACTCAAGCAGTACCACGTCAGCTCGATCGAGGATCTGACCAAGCTCAACCCGTCGCTGACGGTGATGAGCATGGGGGCCACGCAACAGCAACTGATCATTCGCGGCATTTCATCCTCGGTCGGCCAGACCACCGGGATCTATCTCGACGAAGCGCCGCTGCTTGGCGGTTTCAATGCCAACGCGCCGGGCGACGGCACGCCCAGTCTGCGGTTGCACGACGTCGACCATGTCGAAGTGCTCAAAGGGCCGCAGGGCACCCTGTTCGGGGCGAGTTCGATGGACGGGACGCTGCGTGTGGTGACCGCCAAGCCTGACCTTGAGAAAGTCACGGGCTCGGTCAATCTCACCGGGTCGGCGATCGAGCACGGCAATGGCTACTTCGGCGCCGATGCTGCGATCAACTTGCCGCTGGTCAAGGACAAAGTGGCGCTGCGCGTCGTCGGCTGGACCGAACAGGGCGGCGGCTATATCGACAAGATCCAGCCGGTCAGCGGCAATTACGGCAGCAATGTCAACAACGAGCATCTTGCCGGTGGTCGTGCGATGCTGCGTATCAAGCCGACCGATGACCTGACGCTCGACTTTGCCGCAGTCTATCAGCATGCCGCGGTCAACGGTCCGCAATATGCGACGTCCTGGGTTGGCGGCATCAGCGCCCCTGCCGGTGCCGGAGCCTATACGAATTACGATCCGGTTTCCGAATATTATCACGAGACGTACCAGCTTTACACCGCTGTCGGCGATTACGATCTCGGATTTGGCGACGTCGTGTTGAGCGGCAGCTATGGCCGCAAGAAAATGCTCGATGTTGAAGACACGTCGGGCCAGGCCTGCGCCAACGGTCTGTGTTCGAATACGCCCGCCTGGCCAGTCGCATACAACACCGATCTCAACTTTCGCAACTATACGGCCGAGGCGCGTTTTTCGTCAAAGTTCAGGGGGCCGTTCCAGATTGTCGCCGGGGCATATTATGACAACGAACAGCGCCAGTATTATGGCGCGGCTATTCTCGCCAATCCGCAGACCGGGCAGGTCGCTTGCGAAACCTATTTCGCCTGTTCTGCCGCCGGCCTGATCAAGCCCGGTTTTGCCGTCAGCCCGGTAGTCTATGCCAATGGCGACCGTTTCGAGGTTGGCCAATACGCGCTCTATGCCCAGGGCGATTATAAAATCGTGCCCAATGTCACGCTGACCATCGGTGGGCGCTATTTCGAAGCCCGCATCACCGATCAAGCCAGCAATCAGCAGAACGTCTATCCCGACTATATCTTCGGCCAGGTGACGACACCCTCGGTCGGTGATCGCTATGTCACCCACCAGCACAAGATGACGTACAATTTTGCCCTGCTGTGGGAAGCGACGCACGATGTCAGCCTCTATGCCCGCGCCGCATCGGGCTTCCGCATCGGCGGTATCAACAATTCGGCCTCGATCGCGGCGCAGTCCGGCACGCCGATCCCGGCGACTTATGCGCCTGACAGCCTGTGGGATTACGAAGTGGGGGCGAAGTTCTTCCTGCTCGACCGCAAGCTGTCGTTCGATATTTCGGCCTATCACATCGACTGGAGCGGGCAGCAGGTCAACGCCTTGGCGGCAGGCACGTACAACTATGAAGTCAACGCCGGTCTGACCAAGACGGACGGTGTCGAAGCCTCCGCGACGTTGCGTCCCATGACGGACCTTACGCTCGCGGGCAGCATCACTTACGTCAACGCCCGGTTGGCCGATGACCTGCCTGCGGCGGTGGTGGCTGCGGGTACGCCCGGTTCGTCGGGTGATCGCCTGCCGATGGTGCCGCACTGGACGATCAACGGTCGCGGCGAATACACCCATGACCTCGGCGCGTCGGTCAAGGGCTATGTCCTGGGCGATTTCAACTATCGCGCGGCCTCGTATTCGATCTTCCGTCCGGTATCGGCCGCGCAACTGGCGGCGGGGATTGCAGACGACTACTACACGCGCATTGCACCCTTCCTGCTGCTCAATTTGCGGATTGGCGCGCGCTTCGATGGTGTCGATGTCAGTGCGTTCGTCAACAATGTCACCAACAAGTACGCGGTTATGGGCATTCGCGCGGATGCCAATTCGATCCGCAACTACACGGCCCAGCCGCGCAGCTTTGGCCTGAGTGCATCCTGCAAGTTCTGATCGGTTTTCCGAACGGGAATGGCGCCGGCCCGCGTTGGCCGGCGCCGCTTTGTCTGACAGACCGTCTGGTCAGACCAGATCGGCAAATACCGCGTCGCCGCGAACTTCGACCGGATAAGTCTTGAGGCGGATGCGGCAGGGCAGTTCGATCGCCTTGCCGGTGCGGATATCGAATCCGCCGCCATGCAGCGGGCAAAAGATCTGGCCGTCCAGAATGTCGCCCGACGCCAGCGAGACCATGCCGTGGGTGCACATGTCATCGGTCACGAAGAATTCGCCGTCGAGGTTGTAGACCGCGAATTCCTGGTCGAACCCGGGCAGGGCAATCTGTTTTACCCCATTGGCCGGAACATCGGCAGTGCGACAGATCTGCGTATGCGTCATCAAGAACTCCCCATGAGTTTTCGTCGGCCCCGCGCATGGTTGGCAATGAGACCACTTGTTGTGTACGGTATACAATAATACTATGCCGCAAAGCGGGGGTAGGAGGCAAGAGGGATTGTCGCCTGGCCCGCGCTCCGCCGCATCTTGAGGAGCAATGTCATGACCAATCCCGCCGCACCGACCATGATCCATGCGATTGCTGTTCCACCTCTGCCGACTTTGCCGATCGAGGGGGAGCACGCGCGCTTTCCCGTCGGACGAATCTTTTGCGTGGGCCGCAACTATGCCGATCACGCGCGCGAGATGGGCGCCGATCCGGTGCGGGAATTGCCGTTCTTCTTCACAAAGGCGCCGACCGCGCTGCTCACGGACGGGGCTGACCTCGTCTACCCACCGATGACTGCCAATCTGCATCACGAAGTCGAAATGGTCGTGGCCATCGCCACAGGTGGCAGTCATATCGCGCCGGTCGATGTCGCGGGCCACATTTTCGGCCATGCGGTGGGAATCGATTTCACCCGGCGAGATCGGCAGGACGAGGCAAAAGCTGCGCGTCGGCCATGGGACATGTCCAAAAGCTTTGATGGTGCTGCACCGGTCGGGGCGCTTGTCCGGGGCGCTCTGCCTTTGTCCGAGGAGCGCGGCATTGCGCTGTCGGTTGATGGCGGGGTGCGTCAGTCGGCGCGGCTTGGCGACATGATCTGGAACGAGGCGGAGTTGATCGCGGAACTGTCGCGCTGGCAACCGCTGGCGGCAGGTGACCTCATTTTTACCGGCACGCCGGCCGGTGTTGCGGCGGTTGCGGCGGGCGCACGGTTGTTGGCCGAAGTCGATGGATTGCCTCCGCTCGCCTTTGCGATTTGCGGTTGAGATGTCCGACGCCTCTTGCCCAATCAATGCATACCGTATACACAAAAAATGTCAGCCGATGATGCAGGGGATGTCGATGTGGAGCGATAGTGGCCGGGGTGCGGCAGGGCATGGGCCGGGCTCGTTGGCAACGCGTTGGCTGCGCCAGCAGGCATTTGTTGCGGGTCGATGGAGCCAGGGGCCGACCGCCGTCGCGCCGATCGAGGTGGTGGATCCGGCGAGCGGTTGCGTGATCGGTCGCGTACCTGCGCTGGGAGCGGACGACGTCAACTTTGCCGTCGCTGCCGCGCAGGATGCCTTTGCTCGCTGGCGGGCGCTCCTTCCGCGTCAGCGGGGCGATCTGTTGATGGCCTGGCACGACCTGATTCTCGCCGAGAGCGAATCGCTGGCGGCGCTGGTGACCAGTGAACAGGGCAAACCACTGGCCGAGGCGCGGGGCGAGATTGTCTATGGCGCCGGTTTCGTCCGCTGGTTCGCCGAAGAGGCGCAGCGCGGCTATGGCGAAGTCATTCCGAGCCATCTGTCCGGGCGGCGGATGCTGGTGCAGAACGAGCCGATCGGCGTGGTCGGACTGGTCACGCCGTGGAACTTTCCTTCGGCCATGCTCGCGCGCAAGGCTGCCGCCGCGCTCGCGGCGGGGTGCGCGGCGGTCTGCGTCCCGTCGCCCGAAACACCGTTTTCCGCTCTGGCCCTGGCGGCATTGGCCGAAGTGGCGGGGATTCCGGCAGGCGTCTTTTCGGTCTTGACCGGCGATCCCGCCACATTGGTCGGTGCGCTGTGCGACAGTTCCGACGTGCGCGGGCTGTCGTTCACCGGATCGACCGAAGTCGGCCGCCTGTTGCTCGCGCAGTGCGCGCCGACGGTCAAACGCATGTCGCTTGAGCTGGGCGGCCACGCACCGTTTATCGTCTTTCCCGATTGCGATGTTGCTCAGGCCGCTGCTGCTGCGATCGAAGCCAAGTTCCAGACGAGCGGGCAGGACTGCCTTGCCGCCAATCGGATCTACGTCCACGCCGACATCGTCGATGCGTTCACCGACGAATTTGCCCGGCTGGCGCGCCAATTGGTCGTGGCGCCGGGGTTTGCGCCGGGGGCGGCGATCGGGCCGTTGATTCACGACCGGGCCGTGGCGCGCGTGCTCGGCCAGGTTGACGATGCGCTCGCCAAAGGCGCGCGGCTGGTCACCGGAGGAACGCTCCATCCCGATCTCGGGGGGCGTTTCGTCGTGCCGACCGTGCTGGCCGAGGTTACCGGGGCAATGGCGATCACTCGCGAGGAAACGTTTGGTCCGGTCGCCGCCATCTTGTCCTTCACCGACGAGGCGGCGCTGGTGCGCGCGGCCAATGCCACGGAATATGGTCTTGCCGCCTATGTCTATACCCGCGACCTGGCGCGCGCGTGGCGGATGACCGATGCGCTCGCTTACGGAATGGTTGCGGTCAATACTGTGCGCCTGACCGGCGCGCCGATCCCTTTTGGCGGGATCAAGCAATCGGGGCTTGGTCGCGAAGGATCGCGCCACGGTCTCGCCGAGTTTCTTCAGCCCAAATATGTCTGCATGGCCGCCTGATTTCGGCTTGGTTTTCATTGGTATCGAGGATTTGAAATGACGGAAAAGACGGTCGCGGTCCAACTGGTCGAAACCTTGCGCGATATGGGGGTGGCCCATGTGTTCGGTGTGCCGAGCGGAGGCTGGGTCGATTACATGGAAGCATTGCGCACGACCGACGGGATCGAGTTCATCCTGACTTCGCATGAAGGCGGGGCGGCGATGATGGCCGATGTCTGCGGGCGGCTGACCGGTGTGCCGGGGGTCTGTTTCGGCACATTCGGTCCGGGCGCGACCAACCTCACCACCGGCGTCGGCGGGGCCTTGCTCGACCGTTCGCCGCTGATCGCGCTGACCGATGAAATGCCCGAAGCGATGCGCGGACGGGTGACACAGATGGGGATCGATCATCAGGCGCTGTTCGCTCCGATCACCAAAGCTACTACCCGGCTGACCAACGAAGGCCTGGGGGCTATTCTCGCCGAGGCTGCGACGACGGCATTGGCGGGGCGCCCCGGCTCGGTCCACATCGGCTTGCCGGTTGGTCTGTCGGCGGAGCCGGCGCGCAGCGCCCCGGCACCCCGGCTTGCCGTACCGGTGCCGCCGCGTCCCGCAGACGCCGTGCTGGCGCAGGCGGTCGAGGCCTTTGCCGCTGCACGCAAGCCGGTGCTGGCTGTCGGTCTCGGCGCGGTTCATGCCGGGCTTGCCGGGCCGATCCGTGCGCTGGCCGAACGGTTCGCGCTGCCGGTCGTGCTGACCCCGATGGCCAAGGGCATGCTGGCCGAAGACCATCCCTCCTATGCGGGCGTGCTGTTCCACGCGCTGAGCAATATGGTCGGCGAGACCCATGCCCAGGCGGATCTTGTCGTTGCCATCGGCTATGATCCGGTCGAGTTCAATTTCGAAGGTTGGATGCCGCAGGTGCCGCTGATCAACTGCGACATCGTCCCGGTCGACATCGATCGTGCCGTCTATCCCGAGGTGATCGACGTGACTGGCGACATCGGTGTGGCGATCGAGGCGTTGCTCGCGGCGCCGGGCGGCCTGCGCGATTGGGATATGGCGGCGCTGGCCGAACGGCGCGCGGCGATGTTTGCAAAGATGGCGCCCGACAATGATGTGCTTGGCCCGACGCGCGTGCTGTCGATCCTGCGCGAAGTCCTGCCCGCCAACGGGATCATGGCCTGTGACGTGGGGGCGCATACCCATCTGATCGGTCAGGTGTGGCGAACGCCCGAACCGGGCCTGCAGATCATGACCAATGGCTGGTCGACGATGGGTTTCGGCATTCCCGCCGCAATCGGGGCGAAACTGTCGCGGCCGGATCAGCCGGTCTGCGCGGTGGTCGGCGACGGCGGATTCCTGATGACGGCCGGTGAGCTCGCCACGGCGGTACGCTACAAGATCCCCCTGGTGATCCTGCTGTTGACCGACAACGACCTGGCGCTGATCCGCATCAAACAGGAAAAGAAGGGCAATCCGATCTATGGCACGCCGGTGCGCGAACGCGGCACGATCGGCGGCAGCAGCATCTTCGGCGTCCCGGTGATTTCGGTATCGGACGCTGAAGCCTTGCGCGCGGCGCTTGTCGACGCTTTTGCCGCCGATGGCCCGGTCCTGGTCGAAGCGATCGTCGATTCGCGTGAATATGACGGCCTGGTGCTCAAGAAGGACAAGGACTGAAGTCGACACAGATATTCACGGCATGTCATGCGGCCTGCACCGGAAAAATCAACTAAAATCAAAAGTTTATAGTGGTCCAAGAAGATTCTGACATTTGCGCACTACCTAGCCGAGAGCGGGTGCAAATGTCAGAATCGGACCACTAGACGCTGAAGATGTCGGCGACGGTCGGGATGGTGTCGTTGAGCAGGATGATCGTCTTGCGCGCGATCTTCCATGCGCCGCCTTCGTGGCGCAGGCGGTAGTCATAGCGACCGAAAAACACCTCCGCCCGTCCGAAGCGCACGTCAAAGCGGTGGCAGGTGAAACAGGCGGAAACGTGCGCTTCCTTCCTGTCGGCGGCGAGCACCAGTACGTTGGTGACGGCATGGACGGCGCGCGGCAACGGCGTCGAGGCGGTGGACAGGCCCGAAGTAGCGCGCATCACGCGGTCTTCCAGATTGCGCCGCCCGCGATAATAGATCAGCGACAATTCGCGATCCGGATCCTGCGTCAGCGTGGTTTCGTCGCGCCAGGCGGGCATGTGGAATTCAATGTCGTCGCAGAACATCGCCAGCCATTCGTCCCAGCGGCGGCTGTCGATCAGCAGCGCCTCGCGATAGAGCAGTTCTTCTGCCTCGGCGCGGGTGAGCGGGGCGCTCATGCGGGGAACTCCGGCGCAAGGCGGCTGGCCCAGGCGCGATAATAGCTGTGATAGAGCGTTTCGTCGCACAATTGCGATTCGGCCAGCACGCTGCGCGCCGGTTCCAGCGCGATCTTGTCGCCAAATCGGTTGCCCCCTGCCACACTGGCCGCAATCCCCCGGCCATAGCCTTGCAACCACGGTTCGACGAGGCCGGCAAAGCCGATCTGGCAGTTTTCATAGCTGACCGTATCGTCGGGCGTGGCCATGCCGGTGGGGTTGAAGAAATCCTCATATTGGCGGATGCGCTGGCGGCGCGCAGCGGCGCTTTCGCCCTTGGGCGCGATGCACCATGTCTGCATCTCGGTCAGATCGGGGGCGAGCGGGCGCAGGATGCGCAACTGGCTCGACGCGTTTTCGGCCACTTGCAGATTGGGAAAGATGGTGAGGTTGCGCATGGCGAACATCCAGTCGCGCTTGCCCTCGCCATGGCGGTCGGCAAGATCCTGCGCGCGCTCGTACAGCGGCAGCGCAGGGGTCACTCCGAAGACGCCCCAATTGAGCACGTGGCCGTTGGCAAAGCTGAAACTGCCGCCGCCGATGCCCTTGGTTTCCTCTTTCCAATAATCGCTGTTTTCGAACACCGAGGCGACAACATCGTCGCAGGCTTCCTGCTGGCGCCGTTCGAGAATGCGGATGTAGGACGGGTGTGCCGAGGTAAAGTGATAGGCGTCCGAGCAGTTTTCGAGCTGGAGTTTCCAATTGGCGCGAAACGTGAAAGTGACCTGGCCCGGCACCAGTTCGAGCCCTTCTTCGCTCTGATCGGCGACCAGGTCGAGCAGCTTGCGCGCTTCGCCCAGATAGTCGGCCAGATCGGGGACATCGGCGGCGAGGCTGCCGAACAGAAAGCCGCGATATTCGTCAAAGCGGGCGATTGGTGCAAGATCATGGCTGTCGGAATCGAAGGCGGGGGCATAGGCGCCCGCTGCCTTCCACTTGATCGCGCGATTGCGGCCGGAGGAATCAAAGCTCCAACTGTGATAGGGGCAGACATGCATGCGGGCATTGCCGCAACGGCTCTGGGCGAGGCGCGCGCCTTTGTGCGGACAGGAATTGACGAAGGCCCGCCGCACCCCTTCGCCGTCGCACTGGACAAGGATGGGCACGCGACCGGCATACGTGGTGAAATAGTCGTGCGGCTCGGGCGCTTGCGCGGCAAGGCCGAGAAAAATCCAGCCGCCCTGGAACAGGTGGCGCATTTCCATTTCGAAGATGGCCGGATCGGTGAACACTTTGCGATGGACGCGAAAAATGCCCTCTGCGGGGCGATCGTCGATAAAGTCGCTGATGCGCATGGGTATCGTCCTGTCCGTGCCTTCGCTCATGCCACCACTGCCGCGACCAGAGTCGGTCCGTCGGCAGCGAGCGACCAGCACAAAGCCTCTTCGAGAGATGCGGCATCGTCTGCCCGCCGCGCCGGAACGCCGTGTCCTGCAGCCAGGGCGCAGAAGTCGAGAACGGGCAATTCGGTCCCCACCGGCTGTTGCAGCCCGAAATGGTGGCCGAAACTGTGCAGCGCCTCGTAACGGCCGTTGCGGATGATTATAAAGCTGATCGGCAGCTTCAGGGCGGCGGCGGAAAACAGGCCCTGGATGGCATACATGCTCGACCCGTCGCCAAGCAGGGCGATGACTTTCTCCCCCGGCCGCGCCAGCGCGATGCCGACAGCGGCGGGCAGGGCAAAGCCGAGACCGCCGCTCGCCGTTGTGTAAAACGTGTCGGGTTGCAGGATCGGCAGATGATCGTGCATCGGGCCACGGGTCGAGGGGGCTTCCTCGACGAGTATCGAACCGGGCGCGCGCAATGCCGCCAGACGGGACACGACAAGGGCATCGGTCATGGTATCGCCCGCTACCGGCGCAACGATGCGCGGCGCGGGCCATGCGCGCGCCACCGGGGCCAGCCCTGCCAGCAGCCCCGCGATCGCCACATCGCAACTGGCGACAATGGCCCGGCCTTGCGGGGCCCATGCGGCGTGGGTGTGGTTGTCGCCGATCAGCCACGCCTCGCACGCTTCGGGCAGATGGGGGCCGTGGCCTTCGACATGATAGAGGTTCAGCGGCCCGCCCAGCGCCAGCACGACGTCATGCGGGGCAAGGCTTGCAACAATCGCCTCGCGCGAGGCGGCGAGGAAACCGGCAAACAGCGGATGGTCCTCGGGAAATCCGGCGCGCGATGCCATGGGGGCGACATAGACACTGGCGCCGTGCCGCTCGGCCAGGGCGACAACCAGATCCCACGCGCAATCGCGCGCAACGCCCGCGGCAACGACGATGGCCGGGCGGCGAGCCCGCCCCAGGCTTTGCGCACACTGGGCCAGTGCGGCAGGGTCGGGGTGGCGCGTGGCCGAAATGGGCCGCAAGGTCAGCGGGGCGCACGGCTGATCCCAATCGTCGACGGGCACGGAGACGAATGTCGGTCCACAGGGCGGCTCCATCGCCACGGCATAGGCGCGGGCGATCGCTGCGGGCACATCTTGTGCGCGCGCGGGTTCGACGGCCCATTTGACAAAGGGGCGCGGAAATTCGCTCGGCCGTTCGGCAAAGAGGAATGGTTCGTAGGGCAGGATCGAGCGCGCCTGCTGGCCTGCGGTGATTACCAGCGGGGTCTGGTTCCTGAACGCGGTGAACACCGCGCCCAGAGCATGGCCGACGCCCGCCGAGCTGTGCAGATTGATCAATGCGGCCTTGCGCGTGGCCGTCGCAAAGCCGTCGGCCATGGCTACGGCAACGCTTTCCTGCAGACCCAGAACATACCGGAAATCATCGGGAAAATCGCGAAACATCGGCAGTTCGGTCGAGCCGGGGTTGCCGAAGATCGTCGTCATGCCCGCCGCGCGCAGCAAGTCGATCGTGACATCGCGCACGGTCGAGGGGCAAGCGACGGTCGCGCCGGTGGCAGGGCTTTCGGGCATCGTCTCTCCTGCGGGGCGTTTGGCTCTGATTGGCCGACTGCCCATTTTTCGCGGCATCAGGCTGGGCGATTTGGGCAATAGAAGCAATTGCAAATTCGCGTAAAACTCATACGCATTCTGCATGAGTTTCGATGAACGCCACCTTCGCGCCTTTCTCGCGATTGCCGATACCGGCAGCCTTGGCCGCGCCGCGCACGTGGTCAATCTGACCCAACCCTCGCTCAGCCGCGTGTTGCAGGCGATGGAGCAGCAACTCGGCCATCGCCTGTTCGATCGTGAGAGCAAGGGCATGGTGCTGACCCACGCGGGCGAAGTGCTGTTGCTCCACGCGCGCCTGCTGGCGTTTGAAATGCAGGCGGCGCGTGATGAACTCGACGCGCTGGTCGGTCTGCGCCGGGGCGCGGTCCGGATTGGCGCGGTGGCGGCGGTGATGCGCGCGCTGGTCGCGCCGAGTGCGGGGCGCATGTTGGAGGACAATCCGCAGTTGCGTCTCGAACTGCTGGAGGCGGTCGACGGCGAACTGCTCGATGGCCTGCTGCGGCGCCAGATCGATCTGGCGATAACGGCGGGCGCGCTCGACAGTGCCGAAGTCGAATTGATCGGCCTTTGCGACTATGCCGACCGCTTCCTGGTGTTTTGTGCGAAGGGGCATCCGCGTCTTGGTGAAGGGATGGTCGATGCCACCATGCTCATGGCCGAAGGCTGGGTCATGCCCCCAGCCGATGCCACGCCGCGCCGTCAATTTTCAGCTTTGGTGCAGACCTTGGGGCTGGGACCGGCGCGGATCGTGGCGGAAAGCGCATCGGTCGAGGCCATGATCGCGCTGGTCGCGCACAGCAGCCTGCTCGGCTGGCTGCCCGAGCCGTTGCTCGCCGCACATCTGGCGCAGCAAGTCGTGATGCCGGTCGCCGCGCCGCAGTTCGTCCGCGAAAGGCGGTTTTTCCTCTACCGCCGCCGCACCGGGCTGCTGCCGGACGCGGCGCGGCGCTTTCTGCGCTATCTGCCGCTGGTGCCCGGGGGAAGGGCTTGACCGCCGCGCTCTCTGCCCGGGATACTCGCGCGCATGTGTCACGCACGGGTGCGGGCGAGGGGAGTGGCTGATGCGTATTGTCATGGTCGGGGCGGGGGCGATGGGCTGTCTGTTTGCGGCGCGGCTGGCGCTGGGCGGAAACGAAATCGTCATGGTCGACGTCGATGCCGCACGTCTGGCGCTGATGGCGGAGCAGGGCGTCGTCTTGCGCGACGATGCCGGCGAGCATCGTGCGCGCGTGAATGCGGCGCGCACCGAACAGGTGACCGGCGCGGTCGATCTGGTGATGCTGTTTACCAAGGCGATCCAAAGCGCCGCCGCTGCGCGCTCGGTGGCACATCTGGCCGACGGTCATTGTCTTGCGCTGACGCTGCAGAACGGGCTGGGCAATGTCGAGGCGCTGGCCGAAGTGTTTGGCCCCGAACGCACGCTATGGGGCGTGACCGATTTGCCCGCCGATCTGGAAGGGCCCAATCGCGTGGTCTCGCATGGCGCAGGGCAAATCAAGCTGGGCGGATATTGCCCCGCCGCGCAAGATGAAGCGGGGGCCTTGGCCGCGCTGTTGACCGGCGCGGGACTGGCGGCTGTGGCCGATGCCGATGTGCGCGCGGCGGTTTGGGAAAAGGTTGCCTTCAACGCCGCGCTCAATGCGCTGGCGACGATGACCGGCCTTGCCGTGGGTGGGCTGGATTGCCCGCCGGGGCGCCGGATTGCCATGGCTGTGGTGGCCGAGACGGCGGCCACTGCCGCGGCACAGGGAATTGACCTTGATGTCGCGCGGATCGCCGCGCGGATCGACCATGCGCTGGCGCATCATCGCGGGCACAAGGCCTCGATGCTGCAGGATCGCCTTGCCGGGCGGCGGACCGAGATCGAGGCGATCAACGGCGCCATTGGCCGGCTGGCCGTCGCAGCGGGCGTTGCCGCACCGGTAACGCAGACGCTGGCCGATCTGGTTCGGATGGGCGAGCCGTCGATGGCCTCCTGACCGCTATTGCGGCAGTGTGTCCGGCTTGTCGCGGAACAGCGCGACACGTTCGGCGATCTTGTGCAGCGATGCGTTGAAGCCGCCTCGTTCTTCGGGCGAAAGATCCTGAAGGATGGCCTGAAAATAGCGTTGGCGTGCCTGGCGCGCCTCGGCAAAAATCGCTTTGCCCGCCGGAGTGGGTGACAGGATCATCTTTTTGCGATTGGCGGTATCCGGGGCGCGGACGATCAATCCGCCATCGGTCAGCCGGGCGACGGCGCGGCTGACTTCGGCACGATCGGATTCAAAGGCCGCGCCGATGTCGGCCGCGCTCGACGGGCCGACCGAGTTCAAAAAGGCCAGAACCCGCCATTCGGCAACGGTCAGCGCAAATTCGTGCTGAAGCATGCGCGCGGTTTCGCGGTCGAGCATGCGTGCAAGCAGCAGGAGGCGGTGGGGAATATGGTCGCCACCGAAAAGATTCCACGTGGGTGGTAATGCCATCGCCCGGGGCTGCCAAAGCGGCGACGGAAATGCAACGAGATATGTGTTGACGGATCAACACCAGGCATTCATGACATGGCCATGATCGAGCCCCATCCTTTCCTGCCGAAGCCGCCTTTCTGCTGAGTGACAGCCGCGCGATCTGGTTCGCCGGCTTTGTCCTTACCAGCTTCATGTCGCTGATCCATCAGGGGCCGATCTATGCCGCGACCATGAACATCGTCGGAGAACAGCGTCGGGCGCTGGCGATCGCGGTGATCCTGTTCGGCGCGA